>Ga0075434_100003774_pt1 | contig 13532 bp, 9 predicted proteins | sample RhiMethybrSRZTD3_FD_75298 | JGI IMG/M metagenome (GOLD analysis project Ga0075434, IMG submission 75298) | Populus rhizosphere microbial communities from Tennessee, USA - Rhizosphere MetaG P. TD hybrid SRZTD3 | ecosystem: Host-associated > Plants > Roots > Rhizosphere > Soil | place: USA... | reverse complement strand
GCCAGCAGAGCGTTGGCATAAAGCGCGGCTATCATGCTGCCAATATCGGCAAGGGGAGGCCCAAACGCGACCTTGTCGAGATCGATCAGCGCAATTGCGGACCTGGTTGCAAGCAGATTTTTTGGGTGCAAGTCGGCATGCAACGTTGCGCCTCGACCTAACCGCAAGCTAACCGTTTGCAGCAGCAACCGATCGACAACGGCGTCGAGGCGGGAGGCCAACCCGGGTAACGCGCGGTGCAGCATTACCCTGGCGGCTTGCAATCGAGCCACCAGATCAGCCAAAGTTAGTTGCTGTTCGGCTCTGATCCTCGTCCCATGCAGCGCAGCGATGGCTCTGCCGGCTCGTGGCATCCAGGAGGGATCGTCGTCAAGCACGTTGGCCAGTGTGGTCCCGGAAATGGCCTCTTGCCAGAGAATGCGACGCTCATGCTGATAGGCGAGGGGTTGGGCCATCTCAAGGGAGCCGGTCGTCCGCGCTCGGCTCCGCCAAAGCCGTTGCATCTTTCGGAACGTGCTGTGCCCCTCATCGTCAGGGTAATGTTTGGCGAACAAGCACCAGGTCCTGCGCCTGCCAGAAGTCAACTTCAGCGCAACGTCGACGCGTGCCGCGAGGCCATGCTCGGGAACGTAATGCACGATGTCGCGCCTTACACAGAGGATCGCGGCATCCCTGCCCCAATGCGCGACAACCAGCGCGGGTAAGATCTCATTACGGAGGGTTTGCACATCTTCGAGAGTGACGATTTCCCGGAGCTTGCGCTCGTTGGGATAGGCCCAGACCACCATGCCGAGGGACTCAACGTGCATCAGCGGCGGCCCGAACGCGGGCGGTCGCAGGCATTCGCGGCTGGCTTTACGGAAACGTTCCGATGAATTGCCCAAGGGGTAGAGGCGCGCGGTTAACAGTTGCGTGCCCTCGTGCTCGCCGGCCGCGGGGCGCAGCGTCAGGCGATAGCTGATTAATGCCTTGCTGCCGGGCTTGTGACGTACGCGGTCGATCGCGCAGGCCGTAATGTCGTGCGTTGCGCAATTCAGGCGGCGTGCGAACTCGCGGCGCATCCGTTCCGCATCCAGCGCTCTCGGCAAATGCGGCAGCGCTGGGTCCCGCGCCAGTGTTGAGATCGCGGTCACGACGGATCTTTCCCGCCCATAGCGACGCGGTGGCGCCCATCGAATAATGTACCCGCACCGCGGTAGCACGCGAGCAGCTGGCCGGCCGCATTCTCACGCAGCCATAGGTAGCTGCCCTCAAAGTCATAGCTAGCCACCTTCCATTTCCGATCCTGGGGGAGCGTGGAAAACAGCCAGATATCCGTTGTCGTCGCGCTATCGCCCGCGACGGTCACCGCCAGCGCTTGCGTGCGATGGTCGGCAGGTACTCCACTCTCAGTGGCGACCGGCAGCGTGCGCAGGCGAATAACCGGCGCTTCGTCGCGATAAGGGTAAATGACGCTGTGGAAGGCAAGGCAACAGCCGCTCTGGCTCGTGCGCACGACAGGGGAGAGAAGCTTCTCGCCGTAGCGTTGTGAGACAAAGCCATCCTCGATCGATGTCGTCGCGTCCTTATTGACGCATTGAGCAAGGCTCAGGTGGGGCGCCTCTACTAGGTGAGTTCCATCCCGCTCGTGCTGCCAGACCTGCCCGTATGCTTCGTGCGCGAGGTGAAACAGGACATCATAACGATGTCGCTCGTGAGCATGCAACAGATCGGAAAGGATCCAGTACTCCTGCGCAATGAAAGCGATCAAACGCTCGTGCACAACCGGATATTCGTGACTTTCGGCAAGCCCGTGCAGCAGATCGAACGATGGCGCATTGATTGAGGCGCGCAGGGCGTGGCGTGGCGCCGGCCCAGAGACCTTGAGCTTGCGCTTGCCTGGCGCGTAGCGGGTTTGGTTTCGTTCATCGACCAGCACGGTGTTGTGGGCTTGGCTCCCGCGGAACACTGCCCGCCAATTGATTTCACCTGCCTCGCTGTAGGTGTAACGCCCGGGATCAACGATCAGCGGTCGGCCATAGGCATAGGCTTCAAAGCTCAACAGATCGAAGTGGCCATGATTGCCCGCGCCGAGCGGGCCACAATCGAGCATCAGGAAACGCTCGTCCCGGTATGGCTCCCGCTCGCCCCAGCCGCTGCGCAAAACGTAGTAACCACTGCTGTCGAAGCGTGCCTGGCGGCTGCTGGGAGGAGTGCCACATTGACCGCTACTCGCGACGTATCGGAAATCTGCGCGGTGGTAGAGCTCATAGCCCCATTGCAACAGCACTCGATAGTCGCGCGGATCGCCATCGCTGAAGGCAGGGACGATACCGTCGGGTCGATGCGCATGCAGCGAGAATTCCAGCGCCTTGACGAGTGCGCGATCCATGCTTGACGGAATGGCTATGTTATTGAGATTGGCGAGGCGCCGCAGGCACAGCAAATTGCGCAGCACGATATGATGGTAATCTGTTGACAGTTCGACTTGCACGCCGTCTGGCAGCAAGTCGGTTGCAACATTGCGGGCGATCTCGGCGAGGGAAAATTCCAGCCAACGTGCGGCGCCGCGCATCTCCGGGAAGACGACTGCGGCCAAAAAGATGGCGTAGAGCTCCAGCGTCCGATGGTTGCGTGCGGGCGCCAGATTTGCGCACAGCCACTCGACTTGTTCGTGGAGGGAAGCCAAAAATCGCCGATAGAAAATCGGTGATATCTGCGGGGCGGCGCAGAGTGTCACGAAATAGTAATGGGCATAGATCCAGTTCTGGATGCGCCTCCCGGTCACGTCGGCGGCGATAAAACCGGGCGGCGTGACGGCGATCCAGGAGTCGGTGAGCTCCATCCATTTGTCGAGGTAGCGCCCATCGGCAGTCTCGTGGAAGCGCCGACCCAGGCCGACGGCGAAGTAGAACTTGTGCAGCAAAATCTGCCACTCGGTGTCCACGCTGGGATTGTCAAGCCAGGCCAAGGGGGTTCGCAGCCTATGGCGCTCGTGGTTGAATTCGAACTCGTCTGCGAGGATCGCCTCGATCTTGGCATCGCCGGTCTCTTCCGCGTCCTCGACTGGGAAGTAGGCGACCGTTTTGCGCACTGAGAAGTGCTCGAGCAAGCGTGAGGAGGCATAAGTATCGAATGGCGCACTCAGAAATTCCGTGGCGTCGCCGCTCGCGAACGTGTCTGAGTTTGGAAGGAACTCAACTGCGTCGATACTCAAATCAGCACCTCCCGGCTTTGCACCGCGTCGAGAAACAGATCTTTGAGCCGCAGCGTCGTCTTTCGCGAGTCGAACACGGTGCAGATTTTAGCGCGCGCCGCACGACCGAGGTCGGCGCGCAACTGTGGCGATGCCAGGAGCCGCTCAATCGCTGCTGCCAGGGCTAAGCTATCACGCTCCGGGACCAGCAACCCGTCGTGGCCGTGGGTGACGATCTCAGGAATTCCTGAGATCGCCGTCGAGACAACGGGCAGGCCCATGGCCATCGCTTCGGCGAGAACGTTCGGGATGCCGTCACGGTCGCCATCCTCCATGACCTGACACGGCAGGACGAAAAGGTCGGCGGCCGCGTAAAGCTGGCGCAGTTCCTCCTGTGACACGGATCCCTTGAGGGAAATCACGTTCTGCAGGCCGGAGGCCTCGATGAGACCTTTGATCCGCGCGTATTCGGCGCCCTCTTCGCCGACGATGAGGCAGCGCAGAGCTGTGCCTTGTGAGGTAAGCCGTGCACAGGCCTCTACCAGGTAGCTAAACCCCTTTTTCTCCACAAAACGCCCGACCGACAGCACCAGTGGGGCCTGGATGTTAGAGGGGGTGCCGTGCGCCGGCACAAAGCTTTCGGTATCAAGCCCATGGTAGATCGTGTGTACAACTTCGCATTCGGGGCAAACCTGTTTCAGATATTTGCGATTGGCGGCCGTGCAGGTGGCGACGAACCGGGCCGCCCGTAGCTTGCGTGCGAGCAGATCGCCAGGATTGAGCTTGCGCTGGTAGATGTCCTTGGCATGGGCGGTAAAGCTGAACGGTAGCCCAGTCATGCGGCTGACGAACCATGTTACCGTCGTGGCACCATGGCAGAAGTGCCCGTGCAGGTGGCGCACGCCTGGCCTGTCGAGCAGCTTCGCGGCGATCGCACCGGCCTGGACGAACTCCTTAATGAAAACTTTGCGCGGTTTGAGGATCGCGCCTCGGTAGCGCCACGACATTGCCACCGTGGCCGTTAGCGTGGCTAGATAGCCGCTTGGGGATTGCTTCAATACGCGCCAGTGTGCAGCTGCAAAGCGGGGGAAGTTTTCGAGGAGCCAACTAACGAGGGAACGCCGAGAAATCGAGCTCGCTTGAGGCAGGTAGAAAATTGGTGCGTGGATGCGGCCGATCACGCCGTGCACTTTACCGCAGTCGCCTGGCTTGATGGAGAACAGGCGCAGCTTCATTCCCATGCTTTCCAGCAGGTGAATTTCGTTGGCGATGAAGGTCTCCGACAGCCGCGGAAAGCCCTTAAGGACGTAGGCGATCTCGGTATCACCGAACATAGGTACGCGCTGCGGCTTTTCCTGGCGGGGCAGCGCGTCGAGTAGAAGCGAGCGCAAAAGTTGCAGATTGGCGTTATTGCTGAATCCCTTCACCACTGCGGCGCGGCCGGCCTTTCCGAGCGCGATGCGCAAGCTTCGATCGGCAAGCAGCTCAGCAAGCGACGCGGCAAGCGCTGAGGCGTCTTGTGGCGGCACGATCAATCCGGTGATGCCATGCTCGACAAGCTCGGGAATGCCGGAGACGCCGGTGGATACCACCGGCAGCTCGGTGGCCATGGCCTCCAGCAACACATTGGGTATGCCGTCGCGATCGCCGTCGGCGGCCATCTGGCACGGCAGCGCGAAGACGCTGGCCGCCCGGTAGCGCTGGATCAGCTGCTCGTGGGTAAGCTTGCCTACCAGACGCACGTGTGTGGAAAGGCCGCGCGCATCAATCAACGCTTGCAGTTTGGCTGCGTCCGGGCCGTAGCCGACAATTTCACACGCGAAGCCGATGCCCCGCTTGGCGAGCTGCGCGCAAGCCTCGATCAGGGTCGCAAAGCCCTTCTTTTCGCGCAGCCGCCCCACGCTCAGGATGAGCGGTGGAATGCTGCGGCAAGCTGCAGCCGCTGGGCAAAAAAAGTCAATGTCGACGCCATGATACATGCGCTCCACCTTGCCACTCGCGCCCGCGAGCGCGGCGAGATAGCGCCTGTTGTACTCGGTGCAGGTGATGGTGAAGGTGGCGCGGCTAAGCTTGCGACGCAGCACGGCCGGCGAGGAGAGATAAATGTCCTTGGCGTGGGCGGAGATACTGAAGCTGACGCCGGCGAGCATATGCGCCAGTTCCGCGATGTCTGCAGGCCCAGTGGCAAAGTGGGCATGGATAAGCGCTATGCGGGCCCTGCGTGCCGCGAGCGCCAACGATCCAGCTTGCAGGAAGCTGCGTAAACGAGCGTCTTGTGCGCGTCCAAGAGCGAACCTAAGCGCACGCAGGTAGCGCGCTGGGTTCGCGAAGGCGAGGCGAGCCTGTTCCCCTATGAGCTCGAGCACGCGATTGAACGCAGGTCCGAGCACGTAACTGACGGGCGCGCGCACGCTGGCGGTGGCGGCATGGCAGATCGCGTCAGTAGGTTGCTGCAGCGAGAAGATGTGGAGTGACAGGCCCAGCTGCTCGAGGCCGAGGATCTCACCGAGAACGAACGTCTCAGAGATCTTGGGGTAAGTTTTGAGCAGGATTCCGATTGTTATCGGCGGTCGACTGGTCATGTCTCCGCCTTGTCGTTGCTATCGGCGCGCTCTCGGTAATGGAAAGTGTCGCTCATGTTCTGCTCATTCCATTCGAAGTGCGTCTATGGGTTTCATCCGCGCAGCGCTACGCGCCGGGTAGTAGCCGAAGAAAATGCCAGTTGCCGCCGCCGCGACCAATGCGAGCACGACGAGCTCGAAATTGACGAGTACAGGCCATTGCGCGAGGTAGGCCACGAGCATGGTGCAGGCGAGGCCGACGGCGAGCCCGATCAAGCCGCCGAGCATGCACAACGATATCGCCTCCACCAGGAACTGGCGCATGATGTCGCGCCGCCGCGCGCCGACCGCCATGCGCAATCCGATCTCGCGCGTTCGCTCGGTCACGGACACGAGCATGATGTTCATGATGCCGATGCCACCCACGATCAGCGAGATCGTGGCGGTGGCACCGAGCAGCAGCGCGAACGTCTGTCTGGCCGCGGTGCGCGTGCGCAAGTACTCGGCAAGATCGCGGACAAAGAAGTTGTCCTCCTGGCCGGCTTGCACGCGCCGCCGGTCGCGCATGATCACCTCGATCTCACCCTTGGCCTCGGCTATCTCTGCCTCCGGCTCGAGCTTGACCGTTATGTCACCGACCTGGTCTGGCACGAGCTTGTTGCGTGACACAATGATCGTGCGTGCGGTCGTCATCGGGATCAACACCAGATCATCCTGATCGCGACCCGACGTCGATTCTCCTTTCGATTCCAACACTCCGATCACGGTGAACGGGGTATTGACGATTCGCACGTGAGAGCCGAGTGGATCGAGCTCGCCGAACATTTGTTGCGCCACCGTCGAGCCCAGTACGGCGAGTCTGGCACCCGAGCGGTCCTCGCTGGGCTCAAAGAAGCGACCACTCGAGGTCTCCCAATCGCGCACTTTCACATAGTCGGCGTGGACACCGCTGACATTGGTCAGCCAGTTCATGTTGCCACTGACGACCTGCGCGGCGCGCGTGAGCGTGCCCGACATGGCAAGCACGCTACCGACCTGCGATTTAATCGCCGCCATGTCACCTTCGGACAGCGGCAGGTTGGTTCCCGCCCCGACCGCGCGTCCGCGTACGCGGCTGGAGCCAGGTCGGACCTGGAGGATATTGGTGCCAAGGCTGTTGATTTGCCGTTCGACCTCGCTGCGTGCGCCCGCCCCGACCGCTACCATCATGATTACGGAGGCGACGCCGATCACGATGCCGAGTGTCGTGAGCAGGCTGCGCAGGCCGTTCGTGCCGAGCGCGCTAAGGGCTACGCGCACGCATTCCCATAGGTTCATGACATCACCGCCTTCGGCAAGGACTCGAGCCGGCCGGGGTGGGAAACCATCGTGTCTGCGACTATCAGGCCATCCCGGAATGTTACGATGCGTCGCGCCTGCGCCGCGACGTCGGCCTCGTGGGTGACGATGATGATTGTCATTCCCTGTTGATTGAGCCTGGCGAACACCTCCATGATCTCAGCAGAGGTCCGCGAATCGAGTGCCCCGGTCGGCTCGTCCGCAAGGATGATCTTTGGATTGTTCACCAGCGCGCGGGCGATCGCGACGCGCTGCTGCTGACCACCGGAAAGCTGGTTGGGATGGTGCTCAGCGCGCTCCAGAAGGCCGAATTGCTGGAGCCTGTAGCGCGCTATCCCTTCCGGCTTCGCCACCCGCTCGCGAGCATACAGGCACGGCAACATGACCTGGCGCAACGCGCTCGTGCGCGGCAATAGATTGAACTGTTGGAAAACAAAGCCGATCGTGCGATTCCGTAAATCCGCTTGCTCGTCGGACGAGAGTCGGGCGATATCGACGCCGTTGATCTCCAGATGCCCAGTTGTCGGCACGTCGAGCGCGCCAATCAGGTTCATCATGGTCGACTTGCCCGAACCCGATGGACCCATGATCGCGACGAACTCACCTTGCTCGATGTCAAGCGACACACCGGCGAGCGCACGCACACTTTCTCCCCCCATCGGATAGACGCGGGTTACCTCCCTGAGGCGGACAAGCGGCTGCCGCTCACTCGCGTCGCGTACGTGCTGGCGGTGCTTCATTTGCTCCTGGCCTTGCGGGTAGCGACGATGATCTGCTCACCGACCTTGAGTGAACCGCTGCTGACCTCCGCATAGCGCGCATCGGACAACCCGAGGCGCACCGAGCGCATCTCGGGGTCGCCGCCGGCATCTAGCACCCAAATTACGCCTGGCCGCGTTGCCTCGCGCTTCTTTTTCCATGCCTCGAACACACGCTGCTGCTCGGCCGTCATCACCGCCAGCAGTGCCTGCTCCATGCGTTCGGCAGAGCGGGAGTGCGAATTGCCCGCCGACTTAGCCTGGACACCAGGATCGGGCGTATTGCCGTCACCAGTCTCGTCGGCTTCAACCGCGCGCCTGTGCGAACGCGCCGTCAGCTCAGCGGTGACGGACCTGACCTGGTCGTCCGTTAGGACCAGTAGCTGTTTCATTTTCTCAATTTGGCGCACCTGTCGGTCCTGCCGGCTAGCCTTGTCGGCGGTCTGCTCCCTTTCGCGTATGTTGCGCGGCTTGAAGCGTAACGCCGCCGCTGGCACGCGCAGGACGCGCTCACGCCGGGCCGTCTCGATGCGCACATTGGCGGTCATGCCTGGAAACAGCTTGAGGTCATCGTTCCTTGCCTCGATCAACACCGCGTAGGTGACGACGTTGGACAGCTCGATTGGAGCGAGCCTGACTTGGGTGACCTTGCCTTCGAAAACCTGGCCCGGATAGGAGTCCACGGTAAAGGTCGCAGGATTACCGTCAGCAACGGTGCCGATGTCCGCCTCGTTGACCTGTGCTTCGATACGGATGCTGCGTAGGTCCTGCGCAATGCGGAAGAGCTCCGGCGCCTGCAAACTGGCGGCCACCGTCTGGCCGATGTCGACCGTGCGTGATACGACGACGCCGTCGATCGGCGAGCGAATCCGTGTGCGCTCGAGATCGATTCTGGCTTGTTTAAGCGCCGCCTCGCGCTGCAGCACGTTGGCACGCGCGTTCTCGATCTGCGCCTCGCCAATGGTGATTTCGGCGTGGGCCACGTTGGTATCGCGGATGGCAGCCTCGAGATTCGCTTGTGTGGCTACGCCCTTATCGGCAAGTGCCTGCTGGCGCAGGCGCGCCTGCTCGGCCTGCGCCAGCACAGCCTCCGCCTTTTTGAGCGCGGCCTGCTGGTTGAGCAGCACAGCTTTGGCCATGGCGAGATCGGCCTCCGCCTGCTCGACCTTGGCCTCAAACATCGTCGCATCGAGCTCGGCCAAGATCTCACCGGCCTTCACTTCGGAGTTGAAATCGACAAGCACTCGGGAAACCTGACCAGAAAGTTGCGAGCCAATCTGGACGGTTACCCAAGGCCGCACGGACCCCGACGTCGCGACGACACGATGAATCGAACCGAGTGTGACTTTCGTGGTTTCATAGAATGCCTTTGTCTCCCGGGGCCACAACAGGTCGTAAACCTGGCCGGGGAGCTCCCTCGAAAGCTTACCGAGGTCGGCGAGATTGTCGGCGTACCCCAATGCGGCGAGGGTAACAAGAGGAGCTGAAACGGTTAGAATTACCAGTCTTCGTGCGCGGCGAGCCATCTTGCAATCTCCGCTTCGTGGCAAATGTACGCGCTACCCATCTCACGAGGACGGGAATGTGAAATGTTGCAGCGACGGATTGGATAGGGCCACTATCCTCCTCCACTCGCGGCGGTGTTTCCGATAGCGATCGCCATGAGCTGCGCGCTGGTCGTTCGGCGTCGCTCTGGCAATCTTTCGAGTAGCAACTCCGCGGCGCGATCAGCGCCCTCGAGGGGCAGGCGTTTTGGCAAGGTGGAAGGGACCGGTGGTTGCGTGAGGGCCTCGGCAAGCAAGGCCGGATTGGCTCTGGCCAGCGGTACGTGGGTCATCTGGCCAAGCCTGTCGAACATCGCCGCGCGCAGGCTCTGCTCGGCGGTTGGGCCATCGCGTGGAATGACGATCGTCGGCTTGGCCCATGCGAGGGCTTCCAGCACCGAATTGTAGCCGCCCATGGTGACGATGACATCAGCAGCGGCGAGATAGCTTGAGGGCTGCTTGGTCCACGGCACGATTGTGGCTGCACAACGGCTTGCCTGACGGCGCAGCTCGTCGCGCTCCGCTGGCGGCATTAGCGGTCCGGTGATCGCCACCATCTCAAGATCACTGTCGGGGCCGAGTTTTACCATCGCCGCGATGCATGCGGACATCATTTGGAAAGCATCGTGTCCGCCTCCTGCGGTAACGACAGCTAACCGTTTCCCTGCACGGCCGACTAGCTCAGGCGGCGCCGGATCACCAATGCCTGAACTTAGTCGCGCCTCCTCGCTCACGTATCCACAGTAGTGAAGGTCGCCGTGAACTGAGTTATTAAGGCCGTAATTATCGGCGGCCGGGTAGACCTCCGGAATTCCGTATATGAAAATATGATCATAATATTGCCGAATCAGGCCATAGGTCCCGTCCGCAGTCCATTTCCTCCGTATACGCTTTGGTTCATCCAAAATGTCGCGCAAGCCAAGTACGGTCAATGTATCGAGCCTGCTGTCCTTGATGAGGTGCAGCGTCGGCAGGAGCTCGTTCCAAATGCCGGCCGGCGCGTGATCGACCAGCAGGGCGTCAGGCTCAAGCATCTCGATCGTTTCGCGGATCATTGCCGCTCTTAGCCGCCCTGTCGTCTGTGCGGATAATCCCAGACTGCGGGGCTTCCAGGCATTACGACCGATTTTCTGTACGGACGGTAGTTTGATGCAGTCGACGCCAGCCGGCAGATCGAAAAATGCACCAACGCCGCTGCCGACGATCAGCAAAACACTGGCGTTGGGATTGCGAGTCACAATGCGTGAGGCAATTGCGGCAAGTCGCCTGATGTGCCCCAGCCCAATACTGTCTGGAGAATACATGACAATAAGGGGCTTACGCTGCACTTGACGACCCCGTAGTTCCGGCGACTCCGGTTCGGACGCGGAGCTGCCGGGTTAAGCGGATTGCGCCGGCTATGAGACATGCCAAATGAGCTATGTCGGACGGCCGTCCGCAGCCGCACGAATCTCGCTCACGCGCTGTGTCTACACATGGGACTGGAAGCTCCGGAGGCTCGATTTAATATTCAATTTCGCCCCAACTTTAATCCAACTATATAAGTCCCAGAAATGATCCGTCAACGGCCCTATTAGTCCAATAAAAGATAATCCGATAGCTGACAGCAAGTAGGTCTTCTGGCTATTGGTTGACCGGTAACGAGATCCGTTACGACTTGCGCTTCGCGCCGTCAGTTGCCTGCGTATGGCTGCGGCCGGCTAACTTTGCGACGGCAAGCTTCGCCGCTAGACCCTTGCGAATTGTCCGATTGGCCGGCCTTTTGGTCTTCTCGGTCCGTTTCTTTGGACAAAAGAGCATGCAGCAGGGCGCCAAATCCTCAGTCGTCGTCCCTGCGCAAGGGCGGTACCGCCAAGACATTTGCGGTGCCGTACCACAGCCGACATTGAGGCCATGGTTGCCAGCGCGAAGCCATTCGGCGAGCGCGTTGATCGACACGCGGGCAACGCGTCGTAGGTGGCGGCCATGGTGAACCCCAATGCTGTCAAGCCCAAGCTCGCTGCGGTTCCCCGTGTCACCCTTACTGGGCAATCTTGCCGCAACGCTCGAGCCGGGTGTGGGGCGCAGCCAAACCCGGCGTAGGCGAGCGCGGCGGGCGGCGCGGCACTGCTCCCACCAGTTCGGTGGTGCGCGGCGCCCGCCAATACAGCCAGCACCGGTGGCGCGATTATTTCGGTGCTTGTTGCGCCTCGGCCATCTGCTTGGCGAGGCCCTCGTTGAAGGTCTTTTCGAGGCCTGCGACGTACTGATTGAAGGCCCCTGGGTCGACGAAGGGGTTGGGGCCGCCGGCTGCAAGGTTTGCCCGCTTAGCCTGCATGCCATACATTTCGGGGTGCGGTGCCAAAAACACGTCCGCCTTGAAGCTGCGGGCCCAGGCAAACGTCTTGCGGTAATCCTCCACGATCCCAGGATAGGTAGGATTGGTGACGAGCTTGTTGAGCGCAATGGTGGCGCTGCAGAAGATGATGGCCGACCGCGTATCGTTGCCATCCTTCACACTGAGGCTCCAGCTCGTGCAGCCCGGTGTATGCCCCGGGGTGTCATGCGCCGTGATGGTGACACCGCCCAGGCTAACCGTGTCACCGTCCTTGACCGCGCGATCGACGCTCGCTGGAGGGAACTTCAATTCGGCCGTGCTTTCCTGGCCGGGGTAGTAGCCACCCTCAACGAGCGGCTTGTCGCGCTCACCGACCACGAGTTGCGCCCCGCTCTCCTTCTTGAGCTCGGCAAAGCCGCCGGTGTGGTCGAGGTGGGCCTGGGTATTGAGGATGTATTTAATATCGATGATTTTGAATCCGAGCTTCTGGATATTGTCCCGGATCTGACCGGTGACCTCGGGGACGCCCGTGTCGATGAGAATATGCCCTGCCGGCGTGGCGATGAGATAAACCGCGAGCCCCTCGGTGCCGACATAGTGAATGTTGTCAATGATCTTGAAGGGTTCGGTGGGTTTGGTCCAGTTGGCCATCACGCTCTTCAAGAAGTCCGTAACCGACTGCGCCGAAGCTCCGCTCAAGAGTGAAAGCAGGAACAGCAGCGTAAGCGCGAAAAGCCGCATCGTTTCCTCCAACAGGTGCGCTGGTGTGTCAGCCACCCTAGCGTACGGCGCCACCGTTGGCGACGCTTCGCCTGATCACATGCTTTTGTGTTCTGGGCGGAGATTGCCTGTGCCAGAGCTAGCCACAGACCACGACAGGCATCGCCGACCCGCTGTGTGGCCCGGATCGCAAAGTTGGGTCGACCATGCTGCCCATCGAGAGAGGAAACGATGCATCGCGCGCTAACGATTTTGGCCTTGGCCCTTGGCATGATCGTCGCTAACTGGGGTGCTGTTGCCGAAGGTCCCGATGTGACGCTGACGCGTCTTGAGTGTGGGACCCCACAGGCTCCAACCGACGTCAATGCCCGGTTTTCGGATACCTACGCCTATCCTGGGGTCAAGCTACAGTTCGTATACAGCTGTTACCTGATCAGGCATGGCGATGATTACATGATGTGGGACACGGGCCAGTCCACGGGCGCGGGTGCGGTGGCACCAAAGACCGGCCTCGTCGAGCTGTTGGCGCAGCTAAAGGTTAGCCCCGAGCAGGTCAAATACATCGGCATCAGCCACTATCACGGTGACCACATCGGGCAGGCAAATGCGCTGCCCAAGGCGACATTGCTGATCGGCAAAGGCGATTGGGATGTGCTGACGAGCCCCAAGCCACCAACGGGCGCCAATCCCCAACTCGTCTCGCATTGGATCAGCGGAGGGGGAACCGTTGAACCCGTGCCCCTGGACAAGGATGTGTTCGGCGATGCAAGCGTCGTCATGCTGGCGACGCCCGGACACACGCCGGGTCACCACAGTCTTCTCGTCAAGCTGCCGCAGACGGGCAGCGTGATCCTGAGCGGCGATGCCGTGCATTTTCTTGAGAACTACGAGGCTGCCGGCGTGCCCATTTTCAATGTCGATCGCGCGCAGACACTGGCTTCGATCGATCGCCTAAAAAAGCTCGCGGCGAACACGCACGCCACCCTCATCATCCAGCACGATGCGCGTGACGTCAAAAAGCTGCCCGCCTTCCCGGAGGCGGCAAAATAGCCCTTAGTCCCGCGGGGTGACCGACGGCCTGTTTGGCGACTTGGGCTGCTTTGCCGCCACCATCAGTGC
>Ga0075434_100003771_pt1 | contig 13540 bp, 10 predicted proteins | sample RhiMethybrSRZTD3_FD_75298 | JGI IMG/M metagenome (GOLD analysis project Ga0075434, IMG submission 75298) | Populus rhizosphere microbial communities from Tennessee, USA - Rhizosphere MetaG P. TD hybrid SRZTD3 | ecosystem: Host-associated > Plants > Roots > Rhizosphere > Soil | place: USA... | reverse complement strand
GCACCCGGAAATTATGCGAAGAACTATGTCGATCCTATTGGATGGATGGAATTATAACTGCTGTTAGAAGCCAGAGCTGCTTGGCCGGTCAACACGAGCACAGCCCCCTTTCGCCATAGAAGAATAACGATGACGATACTGTACATGTTTGTTGTTACTTTCCAACACGATTGCAATTACCAACTTTATTGCCTCACATCGTCCACTCGCCTTTCATTCCATTTAGTGCTAGAAATCCTCTGGCAGGATACCATTAGCATCGCTATGGCTCTATGATATTGTTCATGATGTCGCTTGTTCTAATGATTGGAATCTAGGATGTTTTGAAAGAAAGGAAACTTATCAGAGCTTTAGATTGCTACATTAAAATTATTTTCTTAACGTCGAGATTCCGTTCCATTGCGAGACTTATATCGCTAAGATTGGGAGTCTTAAGAAATGGTATTGCACCCAGTACCTTCACCTTACTTAACTCTTGAATTGACTCCAAGACGTGATACTTGACTAAGGAATCATTCTCATGGATCCCATTAACAATAATCCCAAGTGGATTCAATCCAAATTCATTACATACCTTTGCTGTGAGTAAGGTGTGGTTGATCGTCCCCATTTTTGAGCTTGCAACTATGATCGTTGGAAGCTGAAGTGATTTCGCGAAGTGGGCTACGTATTTTTTTTTTGTCAAAGGAACCATAATTCCTCCAATTCCCTCTACAATCATGAAATCATGTTTCGCAGCGAGCTTATGATATAGCCTTAAAGCAGTAGATATGCGCACCTCGTTTTTGAAATCTAGTTTTGCAGCAATAAAGGGAGCAGTAGGTATTTTGTAAAAAAACGGATTTATTTCTTCATCAGTATCATCAACTTGTGCTGCCTCTGCTAGTAATGCAGAATCTTCTGATTTATATTTTCTGGAGAAGATATTATCCGCAGATGCGAAAGGCTTCATCACTCCCACATTTACTCCGCGACTTCTTATCAGCGATGCTAAAGCAGCAGCGATGGTTGTTTTACCCACTCCTGTGTCGGTTCCAGTTATGAATAGACCTTTCATGGAAACGTTATTACCATGATGAGTGTTAGATTTAACCTAATTGAAGGTAAATGAGGTTGACAAAAAATTTGTCTGGCATCCATATACGCAGATGAGGGATTGGAACAATAGCAATAATAAAGTCATTGTGCGGGGAAAAGGTTTCTACCTTATCGATAGTGACGGCAAAAGATATCTTGATGGAATTGCAAGTATGTGGTGTAACGTATGGGGACATAGTACAAATAGTGTGATACAGAGGATGGTCAGACAACTTCAGACACTTCCACATTCCACGCTATTTGGCTTGGGAAATGCTCCTTCCGCAAAATTTGCAGAAAGATTCATTAAAATAGCAAGGGGAATGCACAAAATCTTTTATTCCGATAATGGTTCGACGGCAATCGAAATAGCTATGAAGATGGCACTTCAGTATTGGCGTAATAATGGCAAGTGCGAAAAAACAAGGTTTATTTCGCTTATTAATGGATACCACGGGGACACAGTTGGCGCAATGTCTCTAGGCTATATAGCCAAATTTTTTGACGCATATAAACCGCTGCTAACTAGGGTATACAAAGCCCCTAGCCCTTCTATCGCTAACGGAGAACCCATGGCCGAAAAGGATTTAGTAGAGTACTGTGTAGAGCGAACAGAAAGGATTCTCAAAAAATATAGTTCTAAATGTTCTGCATTAGTGATGGAAAGCGGCGCACAAATTGCGGGCGGTGTTAATATATATCCACCAAATTATCAAAAGAAGATCTCTGATCTTTGTAGAAAATATGATGTTTTACTCATACTCGACGAAATCGCAACAGGATTGGGGAGACTAGGTAATATGGTAGAGTACGTAGCACAGGAGTCGATACCCGACATGGTTTGTTTTGGAAAATCACTTACTGCAGGCTATTTCCCCCTTGCTATAACTGCTACAACCTGCAAAGTATTCGATGCATTTCTAGGTGACTATTCTGAAAATAAACAATTTTATCATGGGCATACGTTTACAGGTAATCCTATCGGATGTACGGCCGCCCTAGCAAATCTAGATTTGTACCACAAGACAAATTTAATTCGTCAAATTAGAAGAAACAGTAAATATTTGGGAAAGCGTTTACAACAATTCAAGGAATCATCAATTGTTGTAAATATTCGTCATAAAGGGCTTTTAGCAGGAATAGAGCTATCATGGAAAGGCAAACCTATTAGTGCGATAAAAGATAAGGGTACTATCAATTATTATATCATGCAGCAATCGTTAAAACAAGGTGTGTTTATCCGGCCTGTTGGAAATATCATGATAATAGTTCCCCCACTAGCAATTAATAAAGACGACCTCGAGAAGCTGTTGAATGTGCAACTTTCGATAGTAAAGAAGATCGAAAAAAACATTACGGCGAATTTTTAATAGATATTTCCCTAAGCCATTTGTAGAGAGTTGCCTTCGATACGCCCATTGTCTTTGCTATTTTTACACGTGGTTGGTTTTGGAGAAGTAAATTGATTAAACTGTTTTTGTCCAGTTTCCTTTGGGGTCTTCCTATTCCTTTTCCCGCTGCTCGGGCCCTTGACATTCCATCCTTAGTACGCTGCACCAACATTTCTCGTTCCCTCTCTGCTACCCATGTGAGTATTCCGATCATGAGTTTTCTTACGCTAGGTTCAGTGGTTTGTAAAAAGGTTTCTCTTGAAGAACATGAAATGAGAGGTGCATATTCTTCAATAGCCTTTATTGAATCCAGTGTGTCCCAAAAAGTTCTACCTATTCTTGATAGTTCATACACTAACACTGCATCCAGGGTTGCTATTCTTAGAATATCCAACATATCTTGGAAACCCCTTCTTTTGATAGCTGGAATTTTACCACTGACCGCGGAATCTTCAAAAAAATCTAGAATAATATAGCCTTGGGCATCAGCCCATTTTTGCAAAGCCAATTTCTGGTTCAGAACAGTCTGCTCTTCTGTGCTGACTCGCAAGTATGCTAATGCATATTTCACAGCGAACAAAGTAGAACCTTTTTGCTTAACTAATCTTTGGTCAAGAATATATGATAAGGTGTTAAAAAGGGTGTCATAAAGTTATTGAACGTTAATTGATTAATAAGTGTCATTCGAAAGTAAAAAAAAGGTTCTCCTTTATAGAAGGTATACTTATGGGTCCTTTTTCAAACTGTCGGGAAAATTTGCAGAAAGACGGAATTCGTTTTTGTGCAAAAAAGAAGAACTGCTTATGGTGGAAAAAGTGAACAAAAGTAGACTGCTTTGTAACTTAATTTGCTACCAGCCGGCAAATATCACTGGGGCCATCTTCTACAAACGATCAAGCTTCTTTATCAGTAATCGCTTCCTCCGTTCGAGCATATATCTGATCTATCAATAACTCGTATTTTTATGGCATAAAAGCCCATCCCGGCCTGCTATTTTTTAATGATTGTTGGTAGTTGATCGTGGCGCTATTCTGTGCTAGTTCTTTCTGAACTCGAGTTTTGAAATATTTTGATATCTGCAATGTGACCGAAATCGTGGGATGTCTGTTAATAAGCAATGTAAACCGGAATCCGTTACTATGATGAATTAGTTAGTAAGCAATAATGGTGGTTGATAATGCAATCAAGCAGTTTGTTGTTGATTAACTTCTTAGCATGTGTTTGTTTGCGTTGGGACGTTCTTTCCTTGTCTTACAATCATAACATACAATGATTTGAATGAATAATACTCAGCGATACAAACTCCAACCATGAATTACTTGTCCTAATTCGGACCCGTAAAAATCTATCAACTGTAATTGTCGCTGGAAATGTGATCTCACATAGTAGATCAAATCTTCCCGTTATGCTCAAATTATATTCAGAATCAGCTGCTGCCGTGTAACGTACTGCTCGCAGAAGTGAGAATTTTATTGCAGGATACATTTGATTATCTTAAACATCAGCCTGAGCAAAATACGCTCATAATGGTACTACAGGTAGAGTTTATAGTCAAGTATTTGTTGCAATGAGCCTTTGGTTGGATTTGATCGTTTTTCAGCACTAAACATCAGATGCCCCTGAAGCTAGCTTTATGACAATCATCGATAGAAATTGGTGAAGTATGAACATGGAGCTATGCCAAGCCACAACCATATGAGATTTAATTATTTCGCCCCGCGTTTTTGAGTTTCCGATTATAACATAGTTTGGAGATCAAGATATATTGTCGAATAAGATTGTATAAAATCAACCAGTGCTATGCATTGCGCTCGAAAAACCAAACCAATACTTCATATCCCGTTATAAGTCGGTAGTTCATCAATCTCGACTTTCATTATCTGGCTCCTTCAAAAGTACATTTGTTAGCAATTAATAATACATGCATTTCAATATTTCTTTATTATCTTTCTAAACTCGAATTTAGAAATATTCTGTATCTTTTCTATAAGCAAGGAAGACATGTTGAGAAATGTAAATTATAGTAGACGGGTTTTTAACATTTTGTTGATATCATCCTGCAGCAGTGTGCCAGCAGTCCTTATTCCATAATTGCCGATGTTCTACGAGGTATTCTCTTTTATTAAGATTGTTGTCATGAAAAACAAGTCTTCATATACCTTAATTCTTTTTAAGTAGATGATCTGAATCAAACGATGATTAATTCTTCGACAATGAAAGATCAACAGATCTGCTTGATACTTTCAAGTCATCTTAACATAATCCTAAATCTTGTATCATTCCATATTTGATAATGTGAATCTGCCTACTGAAATATTAGTTGTTACAGGATTAATCTTACCATCTATAACAGATACTAGACTATACCTTATAGAATGTTTAATACGTAATAATAGTATTAGCCGCATCTAGTAATAGCAATGCAGCTGTTATTTGGTAGACAAACAAAACAGGTCATTAGGAAAGTAATCACGGTGAAGATACTTTTGCAAATATAATAAGGTTAAACAATACCACTAATGGAACAACAAACAATAAAATACTATTTTCTATCTGTCTTTTTTTTCTCTTCGTTGAGTGGTTTGTTTTTTGTTCGTTTTTGATTTCAGCCAAAAAATGTTGAGACAACAACCACTGAGAAAGATGATAACAGGATAAACAAATGTATCATGCATCTTATGTCGTCTGGCGAACATTAAGCTAGTAATCATAAGCATTTAATGCCAATTGATAACGGTTTATAGCCCTGTAAGCTTTATGGTAATTTGCACTTCTTAAGTCACTATGCCCAGCCGATAATTTAGATCACGATATAGATAGACGCAAATTGAAACCTTCAATACAGTTTTGCAGGGTTTACATTGGTCAATATCATCATCATTGCTGTGTGAAAGCCTGAAATCACATCGGCATTATTGGAAAAGCTCCGCAAATGTGACAAAATCGTGTAATAGAATTCAAACAGCCTTTACAATCTGGGCAACGAAAATCGCCGCATAGTTCATCTTTTGGAGCGCAAAAATACGTTCTAAAAACCGTATAATAATAAAGGTGTTCTCTATCTCTAATTCTTATATTATCAGACAATGCCCGATTCATTCCTGATTCTAATACCTTGACATTCATCGGCCATATTCGAAGAACATTCTAATAGTCTATCATTACTAATCACTAACTCAGCTGTAGGAAATCCGGCGGCCGAGGTAGGATAGAAGCTGTTAAGAGTGCCATAGCTATCGGAAGTACTGATTTGAAGGGTCAGAGTGATAAGAAGTCGTTCAAGAGCTATGTATGAAAATTATCAAAATGCGACTTATCGTTAATTACAGCGTCATCACCCACAGCTAGGCAGTGTTGAACCCTATATGCGTGTTAGAAAGTTAAATTATTGTAGTAATTCAGAACAATTAAAAACACCAAATTGTTAAGGCATTATTAATCCTTTTACCAAATAATGGTAAATAGGTTTGACATAAGATCCAGCCATTTTTTCATATATCTCTAAATTCGAGTTTAGAAACATTTTGTTTTTTATTTTTATAACCAAAGATTAATTATCTACTCCGTCACATATTCTTTCATCAGAATGTCTGCTGATGATTCTTCAATTTTCATTAACGATGCAATGAATAGAGTTTTGAAGTACAAACAAATCACCTTTGAAGATGCCGAGAGGCTACTTTCCACAAATGACGTGATTACCTTATCTACTTGTGCAAATAATATTACTAGAACCTTTAATGGCGATACTGTAGATGTTGAGACTTTGATTAATGCAAAATCTGGCAGGTGTCCGGAAGATTGTTCGTTTTGTGCTCAATCATCCTTTTATGATACAGGCATAAACAAATATCCTCTTTTACCAAAAGGAGTAATTCTGGAGCAGGCACAGAAAGCAAAAGAAACAGGTTCAACAAGTTTCTGTCTTGTATGTGCTTATAAATCTCCCCCTGAGAGGGATTTTGAGCAAATCTGTGAGACCATTAATGAGATCAGAAAGAACGTAATGATGGATGTCAATGTGTCTCTTGGATTTATGACTCATGAAAGGGCAAGGAGATTAAAGTCTCTTGGGGTCAAGCGATACAACCATAATCTTGAGACGTCTGAAACCTACTTTTCTCAGATTTGCAAAACCCATGATTTTGCTGATAGAGTAAAGACTGCCAAAATTGTTAAAGAGGAAGGTCTGGAACTGTGTTGTGGTGGTATCATAGGCATGGGAGAGAGCCCAAGACAGAGATTAGAACTTGCATTTTCCATTAAATCGCTTCAACCAGATGAGGTTCCTATCAATATTTTAATGTCTAGAAAAGGAACACCATTTGAAAATCTAGCTCGCCTAGATCCAATGGAAGCAATAAAAACAATTGCAGTTTGGAGATTTATAATGCCAAAGACAATTTTAAAGATAGCAGGAGGAAGAGAAGTACATTTGAAAGATAAAGAAAGAATTGCCCTAAAAGCGGGAGCAAATGGAATAATTACGGGAGGTTATCTTACAACAGGCGGAAATAGCGCTAACAAGGATATTACGATGATACGAGAGATTGGCCTTCAGGCACAATAATTATTACAATTTTATTGAAGATGAGCTTGCCAGACTAGAAAAGAATAACTTGTATCGGAGATTAAAATTAGTTTCAGTCGAAAGAAGAACCACAACGGCAACAGTCGACGGAAAAGAGAATGTCATCAATTTATGTTCAAACGATTATCTTGGATTATCTCACAACCAAAATATCTTAAAAAGAGCGATTATATCCCTTAAGCAGATATCGCAGTGCAGCTCCAGATTAATTGCGGGAAATGATCCGAATTTAATAAACCTTGAGGAGAAGCTTGCCGAACATTGTGAAACTGAATCTACATTGGTTTACCCCACTGGATATATGGCAAACCTAGGCGTCATTACCACGCTGGCAGACAAGTATACTACAATACTAAGTGATGAACTTAACCATGCCAGCATAGTAGACGGTTGTAGACTAAGCGGTGCAAATATCAAGGTTTTTCGCCACAATGATATGGAACAGCTTGAACATTTATTCAAGGCAGTATCCTGCTGGAGAAAAAAAATTGTAGTTACAGAGGGACTTTTCAGCATGGATGGTGACATTTCTAATTTACAACAAATATGTAGGATTGCGAAAGAACAGAATGCAATAACAGTTGTTGACGATGCCCACGGTGATTTTGTATTTGGAGAGGCATCGGCATCATCATCGTCTCGTTTTTCTGGCATCCCTTCATATCTTGGAGTCAACAATGACATTGATGTTCATACCAGCAGTTTAAGCAAAGGTTTAGGATGCTTTGGTGGATATGTTGCTTCAACAAGACAAATAAGGGAACTTCTTATAAACAAATCACGACATTTTATTTACACCTCTGCATTACCAGAACACTTATGCGTTTCTGCATTAACTGCCATACCTATAGCGACAAAGGGGAACTTACAAAAAAAGTTATTTGACAATACTGACTTTATGTTCAGAAAATTATCACAACTTGGTCTCAGACTCGCAGGAAAATCAAGTAGCAGCCAAATAATACCTGTTATTATAGGAGATGAAAAGACAGCTATTGAGTTTTCAAAACGACTACTAGATAATGGTATCTTTGTTCAAGCCGTTCGATATCCCACAGTAAAAAAAGGATCAGCAAGATTGAGGATATCTCTTACGGCTCTACATGACAGAACTCAATTGAGTTCTGCTATAGACTCATTTGAAACGGTGGGGAAAAAACTCATAATCATTTGATTGTCAAATTTTTGTCACGAACGGGATTGTCTGCTAACGTGCTCGGCATTGGTTTAAGGGTGGCTGGCAAATAATGATTTGGCTTTTTTTGTTTTTCGTTTTATGGTTGATATACATGATCCTTCCTGAGCTGTTGAGTTTTTGATGTTCCGCTGAAAGGATACGGCTTGCTGTTCGAATGACATAAGGATTAACGCCACTATCTCGAATTTTTTTGCCCTTAGCAATTTCTTCGCTCGATATCTGTAAATTAGATGAATGAAACCTATTAAAAGCTCACGAACGCAAATTATTGAATAATCATGGCGAAGGATATTGCGATAAACTTGAAACTGACGAATGATGAGTATAGGGAGATTCGTATGTACCTTGATTCTCTAACGACAGAGATGATTCTATTTGGATTACGATTCGCATACAGGCGTAACATAGCGATATCTGGAGGATACCTTATGCCTGGAAGAAAAAGTATGGTGAAAAGAGAGACGCATCTTTTAAGCCATAATCAAGCAAAATGGAGATTGAATAACTGGAAATCTATGATAAAGGCATACAGGGAAAAAGGCTATAGCTACCCAACGATCTCCAGAATAAAAAAAGTTCTGGAAATTGTCGCGAACAAATAGGAGAGATTCTTGTTATCTTTCAATACATCGAAGCTTCTGCCCTTCCACTTTCCAAATTGCTTGTGGGAAGATCTGGGAATTTATCTTTCATGTTTTGTTCTACAATTGCTGTGGCTTCTTCTATTATTTTCATAGAATCTTCATCTAAGCCGCCATTGAATCCATTTATTTCCGTATTGGATATCTGGCCAGAGTCTGTCATAATACTGCCTAGCAGGTCCGATATCTGTCCAAATGACTGATCAGCCTCAGGCATCATTGATGAGAGCCCCCCTTGTATTCCCTTTATTACAGACATCGCTGGACTTAACGTTACCACCACATCGCCTAACTCTGTAATTGTGTTCAGCCTCAGTTCTATTTGTTCTAGAGCCAATCTAGCTGAAGAGGCCATTTTATTCATCTTACGAACCTGTGACAGTTCACCGGATAATATTTTAGCATATTGAGTTTCATGGTTCTGCAGAGCCTGTACTACACGTTTGAAAATGACTTGATCCTTTTCTTGCATCTTCGACGATATTGAATCTAACTTTGAAATTTGGAGCTGTAGTTTGTGTTGTGCTTCTTCAATCCTGGGTTTCAAGGGCGCATGGGGTTTGATTCCTTCCAGAAGCTTATTGCTCACACTTTCGCCTTGTGGTTTTGTCCACTTATTACCGAATGACATTATAATATTATAGCACCTAGTATCGATTAGGTGAATAAGATAAAAAGAGAAGTGTCCCAAATATCTCTGTCACTGGAGTGACAGATCTAGATGGATACGCTTTCGTTTGTAAACTCCTCTATATGACGATTAGCAAATGAAATCCCAGGATTTAAGAAATGTTAGTATGAGATATTATAGAGGCAATTAGGACCGACGGAATGTCCTGGACGATTTTGAATGCTTACGTAATCCCATTCAAAACATGTGTTATTTTCAATTTATTCTTTTCTTCGATCTAGTTAGGCTGAGTACCTCTGCGGCCGGGAAAAGCGTTGAACTTAATAAGTATTACAAATTCTACTTATTCCATGGCCATTTCATACTGGATGGACGAAGATTCATTACTCGTCATATAATTAAAAGAACTATTTTCCTTAAAATTTGGTATCTTGTATGACCTTAAATTGATTGAGGGTTAACAGGAAATGCCCCACAAATGTGACAATATTGACTAGCAGACTCAAAACAGCCTTTACACTCTGGGCAGCGAAGATATAAGCAAGGTTCATCTTTTGGAGCCGGAAAATGTTTTCGGAATAGAATATAATAATAAAGGTGTTCTTTATCTCTGATTGTTACGCCCTCAGATAGTGCTTTTTTTATTCCCAAGTGAAAATCTCTGTCGGCAGTCATACTTGAAATAAAATCTTTTATGTTTGTAATTCCTGCCCCTTCCTCTTGAGCTAATTTCGATCTCCATACTATTTGTTTCCCGAGTTTGGATTCGTAACATCTTCTTAAAATAAATTTACCCCACTTTTGTCCAGAATATTCACCTATTTTTTCATGTGTATCAATCGATTTGGCATATGTAAGAAATTTGTTGTCCAGAAACGGCGTTTTAATATCTATGCCTATTATTTTACCTATTAGCAATGAAGAAAAGCGCATAGACTGCCAAAGTTTATGTAATTGATCATCGAGAGCAGGGAGGTCCGTATAATAACGTTTAAGATAATTGTAACCTGCAAATAATTCATCTCCACCATCGCCCGTCATTAGTTTTTTATAGCCTTCCTCTTGTGCTGATCTTATTCCTGCCAGTAGTACACTTGAATTTCTGATTTCGATAGGATCAAAAGTCCTAAAAATGTTAATCAGCTGTCCTATTATTTCCAGCAATCTTTCGTAGCCAAGTCTAATCACCTTATGACCTTCACTATACATGCCTGCTACTATAGTAGCCGGTTCAACATCAGGAGCGTTCTGGCCGAGAGAAATTGTCAGAGACATTGCTGGTTTCAAGATACATGCGAGAATACTGCTGTCCAGTCCGCCAGAGAGCAAGAGTGCATCAGCATGATTTCTCGTGACACTCATATTCAACATTGAATTTAGCTTTCTGCAGCTCTCATTCGACAGAGGTATAATCTCCTACTCGTTATTTTTATTCATTATGGTATGGATAATATTAAGAAAAAAGAACGATCCATATTCTAATATATACGTTTATTTTAGATCCATTTCTAAACGATGAATTTTGAGGCAAGTTTTTAAACACCGTATGATGGTAAAGACTTGAATGATAAAAGAGAAAATCAAAGTTAATGATCACAATTACAATGTGACCATGAATGAGCAAACTCAAATGTATACCATGAGATTGAGGAGACTTTATCAGCAGAGTTATAACGACATGGATAGTTTTGATGAAGTTAGTTCAGAGATATCTACTACTGTGAATAGTCTTCTAAAACATGCAATCTCTCCGGAGGTGAGAGAAGAGGACATGGATGGAGTGATACAACAGTTGCTCAGGATGTATGAAAAAACCTCTCAGAGATCTTAGGGTATAAATTCAAACAGAAGTCTACCAACGGCGCCTTTTGTTATCAAACGTGTTTTGAACTTTTCTGTCATTAGTCGAGGAATTCTTAGATCTCCTATACACAAAAAACCTTGATTCAAGTAATATAATAAGGTCTAAATAATAATGATAATAATAAACGAGTCATCTCTAAATGATGACAATACTTGGTGTTACAAAGAAATGTATTAATCGTTCCTGCGGCTTATCATATGAAATAAATAATGATATCTACAGGTGTTCTTGTGGTTCACTGCTTGACATAAAATACAGTGAAACCAAACCCCGAACTCTTATCGACGTGTTTTTTGAAAGGAGAAACCATGGAAGGAACATATATAACGAGAGTGGAGTTTGGCGTTTCCGTGATCTGATAAATTTTTTAGGAATCGACACCGAGAATTTCGATGAGTGTGCAAAATTACTGGTATCTATGGATGGTGCAGAGGGACGACTATCTAGGCCTTATAAAATGAGTAAAGTTGCCGATTACGCCAATATGGATCATGATTCTTTTCTTTTGCAGCCAGAGGGATACAATCCTAGTGGATCTTTTAAGGATAATGGAATGTCAACAGCTCTCAGCCACGCGAAAATGTTGAAGGTCAAAAGGTTGGTTTGCGCTTCCACAGGTAATACTTCTGCCTCGGCATCGATGTATGCAGCAAACGAGGGTATGGAATGTGATGTTTACATCCCAAAGGGAGAAATTGCCCCCGGAAAACTTGGGCAGGCATTTCAATTCGGTGCCCAAGTAATACAAGTTGATGGCAATTTCGACGATGCGCTATCAGTATCCTTAAGAAAAGCCAAAGAGAATGGAGGATACACAGTAAATTCAGTAAATCCGTTCCGCCTTGAAGGTCAAAAAACTATTGTTTACAGGGTAATGGAACATCTGAATTGGGAGTCACCAGATTGGATAGTATATCCAGGCGGTGCTTTAGGAAATACGTCAAGCTGCGGTAAGGCTTTAATTGAACTACGTGAATGGGGTTGGATAAAAAAGGTTCCAAGAATCATTGTGGTTAACTCTGAAGGCGCTAATACACTCTATGAACTTGTCAACGGCCTATTTGAGAATTGTGAACTAAAATGGAATGATGGTAAACCCGATTTAAAAATGATTGAACGTTATTATGCATCAAAGGATGAGCAAGGCATTCGGCCAAAGACAAACGCCACCGCTATCCAGATTGGAAAGCCTGCTAACATAGTGAAGGCGCTCCGAGCACTCGATTTCACTAACGGAATAGTTGTAGAAGTTAATGACAAAGATATGAGCGATGGTATGAGTCTGGTTGGTTTAAATGGATTCGATTGCGAGATGGCTTCCGGCGCAGTCCCCGCTGCAGTTCGAAAGCTTCGACAGGAAGAAGTTATCAAGAAAGATGATGTGGTAGTAGGTATCCTGACAGGGAGGCAAAAGGATCCCAGCTTATCGGTAGAATATCACACAAATCGTAGAAACGCTTTTGCCAATCCTCCCAAAGATATGTAATTGAGGGAGTAAGTCTTACTACCAGAGTTATTTGCGATCAATCGGAAGAATATCCTTATTAAAGTTCACTCTCGTATATTAGCACCATATGATAGACTATGAGTTGCTTTACGCCTTTGGCAAAGAAGTACTAAATCTTGATAAAAATATAAGGTGGGTCGGTATTGCCAATAGTTTTGGTGTTCTTCTCAATACAGAACACAGAGAAGGCTTGAAACCTTTTCTGACCGAGGAAGAGAATGAAGATTATGCATCACTTACAGTAACTAGACACAAGACAAGAACTAAATTTGAGCCCAAAGTAGGTAAGCTAATTTACGCAGCGGGACGATATCAAAAATTGAATAGGGCAACTATACCAATAAATGATTATTATTATCTGCTTATAGCATTAGATGTCGAACTAAAAAATTTTGAGGAGGTGATAATGGAAAAAGTGATTCCACTGGTCGAACAAGAAAAAGATAATTTTATTCCAGATGATGATAACGCTATAAAACAATAACTTGATTATTAGATCGATATTGTAAAAGTGTTTATTATATAATAAAATAAAAAAGAAAGATGGCCTATCAAGACCAATTCAATTTTTGAAGTATCTGCTGTTGCTGCCATCTTATGGGATGGATCTACTATACAACTTGCCTTCTAGAGCTAGTTT
>Ga0075434_100003769_pt1 | contig 13547 bp, 7 predicted proteins | sample RhiMethybrSRZTD3_FD_75298 | JGI IMG/M metagenome (GOLD analysis project Ga0075434, IMG submission 75298) | Populus rhizosphere microbial communities from Tennessee, USA - Rhizosphere MetaG P. TD hybrid SRZTD3 | ecosystem: Host-associated > Plants > Roots > Rhizosphere > Soil | place: USA... | reverse complement strand
TCGGGGAACGGGAGGTACTTCATCATCGCCGCGGCAACCGGGTTGATGCGGTTCGCGGGAATGACGTTGCCCGGGAACGGCTGGCGTGTGAGCGGATCGTAGATGATCACTGGCTGGCCCGAGCCGTTCGTCGTCTGTGAGAAGTTGCCGCCGCGCTCGAGCGTCGTCGGCATCAACTCGCTGGCGTTCCGCGTCTGGACGTCGTGGTAGTCCTCGGTCGCGAACCAGAAGAACGTCCGATCCTTCTTGATTGGACCGCCGAATGCGCCGCCGCCGAGGTAGTACGTGGCCTCGGCCTTCGGGATGCCCGCCTTCTCGCTGAAGTAGTTGTTGCTCTGGCCCCACACCGGACGGTTCTGGAAGAACGCGGTGCCCTGGAAGCGGTTCGTGCCCGACTTGAGCGTCGTGTTGAACACGCCGCCGCCAGTGCGTCCCATCTCGGCATCGTAGGTATGGACCTGAACCTTCATGTCCTCGAGCGACTCGATCGTCGGGTTCGCGCTCGCGCGGTTGCGCAGGTCGGTGATCGGGACGCCGTCGAGCGTGTAGTTGTTGCCGCGGCGCGTGCCACCGCCGAGAGATAACAGCGACGCGTTGGTCTGATCCTGCTGGCGGTTGAACTGCGTGTCCCCTGTTGGAATGACGGTCGGGACGGTGACGCCAATCATGAATGCGTTTCTGCCCGGCGCCGGCAGCGTCTGCAGCGCCGCTGAATCGATCACGGTGCCAGTCGACGCGTTCGACGTTTCGATGATCGGCGCCTGACCGGTGACGGTGACGTTCTCTTCAATCGCGCCGACCTCCATCGTCAGGTCGAGCGTCAGGAACTGCTGGGTCCCGATCCGGATTCCGCCACGTTCAATGGTTTTGTACCCCTGGAGCGAGGCCCTCACGTTGTAGGCGCCCGGATCGATGTTCGGGAAGTTGTACTCGCCGCTCTCGTTAGTGGTCGTGGACCGCTTGATGTTGGTCTGCTCGTTGGTGAGGGTGACTTCGACGCCCGGCACGACGCCGCCGGCGTCCTTGATGGAGCCTCGCAACCCGCCCTGAAACCCCTGACCCGCCGCCATGTGCGACGTGGCCAGCAGCAGCAACGCTCCAAAAATGAGCGCAGCCCGGATTCTCATACTTCCCCCCTCCGAAAGTGGAACGGCCGATTGTGGTGGACTGGTGGGCGATTCTAGGGGGAGTTGTCTGCCTCTGCAACCGTGTTGTCGCAGGATGTCATCTCGGATTGACATCGCAAGACAAAAAAATGGAGCGGCCTGGAGGCCGCTCCATCGTGAGGGATCGATAGGCTAACGCCGTCGCGCCGGTCGCTCGCCTGAAAGGCTCGCGCTACGCGCCGGGCTTTCTAGCCTCGAATTTTATCGATTTCAGCGCCATTCCGGAGTTCGAGAGCTCCGTCGGCCCGGCCGGGAACTTGTTCGCGCTCAGGATGAAGGCGAGGATGTCGGCGTTCTGCTGGCCGCTCAAGCTGCCAGGGGCGTTCTGCGGCATCGAGATGCGGATGCGCTCGAACAGGTCGCCGACCGTCAGGCCGTCCCACCCCGCCAGGAAATCGCCGGTCGCCAGCGGCGGCGCCATCTCGCCGCCCATCAGCTCGGGGCCGTGACATGACGCGCAATTCTCGGAGTACAGCGGCCCGCCCCGCTTCGCCTGTTCCTCGGTGTAGACGCCGTCCCAGACCGATTTGGAATCCTGCGCGTGAACCGTGGTTCGAAGCGCGAGGACCGTTGCGAGCGGGACGAGAAAGACAGCTGCGATCTGCAGTTTCATCCTCCCATGATTCGATAATCGGCAGCCGCCAGTCAACAGGCGGGACGTGAACCGCGGAGGACGCAGAGAACGCAGAGATTGAAATTCTCTGCGCTCTCCGCGCGCTCCGCGGTTAATGGCACGGTCGGACGATCAGAACTTGTATCTGAAACTCAATTGCCAGATTCGCATGAACCCCGCCTGCGTCGAGATGCGGCCGAAGGTCGGCGTGTTGATCGCGTTATTCGTCGACTCGTTGCCGAACTTGGGCGTGTTCGTCAGGTTCAGGATCTCGAACCGGATCTCGCCGGCCTGACCGCCCGCGAACTGCGCTTCCTTCGACACCACGAGGTCGATGTTCTTGCGGAACTGGTTCAGCGCACTGTCGATCGTGCGCGGCGCCGTGCCGTACTGGCCGAGACCCGGGTTCGCGAACGCGGCGGCGTTGAAGTAGCGCGCGCTCGGATGCGCGTCAGATGCGACGCGGTCCTCGTCGCTGCCCGACGTGTTCGGATCGCCAATCAGATTCGGCCGCTGCCGCCCGCCGAACAATCCAAGATTGGTATCCGACGCTCCACTGCTGAGCACGGCGTTCAGCGGGCCGCCGCTCACCAGCTCGACAACCGCCGATGCCGTCCATCCGCCCGCGAGCGCATACGCGGTGCTCTTGCGATCGGCCGGACCGGGGATGCGCACGATCGGCGCGAGGATGATGCGATGCGGCGAGTTGTAGATGCTCGTCGCGTACTCGGCCGCGAGATCGTAGTTGTTCTGCGGCAGCCTGGTGGTCCACGCGTACGTGTTGCTCTCGCCGAACTGGTTGTCCTCCGAATGGCTCCACGTGTAACTGTAGCGTCCACCCCACCAGCTCTGCGTGCCGCTCAAGCGCTTGTCGATCCGGATCGACACCGCGTTGTACTGGCGCTTCGATCCAATCGTCGACTCGTGCATCAGGATGTCGCCGAACTCCGGGAACGGCCGGAGCAGCTGACCGCGCTGGATCGTCGAACGCGACGCGAACTCGCCAGCCTCCGGGATGCCGAAGAACGGATTCGGCACCGATTCGCGCAGCTTTGCGGGATCCCAGCCGCTGCCGAGCGGGAACAGCGATCGCGCCCGGGCCGGATCGATCTGGTTGATGTTGATGTAGCACGAAGTTCCTTCGTTCGTGCCGCAGAAGCCGATGTCGCGTCCGGTCGCGCCGATGTAGCCGACGGTCAGCGCCATCGATCCAGGCAGCTCGCGTTCGATGTCGGCGGAGTACTGATGCACCCTCGGGTTGCCCTTATTCTGATCGATGAAATCGACCTGACCGCCGACATTCGTCAGCAGGCCGAGCGAGCTGCCGATCGGCGCGAGGATTCCGGCGGGGAATGGATTGTCGAGCGTGTTCAGCGGGACTTCGTTCTCCGGCGTCGTCTGGCTGAACGTCGTGGTTCGAGCGAAGCCGACCTGCCCGTGCACGCTCGTGCTGTATTGCCACGGCGCCCAGAAGAGGCCGTACCCTGCCCGCAACACTGTCCGCGTGTCGATCGCGTAGGTCGCGCCGACGCGCGGCGCCGGCTTGATGGCCATCGGATCGCCCTGCTGGGTTGGCGCGCCGTTGACGCCGGCGTAGACGAGACCGCCTTTGAGCGTCTGGCCCTGCAGCAGCGTGCCGGCTTTCGGCACCTTCGCATCGATCGGATTGGTCACGGTCCGATCGAAGGCGACGGTCTGTCGATTGTCGATCTCGCGCAGACCGTCTTCGTGTTCGAGTCGGATGCCGTAGTTCAGCGTGAACTTCGAGTTCACGCGCCAGTCGTCCTGGAAGTATCCGCCGTAGTACTTCGTGTACCACTCGAAGGGCGCCGGGTCGTGCGGCACGGATCCGTCATACGGCAAACCGAGCAGCAGGCTTGCGAGCTCGTGGCCGCCGGTGCCGTTTGTTCGACCAGTGAACCGCGGATCGAAGAAGAAGGTGCCGCCGAGCGCGTTCTCGGTCGCGATCGCCACGCCGAGGCGTCGCGCGTCGGCGCCGAATTTGAAGCTGTGGCTGCCCCTCAGCTTCGTCAGCGCGCCGTTGATCGCGTACGGTCCCTTCCATCGCGTCGGAATCGGTCCCCAGCCGCCGACGTCCTCGGCGTCGTCGAACTGCAGCGACGGGAAGATGTTCGCGCCGCCCGGTCCGAGCGCGTTCACGTAGTTCGAGCTGAACCCGAGCGACTGCAGACCCGCCGTGAACGGCTGCGCATCGCACGAGTCCTGCCACGTCGTCCAGCCGTAGCGCAGCGTCAGCACGGTGGTGTCGTTGAGGATGTTCGTGTTGTTGAACACGAGGACGTGCGGCCGCCGGCGCAGCGGACCGAACCACTGATCCTGATCCGCCATGAACAGCTTGTCGGGCTGCATGATCGTGCTGCCCGGCTCGTCGGTCTTGTTATAGATGTAGAGTCCGCTCAGCGACCACTTGTCTGTGAATTTGTGCTCGCCCTTGAACGTCCACATGAACGCCTTGTCGACGATGAACGCGGTGCCGTTGGCGTTGGTGTTGCCGTCCTCGTTCTGCTGCATCGGGCCGTTGATCGTCTGCGTCGGCCACAGCTTGAGGATGTTGAGCCCCACCTGGCTCACGGCCGGATGTGTCAACGGGATGACCGCGCCGGTGAACAGGCCGCCGGTTGCTATCGATCCGGTTCCGGTGGCAGGGCACTTCGCGCTCGCGACGCCGCCGCGGCAGTACGGGTTGAAGAGCACGACCGGCGCGCCGTTGATCGTCGTGTGCGAGAAGTCGCCGTTGCGCTGGTTCGCAGTCGGCCAGATCTCCTGAATGTTGCGCGTCGTCCCCGACCGGTAGCCTTCCGTCGCCGTCCAGAAGAACGTGCGGTTCTTCACGATCGGACCGCCGACGCCGCCGCCGTACAGACGGTAGTACGCGTCCGAGAGACCCGTTTCTTCCTTCGTCTTGCCGGCGACGTTGTCGAAGAAGTTCTGCGACTGACCCCACACCGGTCGCGTCTGGTAGAAGCCGCTGCCGTGATAGGCGTTCGACCCCGAGCGCGCGGTAACGTTGAAGACGCCGCCGCCGGTGCGTCCCATGTCGGCGTCGTAGGTGTGCACCTGTACTTTCACTTCCTCGAGCGCCTCGATCGTCGGGTTGACCACCGAGCGTCCGCGGAGCTCGGTGACCGGGACGCCGTCAATCAGGTAGTTGTTCGCACGGATGCCGCCGCCGCCGAGCGAGACGCGCGACGCGTTGGACTGATCCTGCTGACGATTGAACTGCGGATCGCCGACCGGCATCACCGTGGGAACCGTGACGCCGATGAGGAACGCGTTGCGGCCCGGCGCAGGCAGCGCTTCGAGCGCGGTCCGATCGAGGTTCCCACCGGTCGACGCATTCGATGTCTCGATGAGCGGCGTCTGGCCGGTCACCGTGATGTTCTCTTCGATCGCGCCGAGATCGAGTGCCACGTCGACGGTGAGAAACGTCTGCGTGCCGACAACGAGACCCTTGCTCTCGTACGTCTTGTAGCCCGTGAGACGAGTCTTCAACGTGTACCTGCCGGGCGCAACCGCCGGAAAGTTGTACTCCCCGGCGTCATTTGTGACGACTTCGCGCGAGATGTTCGTCGCCTCGTTTGTGAGCGTCACCGTGACGCCTGGTATCACGCCGTTCGCATCGTGAACGGCTCCGCGAACACCACCGGTGAACTGCTGCGCGTAGAGCGGTGCAGCCACTGCGCTGAGAACCAGCGCGCAGACGAAGCTGCGGACACGTCCCGTCATGGTCAGCCTCCTCCGAGTTGGAGAACGATTAAGATTGAACCGAACCGGCGGACGTATCCTAGATCCGTTCGGTCCCGACGCAACGAAAATTGCACACCCAAATGACCCTGAAGGCGCGATGGGCACATTTCTGGATCGTCGCGGCGCTTGCTGTGCTCGGGCCCGCGCCGGCGCGCGTGTCCGCTGGCGCACAATCGGCGGACGCGCAGCGACTGGTCACAGCCGGAATCACTGCCCTCCATACTTTTGAATACGAGGACGCCAACGACGCCTTCAGGCGGGCGCAGCAACTCGATCCGGGCATCGCAATCGCTTATTGGGGCGAGGCGATGACTTATCACCAGACGCTCTGGCAAAAAGAAGATGTTAACGAGGCGCGGCGCGCGCTCGCGCGGCTTGCGCCCTCGCCTGCCGCTCGCGCCGCGAAGGCACGGACCGCCGTCGAAAAAGGGCTGCTCGGCGCCGTCGAGATCCTGTTCGGCGACGGCGACGCGGCCTCGCGTCACGACAAATACGCCGAAGCCATGGGCCGCGTGTACGCCGATCATTCCGACGATCCCGACGTCGGCGCGTTCTACGCGCTGGCCTTGATGGGGACGATGTCGCGCGGGCTCATCGGTTATGAAGCTGGAAGCGACGCGGCGCACGAAGGACATACGCGGGGGCTCGCCGGCAGCGACGTGCAGTCGCGCGTGGCCTCGATTCTCACGAAGGTGCTCGCCGCGCACCCGCGCCACGAGGGTGCGCTCCATTACCTCGTTCACGACTTCGACGATCCGGAGCACGCGCGCCTCGGGCTCGACGCGGCGCGGGCGCTCGCAAAGCTTGCGCCTCCATCGAGCCACGCGCGTCACATGCCCGCGCACATTTTTCTACAGCTCGGCCTGTGGCGGGACGCGGCCGCGTCGGATCGCTCGGCGTTCGACGCGTCAACCGAATGGGTACGCCGAAGGAATCTCGCGCCCGCGCTGCGCAACTACCATGCGCTCGCGTGGCTCGAGTACGAGCTGCTGCAGCGCGGGCGCTACGTCGACGCGTGGAGCACGCTCGCAGAAATCAAACCGGTCGTGAACGCGACGCACGACCTGACGCTCTTGAGCGATCTCGCGTCGATGCGCGCGCGCTTCGTCATCGAAACGCGCCGCTGGAATGTGATGGCGAAAGAGGGGGACTTCGCGAACGTGAACGATCTGTTCGCAATCGGCGCGAGCAATGCGAAACTCGGTCAGCTCGATCGCGCCGAGATCGTGCGCAAGGCGCTCGCCGCGCGCGCCGATTCACCGCAGGAAGGCGATCTGCGTCCCGCGATCGCAATCATGGAGCGCGAGGTCGCAGCGCTCATCGAAATCGCGTCGGCCAGGATCGATCAGGGCATTGCGATCCTGCGTGACGCCGCGCGTGCCGAGTCGCAGCTGCCGCCGCCGCTCGGTCTGCCCGCACCGGTGAAGCCTGCGCCGGAACTGCTCGGTGAAGTGCTGCTCGATGCGCGCAAGCCGCGCGAGGCCGTCGACGCATTCGAGCAGACGCTGCGCCGCCACCCGAACCGATCGCTGTCAGTGCTCGGCATCGCCAGAGCGGCAGCCGCGCTCGGCGACACTCAGACGGCACGGCGCCGCTACAGCGAGTTGCTGAAAAATTACGACGAAGCTGATCCTGATCTGCCGGAGCTGAAGGAAGCGAAGCAGAAATTCAGGAACTAAAAGCAAACCGCGGAGCCCGCAGAGATCGCAGAGCAAAATAATCTCTGCGTTCTCCGCGATCTCCGCGGTTTAGATCGCGCTCGAACTCCGGTCTACTGTCGTGCTAATCCCTGATCGCTAATCCCTCTAATCCCTAATCCCTAATCCCTAATCCCTGATCCCTCTAATCCCTAATCCCTAATCCCTAATCCCAACGCGCGTGCGCTCCCTCTGCGCGCGCACGCTCACTGCTGCGAGGTCGTCCGCGCCTCCTGCGGCAATGCAAACGCAATGTACTCGCCCGAATAGTTGCCGCCGCTGACCGCCACGACGATGTACTGGCGGCCGTCGGGACCCTTGTAGGTCATCGGCGAGCCGCTCTGGGCGGCGGGCAGCCACACGGCACCGACCTCCTTGCCGGTCATCTTGTCGTAGGCGCGCAGCATCGCGCCGCGCGGATGATCGGGTGTGGTGGTCACCTGCGGATCGCCGGCGATGACGAGCGTCTTGGTGACGACGATGCCGACGCTGCCGGTCTGACCCGTCTTCGGAATGTTCAGCCCCTTCAGCGCGGGGTGATTGCGCACCGCGTCGGGCGTGTCGCCGTGCGGCACCATCCACATCAGCTCACCTTTGTCGAGGCTCACCGCCGAGACGACGCCGTACGGAGGCTTCACGACCGAGAGGCCCTGCGGTCCGGGACCGCCGAACCCGCCGCCACCGCCGCCGCCGGGCGCTGCGGCTCCCGCCGGTTGACCGGCGGCGGCCGCTGGATTCGCAGGCGGGGTCGCTTCGGCCGCGCCGCCGCGTCCGCCGCGACCGCCTTCAGCCGCCGCGCCCGCGCCGCCTTGACGTCCGCGCTGCGGTGCGTCGGCCGCGCTGCCGAATCCCGGTCCTTCCATCTCGCGGAACTCGCGTCCCTTCACGCCCGCAACGTAGCGGATGTCCGAGAATCCGGGCGGCGGTTCGACGAGCGAACCGGTCGTAACCGAAGAGGTGCTCGCCTGCGAGTAGAAGATGTGCGTTTCAGGATCGAGGCCGCCGCCCGGCCAGTTCGTCCCGCCGGCCGTGTTGCCGATGTTCAACGCTCCGAGCCACTTGCCGTTCATGTCGCCGAGCACCAGCGGCACGTACGGCGAGTTCTCCACCCGGTACCGCTTCAGGTTTTCGAGCGCCTGCGCGCGCAGCTCGGGCGTGTAATCGATGATGTCGTCAGGAACCTTGATGAACGGACGGCCGTAGGTGAACGGCTTGCCGTGCGCGTCCATTGGAATCGGCTGTGTCGGCGATGTCTTCTCCCCGGGGACATCCGACTGCGGAACCGGCGTCTCGACGATCGGCCACAGCTGTTCGCCGGTGATGCGGTTGAACGCGTACACGTACGCCTGCTTGCTCGGAACCGCCACCGCCTTGATCACTTTGCCGTCCTTGATCACGTCGGTCAGCATCGGCGCCGACGACATATCGTGATCCCAGATCGGGTGGTGCACGAACTGGAAGTGCCACTTGCGCTGGCCGGTCTTCAGATCGACGCACACGAGGCTCTCGCCGAACAGGTTGTTGCCCGGACGATGACCGCCGTAGAAGTCCGACGTCGGCGATTCGACCGGAAGATAGACGAGGCCTGCTTCTTCATCGACCGTAATCTGCGACCAGACTCCGGTGTTTCCGTTGATCGCCCACGACTCGTTCTCCCAGGTCTCGTTGCCGACCTCGCCGGGACGCGGAATGGTGTTGAACGTCCACAACACTTTGCCGGTTCTCACGTCGAACGCGCGGACAAGCCCCTTCGTGTTGTTGTGCGTGTGGACGGTCATCCCTTCCTTGAACGACGACCCGACGATGACGACGTCCTTGACGACGGTCGGCGTGGCGTGCAGGCCGATCTCTCCGGTCTCGAGATCGATCTGCTGTCCCTTGCCGACGACTGCGCCCTTCTTCAGATCGACGACGCCGTTCTCGCCGAACGACGGGATCATCGCGCCGTTCTTCGCGTTGAGCGCGATGAGGCGATAGCCGGTCGTCACGTACAGCACTCGCTCGTCGCCCTTGCCGTCGGTCCAGTACGAGACGCCGCGTCCCGACAACTGGCGCGGCGCGATCGCGGCGCGGTTGCCTTCACGGTAGCTGTGCGACCAGATCAGCTCTCCCGTTTTTCCGTCGAGCGCGATCACCGAGCGTCGCGTGCCGGCGGTGACGTACAACACGCCGTTGATCGCCAGCGGCGTCCCCTCGAGCTTGTACTCGGGACGCGTGCCGAGGTTGTCGGTCTTGAAACGCCAGGCGACCTCGAGCTTGTTGAAGTTCGACGTGTTGATCTCGTCGAGCGGCGAGTACTTCGTGCCGTGCACGTCGGCGGTGTAATGCGTCCAGTCGCCCTTCCTGGTGCTCGGCAGGCCATTGGTCTGGCCATACGGCTGCGCGGCCATCCACACGCCGGCAATCGCGACAGCGATCAGCACCGGCGCTGAACGTTTGAATGTTCGCGACATCTTGTCTCCAGTTGATTTATCGGGAATGAAAAGAAAACCGCGGAGAGCGCGGAGATCGCAGAAATTTTATCCCTGCGTTCTCTGCGATCTCCGCGGTTTGAACCACGTATCTAAGCAGCCGCTGCCGTCGACTTCTTGCCGAGGACCTCGCCGAAGACCTGCACCGCCTTCTGCATCTCTTCCATCGTGCCGAGCGAGATGCGCGCGTGCGTCTTCTCGAACGGCGGGAAGTCGCGCGCGACCATGACGCCCTTCGCGCGGCACGCCTCGCGGAACGCCTTGGCCGGCGTGCCGATGTTGACGAACATGAAGTTCGCCTGGCAGTCGGTCGGCTTCATCCCGCGATCCGCGAACCACTTCGTGCTGAAGTCGCGCACCGCGGCGTTCCGCTTCCGCTCGTTCTCGGTGAAGCTCGCGTCCTGCTGAATCGCGAGGGTCGCAGCCGCCATGCCGAACACGTTCAGCGTGCTCGTGCCGGCCGCCATCTCCCATTCGCGCAGCTTCTTGATGGTCTCCGGGTGCGAGATGGCGTAGCCCTGCCGCAGGCCGGCCATGCCGTACGCCTTCGAGAAGGTGCGCGCCACGATGACGCGCGGGTTCTCGAGCGCGACCGGCACGTGCGTCTCGTGATCCGGATCGGTGACGTAGTCGAAGTACGCCTCGTCGATGAGGATGTAGGTGTCGGGTGACGAGGTCGCCATCTTCTTCAGGAACTCGCGCGTGGCCTTCGCGCCGACATAGGTCGCGACCGGGTTGTTCGGGTTGCAGTAGAACACCAGCCCCGCCCCCTTGGCCGCCGCCACCATCGCGTCGATGTCGAGCCTGAAGTTCGAGTCGAGCTTCACGCCGCGCACCGGATGGCCGATGAGCTCGGCGTAGCCGGCGCATTCCTCGTAGGTCGGAATGGTCCCGACGAGCGCCTTGGTCTTCGAGGTGAACAATTGCGTCGCAGTGCGGAGGATCTGTGTCGATCCTTCTCCCAGCGCCACGTTGTCCGTTTTCACCTTGAAGTGGCCGGCAATCGCCTCGGTGAGCTGACCCGCCTGATCCGAGTAGCGACCCGGCTTCGTGCCGCCTTCGAGCACCTTCCGCAGTCCGTCGAGCACGGCCTTGCCCGGACCGACCGGGTTCTCGTTGCTCGCGATGCAGATTACGCCTTTCTCAACGGCTTCGAGCGTCGGTTCGAAGGCCGACCACACGCTGTTCTCACGGCCGCGCGCCCAGATGTTGCTCGTGAGCGCCGCGCCAGCGCCAATGCCAACGGTCTGGACAAATTTACGTCGCGAAAGCGCCATGGCCTCCTCCTACTGCGCCTTCCCGGACGAGGTCGTCGCCGCGGGATGGAGCACGTTGCGAAACACTGCGGTGGCCTTCTGCATCTCCTCCATCGTGCCGAGCGAGATGCGCGCCCACTGTTTTTCGAGCGGCGGGAAGTCGCGGCCGACGAGGACGGCCTGCTTCGCGCATCCCTCGCGGAACGCGGCCGCCGTCATCGTCTTGCCGATGTTGGTGAACAGGAAGTTGCCCTGCGACTCCGCCGATTCGTAACCCATGTCGGCGAGCGCCTTGATGGTGAACTCGCGGACCGCGGTGTTGCGCGACCGCTCCTCTTCGATGTGCTTCGGATCCTTCAGCGACGCGACTGCCGCCGCCACGCCGAACGTGTTCACGTTGTACGGCATGCGGTACCCGGCCATCTTCTTGATGGTCGCCGCCTCGCCGATGGCGTAGCCGATGCGCACGCCCGCCATGCCGTAGGCCTTCGAGAAGGTCCGCGACACGAAGACGTTCGGCGTCTGCAGCGCCAGCGGAATGAGCGTCGTGTAGGACGGGTCGGTGATGTAATCGAAGTACGCTTCGTCGATGAGAATGGCGGTCGTCGGAGATGTCTTGCGGACTTCGTTCACGAAGTCGGTCAGCTCTTTGCTGCCGACGATGGTGCTCGTCGGGTTGTTCGGATTGCAGATATAGACGAGACCCGCGCCCTTCGCAACCGGCAGCAGTGCCGCCAGGTCGGTCCGCATCTTCGCGTCGACCGGCACGTTCTTCACCGGATACCCGAGCTGGCGCGCCACGCCGCCGCAGTTCTCGAAGGTCGGTGAGGCCTGGGCCAGCGCCCTGGTCGGCGACATGAAAATCCGCACGGCGTTCCGCAGGATCTCCTGCGACCCGACGCCGAGGACGACGTTCTCGCGCTTCGCGTTGTTCTGCTTGGCGATCAGGATTTCGAGATCCGCGTCGAGCGGCGTGCTGTTGAACGGGTAGCGGTTGGCCTCGGGGAACTTGCCGAGGATGGCGTCGATCGCCGTCTTTCCGGGACCGAGCGGGTTCTCATTGCTGCTGATGCGGATGGCTTCCATTCCGGGCGGGACCTGAGGACGCCCCACGCCGCGGCTGCCCTGACGGGCCCCCTGCTGCATGAGCTCGGCCACGTGCTCCTCGTGGCCGCGGGCGGCCATGAGGGAGGACGCGTGAACGTCTCGTCCTGATCCGAAGCCCTGAAGGAAACCGCGGCGCGACACCGACATGGGATTCCTCCTTCAGCTACAGCGTTATCCGTAACGCTTTTTTCGGCATGAATGACTGAAACGTGCGGGAAGAACGTGGACACGTTGCGAGGTCAATCGGCGGGATTCTACGTCAACCGTGACAGCCTTGTCACGCCGAAAAGCACTGAGCCTGCACGGGTTGTCTCGGGTTGTCACGCGCGCGAAGTACGCATGGTATTCTGTCCGCGCGCTCCGCAGCCGATAAGTGCAGACATATGACTTCACGTATGAGAACAGCTCTGTACGGCTGGGTGGCGGCGCTTGCCGTCACGATCTTCTCGGCCGCGCCAGCTCAGGCGCAATTCCATCCGCAGGCGGTGCCCGAGCTCGCCACCGGCGAGCAGTTCCACATCGAGGCCTCCGCGGGCTGGTGGCGTCCCGGCGCTGACATGACCATCTCCAGCGAGTCGCTGGGGATTCCGGGCACGACGATCGACCTCAAAAAGGACCTCGGGCTGGAGGACCAGACGCTGCCCGAACTCAACCTCACGCTGCGGCCCGCGCGGAACCACAAGTTCCGGCTGCAGCTCATCCCGATCAGGTTCGAGCAGGTCACGGCGCTGCGCCGGACCGTCATCTTCAACGGGCAGCGGTACGACGTGAACATTCCCGTCACCTCGTCGCTCGACTGGAACGCGTTCCGCTTCGGGTACGAGTACGACATCCTCACGCGCGAACAAGGCTTCGCCGGCTTCATCGTCGAGGCGAAGTACACCTCCGTCCGCGCCGACCTGAGTGCGCCGACGACGCGGGGCACGCTCAGCGAGTTCGCGGAGGCGCACGTCCCCGTGCCCGCGCTCGGCGGCATCGGCCGCGTGTATGTCGTGCCGAACGTGTCGATCACCGGCGAGCTCACCCTGTTCAAGCTCCCCGACAGCGTCGACAGCCGCTTCGCCGGTCACTACGTCGATCTCGACATCTACGGCACCGTGAACATCAACCGCTACATCGGCGCCCAGGCAGGCTACCGCTCGCTCGACATGGGGTACATCGTCAAGACCGACACGGGGTCGTTCGCGTTGAAGGGGCTGTACTTCGGTGCTGTGGTGAGGTACTAGGATTCGTGAGGTACTGACCTTCGCGAGGTACTAAGACACCAAGGACACGAAGGACACAAAGGAAAATTTAGTACAAACGAAATTCAGTACGAATTTTCTTTGTGTCCTTCGTGTCCTTTGTGCCTACGGACCTCCCAATTCATCGAACCGCAACAGGTACTAACTTCTCCATTCGCCGATCGGCCTCTTGCAGCGTCTCGTCTCTCTTACAGAAACAGAACCGGAGCTTGGTGCGACCGACGC
>Ga0075434_100003768_pt1 | contig 13547 bp, 11 predicted proteins | sample RhiMethybrSRZTD3_FD_75298 | JGI IMG/M metagenome (GOLD analysis project Ga0075434, IMG submission 75298) | Populus rhizosphere microbial communities from Tennessee, USA - Rhizosphere MetaG P. TD hybrid SRZTD3 | ecosystem: Host-associated > Plants > Roots > Rhizosphere > Soil | place: USA... | reverse complement strand
CTGGCGCGTGCCGAGCTGCGCGCTCTCTCGGCGGTGCGCGAGAACTACGTCATGGTGGACGACGATTTCCAGCTCCCCGTCGTGGCGGCCGGATACCTGAGCGACACCCGGCTGAACGCGGACGAGCGGCGTCGCTTTCTGCTCGAATCCAGCCGGCTGCGGCGTTTGGTCGCCAACCTGGCCTACGTGGCGCGCCGTGCCGGTCCGTATGCCCGCGCGCCGATCGCGACCAACCTGGTGAGCTTCCCGCGCGACCAGGAAGGCCGCTGGATTTCGGCCAGCTGGCGCGACAGCCGGGTGGGGTATGGCGGCGGCCGGTTCGCGATGGACGTGAACGCCATCTGGGTCCCGCACGCGCTCGAAGGCATCGGCGTGATGTTGGACGCGCTCACTGAGCTGGGATTTACGCCCAGGGCGTTGGACTCGCTGGCCCCGGCAATCCGGGACCCCGCACTCGCCCCGCTGGTCCGCCGGCGCAGCGCGTTGGACTCCGCGATCGCGACCTGGAAGGGCGCCTGGCGGCACTTCCGTGTGGTGCTCACGCCGGACACTGTAGCAGCACGCATCGCAGCGCGAGTGGATTGGCTCCCGGAAGCGGAGCGGACCTACTGGAAGCGTATGCTGAGTGCCGGTGGGTGGCGCGCGCGGGCCGATAGCTTCCGGTTTCTCGCCCTTTCGCTCGATGGCGCTGGACACCCGATCCCCATCGTCAATACCGATCCAGCCATGCTGATGTTGCTGGACTCCCTGGGCGCGACGCGGGTGCGCGACCTCGTGGAGCCGATCGTCGACCCGTATCCGCTCGGGCTGCTCGTGAGCGATCTGGGCCCGGTGACCGCGAACGACGCCTACGCGTCGCGCGAGGTGTGGGAGAGCTTCCGGCGGGACGCCTATCACTCCCCGACCGTCGTGTGGGGGCGGGATGTCAACGTCCTGCTGGCGGGTCTCGCGCGGCAGCGGCGCGGGGCAGGGTCCGGCCCGGCCGCGGAGTGGCTCGACGACGCGCTGCGTCGCATCAACGACGCCGTGGTGCGCTCGGGACTGCGGCACGCAGAGTTGTGGAGTTACGGCATCGAGAACGGACGGCTGGTCCCGGCACGCTACGGGTCCAGCTCGGACGTTCAGCTGTGGAGCCTGACCGACCTGGCTGTTCAATTCCTCCTCGACCCCACAAGGCCATGAACGCTCTCCATCCGTTCGACCTCCTGGTGATCGCCGGTTACTTCGTCATCCTCTTCGGCATCGGGTACTGGGCCGCGCGCCGCGAAAAGAACGTGAGCGCCGACTACTTCCTTGCGAGCCGGGACGTGGGCTGGTTCGCGGTGGGAGCGAGTCTGTTCGCCTCGAATATCGGAAGCGAACACCTGGTGGGGCTCGCCGGCACCGGTGCCGCGAGCGGACTCGCGGTGGGCCACTTCGAGTGGCTGGCCTGTCTCATCCTGCTGCTCCTGGGGTGGCTGTTCGTCCCGTTCTATCTCCGGAGCGGGGTCTACACGATGCCGGAGTTCCTGGAGCGCCGCTTCAACCCGGCCGCACGCACCTATTTCACCTGGGTCTCGATCGTCGGCTACGTGCTCACCAAGATCAGCGTCACGCTGTTCGCCGGGGGCGTCGTGATGCGGGCGGTGACCGGCCTCGACATCTGGACGAGCGCCGCGGTGTTGATCGTCGTGACGGGGCTGTACACGATCATGGGCGGGCTGCGCGCCGTGATCTATACCGAGGTGCTGCAGGCCGTCGTGCTGATCGTCGGGTCGGCCACCCTGGCGGTTCTGGGGCTCAATGCGGTGGGCGGGTGGAGCGGCCTCGCGTCCCGGGTCCCCGCGGACTTCTTCTCCATGTGGAAGCCGGTGAACCACCCCGACTTTCCATGGACCGGCATCGTGTTCGGGGCACCGATCCTCGGCGTGTGGTACTGGTGCACCGACCAGCATATCGTGCAGCGGGTGCTCGCGGCCAAGAACGTCACCGCGGCTCGTCGCGGGACGATCTTCGCCGGCTTCCTGAAGATCCTGCCGGTCTTCATTTTCGTGCTGCCCGGGATCATTGCCGCGGCGTTGTACGCGGACATTCGTGGCGGCGCGGCGGATACCGCTTATCCGGCTCTCGTGACGCGACTGCTGCCGGCGGGGTTCAAGGGTCTCGTGCTGGCCGGGATGCTTGCCGCTTTGATGAGCTCGCTCGCGTCGGCGTTCAACTCCTGCTCGACCCTCCTCACGTGGGACGTGTACCGCAAATGGCGCCCCGGGGCGAGCGAGGCCCGGCTCGTGGCCGTGGGGCGGGGGACGACGGTGATCCTGGTGGGCCTCGGCCTGGTCTGGATTCCGTTCATGAAATACATCTCGCCGCAGCTCTACATCTATCTCCAGAGCGTCCAGGCCTACATCGCGCCGCCCGTGGCCGCCTGCTTCCTGTTGGGGATCCTGTATCCCCGGTTGAACGGGGCCGGCGCGATCACCTCGCTCGGAGTCGGGTTCGTGCTGGGGGTGCTGCGGCTCGTGCTCGAGCTGGCGAAATCACATCTGACCCCCGGCACCGCCGTGATGTGGTTTGCCTCGATCAATTTCCTCCACTTCGCCGCGCTGCTGTTCGCGCTGTGCACCGTGATTCTCGTGGTCGTCAGCCTGGCGACCCCGCCGCCGCCGGCGGACCGTGTGGCGGATCTCACCTACCAGACCGCGGCACCGGTCGCGGCGGCCGACCGGCCCACGCCCAGGGAGCGCAACGTGACGGTCACGTTGTCGATCCTGCTTGCGGCGACGATTGGCGTTCTGTGGTATGTGTTTAGATGAACGGGAGGCGGGACGACCGTGCCGTGGAGCGGTATTCACTTGATAAGTGAAGTAACATGGACTATGCTTATCATTGGTAAACCGTTAAGGTTAACCAGGCCGATCGAGCGACACGTGCGCTCCCTAAGGAGTCCCATCATGGGCGAGATTCACTGCTACAACTGCGGCGGTTTCATCAGCGACCCCGGTGTGATTTCGCATCGACTGCCGCCCAGCATCATGCACAAGGCGTTTGGGGCCATCCCCACCAGCGCCCTTTGCACGTGTCAACCCCCGGTCGTCTACGGACCCCCCGCTGGGCGTTCGTCGTCGGCGGCCGAGCGACTCCTCAATTAGGGCAGGAGGCGGTATGGAAGCGAATCCGATGACCCCGATTACGATCCAGCGTTTCGTCAAGGAGCTGGAGAAGCTGAAACTGGAAGTGGATGCGGGAACGCTCGGCCCGGACGACTACGACGGCCGGCTGGCCCGGATCATTGGCGAGCTGCGCGAACGCGGACTGGACGGCGACCGGGCGGCGGTCGAGGCTGCACTGGCCGACGCGACCAAGCGGGGCGTGATCACGGCCCCGACGGGAACCCATATCCAGAGCAAGCTCGGGCTGGCGTAAACCCAACGCGCAACATCGCCGGTCATCAGGGAGTCACTCCGAAGACGAACAGCGTCTTCGAGCGGTAGGTCGCTCCCGCAGGGAGAATGGTGGAAGGGAACTGAGGCTGGTTCGGCGCATCGGGAAAGTGCTGGGTCTCGAGGCAGAACCCGAGTGTGTGACCTGAGTAAAACTGCACGCCTGGCTCCGTGGTGTGCACGTCGAGGGTGCGACCGGAACGCCGTTCTTCGACCCGTGCGGCGTGCACCAGACCCGACCCACTCCGGTTCAAAACAAAGTTGTGATCGAAGTCTGAGTCGCCAATCGGTTTCGGCGACCGAAAATCGAACCTTCCCCCGGCCACAGGAGCGATTGCTCCGGTCGGGATTTTTGTTTCGTCGACCGGCGTCATGGCGTCCGCGTTGATCTGGACCAGGTGGGACAGGACGTCTCCCTTGCCGGCCAGATTGAAATAGCTGTGTTGTGTGAGGTTGACGGGCGTTGCCCGATCGGTCGTCGCTTCGTAGTCCACGATCAGCTCGTTGCGGTCGGTCACCGTGTAGGTGACTCTCACCTGCAAGGTCCCGGGGTAGCCTTCCTCGCCGTCAGGACTCGTGTAGTCGAGCGCCACTGACCGGGTGCTGTTCGGCGTCGCCTTCCAGACGACCTTGTCGAACCCTCGCAAGCCGCCATGCAGGTGGTGTCGTCCGATGTTGGCCGCGAGTCGGTAAATCGTGCCGTCGATGGTGAACTGCGCGTTGCCGATCCGGTTGGCACAGCGCCCGATGATGGCGCCGAGATAGCGGGGGTTGTCCCGATACCCGTCGACCGAATCGTGACCGAGCACGACATCGGCCAGGCGCCCGTGTCGGTCCGGCGCGAGGATCGACATGATGATCCCGCCATAGCTCGTGGCCCGGACCTGGAGTCCATGGGCATTGGCCAGGGTGAAGGTCTCCAAAGCCTACGGCACCAGCTCGCGTAGCATCGCCACTGTGCGAAGCGTGGCGCCCGACCCTTCCTTTACCAGAGACGCGGCCGCCTGGCCGGCATGCCGCCGTGCGGCGGCATGGTCTCGCCATTCCTTCCACTGTGCCACGAGGACCTGTTGACCGCCTTCGGGGAGCGCCACGGCCGCGTGGCGGTCGATCAGCAGGCAGGCGTCCCGGCTCATTTCCCACCGCGGGCCGAAGCACATCGGCACGCCAAACGCGGCCGGCTCGAGCACCGAATGAAGGCCCGCCCGGTGATAGCCGCCTCCCACATAGGCCACGTCGCCAAGCGCGTAGAGGTCGGCGAGCAAACCCATCCGGTCGACCAGGACGATCCCCCCTCCCTCGGGCACCGATGCGGGCGATGCCGCTTGGTCGAGCTGCGACAGCAACACTGGTGCGGGGATCCCGAGCCGACGGGCGGCCTCGATGACGCCAGCCAGGTGATCGGGGGTGGGCTCATGAGGCGCAACGATGAGGCGCACGCGACCGGGAGCGTTGCCGGCCAGATCGGCGAACGCCGGCAGCAGCACGCGCTCATCGGAGGGCCACGTGGATCCGGCCACGATCGTGAACGCGTCATGACTGCGATGCTCCAGCGCCGCGAACGGGTGCTGCCCCCGGTCGAGCCGGCTCGCGCGATCGAGTACGCTGTCGTAGCGAGTATCACCGGTGACGTTGATGGTGCCCGGTCGTGCACCCAGCCGCTCCAGCCGGCGTGCATCCAATTCGGAAATAGCCCCGATCCGATCGAGAGCGGCATAGGCAGGGCGGGTCCAACCGCGCGCCGGCCAAGCGAGACGTGAGCTGTGGGAGGAGACCGTGGCCGAGATCATCCCGAGTCGCACGCCGCGACGAGCGGCCGCCAGGGCCAGCTCGGGCCAGACGTCGAGCTTGCCGAACACGAGCGCGGATGGTGTCACCGCGGTGAGGCATTCCACCACCGCTTGTGGACGATCGAACGGGAGAAAATCGGCGAATTCCACCGGGAGGCTTCGAGCCAGGCGCTCGGCGGATGGCGAGAAGAATGAATAGAGCAGCTGCCACTCCGGCACCTGGGCGCGCAGGGCTTCGAGCACCGGCTTGACCTGGAGTCCCTCACCGACCGATGGGGCGTGAAACCAGACGAGGGCACGACGCGGGTCGCGCCCGCGGCGCGCCCAATCGGCATAACGGGCGCCGAGTCCTCGGCGACCCTCGATTCCCCGCGCGAGCTTGGCGTTGAATCGTGCCCCCACCGATCCGCCGACGGCGGCGGCCGCCACGACCAGGCGGTACCACCGCGATGGCCGTGGGTGGGGGTCGGGGACCGACATCAGGGACGGGCTGGCGGCGGGGCTGGGAGAGCGCCCGTTTTCGCGCGGTAGACCGAATCGAGGATACGGCTGAACGCTGCTGGAGGAATCGCACTCGAAGCCAATCCGCCCTCGATATAGAAGGTCGGCGTCGCGTTGGCCCCCGAACGCATCGATCCACGGGCATCCCTGGCGATGGCATCGACGGTCGCGCGCGTATTGAGGCAGCTCACGAGTGAATCGTGCCCGACGCCCGCCGAGTCGGCCAGGGCGATGAGGGCCGGCCAGGCGAGATCGAGGTCTGCCCAGGCCGATTGTTTCTGGTAGAGGATGTCGTGCACGGGCCAGAACCGGTTCTGGCGTGCGGCGCACATCGCCACCTGGGCGGCCGCGAGGGCGTTCTTGTGGATCTCAGTCAGCGGGAAATTCACGAACACCCAGCGCACCTTGCCGGTCTGGATGTAATCGCGGTCGATGACGGGGAAGGTCGTGAGCGCGAACTGGCGGCAGGCCGGACATTGGAAATCGGCCATTTCGTAGACGGTGACCGGCGCACTGGGGCGCCCCTTGGAGCGGGCGGAGATCGGGTCCTGCTGCGCCCCTTGGAGACTGAGGAGGAGGGCCAGCGCGGCAGTCCAGCGTGGAGCAGGCATCCCCAACAATAACCGTCTCCCCCAGAGGACGCCTGGGCTTTTGGGTCTAGCGGGATTTTGGAGGGCGTGGTATATGACGGAGTTAAGGACTGTTTGAGGCCTCTGGAGGTGCGATGCAGTTCTCCCAAGCCGTTGGGCGACATCGCGCTGTTTGGATCGTACGAATCCCTGACACGAGCGGGGCGGGACGTTCTCCGGCCCTGGATGTTTGCCGTGCGTTAGTGCCCGCGCACGCATTGAAGGTGCGCGGATGTGGAATCACCTGAAGCGGAGGGACCATGCGTACTAGACTCCGTCAGTTGTTACTCGTCGTGTTCGGTCTGGCGCTGTGGCCGCGGTGGGCCGCGGCGCAGGAGCCGATCACGCTGAGCGGCCGAGTCACCACCGAGGCGGGGGCCCCACTGGGCTACGCCGAAGTGGTGGTTTCGTCGCTCGGTCTCGGCGCCGTGACGCGGGATGACGGTCGCTATGCGATCGTGATTCCCGGGGCACGAGCCGTCGTTGGACAGACGATCGCCGTGACGGCGCGTCGTCTGGGCTACAAGGCGATCACGGCGCAGGTCACGCTGGCGCCGGGGATCGTCGAGCACGATTTCACGCTCGCGTTCAACCCACTGCAGCTCGGTGAAGTCGTCGTGACCGGTGCCGGCACGACGACGCAGACCGAGAAGCTGGGCAGCGTCCGCAACCGCGTCGATCCCGACCTGATCAGCCGGTCGGGCGAATCGAACGTGGTGCAGACGCTCGCCGGGAAAGCGCCCAACGTCACCGTCGTGCAGCAGTCCGGTGACCCCGGTGCGAGCTCGTTCATCAACATCCGCGGCGTCAACTCGATCCTCGGCTCCAACCAGCCGCTGATCGTGGTGGACGGGGTGCCGTTGGACAACTCGGCTTTCTCGACGTCGAACTTCAATCGTCTCGATGACGCCGGCGGGACCAGTATCGGCGGCGGCGGCGGGTTCGGGCAAACGGAAGGCACCGTCGTCACCAACCGGGCCGCCGACCTGAATCCCCAGGACATCGAGTCGGTGGAAATCCTGAAAGGTCCCGCGGCGAGCGCCATCTACGGCTCGGTCGCGGCGTCTGGCGTGATCCTGATCACGACCAAGTCGGGCCGGGCGGGGCCGACGCGGTTCACGTTCCGTTCGTCCACGTCGTTCAACGACATCAACCACCAGTATCCGCTGCAGACAGCGTGGAGCCAGGGCGATTTCGGCGTGCACGCCGATACGGCCGGCGGGCAATGCGACGCCCCGAACGGGTTCTGCCGGCGCTCCTGGGGCGCCGCGATTCCCGCCGGGACGCCCATCTACGACCACTCGAGCGAGCTGTACCGGGTCGGTCATACGGTGGACAACGGCTTCTCGGTTTCGGGCGGCAATGACCGTACCACGTTCTACCTCTCGGGCGGCAACGTCCGCGACCAGGGCGTGTTCGTGGGTCCGAACAACTTCTATTCCCGCACAACGGTGCGCGCCAAGGCGACGCACAGCATCATCGACAACCTGAAACTGGGCGCCGACCTGTCGTTCGCCGACACACGCGCCAAGTACATCCAGCGCGGCAACAACGTGAACGGCGTGCAGCTGGGCGCGTTGCGGACGCCGCCGGAGTTCAGCAACCATCCGTATCTTCCCGAGGTCGCACCGGGCGTCTTCCAGCACCGGTCCTACCTGTACCAGCATCCCGGCGCCACCTCGGCGCTGGACGACCGCGGGTTCGACAATCCGTTCTTCGTGATCTTCGAGGATCTGAACCAGTCCAACGTGGGCCGCGTGTTCGGCAACGTGAACGCCGAGTATCTGCCGCTGCCGTGGCTGCGCATCAACTACACGCTGGGCGCGGACTATTCGGCCGACGAGCGGCTCGAAGGCCTGCCGGTCTCCTCGTCGTCGTTTACCGACGGCCGGGTGGTCGAGGGCAAGATCGTCAACTACCAGATCGATCATAACCTCACGGCGACCGCCAACTTCACGGTCAACCAGAACCTGGGCGGGACGTTCACGCTCGGGCAGAACCTGGATACGCGGAACAACCGCCAGCTGGGCGGCGTGGGCCGGACGCTCATCGCGCCGGTGCCGTTCCGTCTCTCGAACACGGTGACGCGCGACCTGCCGCTCGACAACGAGACGGTGATTCACGACGCGTCCTGGTTCGGCCAGGCCACGATCGATTTCCGGGACCAGCTGCATCTGACCGGGGCGTTGCGCAACGATGGCTCGTCGACGTTCGGCCGCACCAACTTGCGGAGCTGGTTCCCCAAGGGGAGCGTCGCCTGGGAGTTCACGAAAGCCACGGGCCAGACCTCCTGGCTGACGTACGGCAAGCTGCGGGCGGCCTACGGTGAGGCCGGTGTGGAGCCGGTGCCGTACCTCACCTCGCAGAACTACGTATCCGACATCGTCGGCGGCATCGCCCAGGGGACCGGGAACACGCCGACGCAGAACGGTATCGGCGGCCTCACGTCCAGCACGGTCAAGGCCGCTGCGGTCCTGCGCCCCGAGCGGACCAAGGAGCTCGAGGCCGGCATCGACATCGGGTTCCTGCGCGATCGTGGGGACGCGAGTATCACGTGGTACACCAAGAAGTCCGTGGACGTGATTCTGCCTCAGCCATTGGCACCGTCCACCGGCTACCTGAGCCAGGGCGCCAACGCGGCCGACATTCGCAACCGCGGCTGGGAGGTCTCGCTCAACTTCCGCCCGGTCCAGGAAGGCGACTATGGCTGGGACGTCGGGCTGCAGTGGGCCAAGAATCGCAATACCGTCCTGTCGCTGGGCGGCGAGGACTTCATCTCGATCGGCGATTTCAACAATCAGGTGGCGATGGTCGGCAAGCCGATCGGCGTCTACCTGGGCAGCGGCTTCCTGCGCTGCGGCGTCTCGAGCGATGCCAACGTGGTCGACGGCGCCGGCACGACGCTGGGTCAGGTGTGCGCGGGGCAGCCGAGCGGCGCGCTGTTCATCGCCGCCGATGGATTCCCGCAGCAGGATCCCGATGTGCGCATCATCCAGGATCCGAATTACAACTGGACGGGCAGCGTTCGCTCGTCATTCCGCTTCCGCCGCTTCCAGATCGCCGGCCTGCTCGACATCCGCCACGGCGGGCAGATCTGGAACGGTACGCGGGGCGCCTTGTGGAGCTACGGCACCCACAAGGACACCGAGCAGCGCGCGACCTGTACCGGGCCCAACAGCACCGACTGCACGGGGAACGACAAGACCTTCGGCCAGGGTGGCTGGTTCGACGGCCCGGTCGCGGGTCCGGGCGCCGGCACCGCGGTGCCGATCGGCGAGAACTGGTACAAGTTCATTGCCGCGTGCCCGTTCATCGGGATCGACGAGCCGTGCATCGAGGACGGCGGCTTCGTGAAGCTGCGGGAAGTCTCCGTGGGCTTCACGGTCGATGCGCCCTGGGTGCAGCGCACCATCGGGTTCTCGAGCTTCGAGCTCAGGGTCACCGGCCGCAACCTGAAGACGTGGACCAATTACACCGGTTACGATCCCGAGACGAACCTGGGCGGTGCCATTTCTTCCGCGGCGGGAGCGGGCGGCGTGGATTACTTCAATAATCCGCAGACGCGCTCGTTCACGTTCTCGGTCACCTTGAACCACTAACCTCGAGGAGAACGACCTATGCGTCGGCAACTCACTGTCGCGCTCGTCTCGTTGAGCCTCCTCGGGACGGTGGCGTGTAACGACTTTTTGACCGGGAACAAGCTGTCGAGTAACCCGAATCAGCCTTCGCAGGCGTCGATTTCACAGCTGTTCGTGGCCGTGCAGGCGGGGCAGTTCGCCATGCAGGAAGGCACGGTCCCCATGATGATCTGCATGTGGGCGCAGCAATGCGGCGGCACCAATGGCCGATTCGTGGAGCAAGCCGGTCGCTACGTGTTCGGCGAAAGCTCGAACATCGGCGCGAACGGCGGCGATTGGGCGCTCGTATACGACGCCGGCGGCCTGGTGGATATCCGCCAGGTCAAAGCCGACGCCACGGCCGCGGGTGATTCGACCTGGCTCGGGATCGCCAAGGTGTGGGAAGCGCTGGCGATCGGGACCGCCTCCGACATGTGGGGCGCCATCCCGTACAGCGAGGTGACCACGAGCGCGACGCCAGCGCTCGACCCCCGGTTCGCCGTGCTGGATTCGGCGGAAAGCCTGCTCAGCCAGGCGATCGCCGAGCTGACCAACGCGGCGGGTGCCGGTCCAGGCAGTGTGGACCTCGTGTTCGGCGGCGATCGGGCGAAGTGGATCAAAGCCGCGTGGACGTTGAAGGCGCGGTATTACCTGCACACGGCGGAGTCGCTCGGGGCGCCGGCTTACACCAACGCGATCACGGCGGCGCTGCAAGGCATCAGCGATGCGACTGGTGGCAGTGACCTGGCGGGGTTCCACTCCGGCTCCGGAGCGGGCGAGCGTAACATGTGGGCGGCATTTCAAGCCAGCAGCTCGTTTGGCCAGGACATCGTCGCTGGAAAGCCGCTCGTGGATATCATGAACGCACGCAGCGACCCTCGTCTGCCTGCATACTTCTGCCTCAATACGGCAGGCGCCTACGTCGGACAGGACTTCAACGTTCCGGTGGCGGATGTCTCGGCATTCGGGTGCAATCCTTCCCCGTTGCGGTTTGAGGACACCTATTCGATGCCGTATGTGAGCTACGCTGAGAACGAGTTGATCCTCGCCGAGGCGTACAACCAGACGGGCGATGACGTGAATGGGATCCTCCACCTGAACAACGCCCGGGCATATGCAAACGCGACGTATCCTCCGACGGCCGGCCCGCCTGCGACGGCGGCGCTACCCGTTCTGGCGGGGATCGTCGGGGCGGCGCTGCTCGACTCGATCATGATCGAGAAGTACGTGGCCATGTTCCAGAACATCGAGACGATCAACGACTACCGCCGCACCTGCATTCCGGCCCTCACGGTCGTGACCAACAACCAGGGGTTCGCCAACGTGCCGGGGCGGCTGTTCTACCCGCTGATCGAGCGCAACGTGAATCCGAACATCCCGGATCCATCGGCCCAGCTCGCTCCCCCCTCCTATTTCCGGAACCAGGGGGACGTGCACGCCTGCACCCTGGATACCTCGCCGTGAGGCTGCCAGCCGGTGGGTAGTGCGCGGAATTGACGGTGACAGTATGATTGAGGGGAGTGTGGCTTCCTGGCCCGCTCCCCTTGGTTTTTCTCGAACGCCCGAGGTGCCTATGCCGCGATACGCCTTGTTCGTGCTGGCCGCAGCGTCGTTCGAAGCCGGTTGCTACAACTATCTCCCCCGTCCCGCGCAGCTCGAGCCCGCTATGTACTTGGCGGTCACCCTCACGGACTCGGGCTCGGACGCGATGGCCAACCTGGTCGGTCCCAACATCAAGGTCGTGCGCGGACACTTCCTGCATGCGTCGGATCAGGAGCTGGCGCTCTCGGTGGCGGCCGTGGAGACACGTCGCGGCGCGATCCTCGAGTGGCGGGGAGAGACGGTTGTGTTCCCCGGCGAATTCGTCTCCTCCGTGGAAGAGCGGCAACCGGCGAGGGCCAAGACCGCACTGTTGGCCGGGGTGTCGTTGGCGGGGTTCTTTGTCGCCTTCTCGGCCTTCGGGCCGGCCTCTGCGGGGGGATCCTCCTCCGGGTCTGGGGGCAACCCGGTCTTCCATTGACGGGGTATTGTATCCCTATGCCTCGTCTTGTCGCGGCCTTGGCATTTCTGGCTGCCGGATGCTACAACTATGCACCCGTCGCCACCCCGGCGCCCGAGCCCGGCACCTTCGTCGCGGCTACGCTCACCGATTCGGGTTCGATCGCCTTGGCGCGCTACCTCGGGCCCCTGGTCACGCAGGTTCGCGGGCGCTACCTGGGATCGAACGAACAGGGGCTGGAGATCGCGGTGTCCTCCGTGCTGATGGGGAGCAGCGATGAACGGCCCTGGGCGGGGGAGCACGTAACGCTGCCGCCGTCGGCCGTCCAATCGATTCAGCTGCGACGCTTCTCCAAGGGGAAGAGTGTGCTGCTGGTGGGTGTCGGGGTGACCGGCGTCGCCGCGACGGTTGCCGCCTTCAATCTGGTGGGCTCGGGAACGGCCGGTTTCGGCCCGTGGTTCCCGCCGAATCGGAAGTAGCGCCTCCCTTAATAGACCGCGACTGTCGACCGTCGCAAATCCGTTTCCAACGTCCAATCGATGTACTGACCCGGCTGCACGATGAGCCGTTCGGTCAGGGCGTAGTCATCGTTCCCGATGGCGTCGCCCAGCAGCTGGATTTCCCCACCCTGGCTCAGCAGCCGCGAAGGCAGCAGGTAGACTTCGGTCGAGCTGCCGGTGACAGTGCCGACCCGCGTGTGTACCCCGTGGTGAATCACGTACACCACCACGTCCAGGTAGTTGTGGTTCGTGACCCGGATCGCGAACTCGGTTTGCGGAATGACGACGGCCGTCGGGGTCGGGTTCTTCTTGTGCAGAAAGCAGGACGCGGACAGGAGCCACAGAAGGCCCAGGGCGAGGGCGCGTGGTCGCTGATCGCTCGGCATACGGCACGCAACATACCGAATTCGTGATAGTTTGTCCTCCGTGTCCGTCTGGCCCGTGCTGCTCGCCCTGGTCCAGGGCTCGCCATTCACGCTCCCGTCTCCGCGGGGGTACGTCAACGATTTCGCCGGGGTCCTGGACTCGGCCGTCATCCAGCGACTGGAAGCGTTGGTGCAGCGCGTGCGCGATCGCACCCGGGGTGACATCGCGGTCGTGACGCTGCGCGACCTGGGCGGACGTGAAGCCGGAGACGTGGCGCTCCAGATCGGGCGCGAATGGAAAGTGGGCGGGACCGGGGAGGCCGGTGATCCCGCGAAAAACCTCGGGGTCGTGGTGCTCCTCGTGCCGCTCCGGAATCACCAGCCGGGCACGGGAGCGATGTTCATCGCGACCGGACGCGGCGCGGAAGGGTTCCTGCCCGACGCGCGGGCGGGACGGATTCGCGACGCCATAATCCCCGCACTGAGACGCGAAGCGTACGGCGAAGCGCTCGAAACGGGCGTCGGTCTCCTGGCGCAGGCGTTCGCAGAGGAGTTCCACGTCAGTCTGGGAGAGGGCGTGCCGGTGGCCGCGCCACCACCGGCTCGACGGTCGACCCCGGTGCCGTTCCTGTCGATCGTCATCTTTGTCCTCGTCGTGGTGATCATTATCAGCAGGATCAGCCAGGCCCTTGGAGGGTCGCGAGGGCGGCGGGGGCGGGGGCCATGG
>Ga0075434_100003765_pt1 | contig 13550 bp, 14 predicted proteins | sample RhiMethybrSRZTD3_FD_75298 | JGI IMG/M metagenome (GOLD analysis project Ga0075434, IMG submission 75298) | Populus rhizosphere microbial communities from Tennessee, USA - Rhizosphere MetaG P. TD hybrid SRZTD3 | ecosystem: Host-associated > Plants > Roots > Rhizosphere > Soil | place: USA... | reverse complement strand
GAGGACGTATGCGTTCCTCAAGAACCTCAAGGCGCATCTCAAGGCTAATGCCGAGCATGTCGGTCCTGCCTTCCCTGAGGAGGCCCGGAAGATGCATTACGGCGAGGCCGAGGCGCGCAGCATCTATGGCGAGGCGACCATCGAGGAGGCCAAGTCGCTCAAGGACGAGGGCATTCCCGCGCTGCCACTGCCGCCGCTGCCCGACGACCAAAACTGAGGGACCTTGCCTCGGGTAACCTCTTATTGGGAGGCTTGGCGTACAAATTCCCGCGAGATGCCCTGGTAAAGCCGCGAAGGGCCTCTATTTAATATGAAGCCGGGCGTTGGTTTCTGCGCGACCAGGGGCACTAAATGCACCTCTCAAGTTTTTCCCGAATTCGTAAGTATGCCTTAGGCCTCCTCGCCGCCCCGTTTTTGGCTCTTGCACTCGTACTTCCCGCAAGCGCTCAAACCGGAACCACGCCTCCGACTGCGCCGACCGAGGCCGCGCCGGCAAGTCCCGAGGCTAAGCCCAACCGCCTTGGCGAGCCGAATGCGCCCGCTCCTGCCCAGCCCAAATCCGAAGGGGCAGCGACAGAACAGCAACCTAAATCCGAAGGAACTGCGACTGCGCAGCCCAAACCGGAGACGCCTCCTCCGCCCAAGCCGGCGGACTGGGCCAAGCACGAAGCAGCCGCCGCCGATTTGCAGCCCGGATCCCAAATCCTGATCAATATCGACAAGACGCAACAGGAGATGACCGTCTTCATCGACGGCGTCGAGCGATACTCCTGGCCGGTTTCGACCGGCAAACCCGGCTATGCGACGCCTTCGGGAAACTACACGCCAACCTCCATGAACGAGATTTGGTACAGCAAGCAGTGGGACAATTCTCCCATGCCGCATTCCATTTTCTTCATGAAGGACGGCCACGCCATCCACGGCACCCATGATGTGAAGTATCTCGGCAAGCCTGCCTCGCATGGTTGCGTGCGGCTTGCGCCGGAAAACGCACTCACGCTCTATTCCATGGTCGAGAAAACCGGGATGCAGAACGTGCAAGTCGTGCTGAGCGGAGAGACTCCTGGCGGCGAATACAAGGTCGCGAGTCCTGACCGGCGCTACGGTCCCGGTCCCGGCTGGTTCATCCCCGGCGACAATTATGGCAATTATTATGCCCAGCAGGAGCCGCCGCGTCGTCGGCGTGGCCTTTTCGGACGGTGGTTCCAGCCCGACTACGGGCCGCAGGGTTATGCTGGCCCTCCAGGCTATTACCCGCCGCGCGGCTATCGCGGATATTAAAGTCTAGGTCCTGACAAGCGCCTTGTATTCTTCCTCCCCTCCCATCAGGGAGAAGAACACACTCTCGGATACGCAGATAAAGGCGTTAGATCAAGTAGTTGATTGGTGGCTATGTTTGCCAGAGTATCCTAGGCTGCATTTAGGTAGCTATTTTGTAGGTTCAAATCCAGGGCTCGCAACCACCTATACCGAACACGTCTCCATTACACGCGGGATCGCATAATCCTTACTGGAAGCCGGACCCCACGGTTGCGCCCTGCCAGCCATTTGCCAGTCCACCATGAGGTACATTGCGGCGTGAAATGCCGTGTTTGCGGTCAGCTGCTTCAACGCAATCGGTCTCAAGATTGAGGCCCTTGAAAAGAGGGCCGAAAAGGTGGAAGCCGCTCTGACGCGGCACAACGAACGATTATGGGAACTTGAAATTTGGGCTGGCAAACAGCAATCAAGCCATGAGTTTCGTATTTGCTAACGCTCAACGAAGTTAGACGCATAGCGAGCAACATTGCGAAGCTGCCAAAGCTACTCGGCAAGCGCTAATTGAGGCGACAACAATGCGCCTTATCACTTGGCAGCGTATCGGCATCATTGCATCGGTGATTTGGGTCGTGGCGGGGCCGACCTACTTTCATTTGAGCAGGGAAGATAACGATAAGCGTGCAGCTAGGGACCAATACCAACGTTGCATCCAGAATCAGGCTACGAAGCAGGGAGGTGTCGAGCGCTGCAATAAAGATCTCCGGCAGGCTCTTGCCGTTGCTCATTGGACTAGCTGGGGTCAGTTGGCATTTATTCCGGTGGCGGTGGGGTGGGGCCTGGTTTTCCTGGTGAGAAGAATAAGGGGAAGGCCAAAGGCAATTAGCGTACACGGGCCGTACGGAGCTAATGCCCTCAGAGAGGTTGCCGTTCCTCCGGCAAAAGATAATGAAGACCGCATTCGAGCGCGAAAAGAGGCATATGACCAACTACGTATTGCGAGGGCAGAAGCCATACAATTCTATGCCGGACTGGAGCGTGCGCTATGCTCGCTGCTCGCAAATTTCCTTGAAGCCTCGCCTGACACCGCGGCCACATTGTTTTACCGGAACGCCAATGCTAATTCGCGCAACGAAATCTTATTGAGGCTCTTTGAGAAGCGATATGGGAATAGCGAGTATGCCGCATTTTGGAAATCTGCAATTAACCGCATAGGCGGACTCGACCGCAGGCGGAATGAAATTGTGCATTGGCAGGAAGCCGAGTTCGAGGACGCTGGAAAAATTCGAGTACAGTTGATCGCAGGAAATCTCTGGGACCGGACACCCAACTCAGGCAGCCTCGGCATCGAAGAGCTAAAGGACTTTACAGCCGAGTGCGATTTCGTCACCAAATCCTTGAACATGTTTGATGTGCTGCTAAACGGCGCTCTGGAAAAAAGCGCGGTCTCGACCGAACCGTGGCACGATATTTGTCAAAAACCGATGATTTATCCGCCGCCTGATGGCCATCCTTTATCAAAGGTCGAACAGGAACCTTGATCATTTAGGCCCCTGACGCTGGAGAAGCTTTCAAGCAAGCGGAGAAAAAATAAGCCTCGCTTAGTCAAAGGGTCAAGAGATGGAGGCCGCCTCATGCCAAAACTAAAACTGACTTATTTCGATATTCACGGAGGGCGTGGAGAGCCCGCGAGACTGGCCCTCTCGATGGGGGGTATCCCATTCGAGGATGATCGCGTGTCGCCCTCAGACTGGGAGCGACGCAAGCCGAACACGCCGTTCGGTACCTTGCCGGTGCTCGAAGTCGACGGTCAGACGCTTGCTCAGTCGAATGCCCTCAATCGCTATGTGGGCAAGCTAACGGATTTATATCCGACAGACGCATGGCAGGCTGCACTCTGCGACGAGGCCATGGAGGCGGTGGAGGACATCAGCACCAAGCTTGCTGCAACTATGTTCCTTCCCGACGAGGAAAAGAAAGTGCAGCGCAAGGCGCTGATCGACGGACCGATACCCTTTTATCTCTCGCGGCTACAGCAGCGGCTCGAAGCCCATGGAGGCTACTACTTCGCTGCGGACCGTCTAACAGTCGGAGACCTTAAGGTGTTCGTATGGATCCGACACCTTAAGTCCGGTGTCCTTGATCATATTCCTGCCGATTTACCCGATCGCATCGCCCCCAAGCTGGTGGAGCATTATGAGCGGGTTAAGAACGACCCTCGTGTCCAGGCATATTATGCAAAGCATGGAGTGACAGGCTGACCTGACCTTCTCTCTCGATCACACCACCTAACCTTCCGGATGAGACATTTTGAGTTACTCGCCAGAGTAACTGTGTAAGGGTGTTATGGTGTTATGGCTGTCCAGAAGTGGCCGTGGCGTGTTCTTTTCGCTTATAGTTCAGCTTCAGAACGTTGTGCGACGCCTCGGTCTCGCGCCTCGATGGCACATTTTGCGGCGTGAACATCGCGATTGATTACCTGGAGATTTGGCAGGCCCCAATAGTTGAGCAAGGCCGGCCACGGCGTTTCCCTGTGCGCGCTCCAAACCCGAAACAGCGGGACGCGATGGTCAACTTCAGCGTTCTTCCACAGCCGTCCGCCGCTCTGGCCACAGCGCGATGCCTGCAGCCGCCGCAGTATCCGAACGTAGCCGCTCGGCGCATTCCAAAAATGCCACGCGATCACGCAGGCGCAGTGCCAGTTTGCATTCACGTTAGCGCCATTATCCCACAGATCGACATGCCAGCCGAAGCGATAGACTGGTTGGCCGCACACGCAGCAGGATCCCCGACCTTTGGTGTATGCGCCTTCGCGATAGGGCGCAGGAGGCGTTCGATATGTGGTCGGCAGTCCATGCTTGCCGTTGTCGTCGAGCTGCCAAGTCCAGCCGTTCGGCGCTCCGCTCCGAACAGCAAGAGCACGAGCCAGCCGATCGGCGCGGATCGGGTGGGCACGCCAATACGAGTCTACCGCTAGCCGCGGCGTTGGCGGCACGAAAGGGCGGCCAAGTGCCCAAGACAGCACTGCCGATGGAAACGTGCGTGGCAATGCCCTATTGAGACGCGCCAGCGACCGATGATTTCGTTCTGCCTTCTCTGCTTGCCATTTGGACATGTTCGGCCTGCCGACTCTGACCGCAGGGTGCCATCGAAGCCGTAAAGCCTTCGTCACCAGAGCCGTAACCAGAGAGCCAATGTGGCTCAACAGGTCGAATGGAATAGCCCGCCGGCCGGCATCTTTTCACGGAGCACGTTGAAGCGCTCCACCGCGTCCTCAGTCTGCAAGACCTCGACTGGGATCTCGTTTTCGGCCAAAAGCTCTAAGGTTTCGGGGCAGACTTGCAGTCGCTGCCAGATGCCCGTTGAGAGCACGACGGCTCTTGCGCCGTGCTCAATCAATTCTCGAACATCGGCGGGCTGAATGCCAGGCACATGGCGTGTGCCCGTCTCGCGCCAGTCCCACTCCCGTGCGCCGCCAGGAAAGATCTTGGCGTCCTTAAAAGGTGGATGGCCCTCGACCTCTATGTGGCCCCAGGAAAGGTGCGAGATACGCGGAGAATTAGGCTCTATGTGGCTCATGTCTTTAACCAAGCAGGTTTAGTCCAAAACAAAAGAAGGCGAAGTTACCAACGGCAAGTCGAGCACCGAACCCATGTCATCACAATTTGCCAGCGTACTTTATGTCGTCTCGACCTGGGTTATTCCGTTGGTCATTGCCATTACCTTCCATGAGGCATCGCATGGATATGTTGCGCGGCTGTGCGGCGACGATACGGCTTGGCGCCTCGGCCGCGTTAGCTTCAATCCGTTGAAGCACATTGACCCCTTCGGGACCATTCTGCTGCCGGCATTACTGCTGTTGATGCGGTCACCGATCCTGTTCGGCTTCGCCAAACCCGTGCCAGTCAACTTCCGAGCGCTAAACAATCAGCGCCGTGATACGATTTTGGTCGCAGCGGCTGGCCCAGCAATGAATCTCCTCTTGGCAACCTTGGCCGCGCTCGCGTTTCACCTGCTTATCTATTTACCTGATGCAGCCGGGCCCTGGATCGGGGAGAACCTCAAGAACGCGCTGATCATCAACGTGCTTCTCGCCATCTTTAACCTGCTGCCAGTGCCGCCGCTCGACGGGGGCCGCATTTTGGTCGGCGTGCTCCCAGAGGCACTGGCAACTCCGCTGATGCGGGTGGAACCCTACGGCCTGATGCTTCTGATCGGGCTCCTCTTTATTCTGCCGTTGTTTGGAGCGCATCTTGGCATCGATCTCAATATCGTCTGGCAACTCATCCAGCATGCGAGCGACTTTGTCATCGATGCGATTCTAAGGCTGACAGGTAACAGCTAGACACCCGCAATCTTGAGGGCGAAGGCATAAGCGAGCGCCACTTCTTTCAGTCGCTCGAAGCGACCAGCGGCACCGGCATGACCCGCCTCCATATTGGTACGTAAGAGTAAGAGATGGTTGTCGGTCTTCAGCTCGCGAAGTTTCGCAACCCACTTCGCCGGTTCCCAATAGCTGGTGCGCGGATCAGTTAGTCCGGCAAGAGCCAAAATGTGCGGATAGGACTGCCCCCTCACATTGTCATAAGGAGAATAGGCAGCGATGGTCCGATAGTCCTCCGCGCTCTCAATCGGATTTCCCCACTCTAGCCACTCCGGTGGTGTCAACGGCAGGGTGCCATCGAGCATGGTCGTGAGCACATCGACAAATGGGACTTCGGCAATCACGCCAAGAAATAAATCAGGCGTCATGTTGGCGACGGCGCCCGTCAGCATGCCACCGGCGCTAGCGCCATGGGCAATGATGCGGCCGCGTGACGTAAAACCGACGCGCGCGAGATAGTTGCCAGCAGCGATGAAGTCCGTGAAGGTATTGACCTTCTTCTCGCGCTTGCCCTCCTTGTACCAATGATGGCCCTTTTCCTTGCCGCCGCGCACATGAGCGATGGCGTAGACGAAGCCCCGATCGACGAGGCTCAGCGCGTTAGCGGAAAATCCCGCCGGCATCGACATGCCATATGCGCCGTAGCCGTAGAGTAGGAGCGGGGTCGAGCCATCGAGAGTGGCACCCTTGCGATAGAGCAGAGAGACCGGAACGCTCTCGCCGTCTTTGGTGGGCGCCATGATGCGGCGCGTGACGTAATTGGCGGGATCGTGGCCGCTCGGGATCTCTTGCGTCTTTCGCAAAGTCCGCTCGCGCGTCTCCATGTCGTAGTCAAACACCTGCGCAGGCGTAGTCATCGACGAGTAGGTGAAGCGGAGCGTGTTGGTGTCGTACTCGTAGCCTGGCGATGTGCCGAGCGCATATGCTTCTTCTGCGAAGTCGATCTCATGCTCGGCGCCGTCGGCAAAGGAACGGATGCTAACGCGTGGCAACCCATTTTCGCGTTCGAGCCGCACCAGATGGTTCTTGAACGCTACGATCTGGAGGATGAGGCGGCCGGGCCGATGGGGCTCGATTTCGCGCCAATGCTCGCGGCTCGGGCTTTCCACCGGGGCCTCGACGATGCGGTAATCCTCGGCACCATCAGAATTGGTGAGTATGATGAGACGGTCGCCGTGATGTTCGACGGAATAGTCATGCTCAGGCTCACGCGAGCTGACCAGACGCGGGGGCGCAAAGGGATTCTTGACGTCGATCAGGCTTACCTCCGACGTCTCGTGGTCATGCACGCTGAGCAATAGAAACCGCCGACTCTGGGTAAGGCCGAGTTCCAGAAAATAGCGAGGGTCCGGTTGTTCGTGGATGAGCACGTCTTGCGCGTCCGCACCTATGGCATGGCTCAGGACTTTGCGCGGTCGATGCTCATCGTCCAGCCAAACGTACAGCAATGTGCGGCTGTCAGACGCCCATTCAAAGCTCCCGTCGTTGTCTGCGATTCGGGTATCGACAATAGCGCCTGTCTCGGCGTCGATAACGTGGACCGCGTAAAACTCCGATCCGTTGGTATCGACAGCGTAGGCCAAAAGCCTGTGGTTCGGGCTGTGCGAGACATTCGCAATGCGGAAATAGGCGTGGTCCTTGGCAAGCCCGTTTCCATCGATAAGGAGCTGCTCTTCACCGCCGCCCCGCGGCACGCGGCAGAACAAGGGGTGCTCACCACCAATGACGAAGCGCGTGTAATAGGCAAATTCCCCGTCGGGCGATGGGACCGACGCATCGTCTTGCTTGATGCGCGCCTTCATCTCGGTGAAGAGTTGCTGGCGCAGTGCCTCGCTGTCAGCCATGATGGCTGATGTGTAAGCATTTTCGGCTTCCAGGTGAGCGCGAATGTCCGAAGGCAGCGCGTCCGGATTGCGCAACACGGCGTGCCAATCGGAAGCACGCAGCCAGGAGTAATCGTCGGTACGCGTGATCCCGTGCTGGATCGACGTGAGTGGCCGGCGCAGGGCGCGGGGCGGCGTGAATCGTTTACCCATATTCATTTCCTTGTTGGCTGGGCGCTCTTGCAGCCTAGCCTGTCCATCTACAAGTCAAGGAGGGGCTCCGAGATGTCGGAGCGCTGTGATGCCGGGTACCGGCGACATTACCAGACCAGAGGCGAGTCGCGCTCCGTCACCATCGGACGCGCGCGCAGTGAAACGCATCGAGTTACTCAGCAGAGCAACCATGTGATGGTGTTATGGTGTGCGAGGGTTTGGCGAAGCGCTCGCGCAGGGCAACGTCGCCTAGATATTGGCCTTGCTTCGCTGCCGACGCGCATCGTTGGTTTCCCAACCAAATACACTGCGCCCGCCATATACAGGTGATGCCTGGCGTTCTTCCGCGAGGACAGCTTCAAAGCTCGGCGCATTAGCCCAAGCCTCTAACTGCCTTGCCTGTTGATCAAGTCGCTTAAGTGCACCGAGTTCTTCTTCACGCCCAAGCCTCGCGCTTTGGACGGCCGTTTTTAGAGTTCGAATTGTTTCATCATAGACGTGTAGCGGCACTGGAAAGGGATGACGATCCTTCCCTCCATGGGCCAATGAGAACCTCGCCGGATCAGAGAACCTACAGGGCGCGCCATGGACCACCTCGGCCACTAACGCCAAAGCCCGCACCGTCCTTGCTCCGACGCCGGGAACCAAGAGAAGTTCGGGGAAATCACGAGGCCCACAACTCGCTGCAGCCGCAAGACTGCCGCGCAGGCGTCGCATGACCACGTCGCTTGAACGTACATCATGGTGTGCCGGCATTATGAGGTGCGGCAAGATCGGTTGTGTTGAAGCCTTTTTCGATTTTCCGATCAGAGTCCCGGCTTCTTTCGTGATACCGTCTGGTCCGTGGCTCTTGAGCAGATCAAGTTGAGCGTCGCGGGAGTTCGCTGCACGTCGGTCGGTTAGATTGATAATCTCCCCGTGGCTAACTCCTTCAATCGCGGCATGCGGCTCATTCACGAAGTCACCAACGCCTTCAGACAACCAGTGATAGCGGCGTGCTTGTCGGCGATCACCATTCATGCCTTGCTGCACGACCACCCACTTCGCGTCATCGGTGACGATGAAGCCGTGCAGATACAGATCGAACCCATCTTGCACAGCTGCGCTGTCCACCTTCGCCACTAATCGGCTAGCCTTGGCCAATTCCTCGCCATCGAAACCGACGCGCTCGCCAATTGTAACCAGCTCATGGGGCGTCTGGCGCGAATGCTTCCCTCGCCCTCCGCATACGTGGATCCCCAGCTCCTGCTCGATCTGGCCTAGCCCTCTTTTCAGTCCGCCAATGACACTTGTGGTTATCCCTGAGGAATGCCAATCCATTCCCATCACAGCGCCGAAAGACTGAAACCAGAATGGGTGCGCCAGTCTGCGCATAAATTCGTCGCGCCCGTATTCGTGAACGATGGCTTCGGTGATGACGGCTCCTAGCCGCGCCATTCGGGCCCCCAGCCAATGGGGTACGCGGCCGCCGTGGAGCGGGAGATCAGCACTGCCGGTGCGACGGCTCATTGTCATTCTCTCGACTCACTTAAGCTCCTGAAGGTGATGGAATAGCGCAGCGTGTCAACGGGTGGGATGCTGTGCTGCCAATCCCAGCGGGCCGAACCACGGAGAAGGTACGCTGAGCGGGGCGCGAGCTCCTTTGATGCGCGCTCCCAGCGCGTGCCCTGTTTGCGCCGGAAACGGAACACGCACGGTGCCCCAAGCGAAATACCAATTACATCTGCGAATTCGGAGCGGTCTTTATGCCAGCCGATCGCTGCGCCGGGGGAATACTCGGTAACCAGCGCGTGTTGAAGGCGATCTTCGGAGAGGCCGGCAAACTCCGCCGCCCTCTGACGTAGACCCAGCAAAAAGGTCGGGATTGTCTCAGTTAGTTGCAGTTCTCGCACATTGAAGTCATACCGCCAGCCGAAGGAAACAGTGCGCCTCTTGCCCAGGACGCCTCGAAATTCAAACTCTCGAAATGGGAGACGCTCGAATGTCGACATGAGCGCCCACTCCTCTTCAGGAGACAAGAGCTCCTCCTCGTACCGAAACCCCTCGGGCAGACGAGGCACCTCGGGAAACAATGCCTGCTGAACAGAGGCCATACTTCCGATATGGGACGCTAAGCCGCAGAAATCAGGGTGATTCGTTTCGCTACGAGAGCTCGGCGGAGTAGACATGGTCACCGCCGGCATCAAATTCAGAGCTTATCGCTTCGGGCAGCAGACAAGAGACAAAAACAGGCGGACAAGAAAGACAAATGTTCACTGTTTGCAAATCGGTATCGACCCCGGTGGCGGTGCTGGATGATCCTTCTTGTATTGAGCGAGGATCGGCTCGAGGGTTTCCTTTGGCCAAAATTTCGGGGCGCCGATCTGCTTCAAGCACGAGGCGTTCCAATAAAGTCCCGCGCGCGACGGCGACCGGCCGGCCTTCACCGCTTGCGCGACGGCGGCGATATCGTTTGATTCAGGATAAATGTAAAGCGTCGTCGGCTCCTTCATCATCGGGATGACTTGCTCGGCGTCCGAGCGCGACCAGCTGGTGCAGCCATTGCTGCGGCCACCGGGGTAATCCACCAGCTTTCCGAACAGAACGTAACCGTCTTGGTTCGCGTAAGGGCTGTCGGCATCTTTTCGTAGGCATGCTCCCCTAAACACTGCAGCCGGATGCCCGCCGATGGCGCGTGGTCTCGCATTTGCGGCTTCGCCTTCGCCGTCGAACTGCACGAACGAGCGGCTGAAAGCCACGTATTTTCCCGCTCCGTCGCGATAATACCCTTTGAAGGAGGTTATCGTCTCGGCCGTCACATAGGGGCCGCCGGTCGTTAGTTTGGAATCCATCGCATTGCCGAAGTTCTTCGCGCACTCTATTCCGTTTGCGAAATTCGCCGTGCCTTGCAAATTGCGACCATTGCCGTGCCCCGTCGGAATCGCGCGAAACGAGCGGTCCGCTTCGCAGATAACGTAAAAGCGGCGTGCGAACCCACCGGGGCGCGTGGCGTCCATGGCGAAGTAGCAGGGATTCTTCACTGCGCCTTCGCTCAGTTTTTTCAGGTAAAACGCTCGCGCCCTCTGCAAAACTACTTGTGCGATTTGGCCTTCGCCTTCGCCGATATGCGCCTGCAGCCAAGCGGGAACGCCTGTCGGTTGCTCCACGGCAAAAGATCGAGGCGAACCCGACACGGCCACGATGACGTTGAGGCTGATGATACTGACTAGAAGGAGCAATCTGGAGCGCAACGGGTCAATTCCCCCTGAAGCTTTTAGCTTCAGAAAAAATCGCTAACAAACGTTTGAGGTAGATTCATGGCCCTAAGCTCCACTCTGTTGTGCGAGATGCTAGGTTCCTATGCCGACCGAAATGCCGCGTAAGGATTGGTACTTCCGAGACAGGATCCCACCCCCCCTTGTGGCCGGCGATGACCGAAAGTTTCCGTTTTTCATCCCCAAGCAGATATCGCAGGTCCACGGTCACACCATCACATCATCGGACGAGCGCGCACTTCCGTAGTCGTGATGAAATGCATCGAGTTACTCAGCAGAGTAGCCGTGCGATGGTGTTATGGTACGTTCATGGTGCGCAAGCCGCAGATTGAGTCACAGAACAGCTGAAACTAGCTCGGCAGGGGTGAGACAGCCGAGAAGGGTCTTCGCCGCTGTACCGACTCCTATTCGAGTCTGAGAGGGTGTCATGGTGTTATGGTTTGCCGGAACCTACAGCCAATGCTCAATCACTCTCTTGAGCTGCCGAGCTGATCCAGTTTTGCTGCCATGATGAAGTCGTTCTCGTGCAGGCCCTTTATTTTCTTCGTCTGCAGCGAGACCGTCGCGTATCCCCACCCGAAACAAATCTGCGGATGATGGCCTTCAGCTTCCGCCAACTCGCTAACACGTTTTACAAAAGCGAAGGCCTCCGCAAAATTCTTGAACTTGAACGTCCTCTCAATGCGTCGATCCTCATCGAGTATCGTCCATTCGGGCGTATCGCGATGATACTTCTTCACTTGCTCTGAACTGAGCGGAGGAACGCCCCCGCGGCAGGGGGTGCACGATTTGCTGGTGAGGGCTGCGCTGTTCATCAGAGAACCATCAAGAGAAGAATACTATACCGTGGATAGCGGTCCAGGCATCGAGCATGCGAAATCCCTGGTAACGACGGGAGTTCCCCCGTTGCTGCGCGCAGAGGCACCGCACAAGCTGCCGATCCGCACCCTCGTCGCCGCCAGCGTCGGTAACGCCGTGGAGTGGTACGACTGGACCGTCTACGCCACTTTCTCGATCTACTTCGCCACCCAGATCTTCTCCGCGGAAGACGAGTCGCTGGCTTTTATCCTCACGTTTACCACCTACGCCCTCGCCTTCTTCTTTCGCCCACTCGGTGGCCTCCTACTGGGTCGATACGCCGACCTCAGGGGCCGCAAGCAGGCGATGCTGTTGACTATCATGCTAATGGCCGGCGGGTCGCTGGTGATCGCGATCCTTCCGACGTACGCCGCCGTCGGCTGGGTCGCTCCGATCCTCCTCCTGCTCGCTCGCATCGCCCAAGGCATGTCGCTAGGTGGTGAGGTGTCCAGTGTGTCGGCGTACATCGCCGAGATCGCACCGCCGAACCGCCGTGGCAGCTACTCATCATTCGTTTACATCTCCACCGGCGCTGCAGTGCTTCTCGCCTCGCTGCTTGGTGCCTTCCTCGCGAGCACGCTGGCCGACGACCAGCTGGCCAGCTGGGGGTGGAGGATCCCGTTCCTGATCGGCGCCGCCCTCGGTATCGTCGGACTGTGGATGCGCCGCGACATGGCCGAGACCGAGCAGTTCGAGGAGAACGTCGGCAAGGCTAAGGCGATCAAGAACCCCCTCATGTTGACGCTGCGCGATTACCCGAAGTCGGTCGCCCAGCTGATCGGCCTCACCCTGCTCAGCACGCTCTGCTACTACACGTTCTTCTCGGCATTGATTCCGTTTGCAGTCAAGCGCAACGGACTCAATGACGGCATGGTGTTCTGGGCGCTGTCGATCGCCACCGCGCTGTTCGTGGTTCTGCAGTACCCCTTCGGCTGGACCGCAGATCGGTTCGGCCGCAAGCCTCAGCTGTTCGTGTGGTCGGGTGCGATCGCGCTGCTGATGGTGCCGATCTCGACGCTGATCCGGCCTGAGGCGGGCTTCGGGTCGGTGCTGCTGGTATTCTGCTTCGGGCTCGGTCTCTACGCGATGAAGAGCTCGATCGCCCCGGCCATCATGAGCGAGCTGTTCCCGACCAAGCTGCGGTGCCTGGGCATCGGTGCCTGGTATAACCTGACCGTCGCTCTCTTCGGGGGCACCGCTCCGCTAGTCATCCATTGGCTCGGCGACATCGGCCACAGCAGCTGGTTCTTCTGGTACGTTTCGATCGGCGCGGTTGTCGCGTTCATCACCACCCTTACCCTGCCGGAGACAAAGGGGTTGGTGCTCAAATGAGGTGGGCGACGGACCTGCTGGCCTCGAGAGCGCAATGTCAGCTTTGGGCCATTACCGGGCAAGTCGGGGCTACGTGAAAAAGCGTCCGCTTTACCCCTTTGCACCGAAGACGCCATGATAGGCGCGGGGAGTTACCCAACTGAGTAACCGTTCGATGGTTTGACGTGTGTGTGAGGAGAGGGCAGTGCGGGGCTCAGGTCACTGTGCTAGAGGGGCACCTCCCAGGCTCGGGAGGGTGGCTGTTCAGCCTTCATTGAGACCGATACGTGCCAAAATTTAGCTGCGTTCAGACGCTACCTTAAGAAAAGAATATCGATTACCCGCGCGGGGCTAGAGGGATAGGCGATTGCCTCGCCGGGAGGCACTACGATATTCTATCGCATGTGAGGGGGACGTCTCATGCCATCGCTACGTACGCTCGCAGTTTCG
>Ga0075434_100003764_pt1 | contig 13551 bp, 13 predicted proteins | sample RhiMethybrSRZTD3_FD_75298 | JGI IMG/M metagenome (GOLD analysis project Ga0075434, IMG submission 75298) | Populus rhizosphere microbial communities from Tennessee, USA - Rhizosphere MetaG P. TD hybrid SRZTD3 | ecosystem: Host-associated > Plants > Roots > Rhizosphere > Soil | place: USA... | reverse complement strand
GCGCTCGCGACCGAGGCCAACGCCTTGGGCACGAACTCGGAGAGGGGGTGGCGGGCGAACATCGCCATGACACCCAGGACCCGCTCTTGCACCACCAACGGGTAGCCGGCGAACGCCACCATCGCCTCGCGCTGCGCCCACGCCTGGTCGTGGACCTGCGGATCGCCCACCACCTGGTTGGTCAAGTGCGGACGGTTGGGCTGCGCGATCAAGCCGATCGTGCTGTCTGGCCCGTCGACCTGCGCGTACATACCCGCGCTGGCCTGCAGCGCGAAGCCACCGGTGGCTTCGTCGCGCGTCCAGATGCGCGCGAGTGCCACGTCGAGGTGGCGCACCAGGGCGTCGGCGCAGAGCTGCAGCGTCTCACGCAGGCCCTCACCTCGCGTCAGCGCGCCGCCCACCTCGGAGGTCAGCTCCGCCAGGCGCGCCCGCTCGAGCAGGGCGGTCTGCGCCCGGCGGCGCTCGCGGCGCACCTCGGTGTCACGCAGCTCCCGCTGAATGGCCGGGATCAGCCGCCGGAGATTGCCCTTGGTGAGGAAGTCCTGCGCGCCCGCCTTCATCGCCTCGACCGCGACGTCTTCGCCGATCGTGCCCGAGACGAAGATGAAGGGGGTATCGAGGTCGCGCGCTCGCAGCAGGGCGAGGGCGGCCGGCCCGCTGAACGCCGGCATGCTGTAGTCGCCGATGACAAGGTCCCACGCATGACGATCGAGGGCGGACGACATGGCGGCCGGGGTATCGACCCGCTCGTGTGTGGGCTGGTAGCCCGCGCGCTGAAGCTCCTTCAGCAGCAGGAGCGCGTCGTCCTCGGAGTCTTCCGCGATCAGCACCCGTAATGGGACACGCATGGACGTGCGTAGACACATGCGCCATCCGGCGACTCCCGTCCAATACTTTCTTGTTAGGGGACGCAGCGCTCCGAGCGATAGCTCCGGCCCTGCCCCTTGACGGCCGCCCCATGGCCACTTATATAACCCATCGGTTATGCAACCCACACACCGGCTCGACGCGATCTTCGCGGCCCTCGCCGATCCTACCCGGCGGGCGATCCTCGCCCGGCTGGCGTCGGGTGAGGCGTCGGTGACGGAGCTGGCCGAGCCGTTCGCGATGAGCCAGCCGGCGATTTCGAAGCATCTGAAGGTGCTGGAGCGCGCCGGCCTGGTTTCGCGCGGCCGGGACGCACAGCGGCGTCCCCGTCGCCTCGAGCCCAAGCGACTCGGCGAAGCCACGAAATGGCTGGAGCGCTACCGGCAGTTGTGGGAGGGGAACTACCAGCGCCTCGACGCGCTGCTCGATGAGCTCAAGACCAAACCGCAAGCACCGGGAGATCAGCGATGAAAAACGCCGCAGCGTTGAAGCTCACGACACCTGGAGAGCGGGACCTCGTCATGACCCGAGTCTTCGACGCTCCCCGCCAGCTGGTATTCGACGCCCATACCAAACCGGAGCTGGTCCGGCGCTGGCTGTTGGGACCGCCCGGCTGGTCCATGCCGGTGTGCGAGATCGACCTGCGCGTCGGTGGCAAGTTCCGTTACGTGTGGCAGAGCGACCGTGACGGAACCAAGATGGGGATGGGCGGCGTGTACCGCGAGATCAAGGCGCCGGAGCGGATCGTCAACACCGAAAAATTCGATGAGGCGTGGTACCCCGGTGAGGCCGTGGGGACGCTCGTCCTCGTCGAGCAGGGCGGAAAGACAACGCTCACGTATACCATGCGCTACGAGTCCCGCGCGGCGCGCGACGCCGTCATCAAGTCCAACATGGAGTCGGGCGTGGCGGCAAGCTACGACCGGCTGGCCGAGCTGCTGGCGTCGACTCCGGCATGGGGCAGCGCATGAACGGCGCGAGCAGCCGGTGGCGCAGCGTAGGCGCCGTGGTCGCGGGCTTCGTTGCGGTGTTCGTCCTCTCCCTCGGCACCGACCAGGTGCTGCATGTCCTCAAGATCTACCCCCCGTGGCGTGAGCCGATGGCCGGGGCGCTGTACGTGCTGGCCACGGCCTATCGCATCGCGTACACGGTCCTGGGTGGCTACATCACGGCGCGGCTCGCCCCTTATGCACCGGCGCGTCATGCCCTGATCCTTGGACTCGTTGGGCTCGTGGCGGGCATCCTCGGAGTGATCGCCAACATCGCAAAGCCCGAGCTCGGGCCGCTCTGGTACTCGATCGCCGTAGCGGTCACCGGGCCCCCATGTGCCTGGCTGGGCGGCGTCCTGTACGGCAGCAGACAATCCTGAGGAGACTCATATGCAGAAGATCATCCCCTTCCTGTGGTTCGACGGCCAAGCCGAAGAGGCCATGAATTACTATGTGTCGATCTTCAAGAATTCCAAGGTGCTGAGCGTCACGCGCTATGGCGCAGCCGGGCCGGGACCCAAAGGGACGGTCATGTCCGCCACGTTCCAGCTCGAGGGACAACAGTTCTATGCCCTGAACGGTGGCCCGCAGTTCAAGTTCACCCCGGCGATCTCGTTATTCGTGAATTGTGAGACGCAGGCGGAGGTGGACGAGCTGTGGAAGCAGCTGGCGGCGGGCGGTCGAGCAGACCAATGCGGCTGGCTGCAGGACAAGTATGGCTTGTCCTGGCAAATCATTCCCACCGCACTAGGGCGCATGCTGGGGGACAAGGATCCCGCGAAGGTCAACGGGGTCATGCAAGCGATGCTGCAAATGAAAAAGATCGATATCAAGGGCCTGCAACAGGCCTACGACCGCGCGTGAGCCGCGGCGCGTCAGCTCACGAAATGGACGTTGGGATGACGGAACAGGTCCGGATGACCGCGAATTAACCGGGCTGTTTCTAGGCCGGAGTGGTTGCGCGCGTCGTACAAGCACGCCGTGGTGACCGGAAAGCGCCGCGACAGCTTCTCGTACGCAGCTTCGTACGCGAGCACCTGGTCGAAGTCGCCCGCTCGGGCGAGGCTGCCCCCGGACACGTCGCCCACCACGCGGAGGGTGCGAGCGCCGTCGCGCGTCGCTGCTGCGAACGTGGTCTCCCAAAACTTGAGCTGGCTCACCGCCGTCTCGGCGTACTCCGAGACCAGCAGCCGCTTCCCCTCCAGGTCGCGTCGCAGCGTCGGCCGCCGGCGCGCGAGCCGGGCGAGGACCCGCTCGCGAACGCGGCGCTCGGCGGCGAGGATGCAGACGCTGCCGGCGTCCAGACCCTTCCCGATGAAGCTCGCGACCTGGCGCGTGCGCGCCTGATCGCTCGAATAGAAGGCGCAGACGTGGTGCGCCGGCGTGTCGCTCGCGTCCCGTTCCAGGAACGCCATCAGATCGGCTCGTCGAAACCGCCGCTCGCGGCGCCCGCCGATGCGGCGGCAGGGGAGTCGCCCGCTGTTGGTCCAGCGGCGCAGGGACGCCTCGCTGACCCGCAGCAGCGCGGCCGCCTCAGCGATGTCGAGCAACTCGGAATCGGGTGCCATGAGTCCGAAGCCGTTCCATTGTGGAGCAATGTGTAGTATAGTATAGCAAAGTCTAGAACAGGGGCAATGGAGCTACGGCATTTTCGTTACTTCGTGGCGGTCGCTGAGGAGCACAGTTTTGCGCACGCCGCACGCCGCCTGCGCGTGGCGCAACCTGCCCTGTCGAAGCAGATCCGCGACCTCGAGGCGGAGCTCGGGGTGACGTTGTTCGAGCGTCTCCCGCGCGGCGTCCGGCTCACGCCCTCAGGCGAGGCGTTCCTCGCGGATGCGCGCGGCACGCTGGAAGCGGCCGGACGCGCCATGACCAGCGCCCGCAGCGCCGGCAAGAATGGCGCCTCCGACCTCGAGTTCGCCCACGGCGAGCTCTCGGTGTACACCGCGAACATCGAGGACCTGCTGGCGGCCTTTCGCGAGGTCCATCCGGAGGCGCAGGTGCACGTGTCGAGCAAGAGCGATGCGGACACGTACCACGCCTTGCGCGAGGGACAGGTCGACGTGGCTTCCGTGTTCATCGCACAATGGCCCGTCGCCGGGTTCGACGCGCTGCGCATTGTGGACTGCACGACGAAGGGCGTCCTGCTCCCGGCGAGCCATCCGCTCGCCGCCCAATCGTCGATCACCCTCGCCGACCTGCGGAACCTCACGTGGCTGCACTCCTCGCCCCAGCGCTGGCCCGGCTCCTTTCGCACCATCGACGAGGCACTGCGAGACCGCGGGTTGGTCCCGCTGCGACGGCGCGAGCGTCCGAAGGAGACACCGTCCGCGAACATCCAGATCGCCGCCGGAGAAGCCTGGGCGCTGGCGAGTGAGGAGGTAGCGGCCCGATACCGGGCCGCGCCGACCGCCATCGTCTATCGCCCCTTTATCGAGCCACCGATCCCCTGCTGGATCGCCCTCGTCTGGCGCGCGAAGGCACCGCCGCTCGTGCACGACCTCATCGAGGTGGCGCGCACGCTTCCGAGTGCCCTGGCCAGCGCGAGTTGAGGGGCCCTAGGCCTCGGGTGGTTGCACTGCCGCGAACCCCCTGTAGAGCAACAGGTCGTAGAGAACCTTCAGCGCTCCGGCGATGAAGAACGGCACGCTCATGAGCGAGGGGCGAGCATACAGGAATCCCGCGAACACGGGGGCGAGGGCGGCGCCGATCGTTCGGGCCACACCGGTGACGCCGCCGGCCGCGGACCGTTCTTCCGGCCTCACCACGGCCATGATGTAGGACTGCCGCGTCGGTACGTCCATTTGACTGATACTGAAGCGCGCCAGCAGGACGAGGGTGGCGAGTGGCAGGCTCGGCATCAGCGGCACGAGAATGAGCAAGATGTTCGACGGCAGGTGTGTGAACACCATCGTGCGGACGAGACCAAAGCGCGCGGCCAGGCGGGACGCGAGCAACGCCGAAATCCCGGCCAGGACATTCGCCCAGAAGAAAATCGCACCGAGTGTCGCGGGGTTCACGCCAAACCGGAGATAGAACCAGTAGGCAGCGAAGCTCTGCACCACGAAACCACCGCCAAAAGAGTCGAGGGCGAAGAGGCCCGATAGCCTGAGCACGAAACTGCGTGAGCGACCGATGCCGAAGGACCCTGCTCCCGGCGCACTCACTTCAGCGGCGGGCGAAAGACGGGTGAACTGCAGCGCCAAGACGACTCCCAATACGGCGTACAGCAGGACGACGACCCGATAGCTCTCGACGGGCGCCGTGACGGTCTTCTGCAGCAGATGCGACAGAGTCCCTCCGCCGAGTGAGCCCAGCGCGGTCGCAAACGAGCCCACGAGGGTGTACCAGGCGAATACCGCAGTCCGGCTGTGACCGGGAACGACCTGCGAGAGCGCAGCCTGCTCGATCGAGAGAAACGGCCCCACCTCGTTGCCGCTCGGACTGATGACGCCGATCGTCCCGGCGACGACCAGGAACGCGAAATTGCGGGTGGAGGCGAACGCCAGACCGGCGGCCGCCATGAGAATGGCACCGACGATCAGCATACGCCGTCGCCCGATCCGGTCGGCTTGGGTCGTGAGGTAGAGGGAGACCACCGTGTCCCCGACCAGCGTGAGGGTCAGCAGCACGCCCGTCTGGGACGTACTCAGGCCGAGGCTGGTCAGATAGAAGACCAGGACCACGGACAGCGCGCCGTAGGCGAACAGACGGGTACACCGCGTCAGGAAGAGCAGCCACCCATCGCGCGTCAGCATGCGCAGCTCCTAAGCCGCGAGACGATGAACCAGCTTGATGACGAACGCCCCGTTGAGAGGCCGGGCAAGCGCGCCGGTGTCCGGGAAGCGAGATCGGGCCAGCGGATCGGTCGTATATCCCGAGTTCCACACCACGAAGACATCGTCCCCGATCACCGGGATCCAGTGAAACCGCACATCGAAGTCGACCCGCTCGGTCTCGTTGTCGTACTGCACGAACGCGAGCACGCTCGAGCGGGTATTGAAATCGTACTCCAGGCGGCTCGCGGACAGCACTGCCATGAACGCCCCCACCGGTAATCGAGCCGTCGTCCGGGTCAGATCGGTGCTCACGATGACGTGGCCACCTCCGCGCCACGCCGCGGTGAGCTCGAGGGCGCGGCTGTGACCGCCGTAGAACTGACCCCAGTTCACGAACGCCCCGAAGCTCAAGCGTCGGCCCGGGTTCATGGCGTACTGCAGCTCGTAGCGGGACCACCAATAGCGCCCCGGTTGGATCACGACGCCCCGGAAAACATCGAACGGGTCGGTGGGCTTATCCATCACTCGCTGGAAATTCACTTCGAAGTGATCGCCGTTCTGACGGTCGCCCCCGAGGACGCGCCACTCGAACCACGCGGTCTGCCAATCCGCGCTCCGTCCCAGGGCCCCCGACTCGTCCGCGATGATGTCCCAACTGGGAATGGGAAACGTGAAGTCGAGCTGGCGGAGCCCCAGCACGCCGGGTCGGGGCATGAAATCGACGTGTCCGGTCGTCTCCCAAATCCCCGTGCGGCGGACGAAGCCGAGCGGCGGAGCGAACCCCGCGTCGATGCGGTAAAGCGATGCGAAGTTGTCGAACAGATCATTGGGATTGTCGACGGAGAGCCGCCACGCCAGCGGAGTCCCAGATACGCCGGGGGTCTGGCTGCCCGCGATCCAGACCTTGGGCTCGAGGTTGGCTGCGGCGACGACGAGCGGGAGGTCGATGTCCAGCCCAGCCGCGCGCGCGATGCCCTGGCCGCGGGGTCCGGCGTGGAGCGTTCCGATGGCACCGATGTAGGACCGGTCGAAGAGATCGTGCTGAACGCGCACCACGGCGTCGTTGGCGTCGTCTGCTCCGCCCGTTTGCGCGTCCAGCATGCCGACCTTCCACGGGCCGAGGCGCCCGTACAGACGGCCGCCCGCGATGATCGGCACCGGCGCGCCGCTGGTGTCGAGCCCGACCCGGCGCGAATAGAACAGCTGCACCCGCCCCGGCGTCCCGAGGTCGAGCAACCCGCTCGACTCGAGAAAGAACTCGCGCTTTTCGGGGAAGAAGAAGGGAAAGCGCGTGAGGTTGATGACCTGCTGGTCGGCTTCCACCTGCGCGAAGTCGGTGTTCACGGTGACATCCGCAGTCAACGTCGGCGAAATCCCGAGCTTGGCGTCGATCCCGGCCTTGCCGCCCAGGTAGCCGCGCTTCGTTTCCCCGCCGACGCTGTCGTGCTCGGTCTCCACCGCCCGACCCAGCGCATACGGGTACACCTCGAGATCGTGGGTACGGCGGAGGTCATGGAGGTCCGTAATCGATCCTTCCTCGTTCAGATGATAGAGCCCCCGGGCCCGGCCGTAGGAGCGCCACAGGTCCTCCTCATTCTTCCGTCGGATGAAGCGCCGGACATTGAACCCGAACTCCGTGCTGGCGCCGGTGCGAAATCGCAGGGCGAGAAACGGGATGCGGAACTCGGCCGTCCATCCGGCAGGATTGCGCGTCGTAACAACCTCCCAGACGCCGTTCCAGTTTTCGTTCAAGTCGTCGACGCCCGAGAACTGGGCATCCCACATGGCGCCGTTGGGGTTCGTTCCGAACAGGAACGCGCTACGCCGGTCGTGGAAGCTGTCGATGAGCAGCCGGACGTTGTCATCGCTCGACAGGTCGGCGTCCCGGCGGAGTTGGCTGGCTCGCACGCCCCGCACGTCGGAGTCGTAGCACCGCACCAGGACATAGAGGGCGTCACCGTCGTACGCCACCCTGACGATCGTGCGCTCCGTGGCCGGGGCGCCCTCCCGGGGGTCGCGCTGGCGGAGGTCGTCGATCGAGTCTGCCGTCGCCCAGAAGGGCTCGTCGCCGCTGCCGTCGAGCGTCACCGCGGTGCGGATCAAAGACGCGCGAATCGTCGCGACGCTGGCACCGCTTTGAGCCGCTCCGATCCGCGCGAGCAAGCCAATCCCCGCAAGCGCGATTCTGGCGGCCGTCGTCACGCCGCGCTCCGCAGCGCCAAGCCGACCAGTCCCGCGACGAGGATCAACACCGGTTCCGGTATCCGTTTCGGGGCAAGCAGAAGGGCCAGCGTCCCGACGGCGATGAGCGTCGTCGGGAGGTCCAGCAGGGACCGTCGCCCGAGGATGACCGCTGCTCCAGCGATCGCCCCCGTGGCCGCCGCCGTCACGCCGTCCACGAACGCCTTCACCTGCCGGTTCGCCGCCACGCGATGCAAGTGCGGGGCTAGGAGCACCGTGATGAGATAGACCGGGACGAAGACCCCGATCGCGGCGAGGATCGCGCCGGGCAATCTGGCGACGAGATAGCCGATGAACGCGACTGTGATCACGACGGGTCCGGGTGTGATCATCGAAACCGCGACCGCGTCGATGAACTGTCGCTCAGTGAGCCAGTGGAACCGCTGCACTACGCCCCCGTACAGAAACGGCACGATCGCCAGCCCACTTCCGAATACGAACAGTCCGGCGCCCGCGAAGTACGCGAAGATCTTCCAAAGCACACCAGCCGAAGCCGCGGTCACTGGACTCGGGACCACTCGCGGGATGATCGGTACGAACGCGAGGGCGCGTGCCGCGCGTCCGCTCCAGCTTCCGCGGGCGAGCGCCGGGATGACTCCGGACAGGAGAAACAGCCAGATGATCTCGGACTCAGTCCAGGCCGTCACGACCGCGCTCACGATGAAGAGCGCCCAGACGAGCCGATCGCGACCGAGCGTGATCCTCGCGAGCTTCACGACGCTGCGACCAATGATAGCGATGACTGCCGCGCCGATTCCGTAGAAGAGCCCCTGCAGCCACGGTAGTCCACCGAAGCGCACGTAGAGATAGGAGAGCGTGAGCACCATGAGGAACGAGGGGCCAACAAACGCGAACCCGACGAGCGTTGCGCCGAGCGCCCGGGCGCGCACCCAGCCGAGGTACATGGCGAGCTGCGCGGCAAGGGGCCCGGGAGCCAGCTGGGCGAGGGCGAGCCCCTCCTTGTATTCCTGGGACGTGATCCAGCCCCGCTCCTCCACCAGCTCCTGCTCCATGAGCCCGACCAGGGCGATCGGCCCGCCAAACCCCAGGGTACCAAGCCTCAAGAAGTAAAGGACGAAGGCCCACAGTGTACCCTCGAACATGTCGGACCGCTCCTCGCCGCGTTGCACCCTGCACCACACCTCACCCAGGACTATTCGGGCTTCGACGTGTCGCTCATCGAGGTGACACGGTTGACTATAGCGAGCTCATCATCGAACATGCGGACGAGTGAAGTGTCGCGCAAACGCAATCGGTATGGATACGGGAGGAATCCATGAATCGCATCGGCGCTCTCATGCTGGCGGGAACGATGCTCGTCGTCGTTGGGTGCGACCGGCGGGAAGCGCGGGAGAGCGAGTCCTCCGAATCGGCACGTAAGCCCCTGGAGTGGAAACTGGTCGATCAAGCGTTGGGGAAGCCGGGAGCACTGCAGCCCGACGCCGCCTACAAGGTCGGCCTCCCGCGCGGTGACCTGCACGTGACCGCTGCCGGCGTGGTGATCAAACCAACGCTCGCCCTCGGCTCCTGGGTCGCGTTCACCCAGGTGAGCGATACGGACGCCATGCTCATGGGCGACCTCGTCCTGCTCGAGAGTGAGATTGCTCCCGTGCTCGGCCAGCTCCAAGAAGGCGGGATCGAGCAGACCGCGCTGCACAACCACCTGCTGCAGGAGTCCCCCCACGTGATGTACCTGCACATCGCCGGGCACGGCACGCCGGCGCGGCTGGCGGGAGCGATCCATGCTGCACTCGTCCACACCGGCACGCCGTTGGGCGCCCCCCCACCTCCGGTCGCCGCACCTGCAGGGGCGTTTGGCATCGACACAGCGCAGATCGGTGAGATGCTCGGCTACCACGGGAAGGTGAACGGTGGCGTCTACCAGGTGGGCGTGCCGCGAGCGGAGACGGTCACCGCGGACGGAATCGCGGTTCCGCCGTCGATGGGCCTGGCGACGGCCATCAACTTCCAGCCGACAGGAAGCGGGAAGGCGGCGATCACCGGGGACTTCGTACTGCTCGGAAGTGAGGTGAACGCCGTGATTCGCGCCCTGCGCGGTAACGGCATCGCGATCACCGCCCTTCACAGCCATATGCTGACCGACACCCCACATCTCTTCTTCGTGCATTACTGGGCGAATGACGACGCGCTGAAGCTGGCGCGCGGGCTCCGCGCCGCGTTAGACAAGATGAACGTCGAGGGCCCAGCAAATGCACAAGGGGTTCACCGGTGAAGGGGGTTGGGAGCTCGAGTTCCTGCTCCTCGTCGGCGCAATCGCATTGCCGGGATCTAGCCGCGCTGATCGGAGGGTGTGTTGATGGTGGCGCTTTTCGGCCGCACGGGGAGGCCGATTTCGCCCGCCCACCCGTCCGTCAGCTCGAACGTCTCGCCCATATCGAACTGGAGCACGCGGAGGCGCCGGGCGAGATCCTTCAACGCCCAAATGACGGTGCGCTGCACCTCCGCCGAGGACCACTGCCCTAACTCGTTATGACTGAGATCAGCCTGGAGGGCGGCGGCGATGCCGGCGGCGAATTGGCCGTGGGGCTGCGCCGCGGACCGCGTCTGAGCTTCCCGTAGTCTTTTTTGGGGCCCGGAGCCATCTCCCCACAGCACCCACTCGAGCGTCACCCCCTCGAGGCCTCGCTCCCGCGCCCTAATCACGATCATCCGCGCCACGTCGGCTGGAAACTTCTTGCGCTGCGGCCACTTCTTGATCGACGCCTCCGTGACCGGCGGTCCGAGCTCGGCGGCGAACTGCCGATAGGTTAGCGACATGCCGGCCCAAGGGCTGAACGCGTCGAGCAGACGGGTCAACCGTTTCGAAACGGGGCCCAGTTTGGCTCCTTTTACGACCTTGACAGATGACAAATAGGTTCTAGTTTAGTGACCTAATGGGTGCCAAGCAGGCGTCTGGTACAGATCACCACTGAGGACAAGTTGTCACGTCTGCAAGCTGCCGTCAAGATGCGCAACCACGCCGCGTGCGCCCATAAGGAGCGATGCCAGTGCTCGGATTAGGGATGATCATCGGAGTACGGAGTGCCCAGTTTCAGGAGGATCACATGGGACGGAAGGCAGAGATGTTGGCAGTGAAGGCGGGTGGGGTCGAGGATGAGGGTGCGCTCGGGCGCGAAGGCTTGAAGTTGGCGGAGGATATGCCTTTGAAGGAGCAGGTGATCTTCACCGGCTCTTCCGATTGGACCCCGGAGCAGGCCGAGCATTACATCGACTGGCGGATTCAGTGCGTGGATTCGGAGATTGCCAGGCTGCGCCAGCAGCTCGACGACCTGATCACCGCGCGCAAGCGCTGGCTGGCCGTCACGGGCGGCCGCTCCAAGGTGTTCGGGATCTCCAATGGTAACGGCCACGGGGCGACGACGACGGTGTAGAGGGGGGGTCTAGGTGAGCCACCGCCCCGCAACGCGTTCCGTTGCGGGGCGGTGTGTTCTTAGGCCTGGCGCCGCTCGCGCGGCGTACGCTGCGCAGGGATCGGGAGGGTGATCTCGAAGGTCGAGCCGCGACCCACCGCAGACTGCACCTTGACCGACCCCCCAAACATGTCTTGGGTGATTTGACGCACCACTATCAGTCCCGTCCCCGAGCCCGAGCCGAACTCCTTGGTGGTGAAGCCCGGCTCGAAGATCCGCTCGAGATGCTCCCCCGCGATTCCCACCCCCTGGTCCTGCACCGTCAGGCGCAGCGTCTCGCCCACCTGCCCCAGGGCGATCACCACCGGTGAGTTCCGCTCCCGGGATGCCGAGACCGCGTTGCGGATGAGGTTCGTGAGCACCTGATATAGGGCATTGGGATCGCCCTGGAGAAAAACGCCGCTCACGCTGACGACCCCTTGGAGCGCAACGCCGCGCTTGAAGGCCAACGGCCGCTCCAACGCCACGCAGGACCGAACCACGTTTGCCGGGTCAAACCGCTCGGAGCGAGCCAGCCCCCCCCGCGCGCGATCCTGAATCGAGCGGAGAAACTGGATGGCCTGGTCCATGCCCTCCCCCACGGCCGCCAGCTCGTTGAGCAGCTCTGCTCGGAAGGCAGGCGCCAGCGATTCGGCCGTCCGGATCAGATCGAGGGACAGATCGAGGCTTGCGAGCGCGGCCGTCAAGGGATTGGCGACCTCGTGCGCGATCACGCTGGGCTGGCGTACCAACTCGGCCAGTGCGTCGGGCTCCGCCAGGCGGGGCCGGCTGACCGCCGGGGGCTGGTCCACCAGGCCCAGACAGAGACCTGCCAGCTCGAGCGTGATCCGCTCCCGGCTGCGGCGCTCGACACCGTCGGGCGGCGGCGCGGCAGGCTGCTTCCTCACGGGAGCGATACACCACATCCCACCGTCGTTCAGCCGGCAGCCGACCCAGCGACTGCCCTGAATGATTGGGGCGCCCCAGTGATGCAGCGTACTATCGAGGTCGAGGCGCGTGTCCGGGGACTGGATGCTCGCCGCGCTGGTCATGACCGGGATCACCTCGGCGCGCGACGAAACCTCCCACAGGGTGACCGCCCGGCCCTGCAGGGCCACGCTCGCTTCGCGCAAGACCTCGCGACGATGCTCTTGCATCCGATGTCGTCAAGTTTGCCACGAGGGGAGCCCGGTCCTAGGGCGTTTTTGCGGCACCGAGGGGCGCGAATGCGACAGCGGGGACGCGCCGCTAGGCCTCGCCTTTGCGGCGCCTCTTTGCCTCCTTCTCCGGCTCCGCCCTCCGACCGGCGACTACCACGCGATTGCGGCCTTCGCCCTTCGCCTGGTACATGGCCGCGTCGGCGCTCGCGATCAGCTCTTCCGGTGTCTCCCCGTGCGTTGGATACTCGGCGGCACCCACGCTCACCGTCACCCGCCCCCCACCGAACTCTTCCGCCGCCACGCGCGCCCGGAGGCGCTCGCCCACAGCGCCGGCCGTCGCGATCGGCGCCTCAATTAGCATGATCAGGAACTCCTCCCCGCCGTACCGGGCCACGCTGTCGACGCCCCGTGTCGTCTGGCGCAGGATCTCCGCGATCTTCACGAGCACCGCGTCCCCCCCGAGGTGCCCGTGCGTGTCGTTGTACTGCTTGAAGTGATCGACGTCGGCCAGCAGCACCGAGAAGGCACGCCGGAGGCGGCGCGACCGCTGGACCTCGTTGGCGAGCGTCCCCATGAGATGCCTCCGGTTATATAGGCCGGTGAGGCCGTCAGTGACGGAAAGCCGCTCCAGCTCGCCCTGGCCCTCCCGCTCCCGTACGCGGGTTACCAGGTTCTTGAAGACTTGCGTCAGCTGGCCGACCTCGCCGCCACTACCCGTCGGGAGCTCGACTGAGTGGTCCCCGGCGGCCACCTTGGCGGCCACGCTGGCGAGCCGTCGGAGCGGGCGTACGAGGAGCAAGCCGACGTATGCGGCCAGCCCTCCTACCACCAGGAGCACGACCAGCGCGATGCCCGCGCCGCTTCCCCCGCCGGCCTGACGGAACGCCTCCGCCCGCAGCACCTCGACCACCGCGGCCCAGCGGAGCGCGGGCACCCGGCGTAGGCTCCCGATGACGTCCCTGCCGTCGGCGCGCTTGTACTCTACCGTGGTGCCTTCTCGATCGAGCAGCTCCTGCGCCATCGGGGGCTTCGTGCGCATCAGGTCAGCGGAGCTGACTCGCGATCTGAGGATCAGCCTGCCTTGTTCCATCATCACGAACAGGTC
>Ga0075434_100003761_pt1 | contig 13554 bp, 4 predicted proteins | sample RhiMethybrSRZTD3_FD_75298 | JGI IMG/M metagenome (GOLD analysis project Ga0075434, IMG submission 75298) | Populus rhizosphere microbial communities from Tennessee, USA - Rhizosphere MetaG P. TD hybrid SRZTD3 | ecosystem: Host-associated > Plants > Roots > Rhizosphere > Soil | place: USA... | reverse complement strand
CACCTGCGCGGCCACCATCGCGCCCCAGATCAGCGCGGGGTGCACGTGCTGTGCGCGTACGTTCGTGATCCGTGAAATCAAGTAATACAGGCTGGAGAAAACAAACAAGCGATAGATCAGGTTTTCGTTGAACGCACGAAGCATGAAATAGAGCAGCCGGTCGCGCAGACTCATTGTCTCGAACAACTGGACGTAGGATGGCGCCAGCATCTGTCTGAAGAACACGCCATCCAGAGCGGCGACGTAAATGGCGACGGCGATCGCCGCCGCGGCGCCAGTCCACGTCGGCCAACGCGTGCCATGGCCTTTCAGGCGCAGTCCCACGCGGTCGGCACACAACGCACCGATCAACGCCAGGGCCGCGATTAATGCGACGCGGGGGATCACCAAGCCGAAGGTGACGGCCGCAAACGCCGCATCGAACGGGGCGATGGCCGCGATGACCATACCGACGATCGAGATGGCGACAAGCGGCGCTCCCCGCCTATCCGTGGTGCGCGGCGATTCCGCTTCACGGCCGACGGGATAACTAATGACCCTGTCCACAGCGATAATCGGCGAGGGGCCGTTCAATGGAGCCACTGAGGAGCGAGCACCGACCGACCGGGCTGCTCCACGGACGGCGCCACCCGCGCCGACGCGGAGACGTACGTGTTCATCGTGTGAGGCAATGTGAATTCGCGTTCCCGCTCATCGATGACGGACCGGCGTCGAGGACGATGACGACGGACGAATCGGGGTCATGCGAATCGAGCAGAGCAATTGGAATGCCTGCGGTATGCGCTGTATGCGGCCCCGTTGGGTGCGGATCGCTTACCGTTCTGACATAGCGATCGCGAAACTGCCGTTCTCGGCTGCATTCTTGTGCAAGCCGACGGCGTCGAGTCCCTGCAGCGCCGTCACAGGATTCCGGAGCTCACTGTTAAGGGACGACCGAGCGTGAGCGTCGTCGGGCCGGAAAGAGCCGGAAGCGCAAATTTTGACGATCGGTCCGCTCAGCAAACTGATTACGCCTTCGCTGCGGATCGGTTGGATCCGCGCTCCCGAATCGGCCATCCAACATCTGGCGCGACTGAAGTCCGCGATGGGCCTCGGTTCGCCGTTGATCGTTCAAGCGATTGCCGCCCGCCTGATACCGCTTACGGACCGTGCGCGCATGCTTCGGCGGCGCGAACTCGAGCCACGGCGCGGTCGATTGATCGCGCTCCTGCAGTGCTCGTAAACAGATCGGCGTGTTCGGAGCCCTCAGTCTTCGAAAAGGTATACGCGTTCGCATGCTGCCATCATTTCGGAAACCGATCGACGGTGCAGAGCCGCGAAACGCCGGATCAGATGCGAAATTGCAGCCGATCCGGTGACGGAGCGCCTGCTCGGTCACCGGATCCGGAGATCTCGCGGGTCAATTAGATCAGGGCATGATGAAATTCGCCGGGAACCGCTCCACCAGCCTGGACGGCGTCGGCACCGGGAACGGGAAGCCGAGGACCGTGGCGCGGCCGCGGATCCGATTCTGGGCCTGACAGTTCTGCGTGCAGGTGGTGGCCGCCGGCGCGACTTCGGTCGCATCTTCGCCCATCACCTGGCCCATGCGTCCGCCGCTGGCCACGCTCCACTCGGACTCACCGCCGCAATGATTGACCGTGCCAGGATGCGTCGGATTCGCGATTGTGTTGTGACAGCCGACTGGCGTGATCCGTGCCGCAACTTGCGGGCTGTCGCGGCCGACGAATTTCGCCGACAGGTCGTTCGCGAAGTTGACCCGCGCCGTCACGGTGACGGCATCGTTGACGGCGCCGTTACAGCCGACGCACGGAAACGTTTCCCCGAGGTGATCGCGGAAGTTCGGGTTGTCGAAATAGAAAACGTCGTTGCCGAGCACATGCGTAAAGACCGTTGCCGTTCCGTCGGCGCGCGCCGGCTCCATCTGGAAGACGCCGCCGTTGGCGCAGTCTTTCGCCTGGATTTTCATCGACACGCTACTGCCGGTGCGCGTCAGTTCGAGCGCGTCGCCGTCGATCGCCACCTGCACGTCGTCGGTCAGCGTCAGCCCGCGGTGGTTGGGGATCTTGGCGGCGTATACGATCGTGCGCCGTCCGCCGGTCAGATCCAGGTCGTTCGGCGCGCCGGTGAGCGTCCAGTCGCGCACGCCGAAGCTGTCGGCGTCGACGCTGAACTCGATGTAGCGGCCCTTCACCAGGAACGTGGCAGTGACCTGCGCCGCCGGCACAATGCGGGTGACGCGGTCGCCGGCGACGCCAAGCACGGTGAAGCCGCCGCCCTCGCATCCTTTCGACGATGCGGCGCGGGCCTGTCCGGCAAACGCCAGCAGCGTGGTCGCGGCCAGGGCGACCGCCAGGGTCGGGTCGAAACGTGTCGTCATGAGTCCTCCTATCGCCCACGGGCGAGGAGTTCGGCACGCCGCGACCGCGGCGGCGCGCGCATCATGCCGTCCCTGCGCTCCCGACAAGCGCAGCGTAAGGTTCACGACAATGTGTTTGGAACGAGGTCGATTCCGCGGTCCATCGTGAACGGCGAGCACACCGGCGCAAATTCGCTGCCGTGTCCCGCCGCAATGATCGGCTGGATGGACGATGAGAGATGTTCTTCCGGAAGACTGCGGTTCGTGCCGTCACACACGCAATAGACCGACACAAACGCTCTTTGACGAATTCACAGCATGCGGCAGTCTACGACTGCAATCGTCTGTCGCAACTTCGTATTGCGACGCGAATCGCCGACAGTCCAACTGCTTGAGGGTTGAACATGAGTTGAGTGTAGGCCTCTTTCCCATCGCCATGGGCAGAGTCCAGTACGGTCGATCGGTCGTGTCGATTCCTTAAGCGATACTTGCTAAAGTTCCCAGATGCGACTCAATCGCTCGGTGCCACCCTGCAGCGTGATCCCTGTGCTCATTTACCCCGACCCTGGCGCAGCAGCTGATTGGCTATCAAAGGCGTTCGGCTTTACTGTCCGCCTGCGCATCGCCAATCACCGCATCCAGATGAAAGCCGGAGACGGCTGCTTCACCATCGCCGAAGGTAAGGTCGCGCCGAACAACTCACATATCGTTCAGGTCCGGATCGAGGACGCCGAGGGTCACTGTGAGCGCGCGCGCCAGAATGGAGCCATCATCCTCACCGAGCCGAAAGAGCAGCCCTATGGCGAGCGCCAATACAATGCTCAGGACTTTTATGGCCACCGCTGGGACTTCACCCAAACGATCGCCGACATCGCTCCGGAAGAATGGAGCGGCGGTGCGTTTCATCTTGAGTGAACTGATCCTGGTTGGCTTGGAACGTTGCCGAATGACGTAAGGCGAGGCTGCTGGCAGCCCGACTTTCACCACGGGCTGCTCGGTAACGATCAGTTCACGTTTTGGTTAGCGGCCGCGAGCCACCTAAACAGATCGGCGTTGATCGTTACCGAGTGGGCGCCTGTAACCGTTCTCAATACGCTCTGCAGCGCGCCGCGAAACCCTGACGGGACGGCTTCACCTCACACGTTGGCAGTGAGCGGATCCATCATCGGGTTTCCGACTTCCAGCGCCATGAGAATGCCGTCGATGTTCACGGGCGCGCGGCGGAAGACGTCGTCACCCAGCGCAGCGGAGATCGCGTTCAGAACCGCCGCGCAACCGGATGCAACCGGCGGTTCGCCGATGCCGCGCGCACCAACCGGCGTCTCCGGATCCGGCAGTTCGACCGCCGCCCACGCCATACGCGCCGGTGCATCGAGAATTGTTGGCGGTTTGTTGTAGTGGAACCGTTTGGCGACCGGCACGCCGTAGTGCTGGTCATACACCCATTTCTGGCCGATGGCGTGTGAGATACCCAACATCGAACGGCCCAGGATCTGGCCGCCGAGGGCCGCTGGATGAATGACGGTGCCGACGTCTGCGACGGCGAGGAAGTCGACAATGTGGTACGCGCCCGTTTCGACGTCGACTTCGACTTCCGCAAAGGACGCGACGAAAGACAGCGAGGTCCCGTCGCGTGGATACGTGTCCTTTGCTACTCCCATCAGACCCTGACCGGCAAGCGCGGTCGCAGAGGCAACCGTGAACTTGTTGATGTCCTTGGGCAGATCGTGGCCGTCGTAGATGCCTCCGAGCTCGATCGCCCGCTGCGCGGCGCGCGCGAGCGTCATGCCGGCGCCGCCCCCCTTGCGTGACACGCGCTGGTTGGCCACGACGTAGTCTTCGGGCCGGCCGCCGAGATCCTTCGCGGCGATCTGCTGCAGCTTCGTGATCGCATTGCGCGCCGCCGCATGCGCGGCGCGCGTCATCGCATGCGTCGTCTGGCTGCCGCCCGAGACGCAGCTCCACGGCAGGTTCTTGGACGTGTCGCCCCACGTGATGTCGACCATGTCCCAGGGCACGCCCATCATTTCCGCCGCCACGCGCTGGCAGTCAGACCATGCTTCGGTGCCCAGATTGCCGATGCCGGTCTGGATGGACATCCGGCCGTCCGGCTTGATGACAAACAGCCCATCGAAGCCGACCGAACCGGCGCTATACGAGCTGATCGCTACGCCGGTGCCGCGCACCTTCGATCCCTGGCGCTGTCCGCTCCGGCTCTTGCGCTCATCCCACTTGAAGATCTCCGCTCCCTTATCGAGCGCCTCTTTGATGAAGCAGCTGGTCGGATAGGCCCGCTCACCGCGCGCATTCGCCGGACCGAATCTGGCTTTGCCCGACGGTGCATTGATCTTCCGGATCTCGACCTGATCGATCCCGAGCTGGCGTGCCGCCTTTGCGATCACCGGCTCCATCAGGACGATGCCCTGCATGCCGCCAGGCTGGCTCTGCGCGCGGCGAGGCGGCGTGTTGGAAATCGCGGTGACGCCGCGCCAGCGCATGGCCTCGGGCTGAAACAGCAGTGACGCGAAGCGGGCGGCCGTGTTGCCGTCGCCGCCGGGGCCGTACGGCCCGCCGTCGACTACGGTGTACATATCGAGCGCGGTGATTCGGCCTTCCTTGGTGAACCCGATTTTCATCCGGCCGTGCAACGCGGGACGCGCGCCACCAATGCCGTGCTCTTCTTCGCGACTCACCCGCATCTGCACCGGCGTGCCCGTCTTCTTGGCCAGGAGCGCCGGGATGATATCCGTGACCGAGCCGGTCCCCTTACTGCCATAACCGCCGCCGCAGTACTCGCTGATGACCACGACGTTCTCCGGCTCGAGGCTCAACCAGCGCGCCACCGACATGACGGTCTGCACGACGCTTTGGGTCGACAGGTGAATGAACAGCTTGCCGTTCTGCCAGTACGCCATCGACGTGCGACTCTCGAGGCACTGATGGCTGGTATTCGGCGTCGCAAACGTTTCGTCGAGAATGAGCGACGCCTTCTTGAAGCCGGCCTCGATGTCGCCATACGACCAGGGTGCATCGGTGTCCTTGCCGAGCGGCAGACGACCCGCCTTGTACTCCTCGACCTCTGCTGCTGTCCACTTCAGGTCCTGAATCTGCGGAAGCGGCAACGGCTGGCCCGGCACTGGAGCCGGACGTATCCAGACGTTCCCCTCGACACGGGGATTCATCGCGCCCGGCAGGAGCGACGCGACCGGATCCACACTGAACGGCAACGGTTCCCACTGAATCTCGATCCGTTCTATCGCTTCGACAGCCGTGAGCTCGTCGACGGCCGCGACAGCCAGGATCGGTTCGCCCTGATAGAGCGGCTCGTTGGTCAGCGCCTTCTCGCTGTTCGGGTTTGCCTTGATCAGCTGTCCCGCGTCATTGACCTGGTCCTTGGGACCCGGCACCTCGTCGGCTGTCAGAATCGCCTTCACGCCGGGCATGGCGAGCGCCGCGCGCGTGTCGATGCTCCTGACACGCGCGTGCGGGTAACGGCTCAACAGGAGCCGTGCGTGCAGCATCCCAGGCACGCGGAAGTCCTCGGCGTACCGTGCACGACCGGTGACCTTAGCGCGGAGGTCAGGGGTTGAGTAGTTCTGACCGACCAGCTTTTGTTCAGCCATCTCAGACCTCCACGCCAGACGAATTCCGCAGGATCGGGTCGCGTCTCGACGCACAGCATATACCCGACGGTCCTTTTTGTGCCTACGACCTGCGCGATTATCAACGCCGTCTGGGGCGAAAGGTCGCAGCCGGCGCGGTTCAGGCGACAGGTTACGGCTCGAACGCAAGTGCCTCGTCCGGTCGACAGCCGAGGGCGGCACTCCAATCCGCGATGGCCGCTCTCGCCGGTTTTCTGAGCAACTTCGCGTCGCGCAAGCCACTTCGGGGTTGATCGTTGAGTCTCGATGGCTACGCGGTGGGCCTTCCGAGTCGCTCGGCGAGGCCGATAATGAGGCCCTCGGGCCCGCGGATATAGGCCAGCCGGTACGTGTCCTCGTACTGCATTTCGCCAATGAGCTCGGCCCCGTGTGCGCGCATGCGCGCAACGACAGCATCGATGTCATCGACGGCGAACATGACGCGTCGGATGCCGAGCGTATTCATCGGCGCGTCCACGGGCCCAAACCTGATCGCGTTCGGCGTGTGGAACTTGTCCAGCTCAATGCCCTGGCCATCGGGAGTCCGCATCATCGCGAGGGTGGCGCGGACATCCTCGAGCCCGATCAAGCGCCCGACCGCAGGCCCTTCGACTGTCGTCTCGCCCTCGAGCTCGAGGCCCAGTTCGATGAAGAAGGCCTTGGCGGCTTCGAGATCGTCGACAACGATCAGGATGTTGTCCATCCGTTTGAGCGTCATCGCCTTCCTTCCCTCCCCTCAGTACTCGGATACCGTGAAACGGATCCAAGACCAACAAATCCTGATCGCCACTGACGATGGTGGCGCATGTCCTCGCATCGGTCGCCAACACGACATCGTCGTCGCGGTCGCGACACACTGGCGACTCGAGCGCATCCGGCGTGACCAAGGTGAACGTCTCGCCGAGCAACGGAATGGCGGTGACGATCAGCCTGCCGCAAACGGTGTCTCTCGCATGATGTATTAGGGAGAGGGTGGGATTCGAGCCAAGTCGCGACGAGCGCCGCAGGCGCGAGTTGCGCGATGCCCTAGACTCCCGGCCGAGCCGCCACCGACCGAGTGTGAGCGAGGAAGTCGGCGGAGTTCAGTGGGATTCGAGCCAGGTCGCGACGAACGTGAGTTCGTCGCGCGATGCCCTAGACGCCCGCCCGAGCCACCACCGACCGACGATCACGAGGCTATCGCACGCGGGGACGCGGCAGTGGAATCGCGATCGTTGCCCGCGTACCTGGACGCAGGTTGCGCGTGGCTCCGTTGACGGTTACGCGCACCTCGCCGCGCATGACGATGAACTGCACCTCGCCATCCGTACCCGTCCGCTTCTCGCTCAGCGCGACGTCAATGCTCGAGCCGGGAAGGAGTTCGTAAACGGCGACGACCGTTTCGATGCCGGCATCGTCGATCTGCAACAACTCTGCGGCGATTGCGACAGTATTCTCGGCGCTCGCCGTCGCCGGACTTCCGACGCTCATCGACTGGCCGGTGAACAGGTTGAACTGTTGCCACAGACCACTCGCGAGTTGATCGCGCAACTCGATCTTCGGCGCGGCGCTCACCGCCTTCACGGTGATGGTCCCAGTCGCCGGATTGCAGGCGACATCAGCGGTTTCGCCGACGACGTCGAGCCGCACTTCCTTTGCGGTCCCGACGCAGGCCAGGATGCGGCCGACGCTGCCCGCTCCGAAAGCGCTCGCGCGCACGCCGCCTGCGGTCGGGGCGTTGGAAAGTTTGACCGTCCAGCCGTTCCGCACCAGCGTGCCGCTCGTGGTGCCGTTGTTGAAGTCGTTCGAGTAGCTGCCGGACTGGTCCGCGCCGTTGGTGCGCCCGCGGTCCAGGGCCGACGGGATTCCGTCGTTGTCGACCAGAACCGTTGCTGCCGCGGCGTTGCCGGCGCCGTCGTCCGCGCGTGCGTCGAACCGCAGCACACCGCCGGGCGCCACCGGCAGCGAGATCGGCACCGCGGCGCGCCACGTGGCCGCCTGGGCCGAGCCGGTCATTCGCGACGCGGCAACGCCGTTCACGCTGACCGCCGTCACGCCGACGACGTCCGTCGCCTGCACGACGACGTCGACGCTCGACGCCGAGAGCAACGCATCGGGTGACGGCGACGTGATCTGCACCGTCGGCGCGGCGGTGTCGCGCACGATCACCGGAAACGCTCCATTCGCCGAGTTGCCGGCCGCGTCCGTTGCCACGCAGTTCACGACCGTCGTACCGATCGCGAAGGCGCTGGCGGATGCCGGCACGCAAGAAACTGGCGTCGCGCCGCTGACGGCGTCGACGGCGGTCGCGGCGAACGACGCGGCGGCTCCGAACGGGCTCGTCGCTTCGACGACGACCTGCGCGGGCAGCGCGAGCGTCGGTGGAGCGGTATCGCGCACGACGATTACCACTTCGCTCGACGCGCGCGATCCCTGCGGATCGACGACGGTCAACGTGACCGTGTGCGAGCCGAGCGCGAGCGGCAGCGAGGCGATGCGGTCGGTGGCGAGCGTAATCGTTCCTTCGGTCCACGAATATGTGAGCGCGTCGCCGTCCGGATCGCTCGAGCCGCTCGCGTCGAGCGTCACCGTCGCCCCGGCGGGGCCGGTGGCTTCGGCCGGATTTGGCGACGCCGCGGCTGCTGCGGTCGGCGGATGGTTCTTGCAGAACCCGTCGGCGCCCGCTGCGAACGAAAGATTGACTTCCTCCGGCGTGAGCGCGCGATTGAAGACCTGCACTTCGTCGATCGCGCCGGTGAACGGCAGGGCGCCGTCGCGATCGATGCCGACGTTCAGGATCTGGAATCCCAATCCGGCGGACGTCGACGCATCGCTCTGAACGAGCTCGCCGTTGAGATACGCGGCGATCGTCGAGCCGTCGAAGGTGACGGCGATGTGCTGGAAGAAATCGGTTGCCGGACCGACGAGCCACGACTGCCCGCCGTCGCCGACGTTCAGCCGATAGTTGCCGAGGCCGTCGAGCTCGATCTGCAGCGATGTCGACGGCTGTTGCGGAAGGCCGGTGGACACGATGCCGGTGAACTCGGGCTGCAGGCGATCGGGCGTGCGCAGCCACAGCTGCAGTGTGAACGGTCCCGCCTGCTGGAACGGGAGCGAGACGAAGCGGCCGTCCGCGAAGGCAAAGGCCTGCGCCACTGCTCCAGCCGTATATGTTTCCGCGCCGCTCCAGATGCCGTGCACCTGCGTCGTGAGCTCGATGGCGCTTCCGTCGCCCGGCAGCCATGCTGTCAATCCCGCGGGAGGCGTGACGCATGCACCGAGGCTCACCGTGAACGTCACGAGCTCCGTGGTCGAATTCCCTTCCGCATCGGTCGCCGTGATCCGGAAGCTCTTGAGGCCAGGTACGCTCGTATCGATCGGCGCGCCGTTCGCGATGTCGCCGACACAGGCCACGGCATTGGCGCACGTGTATTGCGCCGTCAACGAGCTGCCGCGCTGGTAAATCGGTTCGGTCGGGGAGATCACCGTGATCGTCGGCAGCGCGGCGTCCGAGCCGTCCGGTGTTTTCTCGACGGGTCCGAACCACGCGCTGGCGCCGTTCGCGTTCACCGCGCGCACGTACCAGCGGTACGACACCCCGGCGTCGAGACCGCTGAACGCTGCTGTTATCACGTCGGCGGCGACGGTGCGCACCACGGCAAGGCTGTCGTCTCGAGCGATTTCGAACGCGGTCTCGTCTGTCGAGTTGTCGGTCCACGCCAGCGTGATGCTGCCGACCTGCAGAGATATCGCCGTGAGGTTCGCGGGTGCCTGCGGCACGGCCACGGACGGCTGGTTCACGATCAGCGTGAATGACTGCACGGCGTCCGGCGCGATGCCGTTGCTGGCGGTGATCGTCAGCGGATAGGTGCCGGCGGTGCCCGCAGCCGGCGTGCCGGCGAGCGTGGCCGTGCCGTCGCCGTTATCGACGAAAATGACGCCCGCCGGAACCGCACCGAACAGCGTGATCGAGGCAACCGTCGGGATGCCAGTAGTCGTCACACTAAACGATCGGGCGCTGCCGACCGTAAACGTGGTCGTGCCGGCGCTGGTGATCGCCGGCGCCGTGCGGGTGATGGCCTCGACCGCGAGGTTGACCACGAAGATGTCGAACACTCTGTTCGTGTCGCCACGAACCAGGTTTACGGCACTCGACTTGAACGCGAGCGTACGTCCGTCAGCGCTCACCGCGGGCGCGGAACTTTCCAAAGGTATTGACGCCGACCCTGTACTCGCCTGGGTGCCATCACCCGCCACGCTGACGCGCGTCGTCTGGCCGGTCACGCGGTCGTGCGCGAAGACGTCGTAGGCGACGTTCGTGTCTCCAGCGACGAGATTGGGCGCAGAGGATCGAAACGCCACGATGCGACCGTCAGCGCTCAGCGCCGGCTCGTCGCTCGGCCCCGCAGCCTGGCTGCCGTCGCTCGCCACGCTCGCCCGCGTCGTCTGGCCGGTGGCGCGATCGTGCACGAACACGTCCAGATTGTTGTTGGTGTCGCCAGCCACCAGATTGCTGGCCAACGAATAAAAAGCCACGTAGCGGCCATCGGCGCTCAACGCCGGCTTCAAGCTGTACGCGTTGCCCTGCGTGCCGTCGCTTGCGACGCTCACGCGCGAAGTTTCCTTCGTCTGCCGGTCGTGCACGAAGACGTCGTAGGCGCGGTTCGTGTCACCCGCCACCAGGTTGGACGAGGCGCTGTAGAAAGCGACGATGCGCCCGTCGGCACTGATCGCCGACCCGGAGCTCCCGGCGTTCGCCTGCGCGCCGTCGCTGGCGACGTCGACCCGGGTGGTCTCTCCCGTGATTCGGTCGTGCACGAACACATCGTCCGAGCCGTTCGTGTCGCCAGGCACAAGATTGGTGGCAAAGGAATGAAACGCGACATATCGGCCGTCGGCGCTCACCGCGGGCTGGTCGCTGGTGTTGTTGGCCTGCGCGCCGCTACTGGCGACGCTGACACGCGTCGTCTCGCGTGTGACCCTGTCGTGCACGAAGATGTCGCTCTGCTGGTTCGTGTCGTTCGGAACGAGATTGGTGGCGGCCGAACGGAAGATGACAAACCGACCGTCGGCACTGAGCCCGGCCTGATCGCTCGTTCCGTTTGCCTGCGTGCCGTCGCTCGCCACGCTGACGCGCGTCGTCTCACCTGTTTGCCTGTCGTGGACGAAGACGTCGTACGCCGCATTGGTGTCGCCCGCGACGAGATCGGACGCCGCAGAGTAGAACGCGACGAAGCGGCCGTCGGCGCTCAGCGCCGGGTCGTAGCTTGCGTTGTTCGCCTGCGTCCCGCCGCTCGCCACGCTCACCCGCGATGTCGGGCCCGTCAAACCGGTGACGATGAAGACCATCTCCGTGGCGAGGGCCGACGTCCCATTGGCGTCTGTGGCGGTGAAGGTAATCGCGTCGTAGCCGGACTGGCCCGGCTGCGGGGTGTAGGTGAAGGCGCCGGTTGTCGCGGCGGTCAGGACCGCAGTCCCTTTGGTCCCGTTCGCCGTCAGCGCGAACGTGAGCGGCAGCCCACCAGGACTCGTGGCCTGCAGCGCGCCGGATACCGGTGTGTCGAGGAAGGTGGTCACGACTCCGGTCCGCGCAACCGGCGGCTGTGCGCGCCCCGCGATGGTGACCGTGACGGCTGCCACATTCGACGTGAGCAGCCCGTCGCTCGCCGTAAAGGTGACCGTGTCCGTGCCGGTTGCGTCCGCGTTTGCCGTGTACTCGTACGCGCCAGTCGCAGCGTTGGTGATGGTGGCGGCGCCCTTTGTCCCGTTTGCCACGACCGCGTACGTCAGGCTCGGGCTGTCGATGTCCGTTGCTACGAGCGCGCCCGTCGCGGGAGTGCCCGCGGCGGCCGTCAGCGCGCCGTCGTGGGCGACCGGCGCATCGTTCACCGGCGCGATCGTCACGGTCACGGTCGCGACGTTCGAGTCGCTCGTGCCGTTGTTCGCCGTGAAGGTAAACGTGTCGATGCCGTTCGCGTCCGCGAACGGAGTGTACGTGTACGCGCCGGTCGCCGGGTCGGTCAGAACCGCCGTCCCCAGCGTGCCGGTCGTCAGGAGATGGAAGGTCAGCGGCGAGCCGGCTTGATTCGAGGCGCTCAACGTGCCGGCGGCCGGCGTGTCCTCCTCGGCTGAGAGCGCGCCGTCGATCGCGACGGGAACGGCCGCCGCGGGCGCCGCGCCAACGACGAAGATGTCTGCGACCTCGTTGGTGTCGCCGCTCACCAGATTCGTCGCGAGCGAGGTGAAGGCGACGAACCGTCCATCGGCGCTGACCGCGGGGTAGTAGCTGTCGCGGTTTCCCTGCGCGCCGTCGTCTGCGACGCTGACACGGCGGGTGTCTCCGGAGAGCCGATCGTGCGCGAACAGGTCTTGTGTGCCGTTCGTGTCGTTCGCCACCAGGTTGCTCGCGAGCGACGAGAACGCGATGAAGCGTCCATCTGCGCTGAGCGAAGAGTTGTAGCCGGTGTTGCCGTCTCCTTGCGTGCCGTCGCGCGCGACGCTCACCCGCCGCGTCTCGCCGGTCGCGCGATCGTGGACGAAGATGTCGATCGCTCCGTTGGTGTCGCCCGCTACGAGATCAGCCGCATCGCTCGAGAACGCGATATACCGTCCGTCCGCGCTCAAGGACGGGTAGTAAGGCGGTGAGAAGCCGCCCGGGTGGCTCTCCGAGCCGTCGGTTGCGACGCTGACACGCCGCGTTTCGCCGGTCAGCAGATCGTGGACGAACGCGTCCCAGGTGCCGTTGGTGTCGCCCGGCACGAGATTGGTCGCGAGAGATGCAAATGCGACGAACCGTCCATCGGCGCTCAGTGACGGAAATTCGCTGTGGGCGTCTCCCTGGGTGCCGTCGCTCGCCACGCCGACACGACGCGTCTCGCCCGTCAGTCGGTCGTGCACGAATACATCCCACGACGCATTCGTGTCGCCTGCCACGAGATTGCTGGCCAGTGAGGAAAACGCCACATAGCGCCCGTCGGCACTGATGGACGGATACGCGCTCGAGTCGTTCCCCTCGGTGCGATCCGTCGCGATGCTGACCCGCTCCGTCTGGCCGGTCACTCGATCGTGAACGAACACGTCGAAGGTGTTCGGCCCGTTCGTGTCGTCCGGCACGAGCGTGTTCGAGCTGGACTCGAATGCCACGTACCGTCCGTCTGCACTGATCGCGGGGTGTTCGCTCTGGCGATTTCCTTGCGTCCCGTCGGTCGCCACGCTCACTCGAGTGGTTTCGCCCGTCTGCCGGTCGCGAACGAAGATGTCGTAGTCGTTGTTCGTGTCGTCCGGGACCAGTGTGCTGGCCTTCGAGCTGAACGCGACGAACCGTCCGTCCGCGCTCAGGACGGAGAGCGAAGCATCGAGGTTGCCCTGCGCGCCGTCGCTGGCGAGGCTCACCCGCGTCGTCTCACCCGGCCATTGCGGCGCGTTCGCGACGATGAAGACCATCTCGGTCGCCGGCGCCGACGCGCCGCTGGCGTCAATCGCGATGAACGTGAAGGTGTCGTAGCCGTACTCACCGGCCTGCGGCGTAAACGTGAAGCTCCCTGTCGCCGCGTCCGTCAGGACCGCTGTGCCCCT
>Ga0075434_100003757_pt1 | contig 13559 bp, 10 predicted proteins | sample RhiMethybrSRZTD3_FD_75298 | JGI IMG/M metagenome (GOLD analysis project Ga0075434, IMG submission 75298) | Populus rhizosphere microbial communities from Tennessee, USA - Rhizosphere MetaG P. TD hybrid SRZTD3 | ecosystem: Host-associated > Plants > Roots > Rhizosphere > Soil | place: USA... | reverse complement strand
GGGCGAGCCCGCGCAGCGAGGCGACGGCGCGAAGACGGTCGCCCGCCGCCGCCTCGCCGTCGAAGCGGCAGTCCGGCACCTTGAGGAGCAGGGGCAGACGGCGCTCGCCGAGATGGCGGTAGATGAGCTGTCCGCCGGTCATCGCCATCAGCTCGAGCAGCATCGAGTCGGGCACGCGCCGCGGGCCCTCGGGGCCGCCGAAGACGTCGTCACCCGGCTCGAACCGCTTGGCGACTTCGATCCGCGGGGCACCGTCGAGCGTCAGGGACACGATCTCGTCCACGAAGTGGTAGCGCATCCGGCTGAGAGCGCGGAGCGAGCCGAGAGCCGCGAAGCCGCTAGAACAGCACCGCCAGCGCCGCGACTCCCAGGAGCGCCGCTCCGATGGTCTGGAAGATGTCGCGGACCGTCGGCAGGGTGCGGATCTTTTCCTCTTCCTTGGGCGGCACGATGACGGTATCGCCCGGCTCGACCGTGCGGATGTTGGTGAAGCTCGAGATGGCCGAGCCGTCGGCCTTCACGATGTGAGCTTCCTTCTTGTCGGCCTCTTTCGAGTAGCCGCCGACGCGATTGATATAGTAGTCGACGCCGGCCCCGTCCTTGTGCTTGACGGACGTCGAGCTGCGGACCGCGCCGATAACGAGCACGGAGTCGGGCGGCTCGGGCACGCTCAGGGTGTCGCCGTCGATCAGGGTGACGTCGTTGTCGGTGCCCTGGAGGCGAGCGGGCTGGTCGAGGTGCACCACCATGCGCCCGACCACGACCTTCGAGGCCAGCAGGCGCAGCGCTTCGCGGCGCGCCTGCAGCGCCTGCTGCTGGGCGGCCACCTCTTCCTTCTCGGCGCCGACGATCACGGTCGAGGCCGACGCCAGCATGCGCTGCTCCTGGGTCTTGAGGAAGGCCTCGAGCTGCTCCTGCTCGATGCGCCGGAGCGACGCGCGCGTGAACGCGGCGCCCTTGAGGAACGCGCGGTCGGTGAAGCCGCCGGCGCGCTCCAGCACCGAGGAGAGCCTCTCGCCCTCCGCGATCGTGTAGACACCGGGCCGCACCACCTGCCCGCCCAGCACGATGCTCCGCGCGGCCTTGAGCTCGGTGCGCACCGTGATCTCGTCGAGCGGCTTGAGCAGCAGATCGCTGCCGGGATCGCCCGTCCAGGCCTTCTTGAGGTCGACGGACACGACTTCCATCGTGAGATCGGGCCGACGTCGAGCCACCTCGATGCGCTCGGTGTAGGCCTCGGGCAGGAGCTTGTCGGCCGGCAGGAGCTGGCTGATGCGCATCATCGGCTTGAGCTCGTACGAGCCGGGATAGCGCACGGCGCCGTCCACCTTCACGATGTTGTAGACGCGCGGATCGGCTGGATGGATCAGCACGAGGTCGCCCGCGTTGATGAGTGGATTGCTCGCCTCGTCGCCCTTCAGGTAGTGCCCGGTGAGATCCACGTCGAGCGTCGCGCGCTCGGCATTCGGCAGCGCGCGGACGATCTGGACGCGCCTGAGATAGCTCGTGGGCGTGACCCCGCCAGAGAGCGTGACCACGTCGGCCAGCCGCGTGCCGGTCTGCACCTCGTAGATCGCCGGGCGCTTGACCTCGCCCGCGACGGCGACGACGTCGCCGATGGTCGGCACGAAGATCGTATCGCCCGACTCGAGCCGGTAGTCGCGCGTGCGATCGCCGCGCTGCAGGAAGTCGTAGAGATCGACCCGGGCGACCTGGACGTTGCTGCGGAGCAGTCGCACCTCGCGGAGCGAGCCAAGCTTGGTCGGGCCGCCCGCGCTGTAGAGCGCGTTGGTCACCGTGGCGAGCGAGCTCAAGGTGTAGACGCCGGGCTGACACACCTCGCCGACGACGTGGACGCTGACGGTGCGCAGCCGGCCCATCGTGACGCTGGTCTGGAAGCCGCGAAAGTATCGCGAGAGCTCGTCGCGGATCAGGCGGTCGGCCTGCGAGAACGTGAGGCCCCAGATCCGGAGGTCGCCCACCTTCGGCAGCACGATGCGCCCATTGCGATCGACCGTGCGGACCAGCGTGCTGTCGACGGCGCCCCACACGTTGATGGTGAGGTCGTCGCCCGGACCGAGCACGTAGTCCGGCCCGACCGGGATGTCGTCGACGGGCGCGAACGTCGAGACGGTCGTGGCGAACATTGCGTACCCGTACTGACGCAGCGGCGTGCCGAACGGCCCGAGGTACGCCTGCGTCAGCTGGTCTTGCGCGCTTAGCCGCTGCTGCGAGACCGGGACAAGTTGCGGCAGCAGTTGCGATTGCTGAGACGGCTGCGGCTGCTGAGACGCCTGTAGTGGCTGCGATGGCTGCTGCTGATACTGCTGGAGCTGCGGTGAGGCCTGCCCCTGCGCCGGGCCGAACTGCAACGGCTGATACTGCGGCTGGGCCGGCCCAAAGCTCCCCAACTGCTGAACGCGAACCGGGTCCAGATTGAAACCGGCCTCGATTCTCGAAAGCTCCTCGACCTCGGGCACCGATGGCGCTATCCCATGACCCGGCAGCGCGCGCGCGTCACCGGGCTGCTGGGCGACTTGAGCCTGTGAGCCCGGCGTACTCTGCGATACGGTGACCTGGGTCACGGTGCCCATCTGCGGCGGCTGCTGGAAGAACGGCGGCTCGACCGGCCGCGAGCGCGGAATCGAGACCGTTTGATACGTGCGCGTTCCGTTCCCAGGCTGGCAGACGTTGGGGCCCACCGGCCCGGACGGCCGCTGGATCATCTGGGGCGGTATCTGTGGAATCATCTGGGGCGCCGGCTGCTGCGGCACACCGATATAAGGAGCCGTCGTGCTCGGCCCCGGCAGGACACGGCCGTAGGCCCCGTCGCTCCCGCCAAGGTTCGGCGTCAGCGTATGACCGTTTCCCGGGATCGATGTCTGCCCGAGGGCCGGAGAGGCCGCGAGGACGAAGTCGGACCCGAGCAGGGCGACAAGCGCCATCGTGGCGAAAAGTCTCTTCGACCTCATGTCCGTATCTCCTGTGCCGATTCTACGCGAACGATGCTGGTGTCGGTGTCGGATACTGCGAAGCCGGAGCCGCCGGCGGTCGCCGGGGGGCGCCGTCATCGAGCCGGAACGACCTGGGCGGCGCGCGCGATCCACACCGGCGGCCCGCTCAGGCGCTCGTCGACCAACCGCAGGAGCTTGCGGCCGGGGCGCAAGGTTCCGGGTGCGACGAACACGATCTCGAGATCGATCAAGCGCTGGCAGTACGCGAGCCAGGCGTCGGGCCGCTCCCGCTGGAGCTCGCCGAGTACCGCCTGGACCACGCGCTCGCGCGCCGCGGGGTCGGCCTCGAGCTCGAGGCGCAGCTGGACCACAGTCGCGAGGTCGCGCTCGTAGACCGCGACCTGCCAGTCGTGCAGAGATCCAGGCACGCCGGCCAGGAGCGGCTCGAAGAAGTCAGGGTGGAGATTGCCCCACGCGCACGAGACCTGCTCGTCCAGCCGCCCGCGCAGAGAGGAGAGCCGGCGGAACGGAAGCCCACAGGCGCACGGCTCCGGAACCCAGCGCGCCACGTCGCCGGTGCGATAGCGGATCAGCGGCATCACGCGGCGACTGACCGTGGTCAGCACGACCTCGCCGTAGCCCTCGGAATCCGGCTCGGCAATCTCGATGTGGAAGTCGAATTCGTTGACGTGGTAGCCGGCGCGGTGCGTGCACTCGAAGCCGAGGATCGTCGCGGCCTCGGTCGAGCCGTACGTCATGTAGACCCGGGCGTCCCAGAACGTCTCGAGCTCGGCCCGCGTGCGCGGCGTGATGCCCTCGCCGCCACCGATCAGGATCTTCATCGGGCGCGGGCGTCCGTGCTCACGCGCAATCGCGGTCAGCCGTGCTAGCCAGAACGGATCGCTGACGATCACGTTGAAGCGATACTCGGCCAGCCGCGCGTAGGCCTCGCGCGGATCCACTCGACCCACGACCATCGAGAACAGCGGCGTGTACCGCATCAGCCGCTCGACGAGCAGGGAGCCGAGTCCCCAGTCGAGCCCGAGCGTCGAGAGCAGCCGGTCGCCCCGGCCGAGCCCATAGAGGCCGAGCATGAGGCCGCCCTGCCGCGCGTTGTACTCGAGCTCGCGCCGGCTGAGATAGACGCGCGTGACGTGGCCTGACGTGCCGGAGCTTTCGATGGCGAGCTCGGGCGAGGCAGCCAGCAGGGCCTCGGGGCGAGTCTTGAGAATCTCCGGCGTGAGGAAGAACGCGCCGAGGTCCTCGGGCCGCCGGGCGCCCCCGACGTCGACACGCGCGGCGGCGAAGGCGTCGCGGTACCACGGCGCCCGCGCCGCCGCCCGGAACGTCTCGCGGAGCCCTGGGCCGCGCAGCGCGTGCAAGAGCGGCAGCGGCATCGCGCGCAGAAAGGCGAGCGGCAGCCGGGGGTAGCGGCGGCCAAGCGCGAACAGCGCCTCGGAGCCGGCACGCAGGTTCATCGTGTTCGGTGGCTCATCGTGTTCGGTGGCTCATCGGGCCTTGACGCCTGCTCGGGCCTCGCGGCTCATCGGGCGTAGCGGGCGAAAACCTTGTCGAGGGCGCGCAGCACGTCGTCCTGATCGTGGTCGGTCATCGCCGGAAACAGTGGCAGGGTCATGAGCCGTCCCTCGACCGCCTCGGCGCTCGGGCAAAGCCCCGGGCCGTAGCCGAAGCGTTCGGCGTAGAACGAATGCCGATAGACGAGCGGATAGTGTACGGTCACGCCGATGTTCTCGGCGCGCAGCGATGTCACGATCACATCGCGGTCGGCGCTGAAACGCTCGAGCCGGAGCATGGCGACGAACAGGTGCCATCCGTGGCGCACGCCGGTGGCGAGGTCCGGGAGCTCGAGGAAGCGCGAGCCGGCGAGCCGCTCCCGGTAGCGGCGCGCAAGCTGATCGCGGCGCCGCCAGAACCGATCGAGCTTGCCGAGCTGTGAGAGCCCGAGCGCCGACTGGAAATCGGTGAGCCGATAGTTGGTACCGAGCTCCGGGATCTCATAGCGCCACGGCCGCGCCGGATCGGGGTAGCGGATCCCGTGGTGGCGCATCGCGCGTAGCCGCTCGGCGAAGTCGTCGCGGTCGGTGAGCACCGCGCCGCCCTCGCCCGTCGTGATCAGCTTCACCGGATGAAACGACAAGGTCGTCATGTCGGCCAGCGCGCCCACGGGCCGGCCGTTCGCAGCGCCGCCGAACGAGTGCGCCGCGTCGGCGATGACGATCCAGCCGTTCTCGCGCGCCAGCGGCAAGAGCCGCTCGTACTCGCACGGCAGCCCCGCAAAGTCGACCGGCAGCAGCGCGCGCGTCCGCGGTGTGGCCACGCGCTTGATCGCGTCCGCGGACACGTTGAGGGTCGCCCCGTCGATGTCGGCGAAGACCGGCTGCGCGCCCTGATGGACGATCGCGTTGGTGGTCGCCGCGAAGCTCAGCGGCGTCGTGATGACCTCGTCGCCGGGCGCGAGCCCCGCGGCCCAGCACGCGGCGTGGAGCGCCGCCGTGCCGTTGGCGACCGCCACGGCGTGCTTGACGCCGGCGTGTTCCGCCAGCGCGCGCTCGAAGCGCGCGACGACGGGCCCCTGGGTGATCCAGTCGGCCGTCAGCGCCTCGCCGACCGCGGCCACGTCGTCGGGCTCGATCGTCTGGTGCGCGTAGGGCAAGAGCGTCGGACGCACCGGTCGGCCGCCCTGCGTGGCGAGTCTTTCCATGGTCACGTCAACTCTGGGAGCATGCGCACTGCGGAGCTCAGCGACGACGCCGGCGAGTCTCGAGCACGATCGCCGCGGACACACTGACGACGAGCGCGGCGACGCCGGCAAGCCCCGCATTCAGCACGGCCCGCGGTCGCGAGTGCCGCTCGGCGGGCACGGCCCGGTCGAGCGACTGAACGACTGGCGTATCGCGGGCTTCGGCGATGCGGGCCTGCTCGAGCTGCTGCGTGAGGAGTGTCACGAGCACTTCCTGGATCTTGACGTCGCGGGTCATCCGAACCAGCTCGAGCCCCACCCCGGGCACCCGCGCGAAGGGCACGGTGAAATCGCCGCGGTCACGGCCGTCGGCCTGCCGCGCGGGCGCCTCGCCATACTGCATCTGCGCCAGCTGCCGGTTCATCTCCTCGATGCGTCGTCGTATGGCGATGATCTCGGGATTCGCGTCGGTCGCGAAGTTGCGCATGACCTGAAGCTGAACCTGCGCGGCAATGATCTCGCCCTTGAGACGCGCGGCCGCCTCTATCGCCCCCTTCGTCTGCTCCTGCAACACGATCGCGCGATTCTGCTCTTGGAAGCGGCGCAGGGCCTGCTCGGCGGAGTCCAGATCGACCCGCGCGCGGGCGAGCTGCCCCGTCAGGAACGTCTTCTGGCGACCGGCCTCGCCCGTGCCGTACTGGCCAACGAACTGGTCGAGGAGCTCGACGTAGTGGTTGGCCATGGCCGCCGCCAGCGTCGGATCGCGATCCTCCACCTTGACCGAGATCACGCCCTCTCGCGAGACGGAAATCGTGGTCGCGTTCTTCAAGTCGGTGATCGCATCGTCGAGATAGCGGGCGCGGTATCGAGCGCGGAGCTCGAACTTGTCCACGATCGCCTGGCCGATCGTGCGACTCTTCAGCACGCCCACGAGCAGGTCGCGGTTCGGCGTGAACGACGGCAACGTGGGAATGGAGAGCCCGGGCACCTGCTGAATCAGCCCGTAGGCCGCGAGCCCGCTGAGGAGGCTGTTTCCGCTGCCCTCCTTCGGCGCCACCACGGTCGCCGTGGACTCGTAGAACTTCGGCATCAGCTTCGATACGGCGAACGTGACGATGGCGGCGACCGCGCACACGGCGACCACCAGACGCCAGCGGCGCCAGACCATGGAAGCCATGTCGAGCAGGCTGAGCTCGTCGTCACGGCGCACGCCCTCGATCTGCCCGACGTCGCGCGGATCGGCGCTCATTCCCGGGCTCCACTCGGACGGTACGTCGGCACCAGCTGACGCAGCCCCTCGATCATGGATGCGGCGTTGCCGGCGTCCGCCAGCTTTTCGAGCTCGGCGACCTGCCGCAGGAACAGGGGCCACTCCGGCGGGGTCGAGAGCTGGACTCGCAGGACGCGCGAGGCCGGCGTCGGCTCGGCGACCTCGCCCTCGCCGACGAGCTCCTCGGAGAGCTTGTCGCCCGGCCGGAGCCCCGTCAGCGTGATCGCAATGTCTTCATCGGGCACGAAGCCCGACAGCCGAATCAGGTTTCGCGCCAGATCCAGGACGCGAATCTGCTCACCCATCTCGAGGACGAAGATGTCGCCGCCTTTGGCCAGCGCCGCCGCCTGCAGCACGAGATGGACCGCCTCGGTGATCAGCATGAAGTAGCGGCGCACCTCGGGATGCGTCACGGTAACCGGGCCGCCGCTGCAGATCTGCTCGAGGAACTGCGGCACGACGCTCCCGTTGCTCGCAAGCACGTTGCCGAACCGGACCGCCGCGCACACACTGCCGCCCTGACTGAGGCCCTGCACGAGTAGCTCGGCGACCCGCTTGGTCGCACCCATCACGCTGGACGGGTTGACGGCCTTGTCGGTCGAAATCAGAATGAAGCGGTCGACCCCGAAGCGCAGCGCGCTCTCTGCGATCACACGGGTGCCGCGGACGTTGTTCTTCACGGCCTCGCACACGTTCGCTTCCATCAGCGGCACGTGCTTGTGCCCCGCGGCATGGAAGACGATGTCCGGCCGGTGGGCGGCCAGCAGTGCAGTCATCTGATCCTCGTTCGCGACGTCGCCGACCACGACGTCGACGGGCACCTTCGCCTCGCGCCAGCGTGGTTCGATCATCAGCGAGTGCAGGCCGTTTTCGTAGCGATCCAACAAAAGCAGTCGGGAGGGCTCCAGCGCCCCGATCTGCCGCGAGAGCTCGGACCCGATGGAGCCGCCCGCGCCGGTGATCAGCACGCGGCGGCCGGCCACGAAGTCGCGGACGCGCTCGACGTCGAGGTCGACCGGCGCCCGCTCCAGCAGATCCTCGACCGAGAGCCGGCGAATCTGGTCCACCGCTACGCGGCCCTTGACGAAGTCGCCAAGATTCGGCAGCGTCTGGATGGGCACCTTGAACGGCTCGAGCGCGCGGACGATCGACCGGATGGTCTCCGGCTCGGCTCTGCGAATCGCGACGAGGATCATGTCGATCTTCTCCGTCGCCATCACGTGGGCGAGCGCCGCGCGCGTGCCGAGCACCTTCACACCGTGGATCCGGCGACCGACCTTGCGGGAGTCGTCGTCGATGAAGCCGGCCAGCTCGTACTCGTAGGATCCGTTGTTGCGGATGTCGCGCACGATCATCTCGCCGGCGTCACCAGCGCCGTACACGAGGATGCGCTTCTCGGGAATCAGGCGGGAGACTTCCCGGTGGGCACGCCGGATCAGCCGGACGCCGCCCATGAAGAAGATGAGCAGAAGCGAATCGACCACCAGCGCCGTCGCCGGGTAGTTGGGGTGCCCGAGCCCCCAGCGGAACCAGCCGTAGAACGCGAGCGTGCTGAGACCGACGGCCTGGACGATGTTCCGCAGGTCCCAGATCCCCGTGTACCGCCAAAGGCCTTCGTAGAGCCGGAACGGCAGGAACGTGAGCATCCGGATCGCGACGAGCCACGGCAGCCCGAGGCGGAACAGCGCGAGCTCTTCGGCCGAGATCTGGCCGCCGAAGCGGAGAAGGAAGCCCAGATAGCTGGCGAGCAGCACGAGCACCATGTGGAGCAGGGCAATCTCAGCCCGCCGGTACCGGTAGACCAATCGCCGCGACACCGCCTGCTGCGTGTTCTTCATCTCGCTGGCCTGGCTTCCGTCCGCTGATGACCCGCAAAGAATCGGCGGATCGATTCGGCCGTGATGTCCACGTGTTCCGGCGTCGTCTCCGCGCTCATCGGCAGCGAGATCACCTCGCGGCACAGGCGGTTCGTCTCGGGCAGCATGGGATCGGCGAGGGCGAGGCCCTTGTGCTCCCACATGGGCCGCGCCCAGTGCACGAGCGTCTCGACGCCCTCGCATCGCAGGAATTCTCGCAGCCGGTCGCGATGCGCCGTCCGCACCACGTAGTTCTGGAAGCTGTCGAGATGCCGGGCTTCGCTGAAGCGCGGCAGGCGCAGGTCGCCCACGCCGTCGAGCGCGGCGTGGTAGAGACCGGCGATCCGGCGCCGGTGAGCGATCCAGTCCGGCAGGTGGCGGAGCTTGACCTCGAGCACCGCCGCGTTGACGTTGTCGAGCAGCGCGGTGTAGCCGTGCAGGTGGAACTCGCCGGTCTCGCGGTCTTCGCCGTTGAAGCGCAGCAGGGTGACCATTCGCGCCACCTGCGGGTCGTTGGTCGTCACCGCGCCGCCGTCGCCGAGCCCACCGAGCGCCTTGAGGGGATAGAAGCTGAAGCAGCCGGTCAGACCGAATGAGCCGGCCATCCGGCCGTCGAAGCGCGCGCCGAGCGCCTGCGCCGCGTCCTCGATCACGGCCAGACGATGCACCGAGGCGAGCGCGAGCACCCGGTCCATCTCGCACACGCGGCCGTTGAGGTGCACGGGGATGACGGCGCGGGTTCGCGGCGTAATCACCCGCGCGAGAGCGTCCGGGTCCAGGTTGTGATCGTCGCGGACGTCGATGAGCACGGGCGCGGCGCCGACGTGGACGATCGCCGACACCGTCGCCGCGAACGTGTGGCCGACCGTGACGACCTCGTCGCCCGCGCCGATCCCGGCGGCCAGGAGCGAAAAATGGATCGCGTGGTAGCCGCTGTTGACGCCGACCGCGTACTCGGTGCCGACGAAGTCCGCCAGGCGGCGCTCGAACTCCCGCAGCTGCCGACGCAGCACGAGATCGCCGCGGGCCATGGTCTCCGTGAACGCCGCGTCGATCTCGGGCTTGAGCCGCCGATAGTGCTCGCGCGGGTCGACGAACGGGACGCGATAGGTCACCGGCGCCTCCTGGATCAGAGCCACTCCTGCAACGCGCGGCAAATGGCGTCCGGCGAGAGTCCATTCGTGGCGCGCATGTACTCCTGGCTGCCGACGCGGAGGGCGAAGCTGGACGACGCCCCGAACCGCTTGAGTCGGCCCTGCGGACCGGGCGACTCGGCGAGGATTTCGGCGACGGCGCCGCCGAGCCCGCCGATCACGCTGTGCTCCTCGAGCGTCGCGATCGCTCGCGTCTCGGCGGCCGCGCTCAGGATCTCGGCCTCGTCGATGGGCTTGAGCGTGTGCATGCTCACCACGCGAGCTTCGAGGCCGGATGCCGCGAGCCGATCCGCGACCCGCAGGGCCGTTTCCAGCAGTCCCCCGGTCGAGACAATCGTCAGGCTGCGCCCTTCACGAACCCGAATCGCGCGGCCGAGCTTGAAGACGACGTTCGACCGATGCAGCCGCGGCTCACCGGCGCGACCGAGCCTGAGGTAGCACGGTCCCGGCTGCGTCAGCACCGCGCGCGTCGCCTGCTCGACCTCGAACGGATCGCCGGGGGCGACGACGGTCATTCCTGGCAGCGCGCGCATGATCGCGAGGTCTTCGACCACGTGATGCGTCATGCCGAGGGCGCCGTAGGCGAAGCCGCCTCCGACCGACACGATCTTCACGTCGGCCCGGTGATAGCAGACGTCGTTGCGAATCTGCTCGAGGCAGCGCAGCGTCGAGAAGTTGCCGATCGAGTAGGTGAACACGACTTTCCCGCAGAGCGCGAGCCCGGCCGCGATGCCGGTCATGTTCTGCTCGGCGACGCCGGCGTTCAGGAATCGGTCCGGAAACCGGCGGGCGAAGGGCTCGACCGCTCCGAAGCCCAGGTCACCGACGACGAGATGCAGGCGCTCGTCCTCCGCGGCCAGCTCGACGAGCGTGGTGAAGAACGCGGTCCTCACGGGGCGGGATCGAGCTCGGCCAGCGCCCGCGCGAGCTCCGCGGCGTCGGGCGAACGGTAGTGCCACAAGAGCTGATTCTCCATGAAGCTCACTCCCTTGCCCTTTACCGTGTGGGCGATCACGCAGCTGGGTCGATCCGTCGCGTAGGGGACTGCGCCGAGCTCGCGCTGGATCCCGGCGACGTCGTGTCCGTCGATCTCGCGGACGCTCCAGCCGAACGCCTCCCACTTCCGCGCGAGCGGCTCCAGGCCGAGGACCTCCGCGACGCTCCCCAGGCTCTGCATCTTGTTGTAGTCGACGATGGCGACGAGCGCGTCCAACCGGTGATGGGCCGCGAAGAGTGCCGCTTCCCACGTGGCCCCCTCGTCGCACTCGCCGTCGCTCAGGAGCGCGAAGACCCGGTACGGCCGGCGGTCGCGCCGGCCGGCCAGCGCCATGCCGCACGCGATCGCCAGGCCGTGGCCGAGCGCGCCGGTCGATACCTCGACGCCGGGCACGTCGCTGTGGGTGACGTGCCCGGCCATCGCGGTGTCGTCCTGGTAAAACTCGGCGAGCCGCGCAGACGAGAAAAAGCCTCGCTCCGCGAGCGCGGCGTAGAGGCCCGCGCATCCGTGGCCCTTGCTGAGCACGAACCGATCACGGTTAGGCGAACCCAGGTTCGCGGGATCGACGCGCAGGATTCCCCCATAGAGCACCGCGAGGAGATCCGCCATCGAGAGCGAGGTCCCCACGTGACTGGCGCGCGCCCGGTGGGTCATCTCGACCACGTGGCGCCGGATCCGCATCGCCAGCGCGCGGATCTCGTCGGGTCGAAGCGGCTCGCTCACCGTTCGCTCCGGCCGACGACGGCCCGCACGGTCGCCATCAGGATGCGCAGATCGGCCCCGAACGAGGCAGTGCGCACGTACTCCAACGCCAGGCGCATCTTTTCGGGACGGATCACGCGCCGATACGTTTCATGAGGATCTGCGGCGCCCCGAAGCAGCGCCCCTTCGTTGCGAAAGCGAATCGAGGCCCAGTCCGTGATCCCCGGCCGCACGCTCAGCAGCGCCCGCTCCTCGGTATCGTAGAGCGCGACCTCCTGGGCGACCTCCGGCCGGGGGCCGACGAGGCTCATCTCGCCTCGAATGACGTTGAGGAGCTGAGGCAGCTCGTCGAGCTTCCAACGCCGGAGCCGGGCGCCTGGCCTGGTGATCCGCGGATCGTCGTCCGAGGTCGAGGGCCCGCCGATCCGGTCGGCATTCACGACCATCGTCCGAAACTTGAAGATCCGGAACGGGGCTTCGCCACGACCGATCCGCGTCCCGCGATAGAACACCGGTCCGCCGTCGTCGAGCCTGATCGTCGCGGCGATCGCCAGGAGTAGCGGCGCCAGCACGACGAGCGCGACGGCGGCGAAGGTCAGGTCGAATGCGCGCTTGAGCATCAGGCTCAGACCAGCTCCCGGTTCGATTCCATGACGAACTGACCGAGCACCGAAAGGCCGAGCCGCTTCGTCCGGGCGCCGCTCCCGACAAGGGCGAACCCGCACTTCTCGACCGTGCGGATCGACGCGGCGTTGTCCCAGTCGACGACGTACCAGAGGCGCCGGCCGCCACGCACCTTGTCGTCGACCAGGCGCCGCAGCGCGAACGAGGCTAGGCCTCGATTGCGATGCTCGGGATCGGTCCACACGTCGCCGATCTGCAGATCCTCGCGCGCCATGAACGGAAACCGCGCGTAGCGCGGAAACAGTCCCGACCGATGCACGAGCCGGCCGTCGCGGTACACCACGAACACGCCGTACTCGCCGTTGGCGAACATGCCCAGGCGATGCATCACCGTCCAGATCCCGAAGGGCGCCAGCGCGAGGCCGCGCGGTGCCAGGCCGCCATCCTCCGGCGTCCAAAGCCGCGCCGCGTACTCGCTCGGCAGGCGCGGCGCCGCGCCGCCCGCCGGCGGCGCGTCACAGCGATAGAAGCGAAACGTGCTCGGCACTCTCCGGTTCTCACGAGGCGGGCGGGGCGCCAGCGACCTCGCGGAGCAGCCGGTCCATCTGGCGGCCGCCGATGTCGAGCGACATCTCGTCGAGATAGAATCGGCGCCCCCGCTGGCCCATGGCCTCGAGCTCGCTGCGTGAAGTCTCCGCGAGCGCGGCCATCGCGTCGGCCAGGCTCGACTCGTCGTCGGGCTGACACGTGAGCCCGGCCTCCGCCTTGCGCACGATGTCCGCCGCGTCACCGTTGACCGCCATCAGCACCGGCCGCGCGCAGGCCAGCGCGACCTGGGTCTTGCTGGGGATGGTCGCCCGGAAGAACGGCAGATCCCGCAGGTGCACCAGATGGACGTCCGCCAGCGCGCTGATGAGCGGCATCTCGTGATACGGCCGCCGCCCCAGGAACAGCACGTTGCCCGCGCCGAGCGAGCGTGCCAGGCCGCGGAGCTCGGCTTCCTGCTGGCCGGCGCCGGCGATCACGAGCTGGATCGTGGGCAGGTGGCGGACCTTCGCGGCCGCCCGGATGACCGTGTCCAGGCCCTGCAGCGGCCCGAGGTTTCCCGCGTAGACGATGTTGAAGCGCCCGGTGAAGCCGAGCTCAGCCGCGAGCCGTTCGTCGCGCCGCAGCGGGCGGAACATCGCCTCGTCGGTCCAATTGTAGATGACGTGGATCTTCTCGCCGGGGACGCCGCGCTCGACGAGCAGGCGCTTGAAGCCCGGCGAGAGCACGGTGATCGCCTTGGCGCGCCGGTAGAC
>Ga0075434_100003756_pt1 | contig 13559 bp, 2 predicted proteins | sample RhiMethybrSRZTD3_FD_75298 | JGI IMG/M metagenome (GOLD analysis project Ga0075434, IMG submission 75298) | Populus rhizosphere microbial communities from Tennessee, USA - Rhizosphere MetaG P. TD hybrid SRZTD3 | ecosystem: Host-associated > Plants > Roots > Rhizosphere > Soil | place: USA... | reverse complement strand
ACGGTGTGCACTTGCCGGTAGAGCGGCATGATGATGGCCGTCGGAATCCCGGACGCGCTCTGGAACTCGGCCAGGCTCTTGACCGCTTCGCCCAGTCCGCCCGTTCGAGCAAACGGCGCCAGCTCCGCCACGATGTGTACGACCGACACGAGGCGGCCGTCATTGGTGCGGAGTGGCGTCGTCGTCGATGGAGCCGCGGACTTCGGCGCCTGCGCGCCGCGGGCGTTGGTCACCGGCGCGGCCGCCTCGACGGGAGACCCGAGGTCATCGGCTGGCACCGGAATCATCGGTGCGCCGATTCCAACCTCGCGGTCTCCCAACCCGGTACCGGCTCCCGGCGGGGCGGGCGGGGCACTCGCGCCCGCGTTGTACGTGACTTTCTCGTCACCGCCGTCGCCCATGGCCGACGTGTCGCCGCGTTCTTCGCCCATCGGGCTCCTCCCGGGAATCGCCAGTTACGCCGTCGGCGGATCATCCGCCGTCGAGTCTCCGAGCACGGCGGGCACGTAGGACTTCGTCACATACTCCTGCAGCATTCGGCGGGCCGTGAAGAATGAACCGGATACGCGCAGCGCATGCTTCATCTTCTGAACCCAACCAACGGGCACCCCATCGTCGTTGCGCTCGTAAAACAGCGGCACCACATGGCGCTCGAGCAGAATGTACAACCGCTCGACGTCCTCACGATCCGCGTCGGTTCCCCGTGCGGCGGTCGGGATAGCCCAGCCGTTCAGTCCATCGAACGCTTCCGGCCACCACCCATCGAGCGTCGAGAGTTGCGGCACGCCGTTCAGCGCTGCTTTCATTCCGCTCGTCCCGCTCGCCTCCATCGGAACTCGCGGCAGATTCATCCAGAGGTCGACACCCTGCACCAGGACGTGCGCGAGGTGCATGTCATAGTCCTCGATGAAGGCCACCCGCCCCTCGAGACTCGGATCCCGGCTGAAGTTATAGACCGTCTGGAGCACTTCCTTGCCGGGAGTGTCGGACGGATGCGCCTTGCCCGCGAAGATGAGCTGCACCGGGCGGCGCTGATTGGTCAGGAGGTCACGGAGCCGCTCGAGGTCATCGAAGATGAGGCTCGCGCGCTTGTAGGTCGCGAAACGCCTCGCGAACCCGATCGTGAGCGCGCTCGGGTCGAGGAGTGTTCCCGCCCCCACAACGTGCGCGGCCTCCTTCCACTGACGAGCCCATCGCCGGCGTGCCTGTTCCCGAATGAACCCGATCAACCTACGCTTCATTCGAAAATGGGCGCGCCAGAGCTCGCCGTCGTCCATCGACAACACGCAGTCCCAGAAACCCGGCTCATCGAGCCGAGCACCCCAGTTTTTTCCGAGGTGCTGGTCCAGGAGATCCATGACGTCGCGCGCCATCCACGTCGCCAGGTGCACACCGTTCGTGACGTGGCCAATCGGCACGGCGTCGGTGGGACGCTCCGGCCACAGCGTGCGCCAGATGTCGCGCGAGACTTCGCCGTGACGCTTCGCGACACCGTTCACGTGCGACGAGAGGCGGATCGCCGCCACCGTCATGTGAAACTGTCCGTGGTTCTCGACGGGGTGGCGCCCTAACTCGAGCACGCGTTCACGCGGTACTTTCATCTCATCCCAGATCGGGCCCGTACACTTCGCGACCTGGTCGACCATGAACGCGTCGTGGCCCGCGGGAACCGGAGTATGCGTCGTGAAGACGCTCGTCGCGCGCACGCGACGGGCTGCCTCGTCGAAGTCGACGCCCGATAACACGAGCTCGCGCACGCGCTCCACGAGCATAAACGCAGCGTGGCCCTCGTTCGCATGCCATGCGGCCGGCTCGATTCCGACTGCCCGGAGAACGCGCACCCCGCCAACGCCGAGAATCCACTCCTGGCGCAGCCGCAGATCGGGACCGCCAGCATACAGCTTACTCGCCAGATCGCGGTCCTGCGGGTCGTTCTCCTCGAGATTCGTGTCGAGAAAATAGACCGGAACACGCCCCACCATCATTCGCCACGCACCGACGTGAATGTCACGCCCGTGCGTGTTCACGACGGCGAGCCACGGCTTCTGCCCGGCGCCGAACACCTGCTCCAACGGCGCGCTCGTGGGGTCGAACTGCTCGTCCGAATCCTCCTGCCATCCGTCGAGGCGGAGGTGCTGGTCGAAGTAGCCCTTCGTGTAGAACAGGCCTACGCCAACGAGTGGGACTCCAAGGTCAGAGGCGGCTTTGCAGTGATCCCCGGCAAGCACGCCGAGGCCACCGGAGTAGATCGGTACGGAGTTGTGCAACCCGAACTCCGCGCAGAAATACGCGATCGGTCGTTCGACGAGCTCGGGGTGATGATTCGCGACCCATGTGCCCTGACTCGAACGCTCTCGATCGGCCTTGCGCATCAGCCGATCGTAGACATCGAGGAATTGCGGGTCGCGTGCGACGGCGCTGAGACGCTCGGGATGAACGCGTCGCAGAACCATGATCGGATTGTGTCGCGTGAAGTGCCACAGCGGCTCGTCGATCGCGGCAAAGAGCGACCGGGCGCTGCGACTCCAACTCCACGAAATGTTCATTGCCAGCGACGCAAGGCCTTCGATCCGCGGCGGCAGGTACGGGAATCTTCGTCGGTGAGCCATTGGGACATAGGCTAACCGCTCGGGCTTGGTCTAGGAAGCGGACTATGGTAGTGAGACCGAGACGCGACAGATCACAGGTAATTACCCGTGATGCTTCACCTGCCTGGCACTTTCACTACCGTCGTATCCGAGGTCCCCTTGCAAAACACCTCGACCTGCTTGGCCGATACCGGCTGCAGTAGCGCGAGATAGTCCTGGTACTGCTTCACCGCCTCCGCCGAGATGTCTGCCCCTGCCGCGAGGTTCGGCTGCGCGATGGCGATCATGTCGAAGCCCAACCGACTCAGCTCGCAGTCCCTGGTTTTCGGAGCGTCGGTTGCCGCGCTCAGCGCGACGTTCGTCGCGGTCACGCCCATGAGGAATTTCGCGTTCGGCGTGTCCCGTATGCTGTCGGCCAGGGACGCGAAGCGCATCGCCAGCAGGAAGTCCTCCCGCACTTTGGTCTGGCTCGCGGCTCGAAGCAGCGCGTTCCCCCTTGCCAGCGCGAACTGCGCGACGGTCGCGCTGTCCTCACCCCCGGCGAGCGCACGCTTGAGCGACGCATACGCGCTGTCGTTCTGCCCGAGCTCCGCCTGCGCGCGCGCGAGCTGGATGTGACCGTGCTCGATCGTCGAGTCCAGCGCGAGCGCCGCGCGCATGGCGTCCGCCGACTCCTCGGCCTTCCCGCGAGTCCTGAGGTCCTGCGACTGCATGACCTTGAACTCGGCGTTCTGCGGGAACGCGGCCAACCCCCGCGTTAGGCCATCGACTGCCTCGCCCCGGACGAGCTGCACGTAGGTCGAGAAGATCCGTTGGTTCTTCGGGAACGCCTGCAGTGCGCGGGCCGCAACCTCCACCGCCCGCACCGCTTCGCCGTTCGACTTGTACGCGGAGGCCAGTCGCAGCAGGAATGTCGAGTCTTTCATCGACGCGGAATCGGTCGCCAGCAGCATCGCGCCAACGCGCGTCGCTTCCTTCCACGACTTGTTCGCGAACAGCACCTGCCAGCGCAAACGCAGGAGACCAAGGTGATCCGGCGCCTCGTTCGACAGGCGTGTGATGAGCGGCTCGGCCTTCGCCGAGTTCCCGTTGAACAGCATCGCCGAAACGACTTTTTCTCCGAGCTCGACGTCCACGGTGTCGCTCAGGTGGAGGCGCGTCCACATCGCCGCTGCGCGCTCCTTGTCCTTCAGCGCATCGTACGCCTGCGCCGCACCCTGGAGCGCGTAGAAGCTCGACGTGTCGACGCGAAGCATCTCACCGGCAACGGCGAGCACCGAATCGGCAGCGGTTCCGACCACGAGCTGCGCGGCCAGGAGACAGCCACGCGCGAGCGTCGACCTCGGATAAAGCGTGACGCCTTCGGCCGCTGCGGTGATCGCCTCTTTCGGGCGGCCCGCGCGCAGAAAGTTCTCGCAGCGCCGTTGGGGAGCGAGCTGGCGGCGTGCCTCGGTCACCGACGCGGCGATCCGGGCAGCCGCCCTGTCCGCGTCCGGATCGACCGCCTCGGGCAGCGGCTGCTGCATGCGGACATCTCGCGCGAGAACCAACCGGGCCCGGACCCGAAATCCCGCTGGCGTCCTGTCCACGGTGCCCATGAGGTACTCATCCGCGCGCAGGAATCGGGACAGCGCACGAACCTGCGACAGGTCCGGAACCATGTCGGGCGGGAAGCCGGCGCTGAACAGCGCCGACGTCATCGCCTTTTCGTCGATGACCTCCAGCTCGCGCTTGTTCGCCGCCTTGTCGACTCGTCCGCGGACTTCGTCGGCAACGTGGTTCCCGAGCTTTTTGTCGGCGCTCTTGAACGGCGAAACGAGCAACCCCTGTTGCGTGAACTCCTGGTGCCGCTGGGCACCGAGTGGGTTCCGCACCGGGGTAATCGCTGTGAGGAGCAGGATCGTGACGCCCAGAGCTCGCGGCAAGCGTCCGAAGACACACAACTCCACTAGTGGCCCTCGTTGGGTGCGAGGATTCGCGCCGGCCGTCCCCCGGCCGGCTCACCGCATGAAGAAACCTCTAATTCGTCAGTACCCCATGCCTTGTCAAGCTGGTCACGGTCAAAGTCTTACTCTGTCCGGCGAGCGGAAAGCTCGACGCAGCGGTACCTGATTCGTAAACGCGAAACGGTCCCGGAACGCGACAGACACACGAGATTATCCGAGCTCGACCTTCACCTCGTGCCGCAGACCATCGTCGTCGAGTGAAATCGTCCGATCGCCACGCTCGGTCCCATCGACCGTGACACGCAATGCCTCGAAGCCCTTTCCGCGCCTGGCGACGTGAATCGCATAAACCGCGGAACCATGCCGATACTCTATGAAGAATTCAGGCCACGCCTGAGGAATGGACGGCTCTATCGTGAGTGTTTCACCCTGTCTCGTAAAGCCGAGGATGGTCTCGAGACCAATCCGGTACATCCACGATGCCGAGCCCGTGTACCAGGTCCAGCCACCTCGGCCAAGGTGGCCAGTGGCAGTATAGACGTCTGCCGCGACCACGTATGGTTCTACCTTATACGTATGCACGTCCTCGGGCGTCGACGCGTGCGTGAGCGGATTGATCATCTGATACAACTCGAAGGCGCGATCCTGCTCCCCGTTCAGGGCCGTCGCCAGAACCGCCCAGAGGGCCGCGTGTGTGTACTGCGCCCCGTTCTCGCGGACGCCCGGCACATAGCCCTTGATGTATCCCGGATCGTGCGCCGTTTTGTCGAACGGCGGCGTGAGCAGCATGATGAGCCGGGCATCCTCACGCACCAGCCGCTGGTCGAGCGAGGCCATGGCCCGCTCGCGCTTGTCGATGTCCCCGGCAGCCGAGATCACGCTCCAGCTCTGCGCGATCGAATCGATTTGGCACTCGTCGTTTTCGGCCGAGCCTAACGGGGTACCGTCATCGAAGTAGGCACGGCGGTACCAGGCGCCATCCCACGCCGCCTCGTTCGCGGCCCGCGCATAGGCGTCCGCATTCACCCGCAGCTCACCGGCGGCGGCTCCATCACCTCGGCTGTCGCAGTGGTCGGCAAAGGCACGGAGGGTGTCGTTGAGGAACCAGGCAAGCCAGACGCTCTCGCCTTTGCCCTCGATGCCGATGCGGTTCATCCCGTCGTTCCAGTCTCCGACGCCGATCAGCGGTAACCCGTGCGCGCCGCAGGTGCACGAGTGACGCAGGGCGCGGAGGCAGTGCTCGTAGATCGACCCCGTCTGCTCGGACACGTTCGGCAGGTCGTACACCTCGTGCTCGTGTGGCTCGAGCGGTCGCATCTCGAGGAACGGGACCACCTCGTCCAATACGCCGTCGTCGCCGGTGATCCTGATATAATGGTCGACGACGTAGGGCAGCCACACGAGGTCGTCGGAAAAGCGAGTGCGCGTTCCCCGCCCCGTATGTGGATGCCACCAGTGCTGCACATCGCCTTCCACGAACTGTCGCGCGGCCGCGCGCAGGATGTGCTCGCGCGCGATCGCCTGGTCATGGTAGACGAACGCCATGACGTCCTGCAGTTGGTCGCGGAACCCGTAGGCACCACTCGACTGGTAGAACGCCGATCGCGCCCACATTCGGCAGGAGAGCGCCTGGTAGAGCGACCACCGGTTCATCATCGCGTCGAACGTCGGCTCGGGCGTCTTTACCGTGACGGTCGAGAGGCGACGCGCCCAGTCATCGATCATCGCGTCGATAGCCGCGCTGGCAGCCCCCGTCGCCCCGTACTTCGCAATGAGGGACCGGGCGGCGTCCTGTCCGCGCGCGGCGCCGAGCAGCACGATGATGTCGCGCGTTTCGTTCGCCGCCAGCGCGATGGTCGTCTGGAGCGCTGCACACGGGTCCATCGCGGCGCCCGTCGTTTCGCCCAACGGCGAGCGGTCGATCAGCGCCACCGGGCTGATGAGGTCACCGTTCCGTCCAATGAACTCCCGTCGATCGGCGGTATAGCTGGTCGGCGGCTCGCTGATCCAGCTGAACGCGACCCGGTCGGCGAAGCTCGCGTCGAAGAAGTTGGATGCGAAGATGGCCTGTGTCTCGCGATCGAAGCCGGTCGCGATCTGATGTTGGGTGTGTTCCCGCATCACGCCGAGCGCCCACTCGACGAAGCTCGTGAGGACGAGCGAGGTCGGGCGACCGCTGCGATTCGTTAGGCGGAGACGTGTGATCTTGACCGGATCCTTCGGCGCTATGCTGACGGTCAGCTCGCTGGCGATGGTGCCGTGCTCGTGGAGGAACGTGGTGAAGCCGGCGCCATGACGCACGGTGTACTGCGAGTTGTCGCGTGCGATGGCCGGCGTCGGCGCCCAGAGCGCGCCCGACGCGTCCCGGATGTAGAGGATCTCGGTGGCGGGATCGCTCACCGGGTCGTTGTACCACGGCGTTAGGCGGAAGAAATAGCTGTTCTCCACCCACGAAAACCCGCCGCCACGCTCGGTGATCAGGAACCCCGCCTCCGGGTTCGCGATCACGTTGGACCACGGTGCCGGCGGAAGCCCGTCGGCCTGGAGCTTTATCTCGTAGTCGAGATTCGTCGTTAGGCCATGGGTGGGAGTCGGGAACCGGGAACCGGGAACCGGATCGCCGCGTTGGGGCATGGTTCCCCGTTCCCTGTTCCCGGTTCCCTTCCTGTCCGCCTCTCCATTCCCCTTACTCCCAATCCGAAACTCCGGGAGCTCGAAGCTCTCGGCCAGATCGAGTGCGGCGTCACGCGCGTACGCGGCCGCCCGGGCGAGCACCGCGCTCATTACCCCTTCGCCGCCGTTCGCGTCGCGTCCGCCGGTTTCCCACGACGCGAAGCCCGAATCGCGGTTCGAGAAGATCGAAAGTCGTCGCGGTCGTTCCGGCTCATCGGGCGGCTGCTCCTCGACCTCCGGCATGTCGAGCACGCGCCCCAGACCCAGCCCATCGCACATGATGTGGACGCGAGCCGTCGCACGCAGAAGCTGCAGCGTGTCGCCACCCAGCACGTCGGCGCGCCGGATGAAGATCCCGCCGGGTTTGTCCGCCAGGTGTGTCTCGCTCGAACCCATCACCGTGGCCAGCAGCTGGTCAGCCAACTCCTGCTGGTACGATGGCGGCCGCGTGATCACAAACACCATGTCGACGGTCATGCCCTTGAGACGCCAGTACTGATGCGCGTGCAGCAGCTGCCTGACGGTCGGGAGCCCTTCGAGCGAATCGATCGTCGCCAGGAGAATCGGCCAGTCGCCGGACAACCCGATGCTCCACAGCTCGCGTTGTCCCAGCATGTTCGCCCGGAGCTCATGTTGCGGGGCGCGCATCGGCGGGTTCGAGTAGAATAGATGCCCGGCGATCTGCTGGAAGAGCGCCGCGTCCGATGGCGTCAGGCCGAGGTCACGAAGCTCGACCTGCGTGCGCGTCCACGACAGGTCGAGCGCACGCTGGGCGCTGTACGGCTGTCGGTACAGGTCGGCCAGCTCGATCGCCCGCTCGCGTGTCTCGGCCACGAGCGTCGTGAACGCAACCCGTGCCGACTGACCCGGCGCGAGTCGAACGCGCACCCGGAGCGAGAAGATCGGGTCGAGGACCGCGCCAGCCGTACCACTCAGCCTCGACGACGGATCCATGGCAGCGGGATTCCGGACCGAGCGCCCACGCCCGACGAATCGCGCCCGATCGGTCTCGCACGTGATCTCGCCGACCAGCTCGTGCCCGACGGCCGCCACATGCGCCAGCCAGCGGCGCGCCTCGTTGCTCGCGCGCGGTCGCCGCGTCGCGAGAATGGCCGCTTCGGTCGGGCGCCACTCCGTTTCGACGAACAGGTTCGCGAACGCCGGGTGCGCGCGGTCGGCATCGGGCGGCGCGAGCACGATCTCGCCGTAGCTCGTCAGCTCGATCTCGCGCTCCACTCCCGAGTGGTTCACCAGCGTCACACGCCGGACTTCCGCCATGTCGTCGGACACGACCGTCACGTCCAGACGAGTCTCCACGTCGCCGTCACGGCGACCGAACGAGATGCGGTCTGTGGCGAACACGGCGCTGTACGCATCGGCGCGTTTCGCCGTCGGTTGGTGCGTGACCGACCAGACCTCGTCGGTCGTGAGATCGCGAACATAGCACCACTGGCCGTGATCGTCGCGCGTGCCGTCGGCGCGCCACCGCGTGATCGCGAGCTGCTCGTATCGGCTGTAACCGGCGCCCGCGTTACTCAACATGACCGTGAACGGCAGGCTCGCCAGCAGGCCCACCCGAGGCTGCGGCGTGTCCGGCGTCTCGATCTGCCTAACGGCTGGCTTTTCCGTCTCGACCGGCGTGCGGCCGCCTTCCCCTTCGGTCTCCTGCGCGTCCTGCATGACGAGCCGGCGCGGAATGCGCTCGTGCAGAACCAGCTCCACGGCGCGCGCCAGCGGCTCCGAGTGGAACCGCCGCTGCCACAGGTGATCCCCGAGGGCGTTCGCGAGCGCAACGAACGTCATGCCCACGTGGTGCGCCATGAACGCACCGACGACCGCCTTGGTCTCGCCCGGCTCCGGTCGCGTGAAGTCCACCGCGTCGCGGAACCCGTACGGCCCGAGTGCGCCTTCTCGCTCCAGCGCTCCGAGATTCCGGATCGCCTCGTGCGGCTCGACCAGGAGTGCCAGCGCCGTCGCGTATGGCGCAATGACGAGGTCCTTCGCCAACCCTCGCTTGAGCGCCAGGTCCGGCACGCCGAACGCGCGGTACTGATACGTCATGTGTCGGTCGCGCACGTTGTACGCCGACTCCGATATCCCCCAGGGCACGGACCGCTCGGCGGCGTACTCGATGTGACGGCGCACGGCGCCACGGTATGTTTGATCGAGCAGCGTGTGCGGGAACGACCGCATGACGAGCAGCGGCATCAGGTACTCGAACATGCTGCCGCTCCACGACACGAGCGCCGTCGCGCGGGACGACGCGGTGAGGGAGCGGCCCAATCGGAACCAGTGCTCGACCGGGACGTCGTCCTTCGCGATCGCGACGTAGCTGGCAAGCCGCGCTTCCGACGCGAGCAGGTCGTAGTACGAGTTGTCGAGCGCGGCGGAGTCGACGCTGTAGCCGATCGCGAACAGCTTCCGGCGCGCGTCGTAGAGGAACGTGAAATCCATCTCCATCACGTAGCGATGCGCCGTGAGCGCGATCGCCTCGAGGCGCTGGATACGGTCCCGAACGAGCGCGCTGTTCGCGGCACCGTCGCGTAACGACTGCGCCGCCGCGGCACCGAGTTGCGCTCGCTCGGCCACGTGCCGCTCGGCGAGGTGCGCCGACCACGCCAACCACTCCCGTGCCCGCGGCGCTTCCTTCGGCCCGAGGCCCGCCGCGCTCAGCGTGTGGTCTGCGTCGGAGAGCGCGCGGGCCACGTGGGCGAGACCTGCATCATCGGTGATTGTGGCCAGCTCGCTCCGCGCGGCCTTGAGAAGACCCGCGGCCTTGGAGACCGCTTGCCATTTCGCGGGATCGCCGACTCTCCCCGAGCTCGCAGCGTCGGCGAATGTCTCTCGCGTGATCGCGAGCGCGGACGTCAACGCCCGCAACGGTACGCGCGCGTCAGGCGGACCTTCGATGATCTCGCGGCATGCCTGTTTCAGCGCGAGCAGATGCCCAGCGAGGTTGCCGCTGTCGACCGTGGAGATGTACGCAGGCTGAAGCACGTTCAGCCCATCGAGCTCGTACCAGTTGAAGAAGTGGCCGCGATGCCGGCGCATCCGCTCGAGCGTCTTGAACACGTGCTCGAGGCGCTCGATCATCTCGCCGCAGGTCAGCAGCCCGAGATCGTACGCGCTCGTGATCCCCAGCAGCTGGAGCCCGATGTTCGTAGGCGACGTGCGCAGGGCAACCACGGGATCGGGATGTTCCTGGAAGTTGTCCGGTGCCAGCCACTGCGTCGCCTCGCCGACGAATCGCTCGAAGAACCGCCAATGGTAGAGTGCATAACGCATCGCACGATCGCGCTCATCGGATGCGAGGCGCAGCTCACGTCGCAATGCGGGCGCGCTCAAGGCGTGCGTCACGATCGGGCTCGCGAGCCAGAGCAGCACGATCGGGAGCACGATGACGAGCGTCGGCCCCACTGACGGCCGGACGGAGAGACCCGTCGACATGCGCGCCCAAACCGCAAGCGTCACAAGGCCGGCAATTGCGAGGGTCAGCAGCTCTGCCGGCATCATTCGGCGCCACACCTCGCGGAACGAGTTCTTGGTCGCTCGTTCAGTCTGGGACGCCGTTTGCCACTCGAGCAGGTGTCGCTTCGAGACGAAGAGCCGCGACAGCGTCCGAACGATCGCGTCCACCGACACCCACGCCTGGTGTGGCAGCACGGTGACCGCCAGCATGAACTGGTTCGCGGATGTGACGGCGTCTCGCCCGATGGCGGAATAGTACGCCCGGAGCGACTTGTCCCGCGGCGGGCGCAGCGCGGCAAGCGTTAGGCTCAGGAGCCACGGGAACCCGATGGCCACGAGCATGCCCGCCGTCCAGGCGATGCGCGACGTCGGCAGTACGGTCCAGCCGACGACGAGGAGCAGCAGCTGGAAGATCTCGACCGTGCTGCGCCGCAAATTGTCGAAGATCTTCCAGCGCGAGATCGCGGAGAGCCGGTTCGGCTCGGGCTGCCCGTCGGCGCGTGGGACCGCCGCTCCGATCCAACGCAGTATCTGCCAGTCGCCGCGGATCCACCGGTGCTTGCGGCGCGTGTACGTCAGGTACCGCGTTGGGTAGTCGTCGTACAGCTCGATGTCCGTGACCAGCCCCGCACGCGCGAATGCTCCCTCGATGAGGTCATGGCTCAGGAGCACGTTCTCGGCGAATCGGCCGTGGGTCGCGCGCTCGAACGCGTCGACGTTGTAAATACCCTTTCCTGTGTACGAGCCTTCCCCGAAGAGGTCCTGGTACACGTCCGAGACGGCCGTCGTGTAGGGATCGACGCCGGGGTGTCCGGAGTGTATCGAAGCGAACCGTGATCGGTATGCGCTCGTGAGCGAGACGCCCACGCGCGGCTGCATAATCCCGTAGCCCTTCGTGATGAGGCCGCGCTCGGCGTCGAATGCGGGCTGGTTGAGCGGATGCGCCATCGCGCCCACGAGCAGTTGCGCCGCGGCAGGCGGCAGCACCGTATCCGAGTCGAGCGTGATGACGAGCCTGACATCGCGCAGGGGAGTCGTATCCCCAACAATGCGGGAGAACGCGTCCCGCGCGCCGCCGCGCAGATATTGATTGAACTCCGCGAGCTTGCCGCGCTTTCGTTCCCAGCCCATCCACACGCCCTCGCCGTCGTTCCACCGGCGCGGTCGGTGGAAGAGAAGGAAGGCCGCGGCCTGGCCGCGCGCGTACTTGTCGTTCAGCGCCGCAATGTCGGCCGCCGCCGCGTCCAGAATGGCGGCGTCGTCAGGCATCGTCTCGCTCGGTGCGTCGAGGAAGTCGGTCAGCAGCGCGAACTGCACATGCGGATCGCGGTTCGCGAGGAACTGCACCTCGAGATGCTGGACCGCCTCGCGAGCGGCATCGACACTCCCAATGAGCGTCGGCACAACGACGACCGTGCGCCAGTCGGGCGGAATGCCTCGCTCGCGGAAATCCATCTTCGGCACGAGGCGCGGATGCATCAGCATCGTGGCGAACTGATTCACGGCGCTGACGCCGATCTCGCTCGCCGGTACGATGCCCAGCAGGAGCACGAGCAGCGCGCCGCCGGCGCCGATGGGTCCGGCCAGCGCAAACCCGGCGGCGAGCGCTGCCACCGTCACGACCGCGAGCGCGGGGAAGTAAACCGCGTTAGGGTGGCGCGTCGCAGCGCGGCGCAGTCGCTCCCGGACGCGCGGCTTGTACCCGACCGCGGCCTCGAGCTCAATCAATCCCTCATCGACCAACCAGTACCCGACGTGGCGGCGCCGTCGCTCCGGGCCATGCACCGGCTGTCGACTCGCCAGGTCGATCGCGACCTCGGCCACTTTCGCCTCGTCGCGCTCCGTACGCTTCGCGAGCCGCTCGATCTCGTGACGGTACCGGTCGCGCGCAGAGAAGGTCATCGACGCGTAGTCGCCGGATGGATCGCCGCGGAGCACGCGTTCGATCGCGCTCTGCGACTCGACGAAGGTGTTCCAGTCGAGGCGCGCGATCGTGCGAAGGCTTGTGATGCTGTTCGCGATCGTGACCCGCGTGAGCGCCGCGCGCTGATTCGTTCGCGCAACCGCCTCCTCGGGCGTCATCAGGTCTTCGCCGATCCATTGCTCGAGCCACACGAGTGGCGTGAACGTCGCCTGGTAGCTCCGAACCTGTGACAGGAAGCGCGCGATGAAGACCGCGGACAGCTTCGGCGTGTGATCGACGAAGTCGTGCAGCGCGGCGGCGAGCGCCTTCGAGCCCCCTTCGCTCGCGCGTCGGAGCCGCTCGGCCGCGGCGTCGGCGGCGCGCACCTCGTCGAGTCGCGAGATCGTGCGCCGCGTCATCCGTCGGATGTTCTCGATGAGGCCGAGCCGAAGCATCGCGGGGATCGCCCACAGCTCGCCGATGCGCAGTCGCGTGACGCGCTGGTACTCGCGAACGAACAGCTCCGTGTTCGCGAGATCGAGATGCCCCTCGGTATGGGCGATCAGCTCGATCGCTATCTCGTAGACGCGTGGGTACCGGGCCAGCGGCCCGCTCGCGAGCTCCGGAAGCTCTCGGTAGTAGCCTCGTGGGAGGGTCGCGCGAATTTCCCGGATGTGCTCTTCAACCGTATAAAAGTTGTCGAGCAGCCATTCCCCGGCCGGACTGACGTCAATGCCTTCATCCGCAGCCTGGCCGAGCGTTTCGCGCGCGTCGAGGAGGATGTCCTGTGTGGTCTCGAGCCGCTCGAGGAGTGGTACCTTCTTTCTGCCCTTGCCTGCCGGGCGTACGCGCTGGCGTCGCGCGAGGGCGCGCGCATGCTCCCCGAGCCGGTCGGCGCCGAGCAACTCGCCGCGGATTGGCCCGACGAGTGGCTCTTGCCCACCATTCGATGTGCGCGCTAACAGGCGCGCGAGGAGTCCT
>Ga0075434_100003755_pt1 | contig 13564 bp, 10 predicted proteins | sample RhiMethybrSRZTD3_FD_75298 | JGI IMG/M metagenome (GOLD analysis project Ga0075434, IMG submission 75298) | Populus rhizosphere microbial communities from Tennessee, USA - Rhizosphere MetaG P. TD hybrid SRZTD3 | ecosystem: Host-associated > Plants > Roots > Rhizosphere > Soil | place: USA... | reverse complement strand
TCCGTTTGTTCCGGGACGCGGAAGAGAAGATCGCTGCAAAGTATCCAGACGATGACGAGGCACAGATTGCCTACGCCATCACGCTCAACACTTCGGCTGATCTCAATGACAAGACCTACGCGCAGCAGCTAAAGGGCGCGGCTATCCTGGAACCAATTTCGCAACGGTCGCCACGTCATCCCGGCGTCACGCATTACCTTATTCACCTCTATGACTACCCCGCGCTGGCCGCGCAGGGCTTAGAGGCGGCAAACCGCTACGCCGATATCGCGCCGGCAGCACCACATGCGCAACACATGCCCTCGCATATCTACACGCGTGTTGGGTACTGGCAGGAATCCATCAATTCCAATACGGCTTCCGTGAAAGCGGCGAAGTCCGAGAAATCGGTCGGCAACTATCTGCACGCGCAGGACTACATGGTCTATGCCCATCTGCAGCTCGGCCAGGACAAGCAGGCCAGTGCAGTCATCGACGACATGATGAAGGAGACCGATTTCAAAGCCACGGTTATGGCGGCCCACTATGCGCTGGCGGCATCACCGGCGCGTTATGCCGTCGAACGGGGAGATTGGGCCGCCGCCTCACAGCTACCGGTGCGGCCGACCACCTTTCCCTTCGTGGCAGCGATTTCGCACTTTGCCCGGGCACTGGGGGCAGCACGGTCCGGGAACCCGGAGGCGGCCGCTGCGGACGCTGTCAAGCTCGCTGAACTGCGCGACAAACTGCGCGAAGCAAAGGACCCATATTGGGCTGAGATTGTCGATATCCAACGACAGGTTGCCGCCGCCTGGATACTGCACGCCCAGGGCAAACATGAAGACGCGCTAAATGCCATGGGAGCGGCAGCTGAGGCTGAGGACAGGACCGACAAGCACGTCGTAACACCTGGGTCACTCGCGCCTGCGCGCGAACTTTATGGCTTCATGCTGCTTGATGGGGGGAAGGCGAATGAGGCCCTCGCGGCGCTCGAAGCCACGATTAAGAAGGAACCCAATCGCCTCAACGCGTTGCTCGGTGCGGGCCGAGCCGCCGAGCGTCTTGGCGACAAGGCAAAGGCCAAAGCGTACTACCAAAAGGTCGCTTCGCTCGCCAAGGATGCCGAGCCGATTCGGCCTGAGCTCGCCGCTGCTCGCAAGTACGCGGTCGAGGATTAAATTGGAGGCGGCACAGGAATAGTCGAGGGTGACGCATGAAGCTCTACGCCTTTGCACTCGCGGCTATTGTCGCGCTCGCTGGAGCCCTCGCTGGCTACACTTTGTATTTCGTGCCGACGCCACCCCGCGATGGCCATTCGCCAATGTGGACCAAGACAGAATGGCCATTTCCCTCTGACATTTGGGGACCCGGTCTTGCCTATTATTGCACCCCTGCCCATTGCGGCAGAGAGGTTGTCGTTTACCTGAGGGCAAAACTCGGGTTTTGCAACTGCACGACCACGATCGACGATGACATGGTTGACCGGGTCAGCGACATCGACCTCTTGGCGCGTGAACGTGAACCCCTCGGCCCGGGTCGAGACGTCAACGTGCGCTCCATGAAGGGTCGCGGTCGTGCTTACCTGGTCCCGGCCACCCAGACGGAGGTGCGATCAGCGCTGTCGTTTGCGCTCCACGAGCGCTGCGACCTGATCGTGGCAACGGCTGCCATCTCTGGCGGCCAGCCGGAGTCAGATGAGAGGGCAGTGCTGGAATTTCTTAATAGCGACGTTGTCAGGCGCTGGGCAGATGTGACACTCGGGCTCTAAGCGTAGCGCAGCAAGACTTCGCCGCGCTCCGTCTACTCATGGTGCGATCGCGCTATTGACCCAGACGTTGCCGCGGCCATGTGCTAGGAATTGTGGACTGTCGATCGAGTAGGAGGATGCAAATGGCCAGCTCGTTTGACCTCGACCAATTCATTGCAGACTGCCGTGCAGCCCGCGATACCGATGCCTCACACAAGCTCGTGCGCGAGGTCGTCGCCAGAGCGGTGTGCGATCCTGCGGCCATTCTCAAGGGGCTCGGAGAGCCAAAGCGCGCGGGGTTGCAAAAGCTTTACCATTCCGAGACGCTGACCATCCTCAACGTGATCTGGGCGCCGAAGATGTCCGTCATGCCCCACGATCACCGCATGTGGGCTGTCATCGGCGTCTATTCCGGGCGCGAGGACAACATTTTCTGGCGGCGCCTGCCAAACGAGCGCGGCAAGGTCGAAGCCGCTGGTGCGAAGTCCCTCTCGACCGGGGAGGCGGAACCCCTCGGCCACAACATCATTCACTCGGTGATCAATCCGATCGGCCGTCTTACCGGTGCCATCCACGTTTACGGTGGCGACTTCTTCCGCGCCGAGCGGAGCGAGTGGGATCCGGAAACTCTCCTCGAAGAACGCTACAATGTCGAAAAGAATATGCGGCTCTTCGAGGACGCAAATGCCCTATTAGGTTGCAAGTAGCTCTCGCGGCATGACGCCGCCGGTCATCGGAGGTGCGCGTTACTCGGCAATCTTCCTTGGGCTGCCGACGAGCGTGGTAATCTCAAGCAACGCCCTAGGCGACGTCAGCGCCACGCGCTCTTCGAGGTGCGCCTAAAAAGCCGATAGCAGAGGTTACGTAGAGTTGCACGTATTTGCGCATGGCGTCCCGATCGACTTTTGCTTATCTGTGGGCGTCGTGGCCATGGCGGCCCATCCGTAACTGTCGCGGCCGATATTGCCTTATGACTCCCAATTCGCGTCTGCCAGTATCCGCTCTCATTGCGGACATACCAGCGACCATTTACCGGGTGCGGGCTGCCCGCGATCCCGTCCTCGTGGTCGCATTCACGGGTGGCGGTCTGATTTCCTACTTGCGCGAGGATGGGACGCTGATGCACACGCTCAATACATCCGAAGGTTTTTATCGCAAGCTTCGCCAGCTCGGTATCGAGCTGGCAACGGCAACGACAGGGCCGGCAAGTCTGGTGGCGTCATGAGCCCAGCGCGGCGCAGGCGAATAGGTGTCAAGCTGTGGCGCCTTCTTGGGCGCTCACACCAGCGTGTCGACCATGATGGACGTTGCCGGTAGGCAAAAGAATGCTACCGTTGCGCATTGCTCGTTGCCTTGGCGTGCCGCTCATCAGTCAACATGGATGTGTGTTCTGGTGGAAGCAACAACCGATATCGCGGAATTGGGCGATATGCTGCGAAGGTTACGAGCGACCGACTCCAACTTTCGCGTCTTTGGCTCGCAGGCGCATGCTTACAGGCTCCGCCCGACGCTGTCAGAAAGCGACTTGGCGGCATTCGAGTCGACGAACCGGATCCGTCTACCGGATGACTATCGCCGGTTTCTTGCCATCATCTGCAACGGAGAAGCCGGCCCGTACTATGGGCTGGCGCCCCTGTTTGCTGGTAGCCGCGACCTGTCGCGGCCGTTCCCATTGACGATGGCGACGAACGAGCTCACGGACGAGGACTGGGAGCGGCCAAACTCCCTTGACTACCCGAGCCTGTTGGAGGTTTGCGACCAGGGGTGCGCCATCTCCTCCTATCTGGTGGTCAACGGGCCTACCCACGGCACGATCTGGGAAGGCCGCGAGGATTTGTACCCAACCGGCTTGACGTTTGGCATGTGGTACCGGCGCTGGTTGGAGGGGACCTTACGAGCCCTGGACAATGAGCGGCGGCTCGTTCCGCGCCTGCGGGTGGGCATGACGAGCCCCGAGGTCTTCGCCGAGGCCGGCGGGGACTGGGAGGTCCGGCCATATCCAGCCGACGACGGCTTGCGGTTCTTCGAGGCCAGCGGCATTCCCGCTCAGTTGGTGCTCGACAAAGGGGACGTCGTCGTCGAGGTCAGGCCGTGGCCGTTCATCTTGGCCCGTCCATAGGTTCGATGCTCGTGGTCTTTTCGGTGCCTTCCTCGACGAACGAGTCCAACGACAGTCGGGTCGGTTTGGGAGCAGACCCTGGGGCCGCTCCGTTGGTCATTGATGTGTGATGCTACGGCCCCCCTTTGAGCCGCGTCAGCCTCCGAGCCCCGGCTTACCACAGTGGACGACGGAGTTGATCGATCTGACCCCGAATATCCAGTACGATCCGCTTTATTTCTTCGTCTATGGCCCGCGCCTTCTCGAATGTAGCAGAGCCATGCAAACAGAGAGGGATTGCACCCGCTGGCCTTGGCACGCGACCTGTCGGCGGGCCACCCAAGGATGACGCAGGACGTCGGTCACGGTCATCGGCCTCCTTGCATGCGTATTCCTGGGCCCTCCTGCTTGCTGCAGTGGAAGTGCTGACCCAGTCCCCAGGAATTTCCAAACGGCATTGGAAGCCGTCCCGCGCAAAGGCAAGATCAACGGTGCCACCAAGCTCGAATGGGATAAGCTCGCGAACGACGCAGGTTCCATAGCCGGATCGGCTGGGGACTACCACAGCAGGGCCGCCCTTCTCCTTCCAATCGATGGCGAGACGCGGCTGACCACCATTTTGCAGCCACGACCATCCGAGCCGCACCCGGCCGCCAGGGTTGGAAAACGCCCCATATTTTGCGGCGTTGGTGGTGAGCTCATGCAGAACCATTGCCACTGCTTGGGCAGCTTCCGCTTTCAAGGTGATGTTTGGGCCAACGATCTCGGAATTACCCATGGCATAGGGTGCAAACTCGCGCCCAACGATTTCTGCCAGAGGTACACCGTGCCAATGGCTCCGGCTCAGCAAATCATGCGTGCTCGCCAATGACCTAATCCGATGATCCAGCCCCTCCACGAAGTCCGCGTGTGTGCTGCTAGCGTCTCGTGTCTGGTCGACGATGGCACAGACTGTCGCAAGCACGTTCTTCACCCGGTGGTCGAGCTCAGCGTTCAAGGTCCGCTGATGTTCCTCCGCTCGTTTGCGCGTACCGATGTCGCGCCCGATCTTGGAGGCACCCACGACGGCACCGGTCCCATCGCGCAAGGGTGAAACCGTGAGCGCGACGTCGACCAGAGTTCCATCCTTGCGGCACCGGACAGTTTCGTAGTGGCTCACGGATTCGCCCCGCCGAACACTCTCGAGGATCGTTTGTTCCTCGTGCTGGCGATCCGGCGGGATCAGGCTCATGATTGACTCGCCAATCATTTCCTCGGCCGAATAGCCAAACACGCGTTGCGCACCCTTGTTCCAGCTCCGCATGATGCCGTTGAGATCCTCACTTATGATCGCATCATCGGAAGATTCGACAATGGAAACGAGGCGCTGAGCCGTATCCTCGGCTTTCTTACGCTGAGTGATGTCACGGGTGATGCCAAGTAGTTTTGTCGGAGTGCCCTGGGAGTTGTGCAAAATCGTGCTCTCGACCGAGACCCAGCGGGTCTCGCCGTGATGAGGGTGATTTGGCGGCGGTATCACCCTATATTCCGCGTGCCAGCTGCGAGTTGTGGCCTGCGCGTTCGCAACAGCGCTGTCTATGCGCGCAAGATCATCACGATGCACGAAACGCCTCGACTCTTTGATCGTAGCGGGCGGTGCGCTGTGCCCTTGCAGGTTGGTCGTGCGCGCATCGCCTTCGAAGTGCCCAGTCGTAAGGTCCGCACTGAACGCGCCAAGCTCGGCGCCATCAAGGGCTAACCGAAGCGCTGCTTCTCTATGGCGCCTTTCAGAAAACAACGCGGTCAGAACCAGGGTGTAAGCCGTCACCATAGTCACGGCCACCTGGGCACCTTTGACGCGCTCGAGGATCGGCACGGCCGCATCTCCAAAGCGACCTACGTCGAAGGTTATGGCGCAGATCACCGCCATCGACGCGCTGAATGCTCCAGCGATCGCGAATGGTGGTGGGCAGCGTGCTGCCAACCACAATAAGGGCGGAAGAACGACTGCGCCTGGGCTGAAGGAGAGCCAAGATCCAGCCGGGTGGGTCACGACATAGAAACCGGCAAGGGCCAGCAGGGTGAGCACCCCGGTGCCCTCCAGCAAATGATCCCGGGAAGATCGCTCGCGCCAGATCTGACCAAGTCCAATCACCAGCGGTGCAACCACCACGATGCCGACGCCATCCGACAAGAACCAGGCGCGCCAAACATCCCAAAAGGCGGCTGGCGTATGCAGCAAGGTCATAGTTGCGGCCCCTCCAATCGCGGAGGCAGCGGTTGCTAGGCCTGCGGCTGCAAGAAATCCAATGAATCGACGCAGATCAGCAAATGTGAATGGCCCGGTAAACCAGCGCTGGAGCAGCCAAGCGGCCAACACAGCTTCGCCGGCGTTGCAAAACCCTTTTAAAAGTGCGGTTAGAAGGCTTCGATCACCAAGCACGTTGGCGCCGATGGTACCGATCACGACGCCGATCACGACCACGGGTACGGAACGTCTGCCTGCCAGGATCAAAATGCCCGCGGCAATACCGGACGCAGGCCAGAAAACGGCCACACCCGAGGGCCGAGAGACCAATGCAAGCCCGAGTTGGGCTGCCAAGAAATAGAGACCAGCAATCCCTGCCGAAGCCGCGAATGTAATCACGTAAGGTCGAGCTGCGCCGGCCCACCCTGTGCGGTCCCACGACCTTCGTTCACGCGCGGTCATAGACACCCCGAAACGTCAAACGCAAACATAGGACGATCAAAATCGCCTTGGCTCGGCCCAGCAACCGAGTCCAAAGCCCTTGATAAAAAGGGGAGCGATCACCCCGATTTGGCAAAACACGTCATCTGGGAAACCCCCGCAATCGCGTCCCGACGATCCTGTACATGGCCGGATGCCGATCTATACCGCAGCGTACATACCACCGCTTATTGGCACCGGACATCCAGGAAAACCCGAAAGGTTAACCCTGCTTGGGCTGCGCCGCAGTACTTCGGATTAATCGGCGTTCACGTCTCTACCGTAATGTATTCGACCTCCGATGAGTGGACAGGCATCCGGGCCAAAGGGGCACCGTGGCGAGTGCGATCGCCAGAAATATCAAGGATGCTATTCAGCGCATGGTCGCAAGCTGCACTGCAAGCGCACATGCCCGGTCGTACTCGTCGAGATTGATCCACTCGTCGATCGTGTGCGGCTCGTTCTGCCCTGCGCCGAAAGTCACCGTCGGAACACCGTGGCGGACCATCCAGTTCGCGTCGAGCCCGCCGTTCGCGGCGCGGATGGTCGGCGTTGCGCCGATGGCGGACACGGCCGCAGCCGCGCGTTTGACCACGGGCAGGCTTTCCTTCATGCGGAATGGATAGTAGTCGGTCTCGGCCTTGAACTTGACACGCCCCGACTTGCCATCGCTGTTCTTGACGCGCTTCGCCGCCTTCTCGAACGCTATCCTGTGGGCTTTGGTGATCTCCTTGAAAAACTTGGCGTCGTGGCTTCGGCTTTCGCCGCGCACGTGCACATAGTCGGTGACGACATTGGTGGCATCTCCGGCCGGCCGGCCGTCGCGGCCGGCGACTGGGCCGACATTGCTCGTGCCCTGCCGCTTGCCCTTGACCACCTTGCCGAACCAACCACCCGCCTTCACGTCAGCAAGCGCAAGCGCAAGAATCATGGTCGAACTGATCCCGCGCTCTGGTGCGACGCCCGCGTGCGAGGCGCGGCCAAAAATCTCGACTTGCCAGCGGTCCGCACCAACGGCGCCGATGGTGACATTCGAGGCCGAGCCGCCGTCATAGTTGAAGGCCATGACTGGCGCGCCGAGGTCGGCGGTCTTGACGTGGCGCGCACCCCACAATCCGCTCTCTTCCCGCACGCAAAACAAGAGCGTGATCGGCGGATGATCAAGCTTCTGCTTGGCAAGCTCGGCCGCCAGCGTCACGAGAACGCCGCAACCGGCGCGATTGTCGCCGCCCAGCGCAGTCTTTGCTTGATTGACGATCTTACGGCCGGCAAGCTTCGGCTTCGCTCCGGCGCATAGCGGGACGGTGTCCATGTGCGTCATAAACATAATCCGCGGCTGGTTATGCATCACGCCGCGCCCAGGCAGATCGACAATGAGGTTGCCGGTTTCGGTCGGCACGGGAATGCGTGCGTTCGCGTCGTCGAGGCGGATCGCGTCTGCCGGTACGCCGCTTGCCTCCAGCGCCGCGGTGAGTTCGCGCCCTATCGCCGCCTCCTTCCCGGTCACGCCCTCGACAGCGAGGAAGCGCATGAGGCGGTCAGTGGCGGCTTGCCGGTCGACAGACATCGTAGATTCCTTTGCTGAGCGGTCGTTGTAAGCATCCCTCGCGGCGACGTGTTTCGCAAGGCTCCCCAGGACGGCCCGCCAGGGTAATTTGGGGTCGAGCAGGCAAAGATTTCGTCGATCACGCGCGAACTCGAGCAACTGATCGTGCGCGTGGCGAACAACAACCGGCAATCGGGCTATCACCGGATGTCGGCACCTTGACGATCGCGGACATGAGATTTCTGATCAGCACTCTAACTTCAGCTGCTGGCCGCGTGGTCGCTTGCCTGCCGCGCATCCGAACGCTGATCGCTTGCGTGGCCCCGAACTCTCGAAGTTGCATGCGCGCACGGCAGTTGTGGCACAAGCAAGCCGCGTTCGGCACCGCGGCCATTCCGTCCGATTTATAAGGGATTTCGGCCGTGCGACGCGGCCGCCCAGATGTCCCTCGGTCTTTTCTCTTCTGGCTATGTCAGGCATTCCAAGCTTATGCCGCAACTGACCCATGCGGGCTGCGGCTCTATTTCTTCCGCCCACGTACGCTGGTTGCAACCAGCTTGACAGCCCGGCAGCAGGACATAGATCGATATCATCGCCAGCGCGGCACCCAAGCCCAATGCCCAGCCGACCAACGGACGTTTCATGGCGTTCTCCGACACCCCTCGCATTTGCATGTTTGGGAGGGTGTGGGAGCGTTGTTCCATAGTTTGTTTGAGGCCGCTGTTACGGAGGGAACAGCGGCTGCCTCGCCAAGGCCGGCACGCTGGCGAGATATAGTGCACAAGGATGTGCGGCGCGATTGTGCGAGCGCAGCGCCAAGAAGGTCAGACGATCCGCGCTAATAGAGGGACTTTCGGCGACCTGAGCTCCTGATTGGACACCAGGCTTACAATGCGCTAACCACGAAAAGCCTTGAGCAGGACTGCTCCCCGCCCTCCGCCTCCTGCGCCTTCGCCAGTGGTATCAGGCTCAGCAGAAAACCCGCTACGATGAAAATAATCACGACCTTGAAAAGCCAGGCGTTCGCCTCTTCGGGCGTCGTTTTCATAGCCATTTTGCTCCAGCCGGAACAACGACCGCAGAGCACGGGCGATCGCTGAGCAAAGCTGCGCACCAGGCGCTCGTTCACTACGGTGGCGTCGATCGCTTAATTGAACCGCTACTTTGCGGGAAACGATCGCTCGGCTGCATTCCATTGCGGAGCGTCGTCGCCGATAAGCAATCGCGCGAGTACGCTATATAGGCTTGGTCAAGGCATCGAGAAAACCGACAGAAGTCGCCACATTTCTTAGGAGCCATGGTCTCACGCCTTCAGACTTTGGTTGGCCCGGTTGCCCAACTGGCTGGCGTGAAGTCGAGGCGCCGTCGGGCTGGCATATTGAGCACGATAGCGGGCCAGCCCCATTGTCGAAGTCAAGGGCGGCGGTCTGGTTACGCCACCAGCTTGAACTTGGCTGGCGCGCAATCGCCGGTCCATCAACGCGAAATCAGCTGGAGCTCTCGGCGGCGCGAACATGCGCGGCGAGCAGTGCGGGAAGCCGCGCGGGGTCGCCACGCGCCATTCCACACTCGGTGGCGAGCCCGTCCACACGCGCGTGCCGCCTGGCAGCCGCGAGGCGTGCCAAATCGCCTGCTGCATCGTCATAGTGGATCAAACCCAGGTAGAGCTCGGTCGCGGTGGGCAGGAGCAGATGCGCGAGTGGCATAAAGTAGCCCTCGTCCGTTCGAGCCTTCGGCACCGGCATATGGAAGTATTGGATCGGCCGCTTGACGCCGGCGACGATGGCGTTGGTCATCTCGACCATCAGGCCCATGTCCTTGGGTTGTACCAGATGTTCGTCGGCGGGGCTCCCATAGCACAAGTGGTAGCCGAGCTCGATGCCCGCCGGGACGGCATCGCCGACGGCTGTGAGCACGTCAATCGTCTCGGTGCGAAAGGCAACGGTGCCCTGCTCATAGTAGCCTTCCCAGGCGAGCACCTCCTGGCACACGTCCCATTGCAGCGCCAGACGGTCGTTGGGGATGGCGTGGGCGATCTTTTCGACCTCACCGATGAAGTGTCGCGTCAGCGCGGGCAACAGGCCTTGGCGGTCGGTCGGCACCATGTTGTTGTAGGTCGGTGCGATCGGGGTTGGCAGGCTGACCTGGAATTTGACGTTTGCGGGGATCACGCCGTCCCGTTGCAGGCGATCGAACTGGCCCCAGGAGGCGATGGCCATGTCGGCGTAACCCGTATTGAAACTGGCGGGATCCGGCTTGCAGCCTGGCTTAAGCCGAAGGCGTGGGATCTCGCGGATCAGCTTGCCGTCCCATTGGATGAACTTGAACGGCGGGACATCATGGGCAACTTCGATTGCTGGGTTGTCGGCGAGCACGTCCTGCAGGAATTTGATCCAAGTTTTGCGGATGCCCGTCTCACCATCGGGAAGGCGGATGAGGTGCCGACCGACGGCCGCGGAGAGGGTGCGGAAGACAGTCTCCGCATCTGGCAGCGGAATACTGCCAACGAGGTGGACGATCGGATGCTTGCTGCCATCAACCATGACGTTGGCCCTCCGCTCGACGGCTCTGATTGCAGCTTAGCCCCAAATCGACCACGCTGCCGAGGCCACTCTAGCCGAGCTTTACCTCGCGATTTCCCACGGTTTGACCGGCAGACGCTGGCAAAGCCGTGAACTCGACGCGGATAAAGCTGACGCAGCACCTCCTCGAGTTCCATTTCGCATGCGAAACTGATCTGGCTCGTGCCAGCCATGACCGAGGAGAAGCCGTCGCCCGGCAGGATGGCCTTGCGACGTGGCAAATGCGTCTTCCGCCCGGCCGCCGAACCGCACGGGATGCCCAGCTCATCGGCTTGAGCGCGCACACCTCGCCTCGAGGCGACCGTCCTCGATGCCCCGAGCGGAGCACTCAGCAACTCAAGGCGATGCCTCCTACCCCCGACCGACTTGGTGCGGGGGGCGGATCTAGCCTCGCCCGGACAGCGTTCGGACGAGCCGATAGAGGTATTCCTGGCCTGCGAAGAAGGACTTCACGGGGACCCGCTCGTCCTTGCCATGGGCGCGGAAATCATCCACATCGTCGGCCAGGCCGGAATGGCCGAAGGCGGGAATCTCCGCGTTGCGCAAATACGTGCTGTCGCTAGCGGCTGCACTCATGCTGGGAATGACAGGGACGCCGGGCCAGAACTCGGCAGAGAGCGCCTCGATCGCGGCCATGACCTCGCCCTGCAGGGCAGACGGCGTGCTCAGCACCGGTCCACCGAACGGGATAATTGTGACCCCATCGTCGGCCACCACCCGCTTGAGCGTCGCATACACCTCGGCAATCGGTTCACCCGGTAGGACGCGGCAGTTGATCGTGGCGCTGGCCCGTTGCGGCAGCGCGTTGACGGCATGGCCGCCGTCAATTTGCGTGGCGACGCAGGTGGTGCGCAGCTGCGCATTGTAGAGCGGGTTCGTTGACAGCCGAGTAATAGATAAGGCGTCTAGATCGGGCCGACCGGCGGCGATCGCGCGCATATCAGCCGCCGTCTGCGCATTCTCCAACTCCGCTGCGCGCAAGAAGAAATTGCGGGTGATCTCGTTGAGCTTGAATGGAAAGCTGAATTTTGCAAGTCGCGCCAGGGCTTCTGCCAGGCGGTAGATCGGGTTTTCCTTGGTCGGTAGGGAGCTGTGCCCGCCTCGATCCGTCGCTTCCAACTTGTAGCTGATGAAAACCTTCTCGGCGACCTGCACGTTGTTCCAAACGGGCTTGCCGGCCTTGAGGCCCACGCGGCCACCCTCGTTTATGGCAAACTCTGCGTCGATGAGGGGTCTGTGGTTGGCGAGCAGCCAGCGGATACCCACCCCGTGGGCATCGCCGACTTCTTCGTCCGCCTCCAGCACCACGATAATGTCGCGCTCGGGCACGTAACCTTCCCGCTTGTAGCGGATCAGGTTCGTCACAAAGGCCGCGGCCATGAACTTGTTGTCGGTGGTACCACGACCATAGAAGTAGCCGTCCCGCTCGGTAAGCTTGAAGGGATCCGACGACCAATCCTCGCGCCTCGCATCGACAACGTCGGTATGCGCCAACAGCAGGATCGGCTTGCGCTTGCCCGTCCCCCGCAGGCGGGCGACCAGGTTGCCCTTGCGTGGCGCCGGCGAGAGCACCTGTAGATCCGAACCGGTGAATCCCGCTGCCCGCAGTCGGGCGGCCATGGCCTCCGCCGCACGCTGGGTGTCGCCTGTGGCCGTGACGGTGTTGATCTCGACGAGTTCTTTGTAGACATCGAAAGCGAGCTGTTGATCCGGCGTCATGGGCTGGGCGCTTGACGCGGGGATCGCCATGAGAAGGATTGAGCAGACCGCCAGACACCTGAGCAACATCTAAACCTCCAACCTGCGCCAGCGCGATCCTCGTCAGGTTCTTAGCAGTCGCAAGTGGCGACGAATACAGTCTCAGCGCTGCAGGCTTTCCCGACCCGGGTGGTTGATTGAGCGGGCTTAAGCCGCCGCCCCCTGGTCTCAAGCTGAGGATCGAAGGCAACCGAGCCCAACGACCAAAATCCCAATAAGCAGCGAGCTTCAATCGAGCGCACCTGTGCTATCGTTTGCAGGCGCGCCGGCTCGGACCACGGGCGCCAGGTTGGGAGTTGCAGCCACGGCCAAGCGTCGACTTTCACCAACCCTGGTCGTCGACACCCCAGATTTGCCTAGGTTTTCTCGAGGGTTGACAGAGGTCAGGTGCATCGACGCCTAAAACCTTGCGATCGAATTCGCAGCTGGGAGGATCCATGCCGCAGGACACGCCGAACTTCGATGCGGAGGCAATCCCACTCAGCCAGATCGACGTCAGCGATCCGCAGCTCTATGCGGACGATAGCTGGGGACAGTTATTCGCGCGGCTGCGTCGGGAGGCACCCATCCACTATTGCTCGAAGAGTGCCTATGGGCCTTACTGGTCGGTAACCCGCTATGATGACATCTTGGCCGTGGAACTCGACCACGCCACGTTCTCCTCGGCCTCCGAGAATGGCGGCATCCAGATCGCCGATCAACCACTAGGGGCTCAAATCGGCAACTTCATTCGCATGGATCCGCCGCGCCACACCGCGCAGCGCAAGACCGTGGCGCCAATCGCCACGCCAACCCACGTCGCCAGCCTCGAGGCTCTGATCCGCGAGCGCACGGCCAAAGTGCTCGATGGCTTGCCGCGCAACGAAACGTTCGACTGGGTCGACAAGGTGTCGATCGAACTCACCACCATGATGCTGGCGACGCTGTTTGACTTTCCGTTCGAGGATCGCCGCAAGCTGACGCGCTGGTCGGACGTCGCAACCACGCTTCCGGGTTCGGGCGGACTGGTCGCCACCGAGGACGAGCGGCAGGCCGAGCTGATGGAATGCGCGACCTATTTCGCAAGATTGTGGAACGAGCGCATCAAGCAGCCACCGAAGAGCGACCTGCTCTCGATGATGGCGCATAGCGACGCCACGCGCGACAT
>Ga0075434_100003754_pt1 | contig 13564 bp, 11 predicted proteins | sample RhiMethybrSRZTD3_FD_75298 | JGI IMG/M metagenome (GOLD analysis project Ga0075434, IMG submission 75298) | Populus rhizosphere microbial communities from Tennessee, USA - Rhizosphere MetaG P. TD hybrid SRZTD3 | ecosystem: Host-associated > Plants > Roots > Rhizosphere > Soil | place: USA... | reverse complement strand
CGCCAACGACGACCAGGATGCCGGCGTCAAGATCGTGATGCGCGCACTCGAAGAGCCGCTGCGCATCATTGTCGACAATGCGGGCGCCGAGCCTTCCGTGGTCCTCAACAAGGTGCTCGAGAACAAGGGCAACTACGGCTTCAACGCGCAGACCGAGGAATACGGCGATCTCGTGCAGCAGGGCGTGATCGATCCGACCAAAGTCAGCCGCACCGCGCTGCAGAACGCGGCTTCGGTCGCCAGCCTGATGCTCACCACCGACGCGATGGTCGCGGAGCTGGTGGAAGAGAAGAAGGGCGGCGGCGGCGGCCATTCCCACGGCATGCCCGACATGGGCGGCATGGGCGGCATGGACATGTAATCGCCACAAGGCGAAAGCAACAGAGGAAAGGCCCCGACCGGGGCCTTTTCTTTTTATAATCCGCCCCTTCCCTGCGGTACGGCCAAGTAGCTCAGTTGGTAGAGCAGCGGACTGAAAATCCGTGTGTCGCTGGTTCGATTCCGGCCTTGGCCACCAAGAATTTCTTCGTAGCTCCCTTCAGGGTTTCCTGACAGACGCGCTGTAGCCGCATTCCTAGTCTGGTCCACCGGACGAAGGGAAGCGTTTTGTCATTTTGTCCGGCACTTCCATAACCCTCGATGAAGGAGCAACGATGAAACAGGAAATCCGTCCCGTGGAGAAAGTGCTGGCCGCGATCGACGCGCTCGACCTCGACTGCATCAAGCTGAAATTGATGGACGCCGAGGAGGGGCAGGGCTGGTCGCGCGAGTACGCCGACCGCATGGAGATCGAGTATCGCCGGTTTCTCGCGCTGATGGCGAAGTATCCCGAGGAGACGATCGCGCCGACGAAAGACGTCGACAAGTTCTGGCACGGGCATATCCTCGACACGATGAAGTACGGGCCAGATTGCGAGAAGGTATTCGGCTATTTCCTGCATCACTTCCCGTACTTCGGCATGCGCGGCGAGGAAGACGCGAAGAACCTGAGCGCCGCGGCAGAGAACATGCACGCCCTCTATGAAAGAGAGTTCGGCGAGCCGCTGCCGGGCGCTGCTGCGTTCTGCGCCAAGGCCGAACCGGCGTTCTGCGCCAAGGCAAGTCCCGCGTTCTGTGCAAAGGCGGGCCCCGCGTTTTGCGCTAAAGCCGGTCCTGCGTTCTGCGCGAAAGCGGAACCCGCGTTTTGCGCCAAGGCCGGTCCTGCGTTCTGCGCCAAGGCGAGCGTGAATGCAAACGTTCGTCCGGCGCTGCCTGCGGCGAACTGAAGCCGAGGGTAGGATGCGAGGGGCCGGTGAAGTTCGCCGGCCCCTTTTTTTCGTCCCGGAGTCATGCGCGCGATCGCTGACGAAACGCGGAGAAAGCTGCTGGCGCCGGCACTGGTGCTGCTCGTGGGTATCGGGCTCTCGCTTGCGCTGTTCGCGTACGTGCGCGACGACATGGAGCGCGATGCCCAGTTGCGCTTCGAGCGCCAGACGGCAGACGCGAAGCACATCATCGAGCGGCGCCTGCATTCCTACGTCGGCGTGACCTACGGCCTGAAGGCGCTGTTCGCGGCGCGCGACTCGGTCAGCCGCGCCGAGTTCGAGCAGTATGTGACGTCGCTCGACCTTGAGCGCAACTACCCCGGGTTTATCCAGCTGAACTACGCCCGCCACATCCGCGGCGCAGAGCGGCGCGCGCTCGAGGAAGAGGTGCGGCGCGACCGGAGCATCGATCCGCGCGGCTACCCGCAATTCGCGATCCATCCGCCCGGGGAGCGTCCCGAGCAGCATGTCCTGATCTACATCGCGCCGATGGCCGGCAACGCCTTCAGCTTCGGCATCGACATCATCGCGAGCGCGCCGCAGGCGCGTGTGGTCGCGTTGCATCGCGAGACCGGCAACCTGTTCTCCTCAGGTCGTCTGTTGAACGTCGGCAAGGACGGATCGGTCGGCCTGGCGATGCGGCTCGCGGTCTATCGCAACGGCGCACCGCTCGACACCGCAGAGCAGCGCCGCGCGGCCTTCATCGGCACGGTCGGGGCGGGCTACAACGTCCGCAAGCTGATGGCCGGCGTGCTCGATAACACGACCATGACGGCGATGCGTTACCGCCTCTACGACGCCGGACCGGCCGGCGAGCGCTCGCCGGGTGCGCCGGCGCTGCTCTATGACAGTGCGCAAACCGCTCCCGGAGCGCCGCGCGAAGACTTCGCCGTGGCCGGCGAGGAACCCGCGTTCAAAGCCGTGCTGCCGCTCGAGCTTGCCAGCCGCAACTGGGAGCTGCATTTCAGCGCACCGGTGGCGGCTTACCTGAGTCGCACCGACAGCGAGCTTCCCTGGATGGCGCTTCTCGCGGGCCTGCTCCTGAGCCTGTTGCTGTTCGCGGTCGTCCTGACCCTGGCTTCGGCGCGCGAGCGCGCGATGGCGCTCGCCGAGGAGATCAGCGCGCGTGCCGTGGCAGCGCAGCGGGCCAACGCAGCGCAAATCCGGGATCTGCTGCGGCGCCTGGTATTCGCCCAGGAGACCGAGAGGCGCCGCTTCTCGGCCGACCTGCACGACCTCGTCGGCCAAAGCCTGAGCGTTCTCGGCATGGGCATCGAGACCTTGCGCAGCCTGCTCTCGGGCAACGTGCCGAAAAAGGCGGATGCGACATTCGACGAGATGTCGAAGCTTTTGCGCGAGACCATGGGCTCGGTGCGCGAGGTGATGGCCGACCTGCGTCCGCCGCTGCTCGACGACTACGGCCTCTACGCCGCCATCGAGTGGCACGCCCGGCAGATGGAGACGCGCACCGGCCTGCGCATCGAGGTCGGCGGCGTGCGCCTCGATCCGCGGCCGCCGGCGGAGGTGGAGGTGGCGTTGTTCCGCATCGCGCAGGAGGCGCTGACCAACGTGGCGAAGCACGCCGGCGCCTCGCAGGCCCGTGTCTCGCTATCCCGCGAAGCCGGGCGCGTGCGACTGGTCGTCGAGGACAACGGCAGGGGCATCGCGCCGGCCGCGAACGATTCCGAGTCGATCGGCTGGGGAATGGCGGTGATGCGGGAGCGCGCGGCCGCGGTCGGCGGCGCAATGCAAGTCGACGCCTCCGCGCCGGGCACGCGCATCGTGGTGGAGGTGGCGGCGCCGTGATCCGGATCATGCTGGTCGACGATCATGCGCTGGTGCGCGAGGGCGTGAGCCGCCTGCTCGAGGCCCAGTCCGACATGTCGGTGGTCGGCTCCTTCGGCGACGGCCGCGAAGCGGTGCGGTTTGCCGTGCGCGAGGAGCCCGATGTCGCAATTCTCGACATCGCCATGCCGAGCGTGAGCGGCATCGACATCGCGCGCCAGCTGCGCGACGCCGCGCCCGATACCCATCTGCTCGTGCTGTCGATGCATTCCAATCCGGAGTACGTGCGCCAGGCGTTGCTCGCCGGAGCCCTCGGCTATGTGGCGAAAGAGTCGGCCGGCGCGGTGCTGGTCGAGGCCGTGCGCCAGGTCCAGGCGGGTCAGCGCTACCTCTCGGAATCACTCGACGCGCAGGCGCTGCAGCGCTTCCTCCTCGATAGCGGCGAGCGCGATCCGCTCGAGCCGCTCAGCGCGCGGGAGCGCGAAGTCCTGCGCCATACCGTGGAAGGCCGCACCATCGCCGAAACGGCCCAGCAGCTGGGTCTTTCGCCAAAAAGTGTGGAAACTTACCGCAGCCGGATGATGACCAAGCTCGGTATCGAGGATCTGCCGGCGCTGGTGAAGTTCGCCATCCGCCACGGCATCACCACCGTGTAGTCGGACAACTACGCAACAAACATAGTTTTTCAAGCAATCAGGGATTCCCTACAGCATTCCCTGCTCGGAAGGGGCATCCTCCGCAGCGTGTTTCCGCATTGGAAACATGGGCTTCGCCGCTAGGACAAAACGATAAAAACGGCGACAAGGAGGGTTCGTTGGCGACAGACGCAGCTCATCTCGCTGAGCTGAAGGTCGACGAGAGCACGATTCGCGGCGAAACGCGCGCAGAGCAACGCGCTCCGGCGCAGTCCAGCCTATTTCTGTCAACCATGCCGGCGACCACCAGCGACCGCCGGCTGGCCTTCGGTTTCGTTGTTTGCTCCGTGGCGTTGTTCGCCGCGCTGGCGCCGTTCGCCCAGACGCAGCTCGCCGCAGTGCCGGCGTTCATCCCTTTGTATCAATCGGCGCTCGTCATCTGCGACCTCCTGACGGCGACGCTGTTGTTCGGTCAATTCAGCATCCTGCGCTCGCGCGCCATCCTCGCGCTCGCCAGCGCCTACTTGTTCACCGCGTGCATCACCGTCGCGCACACCCTCTCCTTTCCGGGGCTGTTCGCGCCCGGCGGCTTGATCGGCGCAGGGCCGCAGAGCACCGCGTGGCTGTACATGTTCTGGCATTCAGGCTTTCCGCTGCTCGTGATCGCGTATTCCCTGTCGAAGGGTGGCGCGGTGCCGGTAGCGGCGCCGCGCGCGGCGATCGCCGCCACAATCTCACTGGTCGTCGTCTGCGTTGTCGCGGCGACGCTGCTTGCCACCGCGGGCGCGGACCTGCTCCCGCCGATCATGAGCGGCAATCGGTATACCGCATGGCAGCCGGCGCTGATGACCAGCACCTGGATCCTGAGCGGGCTCGCCCTCGTCGTGCTGTGGCGGCGGCTACCCCACACTGCGCTCGACCTGTGGCTGGTCGTGGTGCTTTGCGCGTGGCTGTTCGACATCGCGCTCGCCGCGCTGCTCAACGCCGGCCGTTTCGATCTTGGCTTCTACTCCGGCCGCGTATACGGCGTGCTCGCCGCAACTTTCGTACTCGTCGTCCTGCTTCTCGAGAACAGTACTCTGTACGCCCGCCTCGCTACGGCTCATGCCGATGCCCAGCGTGCGCTGGAGCGGCACGCGGAGCGACTGCGCATCCTGCACGAGATCGACCTGGCGATGCTTTCCGAGAAGCCGACCGAGGCCATCGCCGCGGCGGTCATCCAGCCGCTGCGCGAGCTTCTCGGCGTTTCGCGCGCCATTGCCAACCGCTTCCATCTCGCCGCGGGAGAGGTGGAGTGGATCGCTGCTGCCGGCCGGCGGCGCACGCACATCGGCCCGGGCGTGCGCTACTCGATCCGCATGATGGGCGATGTCGCCGCTCTGCAGCGCGGCGAAGTCCAGGTGGTCGATACGCGCGCGCTGCCGCCGGGCCGCGAGACCGAAGCGCTACTCGCCTCCGGAGTGGACGTCTACATGGTGGTGCCGATGATCGCCGGCGGCGAGCTGCTCGGTGCGCTCAGCTTCGGCAGCGAGAGCGACGTATTCCCGCCCGAGCAGGTTGGCATCGCGCGCGAGGTTGCGGCGCAGCTCGCCATCGCCATCTCGCAGGCGCGGCTGCTCGAGCAGGTCAGGGGGCACGCCACCCAGCTCGAGGCGCGCGTGCTCGAGCGCACTGCGGAACTGGAAGCGGTCAACAAGGACCTCGCCAGTTTCAGCTACTCGGTGTCGCACGACCTGCGCGCGCCGCTGCGCGCGGTGGATGGCTATGCGCGCATGCTCGAGGAGGATTACGCCGCCCGACTCGACGAGGAGGGGCGGCGGCTGCTGACCGTAGTTCGTGCGAGCGCCGGCCGCATGGGACAGCTGATCGACGACCTGCTCGCTTTTTCGCGCCTCAGCCGACAGCCGCTGGCGCGCCATCCGGTCGACACCAAGGCGCTCGTCGAAGAGGTCATCGGCGAGGTACGCGGCGAGTCGCGTGCCCGCATCGAGGTCGGAGAGCTTCAGGCGGCAGGCGGCGACCGCGCGCTGCTGAAGCAGGTCTGGGTCAACCTGATCAGCAATGCGCTCAAGTACAGCTCGAAGCGCGAGGCGCCGCGCGTCGAGATCGGCAGCCAGGTCGAGGGAGAGGAAAACGTCTACTCGGTGCGCGACAACGGCGCCGGCTTCGACATGCGCTATGCCGCGAAGCTGTTCGGCGTTTTCCAGCGGCTGCACTCGCAGGAGGAATTCGTCGGCACCGGCGTCGGCCTCGCCATCGTGCAGCGCGTCGTCACGCGTCACGGCGGGCGCGTCTGGGCCGAAGGCAAGCCGGACGGCGGCGCCTGCTTCTACTTTTCCCTGCCGCGAGCGGCGCAATGAGCGAGGCCGACCACGTTGAAATCCTGCTCGTCGAAGACAACCCCGCCGACGCCGAGATGACGCTGCGCGCGCTTCGTCGCAACAACCTCGCCAACAAGGTGTACTGGGTGAAGGACGGCGAGCAGGCGCTGGAGTTCATGTTTCGCAGCGGCGCGTACGCCAGCCGCGATCCGGTCTCGACGCCGAAGCTGGTGATGCTCGACATCAAGATGCCGAAGATCGACGGTATCGAGGTGCTGCGCCGGATCAAGGCGAACGAGGAGACGCGCTCCGTGCCGGTGGTGGTCATGACCTCGTCGAACGAGGAGCGCGACGTGATGGAAAGCTACCGGCTCGGGGTCAACAGCTACATCGTCAAGCCGGTGCAGTTCGAGTCGTTCCTCGAGACGGTGGCCAAGATCGGCCTGTACTGGGTGATCACCAACCGCGTGCCGAAATGACCCTGCCGGCCACGATCCGCGTGCTGCTCACCGAGGACGTCGTTTCCGACGCCGAGCTCGAGGTGCGCGAGCTGAAGCGCGCGGGGCTGCGCATCGCGCATCACATCGCCGACACCGAGGAGAACTTCACCGCCGCGCTGCGCGAATTCTCGCCCGACATCATTCTCTCGGACTTCTCCATGCCGCATTTCGACGGCATGTCGGCGCTCGCGGTGGCGCGCGAGCTGCGCCCCGAGGTTCCGTTCATCTTCGTTTCCGGGACCATCGGCGAGGAGTACGCGATCCGCGCGCTGAAGAACGGCGCCACCGACTACGTCCTCAAGACCAACCTGGTCCGCCTGCCCGCGGCAGTCGAGCGCGCGCTCGCCGACGCCGACCAGCGCCGCCGCCTCGCCCGGCTGTCGCGCATCCGCGAGTTCTCGAGCCAGATCAATTCCGCGTTGGTGCGCGTGCGCGAGCGCGATCCCCTGTTCCAGGAGTTCTGCCACATCGCCGTCTCGCGCGGCGGCTTCGTGCTGGCCAGGGTCGTCGAGCTCGATCGCGAGGGCAGGGCGCGCATTGCGGCGACCACGGAAAAGGACCCGACGGTATTCCAGGCGATGGTGGACGGCTACAACAGGGATCCGAAAGGCGCCGACACGCTGCTCGCCGCCTGCGTGCGCAGCGGCCAGATGCTGGTGGCGAATGACATGGCGAACGACACGCGCGTCACCAATCGGACGGCGCTGACCCGTGACGGCAACTACTCCCTCGCGCTGCTGCCGTTCGAGGTCTCGCAGCGGATCGTCGGCGTGGTCACGCTGCGCGCCCGGGAGCCGGACTTCTTCGACCAGGAGGAGATCGCGGTGCTGCGCGAGATGGTCGCCAACATCACCTTCGCGCTCGAGTTGATGGAGAAGCAGGAGCAGATCAACTACCTAGCGCTCTACGACTCGCTCACCGGGCTGCCCAACCGGACGCTGTTCCACGACCGGCTGACGCAGGCAATCCAGGCGCGCGGCGACAAGGGCCGCCTCGGCCTGCTGCTCGTCGACCTGGAGCGCTTCAAGCAGATCAACGATGCGCTCGGCCAGGCAGTGGGAGACAGGGTCCTCAAAGCGCTGGCCGATCGGCTGCGGGACACCGCCGGCGACATCAACCGCGTCGCGCGGCTCGGTGCCAACCTCTACGCGGTGATGGCGCCCGACATCGCCGACGCCGAGGACGTGGCTCGCGGCATCGAGCAGGCGGCCATCTTTGCCGCGCCCTTCGAGATCGATGGACGCGAGGTCCGGGTTGCGGCCAAGACCGGCATCGCCGTCTACCCCGACGATGGCCGCAGCGCGGACGAGCTGCTGCGCAACGCGGAGGCGGCGCTGAAGCGGGCCAAGGAGACCGGCGAGCGGTATCTGTTCTACGCACCGCAGATCAACGCCCGTGTCTCGGAGCAGGTCGACCTCGAGCACCGGCTGCGCAAGGCGCTCGAGCAGCGGGAGCTGTTCGCGCACTATCAGCCGAAGGTCGAGATGGCGAGCCGCGCCATCATCGGCCTCGAGGCGCTGATGCGCTGGAAGGGCCCCGACGGTCTGCTCATCTCGCCGGTGAAGTTCGTGCCGATCCTGGAACAGACCGGGTTGATCTCCGCGGCGGGGCAGCAGATCCTGGCAATGGCGGCCGGCACCTATCGCAGATGGAAGCAGCAGGGCCTGAGGACACCGCGCATCGCGGTCAACGTTTCGGCGCTGCAGCTGCGCAGCCGCACGTTCGTCGAGGATGTGCTGCGGGCGATCGACGGCGACGGCGAGGGCAGCGGCGTCGACCTCGAAGTCACCGAGAGCCTGCTGATGAGCGACGTCGACGAGAGCATCCGCAAGCTGCGCGCGCTGCGCGACGCGGGACTGCGCATCGCGCTCGACGATTTCGGCACCGGCTATTCCTCGCTCGCCTATCTCAGCCGGCTGCCGCTTGATGCCCTGAAGATCGATCGCAGCTTCGTTCACGGGATGGCGGAGCACGCCGACGGCACCAGCATCGTCACGGCGATCATCTCGCTGGGACAGGCGCTGCGACTGAAAGTGATCGCCGAAGGCGTAGAGACCGAGCAGCAGGCGCAGCTGCTGCGGCTCCTGCGCTGCGACCAGGCGCAGGGCTATCTCTTCAGTCCGCCGGTCGCGGCCGAAAAGGTCGAAACTCTTCTATAATCGCGGCCTTAGCGCCGCATGCTTTACGCTCTGGGTCTGAATCACCAAACCGCGCCGCTCGCGGTGCGCGAGCGGGTGGTGTTCCACGTCGAGCGCCTGCGCGACGCGCTGACGGAGCTGAAGAGCGCGTTCGCGCCCGAAGCGGCGATTCTTTCGACCTGTAATCGCACCGAGGTCTATCTCGGCGGCGAAGCGCATCCAGAACTCGGTCAGTGGCTTGCGCGCTATCACCACATCGAACCGAGCGAGCTGCAGCCCTACCTTTATGCCTTGCCGCGCGAGCAGGCGGTGCGGCACGCGTTTCGCGTCGCATCCGGCCTCGACTCGATGGTGGTCGGCGAGCCGCAGATCCTCGGCCAGATGAAGGACGCCGCGCGCGCCGCCCAGTCGGCCGGCACGCTCGGCACGGTGCTGCACAGGCTTTTCCAGCGCTCCTTCGCCGTGGCGAAGGAAGTGCGGACCAACACGCGGGTAGGGGTGGCCAGCGTGTCGATGGCGGCGGCTGCGGTGAAGCTCGCCGCCCGCATCTTCCCCAGCCTGAAGGACCAGAACGTGCTTTTCATCGGCGCCGGCGAAATGATCGAGCTCTGCGCCACGCACTTCGCGGCGCAGGCGCCGGCGCGGATTACCGTCGCCAACCGCACGCTCGAGCGCGCCGAGCGGCTTGCGGGGCGTTTCAACGGTGAGGCGCTCGAGCTCCGTTCGCTACCCGAGCAGCTGCACCGATACGACATCGTCGTGTCCTGCACCGCTTCTTCGCTGCCAATCCTCGGCAAGGGCCTGGTGGAGCGCGCGGTTCGCGCGCGCCGCCACCGGCCGATCTTCATGGTCGACCTAGCGGTGCCGCGCGACATCGAGCAGGAAGTCGCCGACCTGGACGACGTCTTTCTCTACACCGTCGACGACCTCGCCGGCATCGTTTCGGCGAACCTCGACGCGCGCCGCTCGGCGGTGGAGCAGGCGGAAGCCATCATCGATACCCAGGTCGGCCAGTTCATGCACTGGATGCAGGTGCGCGAGACGGTGCCGCTCATCCGCCAGCTGCGCGACCAGGCCGAGGAGACCCGCCAGCTGGAGCTCGACCGGGCGCTGAAGGCGCTCGCGCGCGGCGAGGATCCCGCGGCGCTGCTCGACTCGCTGTCGCAGGGCCTGACCAACAAGCTGCTGCACGCCCCGACGCAGGCGCTGAAGAAGACCAAGTGAAGGCCTCGCTGCGCAGCAAGCTCGACAGCCTGGTCGGGCGCCTCGAGCAGCTGAACGGCCTGCTCGCCGCGGAGAACGCCACCAAGGACATGGCGAAATACAGGGACCTCTCGCGCGAGTACGCCGAGGTGTCCGGGATCGTCGCGCTCTACCAGAAGTACCGGCAGGCGGAGGGCGACGCCGAAGCGGCGCGCGAGCTCGGGCTCGCGGATGACCTGAAGGCTGGCCGCGCCAGCATGGAGCAGATCGAGGCGGACCTGCAGAAAGCGCTCTTGCCGAAAGACCCGGCCGACGACCGCAACATTTTCCTCGAGGTGCGCGCCGGCACCGGCGGCGACGAATCGGGTCTCTTCGCCGGTGACCTGTTCCGCATGTACTCGCGCTACGCCGAGCGCCAGGGCTGGCAGGTCGAGATCATCTCCGAAAGCGCGTCGGAGCTCGGCGGCTACAAGGAGGTCATCGCCCGCATCGTCGGCCAGGGCGCGTACTCGAAGCTCAAGTTCGAGTCCGGCGGGCACCGCGTGCAGCGCGTGCCGGAGACCGAGGCGCAGGGACGCATCCACACCTCCGCCTGCACGGTGGCCGTGCTGCCGGAGGCCGACAAGATCGACGACGTGGTGCTGAACCCGGCCGAGCTGCGCGTCGACACCTTCCGCGCTTCGGGCGCCGGCGGCCAGCACGTCAACAAGACCGACTCCGCGATCCGCGTCACCCATCTGCCCACCGGCATCGTGGTGGAGTGCCAGGACTCGCGCTCGCAGCACAAGAACCGCGAAAAGGCGCTGAGCGTGCTCGCGGCACGCATCCGCGACAAGCAGCTCTCCGAGCAGCAGGCGAAGACCGCCTCGACCCGCAAGTCCCTGATCGGCTCGGGCGACCGCTCGCAGCGCATCCGCACCTACAACTTCCCGCAGGGGCGGGTGACCGACCACCGCATCAACCTGACGCTCTACAAGATCGAGCGCATCATGGACGGCGAGCTCGACGAGTTGATCAGCGCGCTCACCACCGAGCACCAGACCGAGCAGCTGACCGCGCTAGCCGAGGAAGCGGCTTGAAAGTCGAAGAAGCGCTGAGAACGAGCGGCATCGACGCGCGCGAGGCCCGCCTCCTGCTCGCGGCGGCTACGGGATTCTCGGAGGCAAGCGTGCTCGCTTTCCAGGAAAAAACCGTTCCCTCCGAAGCGGCGGAGCGCTTTCTCGATTTCGTCGCCCGGCGAAGCAAGGGGGAGCCCGTCGCCTACATCCTCGGCCGCAAGGAGTTCTACAGCTTGGATCTGACGGTGACGCCGGCGGTGCTGATTCCCCGCCCCGAGACCGAGCTGCTGGTCGATCTCGTTATTGCGCGCAAGCCTGCTTCCGTTCTCGACATGGGCACCGGCTCGGGCGCCATCGCACTGGCGCTGAAACGCCACCTGCCGGAAACGCGGGTGGTCGCGAGCGATTCGAGCGCCGCGGCGCTGGAAGTCGCGAAGCGCAATGCGGTCCGATTCAACCTCGACATCGAATTGCGGCATGGCCGCTGGTTCGAAGCCGTCGCGGGCGAGCGCTTCGAGGCCGTGGTCTGCAATCCGCCCTACGTCGCCGCGGGCGATCCGCACCTGGCGCATCTGCAGTTCGAGCCGCAGCTCGCGATCGAGTCCGGCGCCGACGGGCTGGACGCGATGCGCAGCGTCATCCGCGAAGCGCCCGCTCACCTTCTGTCCGGCGGCTGGCTGCTGCTCGAGCACGGCATGGGGCAGCAGGAGGCCGTGCGCTCGCTGCTCGAATCCGCGGGTCTTGAAACCACGTCGGGCTGGCCCGATCTGGCCGGCATACCCCGCGTCGCGGGTGGAAGGGTAAAATCGCGCCATGGACACTAAACAACGCATCAAGGAGCAGGTCACCGGCAACCCGGTGGTGCTCTACATGAAAGGCACGCCGCAATTCCCGCAGTGCGGCTTCTCCGCGCTCGCCGTGCAGGTGCTGAACGCCTGCGGCGTCAAGGAGTTTCATAGCGTCAACGTGCTCGCCGATGCGGAGATCCGCCAGGGCATCAAGGAGTACGCGAACTGGCCGACGATTCCCCAGCTCTACATCAACGGCGAGTTCGTCGGCGGCTCGGACATCGTCAAGGAGATGTACGAGTCCGGCGAGCTGCAGAAGATGCTAGAAGTAGCCAAGAAGCCGGCTTAACTACAGGGCGTGAAGCAGGCCTAGCGTCCGCTCCACCTGCGCGAGGTAGCCCGAGCCGAACAGGTTCAGGTGATTGAGCAGGTGGTAGAGGTTGTAGAGATGTTTCCGCTGCTCGTATCCCGCCTCCAGGGGATACGCCTTCCCGTAGGCCGCATAGAACTCGCGCGGAAATCCGCCGAATAGCTCCGTCATCGCCAGGTCAGCCTCGCGATCGCCGTAGTACACCGCCGGGTCGAAGAGCACCGGCCCTTCACTGATAAAGCCCGCGTTGCCGCTCCACAGGTCGCCGTGGAGGAGAGAAGGTTCGGGTTGGTGATTTTTCAGAAGGTCCACCGGGACCTGAATCGCAAAACCGTTTTTCCGGGCGAGAGCCAACTGCGGCTGGATGCGGCATTCCAGAAAAAAAGTCGCCCAGTCGTCGCGCCACGTGTTGATCTGCGGTGTCGCGCCGATCCAGTTGTCGCGGTGCCATCCGAAGCGCGTGCCGGTCGTGCGATGCAACTTTGCAAGCATCTGCGCCAGCGCCGCCCAGTCGCCATTGCGTCGCAGATCGAGCTGCTCGAGCAGGATGAAATCGGGGCCGTGTTCGAGGATGCGCGGCACGCGGACGACGGCGCCGAGCGCGCGCAAGCCGTCGACCTCGGCCTCGGACGATGGTCCTTGTTTGCGGAAGCCCTTAAGCAGAGGCGAGTCGGCTGTTGGCCAGGTTCAACCGCTCGACCAGGATGCCGACGAAGGAACGGTCGAACTTGGCGCGGCAGGCGACGGTGGCCGACTCGAGGTCGGAGACCCGCACGCGAACGATGCGTGAGTCCTTGCCCGCCGTCACGGTGGCGCCGCGCTCGTGGCCGTGGGTCGAGAGATACGCCATCTCGCCGAAGCATTCCCCGGCGCCGAGCACCGTGAGCAGCTTCTTGTTCTTGGTGACGCGCATCTCGCCATCCACCAGGATGCAGAAGAAATCGCCGCCTTCGCCTTCGCGCACCACCACGTCGTTGGCGGCGGCGCGCTCCCACAGGCCGATGCGGATCACTTCCCAGAGCTCCGGGTCGGCGAAGCTCGCGAAGAAGCGCATGCCGCGCAAGGCGGCGAATTTGTCGGCGTCGCTGAACTCCTGCGCTGCCGCGCCCAGGCCGGCGCGCCGCGCCTCGATCAGGTCCTCGGCGAACTCGTCGCCGCTCGAGTAGCGCTTCGCCGCTTCCTTGTGCATCGCGCGGCGCACGATGCGGTCGAGCGACTGCGGCACGCCCGGGCGCAGCGCCGAGGGCGGCGCGGGATCGTACTGGGTGATCTGGTAGATCATGCTGAACTTGTTGGTGCCGCGGAACGGCAGCCTGCCGGTCAGCAGCTGGTACATCACCACGCCGAGCGAGTAGATGTCGGTGCGGTGGTCGACCAGCTCCTCGCGGATCTGCTCGGGCGACATGTAGGCCGGGGAGCCGACGCCGGTGATCTGCGTCGTCTCGGCGCCCATGTTGAGCGC
>Ga0075434_100003753_pt1 | contig 13568 bp, 14 predicted proteins | sample RhiMethybrSRZTD3_FD_75298 | JGI IMG/M metagenome (GOLD analysis project Ga0075434, IMG submission 75298) | Populus rhizosphere microbial communities from Tennessee, USA - Rhizosphere MetaG P. TD hybrid SRZTD3 | ecosystem: Host-associated > Plants > Roots > Rhizosphere > Soil | place: USA... | reverse complement strand
CGATCATGAGGACGCGGCCACCGCGTTGAGCTCGTCGAGCCACGCCGACCGGCCGCCGCCGGCCTCCCACACCACCGGGAAGAACGACTCGTCCATCTCGTCGGTGTCGCGCTTGCGGTAGCGCGAGTAGGCGAGGTCGACGCCGCGGCCCGAGAAGCGCGCGTGGGCCGGCAGCAGGTGCGAGATGAGCGCACGCCGGTGCGTGGTCGCGGCGGTGTTCGGGCCGGACCCGTGGAAGGTGTTGTGGTGGTGGAACGAGGCGCCGCCCGCGCGGACGACGACGGGCGCCAGCTCGAGCTCGGCGTCCTCGCCGGCCGGGTTGGCGCGCCGGGCGGGCGCGAGCCAGTCGGGCGGAGCGTGGAACTCGCCGCGGTTCTTCCCGCTCACCGGCCAGAGGTGCGACCCGGGGACGAAGGAGATCGTGCCGGCCTCGGCCGAGGTGTCGTCGAGCGCGATCCAGCAGGTGATCATCTCGGCCGGGTCGAGGTAGTCGAGGTAGGCGCCGTCCTGGTGCATGCCGAGCGCCTTCACGCCCGGCGGCTTCCAGATGCAGTTGTCCTGGAGGATGCGGACGCCGTGGTAGCCCATGAGCTGGGCGGCGAGCCGGCCGGTGCGCTCCGAGAGCACCTGCCCGGCCAGCGCGTTGTCGGCCTTCCAGCCGTTGCAGATCTGGCGGGTGCGATCGTCGGGATCGCGGCCGGCGACCCAGTTCACCTCGTCGGGGCGGATGCCGGTCTCGTACTCCTCGCGGTAGATCGCGTCGAACCGGTCGCGCATGCGCTCGACCTGCTCGTCGGAGATGAAGCCCTCCTCGATGACGAGAAAGCCGTCGCGGTTGAAGGCGTCGAGCTGGTCGGGGGTGAACTCGGCGAGCACCATGCCGGCGGATCGTACGGGGTCAGACCCCGACTCGGCCACCGTAACCGTTTTGTGGCGGAATCGAAACGGGTCTCGAGCCTCGGGGGTCTGACCCCGGTTGGTCGTCGCGGAGTCTTGTGACGGGGTTGTTGCAGGTCACAGGGCGAGGACGTTCGGGCCGGGCCGCTCGCGGTCGGCCTCGTAGCGGTCGATCTCCGCGGTGCGCAGCTCGGTGAGCGCGATGTCGTCCCAGCCGTTCAGGAGCCGATCGCGGATGCCGGGGTCGACGTCGAACGTCGCCGTCCGCCCGGACGGCAGGACGACCGTCTGGGTCTCGAGGTCGATCGTTGCCTCGGCGGGCGCCGCGTCGAGCAGCTCGCGCACGTCCGTCTCGGGCAGGGACACGATGAGCAGGCCGTTCTTCGAGGCGTTTGTCCGGAAGATGTCGCCGAAGCTCTCGGCGACGACCGCCTGGAACCCGAACTCCTGGATCGCCCAGGCCGCGTGCTCACGCGAGCTGCCGCAGCCGAAGTTGCGGCCGGTGGCGAGGATCGGCGCGGAGGCGAACTCGGGCCGCCGAAGCGGGAACGCCGGGTCCTTCATCCAGTCGTAGAAGAGGAACTCGCCGAACCCGGTGCGCTCGATCCGCTTCAGGAACTGCTTCGGGATGATCTGGTCGGTGTCGACCGACGCCCGGTCCAGCGCCGCGACCGGCCCCGACACCACCCGCACGGCCCTCACGCCACCAGCTCCCTGACGTCGGCCAGACGACCCGTGACCGCCGCGGCTGCCGCCATCGCAGGGCTCATGAGGTGCGTGCGCCCGCCGGCGCCCTGGCGGCCCTCGAAATTGCGGTTCGAGGTCGAGGCGCACCGCTCGCCCGGCTGGAGGATGTCGGGGTTCATGCCGAGGCACATCGAGCAGCCCGCGCCGCGCCACTCGAACCCCGCATCGCGGAAGACGGCATCCAAACCCTCACTCTCAGCCTGAGCTTTAACCTGAGCCGATCCGGGCACGACCATCGCGCGCACGGTGTCCGACACCCGCCGCCCGCGGATGATGTCCGCCGCCGCCCGCAGATCCTCGATGCGCGCGTTCGTGCACGAGCCCAGGAAGACCCGGTCGACCGCGATCTCCCGGAGCGGCGTCCCCGCCGCGAGGCCCATGTACTCAAGCGCCCGCTCGTCTGTCTCGTCGGCCGGCTCCGGCACGGTGCCCGTGATCGGGGCGACCTGGCTCGGGTTCGTGCCCCATGAGACCTGGGGCGCCACGTCGGCCAGGTCGACGGTCACCTCGCGGTCGAATGCCGCGCCGTCGTCAGTCGCGTACGCGCGCCAGCGCTCGATCGCCGCGTCGAAGTCCGCCGGCGCGCCCGTCCGGCCCTCGAGGTAGGCGAACGTCGTGTCGTCGGGCGCCATCATCCCCGCCCGGCCGCCGGCCTCGATCGACATGTTGGCGATCGTCATGCGGCCCTCCATCGAGAGGGCCCGGATCGCGTCCCCGGCATACTCGATCACGTGGCCCGCCGCCCCGTCGGTGCCGATCTGGCCGATCGTCCCGAGGATCATGTCCTTCGCGGTGCATCCCGGCCCGAGCGTCCCCGCGTAGGTGATCCGCATGGTGCGCGGCCTCCGCTGCGGCAGGGTCTGGGTGGCGAGCACGTGCTCGACCTCGCTCGTCCCGATCCCGAACGCGAGCGCGCCGAACGCCCCGTGTGTGGAGGTGTGCGAGTCGCCGCACACGATCGTCATCCCGGGCTGGGTGAGGCCGAGCTCCGGCCCGATCACGTGGACGACGCCCTGACGGCGGTGGCCGAGCGCGTAGAGCCGGACGCCGAACTCCGCGCAGTTTCGATCGAGCGCCTCGAGCTGCGCGCGCGACAGCTCGTCGGGCTCGCCGGGCCCGGTCGCCACGTTGTGGTCGGCCGTCGCGAGCGTGCGGTCGGGGCGGCGCACGCGCCGGTCCGCCAGCCGCAGGCCCTCGAACGCCTGGGCGCTCGTCACCTCGTGGACGAGGTGCAGGTCGACGTACAGCAGGCCGTCGCCGATCTCGTGATCGGCCCAGACCTTGTCGAGCATCGTCCGCGGCGCGGTTCCCATACCGGGATTCTACGAACGGGGCGCTAGCGGAGGAGCAGTGTGATGAGCAGCGCCGCCGTGACGATCTTGGACACCATCACGACGGGGAAGACGGTCGAGTAGCCGCGCAGGACGCTGTTCTCGTCGGACGTGTTCTGGGAGGCGTAGGCGAACACGGCCGGCTGGGTGGAGACGCCTGCGATGACGCCGCAGGTCTGGGCCGGCGAGAGCCGCATCAGCCGGCTCGCGACCCCGAGCACGATGAGGTTGGAAGCGAGGGTGACGACGGCTCCGGCGAGGATCACGCGAATCGCCACGGGGCTCGTGACGGTGTGGGCGAACGACTGCCCCGCCTTGGTGCCGATCCCCGCCAGAAGCAGCGCGACGCCGAGTTGGCGGACTGTCTGGTTGGCGGGGGCTGGAAGCTGCCAGCACATCCGGCCGGTATGGCCGAGCGCGCCGAGCGCCAGGCCGACGATGAGCGGCCCGCCTGCGAAGCCGAGCGTGAGCGTTCCGCCGCCGGGAAGCGGGAACGGGATCAGCCCCAGCAGCATGCCGGCCGCGATGCCGAACGCGAACGGCAGCACGTCCAGTTCGTTCAGGCTGCGGTAGGAGTCGCCGAACACGCGCGAGGCCTTGCGCAGCTTCTTGCGCGGCGCGATCAGCCGGACGTGGTCTCCCAGCTCGAGCATCAGGTCGGGGTGGGCGACCATGTCGGTGTCGCCCCGGCGGACACGGGTGACGACGGCGTGATAGCCCGACAGGTCGACGTCGCCGAGGCGGGCCCCCGCGAGGCTGTGGTCGGACACGACCACCCGGCGGGAGTCGACCCTGGAGTGGTCGAACGCGACCGTCTTGTCGTCGATCATCTCGCCGACGACCTCGAGCGCGGCGCTCACGTCCTCGCGCTTGCCGTTCAGGGTGATCCGGTCGCCCTTGTGGATCTCGTACTCGGGGTCGGCGGCGATCAGCTTGCCCTTGTGGTAGACGCGTCCGAACGCGACTCGATGGTTCAGGTGCTCGGCCAGCTCGCGCAGCGTGAGACCGTCGACGTCCTCGACCCGTGCCGTCCGCTCGACCAGGCGGCGGCGCTTGGCCGGATCGTGGCGGAGAAGCGCCGAGCAGATCAAGAGCGGAACGAGCACTCCCAGCGGGTAGGTCAGCGAGTAGCCGATCACCGGCTCGGCGCCCAGCTTCGCGAACACGTCGGCGGGCGAGTGGGCCTCCATGTACCCGACGATCGCGGCCAGGCCGGGGCTGGTCGTGGCGGCACCTGCGAAGACGCCGGCGCCGGTGGCGGAGCTGAGGCCGGCGAGCGCGGCCATGACGGCGGCGACGACCGCGCCGAGGACGACGACGCCGATCCCGGTCGTGTTGAGCGGCAGGCCGCGGCGCCGGACGGTGCGCAGGAAGCTCGGCCCGCACGCCAGCCCGGTGGTGTAGACGAAGATGGCGAGCCCGAACGTCCACACGTCGTCGGGCAGGATCCAGCTGGCGGAGACGGCGCCGGCGCCGATGCCGACGAACAGGACGGCCGCCACGCCGAACGAGAAGCCGTTGATCGAGATGCGGCCCGCCGTGAACCCGACGCCGCAGATCAGGAACAGCAGCAGGATCGGGTTGGATGCAAGCAGGCTGATCACGATACGGCCGTCACGATGGTTCTGTAGATGTGATCGGACGCCGGAGCGACTTCTTCATCCAGCCACGCGTGTACCTCGTGGCACCGCCGGGTATGTCCTCGGCATGGCTACCACACAGACATCCCAAGGAATCCTGGCCGACTCCCAGTCGGACACCCGCGAGCACATCATCGAGCTTCTCACCAAGGCCTACTGGATGGAGGTCGAGACGGTGATGAGCTACCTGGCCGCCTCGGTCAACCCCGACGGCGTGCGGGCCCGCGAGATCGTCGAGTCACTCGAGGAGGACGTCGACGAGGAGCTGGGGCACGCCCGCCAGTTCGCGGCGCGGATCAAGGAGCTCTACGGGGTCGTCCCCGGCTCGAAGGACTTCAGCGCCGAGCAGAGCTTCCTCCAGCCGCCCGAGCACCAGACGGACATCGTGCACATCATCCGCGGCGTGATCGAGGCCGAGACGGGGGCGATCGAGCACTACACGCGCGTCATCGAGGAGACCGAGGGCGTCGACCCGGTCACGCAGGACATGGTGATCGGCATCCTGCGCGACGAGCAGGGGCATCGCCGGCTCTTCGAGGGCTACCTGCGCGAGTTCGAGGCCGAAGGCGCAGCCTGACGCTCGCTTGACATACTGGCGTCCGTCGTGGACGTCCTCGAGTTGTATGCCCGCGTCACCCGCGAGTTCGAGCGGCGCGACCTGGAGAGCTACCTCGCGCTCATGCACCCTGAGGTCGAGTTCACGACGGTCGCCTTCGGTGAGGAGCGCGTCTTTCGCGGCCACGACGGCGTGCGCGAGTGGTGGGAGGCGCTCTCGGCGAAGCCGGGCTACGACGCCTACTCGTCGACTGCCACGGCGATCGCCGACGACGCGATCGTGATCCGGGCCCGTATCCGCGCGCCGAGCCAGTCCGGCGGCTACCTCGACGCCGCGGCTCTGTGGCTGCTCGTCGCCCGCGACGGGCTGGTGTGGCGCTACGGGCCGGTGGAGTCCGAGGATGCCGCCCGGGCGGAGTACGACGGGGCGGACTAGACGAAGGGGATCGCGTGCGGCGTGCCGGTGCGCGCGCCGTCCGGCGCCTGCACCAGGAGCCCCTCCGCCGGGTCGGCGCCGGCGTCGACCAGGCAGACCGCGATGTTCCGCTCGAGCGCGAAGGAGTAGACGGCCCAGCGGGTGACGCCCACCAGGTCGCCGGTCGTGGTCTCGACCGGCCAGTGGCGCTCCATCCGCGGAAACGGCTCGCCGTCGCACACGAGGCCGATGCTGCGCCGGGCCGGGCCGTTGTCGCGGACGGCGCGCAGCGCGTCGCCGCCGACGAAGTCGCGGTCGAGGTCGAGCAGGTGCCCGATCCCGAGCTCGATCGGGTTCATGTGCGAGTTGGTGGCGTACTGCGTGTCCGAGATGCCCTGCTCGACGGCACGCACGATGTTCGGCCCCGTGACGAGGATCCCGTGCGGCTCGCCCGCTGCCAGCAGCGCGTCCCACAGCTCGCCGGCCCTGCCGGAGCCGAGCGGGTACAGCTCGTAGCCCGGCTCGCGGCTCCAGCCTGTGTTGGAGACGACCGTCTCGACGCCCGCCACCTGCATCGGCGCGCAGCGGTGGCGGCCGAGGCCGGCCAGCTCGGCGCCGGCCAGACCGGCGAGCACGTCCGCCGCGCGCGGGCCCTGGAGCTGGAGCGGCGCGACGTCGGCCTCGGCGACCGTGACGTCGTCGCCCCGGGCGAGCGCGATCCCGGCCGCCCACAGGCTGAGGTCGACGTCGGAGTGCGAGAACCACACGACGTCCGGCCACGGCCGCAGCACGATGCACTCGCACATGATCTCGCCGGCCCGGTCGCATACCGGCGTGTAGCGGCACTCGCCCACCTCGAGGTCGGAGAGCATGCGCGGCGACAGGTGGTCGGCGAGGGCGAGCGCCGCCGGCCCGCGCAGCTCGCACTGCCGCTCGGCTCCGACGTCCCACAACGTCACCCGCTCGACCAGCGCGCGGTAGTCCTCGCGCGGGTCGCGGCCGTACCCCATCGGCATGTAGGTGTGGTTGTAGACCATGAACTCGCAGGCGCCGTGCTCGAGCGTGCGCTCGAAGTACGGGGAACGGCGGGTCGTGGGATGGAGCACTTGGTAGCATCATCATCGCATGACCGCCGCCGAGGCTCTCCGCTCCGTCTGCGACGCCTGGGAGGCGGGGGACCCCGACGCGGCCGCCGGCCTCTTCGCACCGGACGGTGTCTACGAGGACCCGCTCTACCCCGAGGCGCTGACCGGCCCCGAGGCGATCCGGGCCGGGATGGTCGAGGGCATGGGCGCGATCGAGAACTGCCGGGTGACCCTCGACCCCGTGATCGAGGACGGCGACCGCGTGCTCGCCATCGGCTTCTTCGCCTCGAAGCTCCGTGACGGAGGTGCCCGGTTCGACTTCCCGTTCGCCATCCTCGTCGAGCTCCGGGACGGCAGGATCTCGCGTCTGTCGGAGTACTTCGACACACGCCCGCTCGTGCCCTGACCGGGGGGCGAAATCCCATCCGCGACCCGCTGTAACAAAGGGGGTCGCGCGTCCGGTGTTTCCCGTTACAGGCGTATCACCTTGATGGGGGAGGAAGACGATGGCGAGGTTCCGAGACCGAGACGGAGAGCTGTCCGCGCTCGAGGCGGCGCTCCGAAACGGGCGTCCGCAGCCCGGGGCGGGCCTCGAGCGCGACATTGCGCAGAGCGTTGGCGCTCCGACCGGGCGCCGCGGCGCCCGACCTGCGCTCGCGCTCCTCCTGACGACAGGGGCGGCTGCGGCCTTCCTGAGCTTCGGTGGAGTGGGCTATGCGGTCGACGCGGTCAACACCGCAACCGGCGGAGGCTCGGGCACGGCGTCCCAGGACGAGTACGCAGGCGGCTGCGTCGAGTACGTGAACCCCCACGGCAAGGTGATCCCGCCGGCCGGGCTCACGCCTCCGGGGACGAACCCGAAGGGCGGCGAGAACCCCGACGGCTTCTACCAGGTCGGCAACCCCGGCGGCGGCGACGTGATCGTCATCGACCTCGGCTCCGGCACGCAGTTCGGGCCGTTCCCCGGCGGCACGGCGATCAAGTACACCCAGGCCACCGGCAAGACCCCGAGCTCGAAGAAGATCGGCAGCGACAACGGGCAGGCGGGCGCGGTGTCGGTCCACATCACCGGCACGGGCGACTTCCAGATCGTCCCGGTCGGCGGCGGCGCCGCGCAGACGTGCCTGGTTCCGCGACCTCCGAAGTGAGCATTCCACAGCCTCGCCGGCTCGGATCGGGAGGGCCATCGCCAGGACGGCCCTCCCGGTTCGGGATGCGACAAGCCAGCCCGGGGCACGTATTCTTGGGGCGAGGCAGCACGTGGATCAGCGACCCAAACAGGGTGAGCCGCAGATAGGGCTCCCGGACGAGACCCGGTGGGCGTCGGAGGGTGGCGCGTCCGTCGACGCCCGCGTCGCGGAGGCGTACGCGTCGGTGAACGGCGACGTCGTCAGGTACCTCGGCGCCGTGGTCGGCCGCGGCGTGGCGGAGGACGTCGCATCGCAGGTCTGGGTCGAGGTCGTGGCGGGTGCGGGCAGGTTTCGTGGAGACGAGGCGGCGTTCCGCCGGTGGGTGCTGGCGACGGCCCGGCGACGGGCGCTCGACCACCGCCGCCGCTGGTGGCAGCGTTCCGTCGTCCTGCGGCCGCCGGGGGCGTTCGAGCTCGACCAGCCGGTGCTCGACGACGAGCTCGGAAGCGACGCCGTGGCGGCGGTCGCGCGCATCAAGCGGCTGCCCGCAGCCCAGGCCGAGGTGGTCCTCCTGCGGGTGCTCGGGGGCTACAGCGCCGAGGAGGTGGCCGAGATGACGGGCCGCACCCCCGGCGCAGTCCGGGTCATCCAGCACCGAGCGCTTCGGCGGCTCGCCAAAGAGCTCGATCGCGAGGCACGCCGTGAGGGTGGGGTGTAACGCCGATGGGCCTGCGTGCGTTTCTGCTTTCCATGAGGGCGGTTCGATTGGACGACGAGACTGCGGATCGGATGCTCGCTGGCGTGGTGGACCCTGCCGACGCGCCTCCGGGCTATTCCGCGGTCGCCGAGCTCCTGGAGACGGCACGAGCCGCGGCGGGTGTGCCTGTGCCCGCCGCGACGACCGTGCGTCGTCCGTTCGACCTCGGGGTCACCGAGGCCGCCTCCACCGGGCGAGTCGTGCGGGGACCGCGGCTCGGGCGGCGCCGCATTCCGGTGCTGGCCGCCGTCGCATTCTGCGCAATGACCGGTGGGGCGTACGCGGCTGGTGCAACCGGCGCCGGATCGTCGACCGTGTCGGCGGTCCTCGATCACATCGGCGTGGGCTCGCTCGTCGGTAGCCCGTCCGGAGGCCATTCCGCAGCCACGTCCCGGGCGGACGCTCTCAAGGGGGAGGCATCGGCGCAGACGACCACGGGGGCGGCATCCGCCGCCTCCGTGGGCGCCGGGCACCACGGTGACGATGCGACCGACGCCAAGGACGGCAAGGGGCATGGCGCCGAGATCTCGAAGCTGGCGCGCACGACCGACGCGAAGGGCGTCGACAAGGGCGCCCAGATCTCGACCGCGGCCAGCGGCGGCAAGAGCCATGCCGGCGAGCACGGGAACGGCGGCACGCATCCGACCCACCCGACCCATCCCACGCACCCGACCCATCCCACGCATCCGACGCATCCGACGCACCCGTCCGGCGGAAACGGCGGCGGCGGGTCGCACAAGCCCGGCAGCTGACCGCGGCTACGCGGTCGCGATCCGGATCGCGCGAACGTCGCGCTGCTCGGTGATCAACCCGCCTCCGGCGCGTTCGAGAACGCCGCCCGCGCCTTCGCCGGCCCGGCCAGCGCCTTCAGGAACTCGCGCTCGGTGTAGGGCGTGTTGGCCTTCAGGAACGGCGGCGCCGGCGCCATCGGGACGATGACGTCGTCGTCTCCCTCGAGATCCTTCAGCCACAGCGCCATCACGTAGAGCGCCGAGACGCGGATGATGCGGGCCTCGAAGTTCCCGTCGCGCACCTGAGGCAGCTTCGCCGCCGCCTTCTGCGCCGCCGCGGTGGCCTTCACGAACGGCCCCTCGTTCACGTGGTCGAGGCCGCGGACGGCCCCCTTCGCGTCGACGCCCACCTCGGCGCTCGCGACGGCCGTCCCGGCATCCTCGACCAGGTAGCGCCACGCGGTCATCGGCGCGGCCGCGAGGGCGCCCGGCTTGGCGAGGGCGTCGAGGCCCAGGTTGTACACGGCGTGGGGAGAGGCGAGGGCGCGGCCGCCGGCGCCGATCTCACGCAGCGAACGGGCCCGCCTCCGCGCCCTGGTCTCGGCGCGGTGAACGTCGAGCACGCCGTCCGTCGCGGCCTTCTCGGCCTCGGCGGGCGGCGTGGGGTACTCGATCGGCACTGGTTCGCTCAGCTCCTCGTGTAATAGGTGTGGGTCCAGGTTCCGTCGCCGTGGTAGGTGTTGCGGAATGCGGAGTAGGGCATGCGCGTCCTCCCGAAGATCGGATCCTGGACGTTCAGGAACCCGGGGCCCGTGCCGGGGTCGGAGTAGCCGTCGAGGACGATGAAGTGGCCGCCGCCGCCGGCCCAGCCGATGCGTACGCCCACGGGCCGTCCGGCGTTCAGCTCGTGCTCGACATCGCTCAGGGTGACGGGGTTTCCGACCCAGCTCTGGAGATTGCCGGTTCGCGTCAGGGCCCGGTCCAGGTACCAGTCGCGGTTGCACTGCGACGTCGACCCGTCGGCGCAGCAGGTCGTCTCGCCGAGCTCGGCGTTCGCGAGGCTGCACTGCGTCCACGCGCTGGCCGGGTTGTAGAAGTGGCTGATGCTCGTCGAGACGGCCGACCAGCACCAGTTCGGCTGGGGCTGCGACTGCAGCATGAGGCCGATGTCGCGGTGTCGCTCGGCCGTGCCGGTCGACCAGAGCGGCCGGCTGTCGAGGGCGGAGACGACCGCGTTCCCGTCGTCCTGGAGCACGAGGCGGGCGCCCGGATGGCCGGCGGTGCGCGCCTCCCACACGACCGTGCCGGCCGGCCCGGCGAGGACGAGATTGCCGTCGGCCTGCATCGCGGCCTGCGAGACGGCCTGGCCGTTCGTCCCGGTCGCCCAGATGGCGGTCTGGCCGTCGTAGAGCACGAGGTTGCCGTCGGTCTGGAGCACGAGCTGGAACTGGCCCGACGGTGAGCGCAGGCGCGCCTTCGGCGCCAGCGCGTCGGGCGGCCACAGCGTCTCGGCGCGGCCGGCGGGCGGCCAGAGCGGAGTGGGGGTGCACCAGACGACCGCCTTCTTCTTGCCAATGATCGCGACGGTGCCGTCGTCGCGCAGGATGAGCCGCGCGCCGGGCGTCCCACCGGTGTTGGACGACCACACGGCCCCTGCCGGGCCGTGCAGCACGAGGTTCCCGTCCTCCTGCATCACCGCGCTCGTCACGGCCTTGCCGGCAGTGCCCGTCGACCACACCGGCACTCCCGAAGCGGCGAGGACGAGGTCGCCGTCGGGCTGGAGGGTGAGCGTCAGCGGGCGGGTCTTGGCGGTGAGCGCCGCGCCCGGGAAGAGCGCCTCCGTCGGCCGCAGCCGGTCGCCGGCTGCGGCGGCCCACTGGGTCGCCGAGCCGGACTCCCACACGTCGGTGCCGTCGCTCGTGCGGACGACGAGGACGCCGTCGTCCTGGACAACCAGGCTCGCGCCGCGGTGGCCGTTGGTCTTCGTCTCCCACACGACCTGGCGCTTGCCGACCAGGGCGAGGTTCCCGCCGGGCCGCATCTCGGCGTGCGTCGCCCCCTTGCCGGCGGTGCCCGTCGACCACAGCCGCTCCGCGCCCGCCTTCAGGAGGACGAGGTCGCCGTCAGTCTGCATGACGAGCGTTACCGGCCGCGTGGGCGCGTGCAGCTCGTGCCCGGCGGCGAGGGTCTGGCCCGGACCCAGGTGGTTGGTCATCGCGGGCAACCGTATCAGTCGACGAGATGGCGCAGGTATCTCCCGGGCCACCCGGTCGAAGTGGCGGCGCACCGGCTTGGTCACATGTTCCGCCCCCGTCTGAGCCCCGCCCCGAACGCCCCGGTGTAGAGCCGCACCGGCACGAACCGCAGCGCCTTCATCGCGACCATCATCGGAAACGGGAAGACGATCTCGGCCTTCTCCTTCTCGATCCCGCGGCAGATCCGGCGGGCGGCGTCGTCGGGCTCGAGCATGAACGGCATCGGGAAGGTGTTCTTGGCGGTGAGGTCGGTGCGCACGAACCCCGGGCACACCGTCTGCACCGTGATGCCGAGCGGGCGCAGGTCGATCCGCAGCGCCTCGAGCATGTTGATCTCGGCGGCCTTGGTGGCGCCGTAGGCCTCCGACCGCGGGAAGCCCCGGTAGCCGGCGACGCTCGCCATGCCGACGATCGTGCCCGCCCGGCGGCGGCGCATCTCCGGGAGCACCGCTTCGACCCCGTGGGCGAGCCCCATGACGTTGGTGTCGAAGTGCCGGCGCATGACGTCGGCGTCCCACTTGTCGACGGTGAACTGCTGCCAGTAGGCCGCGTTCAGGATGACCACGTCGAGGCCGCCCAGCTCGGTGCGAATGCGCTTCTCCGCGGCCATCACCGCGTCGCGGTCGGTGACGTCGAGCGGCACCGGCAGGACGCGCGGCCCGAGCTCCTCGAGCTTGTCCGCCCGGCGGGCGCTGGCCGCCACGCGGCACCCGCGCCGGACGAGTTCCGCCACGAGCGCCGCCCCGATCCCGCTGGACGCGCCGGTGACCCAGACCCGGCGGCCCCCGAGCCTCACGCCCGCGCCAGCCGCAGGTGGACGTCGCCGAGCGCGCCGGTCGCGAACCCGGCCTCGCAGTAGGCCAGGTAGAACTCCCACATCCGCCGGAACGTGGCGTCGAACCCGAGCGCGGCCACCTCGTCGGCACGGGCCACGAACCGCTCCCGCCACATGCGCAGGGTCGGCGCGTAGAAATGACCGATCTCGCCGGCGGCGGCGACCCGGAGGCTCGACCCATCCCGCAGCGCGCGGCCGATCGCGGCCTCGGACGGGATCAGGCCGCCGGGGAAGATGTACTTATGCACCCAGCCGTAGGTGCGGCGGGTGGCCCGGTAGCGGGCGTGCGGCATCGTGATCGTCTGCAGCCCGACCGCACCGCCCGGGCGCAGGTAGCGGTCGCAGCAGGCGAAGAACGTCGGCCAGTAGCGCTCGCCCACCGCCTCGAACATCTCGACCGAGACGATCCGGTCGTAGGTTCCCTCGATGTCGCGGTAGTCGGCGAGGACAACCTCGACCAGGTCGTCGACCCCCGCGGCTGCGATCCGCTTACGCGCGAGCGCGGCCTGCGCCTGCGAGATCGTCGCCGACGTGACCCGGCAGCCGCGGGTCGTCGCGAGGTGGATCGCCATGCCGCCCCAGCCGGTGCCGATCTCGAGAACGTGATGCCCGGGGGCGACGTCGGCCAGCTCGGCGAGCGCCTCGTACTTGCGCCGCTGGGCGGTCTCGAGCGTGTCGCCCGGCTCGAAGATCGCGCACGAGTAGGTCATCGTCTCGTCGAGGAAGAGGGCGAAGAGCTCGTTCGAGAGGTCGTAGTGGCGGGCGATGTTTCTGGCCGCGCCCTCGGGCGTGTTCTCCTCGTGCACGGGCAGGCGGCGGTCGAGCAGGCGGCCGATGCGGCGAAACGGCGCCGGCGCGAGCCGTCCCAGCGACGCCGCGAACGCCGCCAGCGCCCCGGCCAGGTCGTCGGCCGACCAGTCGCCGGCCATGTAGGCCTCGCCGAATCCGATACGGCCGTGCGCGCCGAGGCGGTGGAAGAAGTCCTCGCGGTGCACGGTCATGGTGGGCGCGTCGGGCCGGCCGGCGACCGCGGCGCGGCCGTCGGGCAGGATCACCGTGAGCGAGCCCTCCGGCAGCGTCCGCACCGCGCGCAGGAAGAGCGCTCGCGCGATCCTGGCCCGGGTCGGCGCGACCGCGGGCTCGGGCACCCAGCTCTGTGCCTCCTCGCCCCGCAGCTGGGTGGCGCTCAT
>Ga0075434_100003750_pt1 | contig 13576 bp, 37 predicted proteins | sample RhiMethybrSRZTD3_FD_75298 | JGI IMG/M metagenome (GOLD analysis project Ga0075434, IMG submission 75298) | Populus rhizosphere microbial communities from Tennessee, USA - Rhizosphere MetaG P. TD hybrid SRZTD3 | ecosystem: Host-associated > Plants > Roots > Rhizosphere > Soil | place: USA... | reverse complement strand
CGACCTGACCGGCGCGGCCGATCACAGCGTCTCATTCTCTCTCAACACCAATTCCACCGCGGTCGTCAATACGGAGAGTGGCGGCAAGCGACGGCTGACGACGCAGGCAACGGGGCCCGGTGTCGCCGAAATCCTGCCGTACTACAACCAAAACGGCCTGCCCGCGACCGAGCATCTGCCGACGCTGATCAACCCGAAGACGAGCGCCTGGTACGTCGAAGGGCGAGCCGCGATCGAAACACACGGCGCGAATAGCCTGCTACTCCCATGTTCGATTGCGCTCACGTCCGCCGGCGTCATCCAAGTGCCCGGCGGGGCCATCACGGGCAATACGTTCGTTGGGTTCGGGTTGGTTGGAACGACCTTTGCCGGCGGCAATGTTTCGTTTCTATCTCTCATTGCGTGCAGCGCCGCGACGATCCTAGTGCAGACGTCGACGATTCCATGGACGTCGACGATGCAATCTTACGCGCTGGAGTACGACGGGGCGCGAACGATCACGGCGCGGGCCTATGCGCCCGATGGAACCGTGGCGACCTGGACGACTCAGAACCTGAATCAGATCCCCACAACGCCACCCGGGTCGAACGTAGGCTTTCACCCGAACCAATGGTTGATGGCGACGGACACGACCGTCACCACGATGCTCTGCGACTACCTGTACGGGGCGGGACCGAGGACATAGATGGCAACGCCAAAGAAAATCCTGCGTTCCGACGTCATCGGGGTGATCGGTGATTCGATCAGTTCCGGCTTCGGTTCGACCGATGGGTGGATGTTCAATTTTATGCCGTCGGTCGCGGTGCAGAACTTTGGCCCCGTGTCCGGTGTCAACCCGCTCCGCCAGCCAGTCGGCTACATGGCGCAGAGGTATCCCAGCTTCGCGATCGACGCCTCGCCGGGGCGGAAGGTCGGCGACATCTCCGGGACCATTGCGACGACGCTGGCCCCATTCATCGCTTTGCGGACGAACGTCTACATCGTCCAGCTCGGCACGAACGATGTTGCCGCGCTCGTTCCGGCCGCGACGTTCGCTACTCAGGTCAATACCGTTGTCAGCGCGATCCGTGCGGCGCCGTTTTTCAAGCTGCTGATCTGGATCGGCCCCGGGTTCACCTTCGAGAACTGGCCGGACGGCGCAAACGCCTTCGACACGGTCCTCGACGGAATCAGGGACAAGGACACGCAACTTGCGGCGGCGATGGCGGCCCTATCCAGTGATTGCGCTTTCGTCTCCTGGCGGACGTGCCGGATCAACGCGCTGAACGCGACCACGAACCCGACTCACGCGACGACGGGAATCTACACGTCTGACGGCACGCACCCGACGTCAGCGCCGACAAGCGCCAACGTCACGTCGGGTGACAACCTGCTGTCCAGCTTCACGGTTCCGCTGCTGACCTTCGCGTGACCTGGCACCACGTAGCCGCCCTCCTGATCGCCGCCGCCATGGTAGTGGCGTGCGTGTGGATTGTGCGCTCCGCGTCTCCTGAAGCTGGTGGCCGGGAGATGTTCTTCGGCGTCGTCCAGCTCGCGAATACGATCTGCTCGGGCGTTGCCGGGATGGCGCTAGGGCCGATGCTGCTGCGCCAGCGTGCCAAGGGTAAGCCGCCGTCACCTTTTGAGCCCAGCGATGGAACCAAATGAACCAAACAGCGATCTCGAAGTCGAACGAGCCGTGTTCCGAGAATGCAAAACTGCGCTTGAGGCTTTGGCGGGAGCGTTCGGCCGAGCTGCTGAGCGACCTGGCGGCCTTTCTTCCGACGAGCTTACGGCCCTGCGAGGCCTCTCCCGTCGAACGGCCATCCTCATCGCCTCCGTTGCGTTTCCCATTCCCGGTACCGTAGAGGACCGGCATGGGAGATGACTTCGGGGACGATGACCCGACGATCTTGGACGGGACCCCGCTGACCGAGAGCGGTGAGATCACGCCCATCGAGCCCCCGAGGTGTACCGAGTGCGGGGCCGTCGTGTTCGAAGACGACTTCGACCAAGTCGCCCTGGCCATCGGCCTGGAGCGGTGCGTGCGGTCGAGGCCCGGGGCTGAGAATCCGTGGTGGTGGTGCGCGAACTACAGCCCGACGCACCGGAAGTGTGTGCAGCTCTACCCGCGCTAGGGCTTCGGCTCACCCGGAGTAATGGGGCCGCCGTTGATGCGCTTGTTCACGAATTCCTCGACGGCCTTGAACGCCGTGTTTGCCACATCCGCACGAATGGCGGCAGGGCAGAACTTGTGCGTGCAGAATCCGCCGCCCCTGTCCTGGTAGGCGGTCCCGCACGAATCGCAACGCCACTCGGTGGGCTCAGCGCCTTGCCTGAGAACCCCGCCAGCATCCAATTTCCAGCGGCACGGATGCAGGAGTGCGCCGGCCGCAGACTTCGCCAGCGACCCGTTTAGGATCGCGTTCACTTCGCGATGGGCTAGCAGCCAATCCTTCTCAGCGTCGGTCATCGCTCACCCGGAGTAGCTGGATGGAGCGGCCGACCGGCGTCTCGGCAGGCGGGGGTGCAGTAGCAAGCCCCGTCGCCTATGCCGCGCAAGAACCATAGCCCCTCGGGGACATCGTCGGCGTACCCTCCGCATCCTGGCGCGCACACCGTAGGAACAGGGGCGGGCGAGGTGGCGTCAAAGGAAGCGTCGATGCGTTTCAGCATGCGCAATCGCTCCGCTGCCAGAGAGCGGCGAGCGATTTCAGCGATGGCGTTAACGTTATCACCCGTGCCTTTCGCCCAGTCGATGTCGTAGCCCTCGATGGCGTTCAGCGCCCTCTCCAGCTCGGCGATGCGCTGGCGGGCGGCGGTTAGGTCCCTGGACAGCTGACACTCCACGCCGTTTTTGTCGTCACATTCCCAGTAGTCAGGACCGCGACCTGACCGTTTCGGCCATACTGGACGGCCGCAGACGTCGCAAACCTCGTCGCTCATCGCTTCCCTCCCTTGGTAGTCCCGCTACCGCCGCAGTCGGGGCGTTTCGGGTCTGCCTTGCCAACCATCCATCTCGGCCAGCGCGCGACTTCCCTCGCAGTCCTGTTTATGAACGCCCTCAGCCGCCGCAGCTCGCCCTTTGTCACGTCTTGCCTTTCGCGTACACGGCGCAATCTGCATCGTGCATGGCGATGGTTCGCCCGCGGGCAATCGCATCGCAGCCCGCGCACGTCTCGGCCGTCCCGCTCCCCGCTGGCGTGCTGCTGGCGCGCTGGACTTCTGCCTTGCAGTCGGGGTGGTCGCATAGATGGACGTAAGCGACGTGGTCGGCCATGTTGTGCGGCGTCCCGGTCTGCCGGGATGCGCCGAGGAAGTCGCGGGTCGCGGCAGGCAACAGCCCAGCAGCGCTGGCGCCCTGCTCCCAAACGAGTATCCACCGTCCCAGCAGCTCCCTCGCCTCCATGAGTTCCTCTTCGTGTATGGCGGCTTGCTGGGTGTCGCGGGCTTCGAGCATCTCGGTGACACGGTCGCACACGGCGGAGTGAACGCGTGTCGTTCCAAACAGACAATTCGCCGGGAACCAATCGTGTGCCACTTCCCTCGCAGCCTTCCCCTTGGTGGCACTGGTGGTCATGGGCGGCTCCCTTCGCTCCAAAGCGCGCTTTCGATTATCGCAGCGACGTCAGCGTCAGCCCCGTCGTCGGCAAGTTCTGCCCACGCATCATATTCCGGCGGCGGCCAAGAAATGTCACTCCGCGCCCAGGAGAGCAGCCATCGCAGGGTGTACAGTTCTCCGCCGTGCGGGTCGCGCGGCATTGGCTCGCTCCCCTTGGTGGCGGTCATGGGGTGGGCTCCGGGTCGCTGGGTTCAAGCCATCTCTCGCGCGACAGCTCGTCGCTGTGCAGGTTGTGGTAGACGACCCGGGCGCGTTCCTTCCTGGCCCGTCTCCACGCAGCCTCAATCTCGGCGCCTTCCTCCGAGGTGTAGAAGTTCCCCGTAGACTCGTCGCGCACGAGGACCTCGTAGATTTTCGGCTGCGCGTAAAAGCGCCTTTGCCAGCCAGCGATGTCACGACTCATCGTCGTCTCTCTTTCTTTCTGAGTGGGCGGGTCACGGCTTCTCGGGGAAGGCGCGCCGCTTCGCCACTGCGTTGGGGCCGAGCTGGGGCTTCGACTTCCGCCCCTCGGCTCTCAGCTCGGCGTGTTGCTCGGCGCTCACGCGGTAGAAGACCGGAGGCACCGAGGCCGAGCCGGTTGTGGTGGGGTGGCCGACCTTGCGCAGCCGCCACTTATGCGGGCTCTGCGCTCGCGTGATTGTCCCGGCGACCATGCACGGCTCACCAGGGGCAGCGCCGCACTTCGGACACCGGATGGCGTGTGGATTCATCGCTTGGCCTTCCAGGGGCGTCGCGCGGGCGGCCCCGGCGGATAGTCGATATCAACGCAAAGGTGTCCGCCGGTTTGAACGAAGGCGTCCACGGCTGTTGCGACCGCATCCATGCGACGCTCTGGCGGTACGTCCTTCATCGCCCTGGCTATACGGGCGGCATCAGCGATTTGCCGCCGCGTTCGTTTACGGTCCATCGACTTGCCAACCCACGGACTCATGGCATCCCGTCCGATTCGATGCCCTGCTCGCCTTCCTTGCACGTCCCACACGCAGGGAACGGTGCCCAATCAGACGTGCCGCCACATTCCGGGCAGACCGATTCGCCGTAACGAGTAGTGACGGCCTTCGGACCACCCTCCGAAGCTGAGGGAGCGGGGACTGCCGCTCCACCGTCGTCAACCGCGTGATCGCAGTGCGCCATGCAGGTACCTTCGAGACACAGCGGCGCGCCGCACTTGCAGACCGGCTCATTCTTGTCGTGGTTCCCCTCGTGGCCGGCTTCCTGCGAGCACCCGATGATCACGCAGGGCTCGAACGACATCGCCGCCGCGAGCTGCCGCGCCATCCACACATTCGCCTGTGCCCACTCTTTCAACGCTGCCTTGTCCATGGTCCGTTACCTCCTACCCTCTAAGCTAGCAGCCTGCCGAATTGATGTCAACACCTATTAGCGGCTCACCGAGCCCTCCGGGATGAGCGGGACGGCATCGGCCAAATCTTCGTCTTGCCCCGGGGCTGCAACTCCCGGCCTGCACGCCGCAGGAAATCAGCGGCGCGGTCACACACGCCGTTGTGGTGCCCGTCTCGGCATAGCGGGTACGGGTTCAGTCGCCCGTCATCGATGCCGTAGAGGAATTCGTGCGCCATCTCGCGCGTTCGTTGCTCCTCTCGACTGGCCCGCGCGCCCCTCATGGTGTCCGGGCCTTCCCGACAACATCCGCAAGTGCCTTCATCCTGACGTCGAGGGCAGCGAAGCACTCAGCGCAGAGAACATGACTCGGCAGCCGGGCGGGTCTGTCGGGATGGTTGCAGCACTTGAACTTCTTGCTGTCGCGCGTGCCGATTGTCGGGGTCGTCTCGTCGTCCATCGCTCTCCTCCCTCGGTATGGGTGGGCTCAGGGGCCCCAGTAGTTGCGGAACGCGATCACCTCGGCAACCTTCGCCACGAACAGCATGAGCACGACGCCGACGGGAATCCCCAATGCGAGGCCGATCAGAAGCATTGCGGCTCTCTCCCCTGTTCCTTCATGGTCCCTCCTGGGTGTGCTGGGGCTTGTGACAGCCCTCGTCGTGTTCGCAATGCTCGCAGCGGGTCTCATCGTACGCGGATGCGCTGAAGTTCTTGCACATGCCGGGGACATGGTCAGAGCCGCGCCACCCCGCCGGTTCGCAGACGCATCCCTTCGGAGGCGGCGTAAAGTCGTGGTGGTCGTTTTCCTCGACGCCGCAAATTAGGCACTCAACGCCATCGCTCATCGCCCCTCCTGGGTGTAGTGTCCCGAATCCGTGGTTACGCCTGAGCAGCTCAGGGAAGAGGCTGTAGAAGCCGACGCGATAGCCGGCAAGCTCGAGAAAGCAGCGGCAGCCCACCGACGGCAGGCAGAGCGATGCCGGAAGCTCGCCACTGAAATCGAAGCCGATCCAGCCTTGTCATCCATCACCGAAAGTCGTAGCATGTTCCGTAGCAAGATGGAACTAGAAAACGAACAGGTGAGCAAGCGGGTGAAGATTTCCTCGAAGATGACCAGCGATTCCCCGGCAAAGAAAGCACTCCTGGAGGCGAACATAACCCCCAAGGACGTCGCCGCTCTGCTGGGAGTCGGTCACTCGACGGTGAACGCCTGGTGTACGGGGGCGAGGTCGATTCCTCGGTCCCACGTCGACCGCCTCAGGGAAAAGCACCGCATCCCGGCCAAGGTCTGGCCGAAAATCGCCGGCTAAATCTGTAGCAAGTACGGCGACTTGTGAAATACTTGCAAAGCCATGTTGACACTGTAGCAAGCTGGGTTTAACTTGCTACACATGCTCAACAACACGGTCATCAAGGTGGTTCCGGGGCGGTTCCCGCAGGGTGGCTTCATCGCCGCGCTCATCATGGGCGGCGCTGTCGTCGTCGACTGCTGGGGCCAGACGAAGAGTGAGGCGCGCACCGAGGTGAAGCGCGCCGCGAAGGAAATGGGCCTCGGTGCTGGGTCGGTGCGGCTGTGAGCCTTCCGACGACGGTTGGAGCAGCGCGGATGGCGGCGAAGCTCTCTGAGGTTCGCCGGGCTGCTAATGCCGTGGCGGCCGATGGAAAGGAATTCGCGCTCGCTAGGGCCCTGGGAGCATTGCTCGCCGACATCCAATCGCTTGAGATCGCGCTGCGCCACTGGAATGGCGCATTCTTAGGGGAAGAGGCTCCGGCCTTCGCTCGGCTGCGGCTCGCGCAGGAGGCCCGCTAATGCCCTCCTGCTTCCACTACAGCGACGAGGCTTGTTACTGCTTCGAGGACGCTGACGTCAGCGACGGCTGCCCTACCTGTAACGGTGAGGGTGACGGCAACGGGGAGTGCTGGAACTGCGACCCTTCGTGCTCGCTGGAGTACAGCCCGGTGCGGGCTTCGTTCCTCATCGTCGATGGGGTGGTCTCCGAGGTGGCGCTGTGAAGGTCTGTTTCTACTGCGCCGCCGCGATGACTGGCCCGAAGTACCGGGACGACGGGTTCCGGTACTTCCACTGCTACGAGTGCCCGATGTGTAGGCGCACCTTCGACGAGCAGCGTCCGCACGCTGAGTGGGAGGCGAACCAACGGGCCATGCGCGGCCTCGACGTTCGCGACTGCGAAAACATCAACGTCCAGGACGGGGCGTGGCCCGGCGAGGGCTTCAACTACGGGATGGGGCGATGAACGACTGCGGGGGATGCGGGAAGCAGCTCGACGTCTGCAAGCCCGTCCAGAGCCACGAGCGCTACGGCTTGCTCTGCCCTGGGTGCGCTCGCTTCGCTGCTGATTGCGAGGCCGAGGTCGCTCGGTTGCGTGCATTCGCTGAGGCCCTGGCTGTCCTGGAGTCGGCGATGAACCCGAGAGCGGTGGTGAACTAGATGCAACCGCGTTGCGACAAGTGCAGGTCCGAGGCTGGCCCGATCATGGTCAAGTCGTGCGAGCTGTTCGTGCGCGATGGCGTGCGGTGCGGACGGATATATTCGCGCTGCATCGACTGCGGCGGTGTTCTCGGGGTCAATCGGTCGCTGTCGTCTCATCGCGCTCTGTACCACGCCAAGCTGGAGCGCCAGCGATGACCCCCGCCGACCTGGAGCGAATCCGCGCCGCACTGGCTGAACGCGGCAGATTGACGTTCATCTGCGAGCGCTGTGGCACGCAGTTCCGTGAGCTGCGCGGGAACCGAAGGCACAAGCATGTCTTCTGCTCGCATGAGTGTTCGCGCCGAAAGATTCCGCCTGTTGAGCGCTTCTGGCCACGTGTGAACAAGAACGGTCCCGTGATTCGTCCCGAGTTGGGCCAGTGCTGGGAGTTCAAGGGGGCCGAGTACGGCGGATGGGGGCACAAACAGTTCTACGATGGCACCAGGAATACCGGGGCACATCGCGTCAGTTGGGTGTTCGCTCATGGGCCGATCCCGGACGGCCTTCTCGTCTGCCACAAGTGCGACAACCCGCCATGCGTGAACCCGGCACATCTGTTTCTCGGGACCGTCGGAGACAACACGCGCGACGCCAGGGATAAGGGACGGCTCAAGGGAAATCAGTGGGCGCGCGGCGAGACCCATCCGCACGCAAAGCTTACGGAAGCAAGCGTCAGAAGTATTCGCGAGAGTAGCAAGACGGCGGAAGAGCTCGCCCGTGAGTTTGGAGTCGCGCCTCATTCCATCAGGAGAATTGTGCGGCGCGCTGCCTGGAGGCACGTTCCATGAACGCCGTCGATTTGGAGAGGATTCGTAGCGCGCTGGTCGAGGGCCTCACCGTCCGTAGAGGGATGCTGCTCACTGACGAGATCATCCGGGACAGGGCTGCGAACTTGACGGAGTATCTACGCCCAATTGTGGATGACATCGTCAAGGCAGCTCTCGTCGACGCGGCCCGTGGGGAGGTTGTGACGGGGACCATCGAGACCCCGCCGTTTGATGAGCCACCGTTCAAATAGGGAGACATCACATGATCGAAACATCGCAGGAATTGAACGAGCTGGCGAAGGCGCTCTCGGCCGCTCAGTCGGAAATCATGGCCGCGAGCAAGGACCGCGAGAATCCCTACTTCAAATCGAGCTACGCCACTCTCGCGAGCGTCTGGGATGCCTGCCGCGGACCGCTCACGAAAAACGGGCTGTCGGTGACACAGTTGCCGGTCAACCAGAACGGCTCCGTCGGCGTGGTGACCACACTCCTGCACGGCAGCGGGCAGTGGATGCGATCGGTTCTCTTCGCCAAGCCCGAGAAAGACACGCCCCAGGCGCTCGGGAGCTGCCTGACCTACGTTCGCCGCTACGCGCTCTCGGCCGTGGTCGGCGTCGCGCCGGAGGACGACGATGGGAACGAGGCGTCTGGCAACGGCAAGCCCGCGATCAAGGGCAACGCCCAGCCCGCTAACAAGGTGAAGGCCGACAACAACGCGCTCATGGCGAACGCGACCCAGATTCAGCAGATCCACATCCTGAAGGAGAAGATCGGCGGCTGGACCGGAAAGGCCGACCACGACAAGCACCCGTATCGCGCCGCGCTCCTGGCCTACAAGGACGCAGTCGGCAAGCCGTGCACGTCGTCGAAGGAGCTGACGTTCGAGCAGGCCAGCAACCTCCTGAAGCGGATGCAGGGAACCTTCGACGCCCAGGTGGCGAACCTAGCCAAGAACGAAGCGGCCGCCCCGATTGCCGGCGGGATGAACGGCGAGCGCGAACCCGGCAGCGACGACGACGACACGGGCGAGGTAGCCGATGCGGGCCTGCTCCAGAACGTCCGCGAAGCCGCTACCAGTGTGTGGGGAAAGAAGGTCAAGGACCTGGCCCCGCAGTGGTTGCAGAGGGAGTTCGGCGTCGACTCGGCGGCTGCGCTGTCGAAGGTGCAGGCAGAGCGAGCGCTTCAGATGCTCTTGAGGGGCGACACGTTGTGACCCTGGCCTTCCCAAAACCGTCGCGCCCCAAGAAGGCCCCACGGAGGCTCACCCGGAAGACCTGGATGAGAAAGAGGCGACCTCGACGCCTCTCCCGCCCTGGCTCCGACCTGGCCTACCTCGTGTGGTTGCACACGCAGCCCTGCATTCTCGCGCTCTCCCATCGCTGCGAGCGCGGCATCCAGGCTTCCCACCTTCGCCGCAACACGGGACTCGGTCTAAAGGAGCCCGACCGAAACGCCATCCCGATGTGCGCTGGCATTCACGAGCAGTGGGAGCAGCACCGGGGAATCTTCGCCGGGTGGACGAAGCTGGAACGATTCGCGTGGTTCACGCGGGCGATCGCCGAGACGCAAGCAACCTACAAACGCTGGGAGCAGCAATGAAGGCCGCCCAGATCGTCGTCAAGGACGCCCTTCGCCACGACGGCGCACCCCGCTCCGAACACCTGATGCTGGTGACGACAGACGGGCGGGTGTTCGAAAGATTCAGCGACGATGACCCAGGGGCGTGGACGGAGGTTCCGCTACCGCGAGATGCAACGAAGCGCTCGCAGTCTGCCAGGGGCAAACGCGCTCGGAGTTCCAGGAAGTAAAGTTTCGTAACTTAGATCGCGCCAAGTATCTGACGTAAGCAAACCGCACCACTTGCCGGCAGGGGGCCGCACAAGTGCATCACGGTTACGTACCCGTACGTCTACACGGTCACGCTGAACGCATGTCTGTGGTCGTGTGCCCACTGGCACACCTACGGGCTTACCCGCACTCTCGGTAACTCGGGCGTGGACGAGGCACTGGAGTTACTGCGGCGGCTTTCCGATCGGTTGACACCGACAGTCGGCGTCGTCGCTGTCCGCGAGCTTACGAAGTTGTACATCTTTTCCCCCGACTTCTTCGGCCTCGCCGATCAGGTCACGGAGCGCGGGCGTCTTGCAACGATTGGGCGAATCCTCGGTGACAGGAACGCCTGCACGCTGAGCCTGGCGGACGTTGACCACTTCCGCACGACACGCCGCGAAGAAGGGATCAAGACTGCGACTCGCAATCGGGAGATCGCGCGGCTGACCAAGATGCTCCGATGGTCCGCCGAACGTGGCCACATCTCGGCGTATCCGCTGCCCCGCGTTCGGGCCGAGGTTGAGAAGAACGAGCGCTCGACGTACCGGAGCGAGGACGACGTGATCGCGGTGGTCACGGCCGCCAAGACGAAAGGACGCCATGCAATCGCCGCGATCATCGCGACCGCCTATGACTCGGGGCTTCGACGTCGGGAAGTGTGCCGCCTGTTGGTGGAGCAGCTCGACGAACGAGATGGGGTGATCGCCGTCCCCGCTCCGGTCACGAAAGCGCAGCGAGCGCGGGCGACGGTTCTTTCAGATTGGGCCAGCGGGCTGATCCGAGCCGTCGAGCGCCCCGAGGGGTGCCCTTGGGCGTTCCCCACGAGGCGAGGGAGGCCCTATCACCCGCGCGTTGTGACGAAGTACTACCAGGAGGCTTGCGAGCTCGCAGGCGTCAAGCCAGCGGCCGGGGAGCGCAACTTCTTCCACGATCTCCGCGCGGGCTTCGGCGACAACCAGATCGCCGTGGGAACACACATGCAGCACGTTATGGAGATGGCGGGGTGGCAGGACTACCGCACGGCGCGCCGTTACTTGAGACGCGCGGCGAGGAAGATCGCGATCGATGCGAAGGCGCGGCTCGAGGAACACCGGCGGTCACCGCAGCGCGCAAAAATCGTCACGAACGAAAAAAAGGCAAGCGAAAATGTTTGACCGCTGAGCTGGCCTTGCTTCAAAGTGTGGTCATCCCTGATGGCGAATTCGAGTCACCACGTCGCGCGCCGTCCCGCCGCTGAGCCATCAGGGATGTTGGACGGCGCGAGCCACGGCGCGCGTCTTGGCGATTCGAAGGAGGGGGTGAGCAACGGGGATCGAACCCGCAACCCCCGGAGCCACAGTCCGGTGACCTCGCTGGCGGATCGCTTCTGGCGGAAGGTCGATAAAAACGGCCCGGTAGTTCGCCTGGGACTTGGGCGTTGCTGGATTTGGACGGGGGCCTACTCCCGCTTGCCCGATGGTCGTCGCGGCTACGGATCCATTTCCGTCCATGACAAGACCGTCAAGTGCCACCGCTTCGCTTGGAAGCTCACCCACGGAGAAATCCCCGCAGGACTCTTTGTTTGTCACCGCTGCGACAATCCTCGCTGCGTCCGGCCTGACCATCTGTTTGTTGGGACCGCGAAAGACAACATTCACGATGCAGTCCGCAAGGGACGCATGCGGGGCGCGAATAGCATCGCGTCCCTGGTAGCCGCCTTTTCCGTCGCTGCCCAAGAGGAGGACGGCTTCCCCGGTGAAGCCTCAAGTCTCGTCGAGGCAGACGAAGTTCTGTTCGGAGAACTTTCATTCACCATGGAGGAACCATGACCGCACGTCCCTCGATCAACTGGCTCGGCTGGCTGTTCGTCGCCCTCACCGCCGCCTTCTTGACCGGCTGTCAGCCTGCGAAGCCCGCTGACTTTGGTTTTTGTCCCTGTCCCGGTTGCTGTGTGGTGGGGCGATGACGCACACGATGCATTCGGCACGGAAGCGGTATCGGCTGGAATTGAAGAGCCGCACGAACCACGGCGAGGGATTTCGGTCGTGGGCGCGGCGCACGTACAACTCGGCGGGCGCGGCCGGCAAGCTCAAGAAGCTCGTCGAGGTGCGACGATGACCGCCCGTCACATCTCCCGCCTCAAAGCATCCCTCTCCCTCCTCCAGGCCTCCCAGGAGAGCTTGAGACGAAGGGGGAGGCTGTTGAGGGAGGCGAGGAAGGTGGCCGCATGCGCACGGTGAGGGTGGAGGTGACGGCCGAGGACATCAAGGCGGGCAAGCGAGAGAGCGCCGAGGAGTGTCCCATCGCTCTCGCGTGTCGACGTGCCGGCCTGATAGACGCGGTCGTCGGCGAGGACGGTGGCATCGACTATCGGTGCCACCCGGACGACGTCTGCTGGACCAACATCCCGGACGGCTCGTCCGAAGAGCGCATGCGTTTCGTTGGCGACTTCGACTCGCGCCGCGACGTGCAGCCGTTCGCCTTCGAAGTGGAGCTGCCATGAGACCCGTGACGTTACGGGACTGGTCCGTCCCCATGGTCAGGACGCTTTCGTGGGTTGAGCTACGCAGGCGTCACCAGGCCCGCCAGCGAGCCCGATTCCTCGCTGCCTGTGCAGGGTTCGTGTTCCTGACCTGTGTTGGGACCTGGGTAGCTGTTGGGGCTTACGTGGGGAGCTGGCCGTGAGCGCGCAGTGGGCGAAGGCGTGGCGGCTGGCGAACAAGTACGTCAACTGCCCATGTGACGACGGTGGCGGCCGGTTCCGCGGGCCCGACCCGTTCTGGCCATGGGCGAGCAAATGGGAGTTCTACAATACGACCGACAGCGGACACGCCATCATGGCCAGCCTCGCTCTCGACGGCGCACCCATCTCGGAGTTGCCGTGAGCGCCCCCGCCGTTCTGTATCAGGACTGCTGCGAGTACTGCGACAAGGACAACCCCGCCGACCGCGAGTGCGAGGCCTGCACCACGAAACGCTGGGTCGGCTACATGCGCGAGTGGCTGGACCGCGCCCGTACCGTTGCCCCGGGGCTGACCAATGCTGAGTGCGCTGTCATCGAACGCTTGATTGAGGACCTCGAAGCGTCATGACCGCGCTCCCCAGAAAGAAAGAGGCGGCGAGGTGAGCGCCATCCCGCAGCACAGCTCGAACACAAACGAGCACTATACACCCGCGATCGTCGTCGAACCGGCGCGTCGGCTGCTCGGCGGATTCGACTTGGACCCGGCTAGCTGCCCGGAGGCTAACGAGCGCGTCAAGGCCAACCGCATCTTCACGATCGACGACGACGGTTTGTCGCAGCCGTGGTCAGGGAGCGTATTCCTGAATCCACCCGGCGGGAAGGTGAAGCGCGTCGGCAATCGCTGGGTCGCCGTCGCAAAGGGACCGGGCAAGTCGTCCATGCAGATCTGGTGGAACTACCTCGCTCGCCAGTGGCAGAGCGGCGCCGTCGAGCGCGCGTTCTTCGTTGCCTTCACGCTGGAGATCCTTCGCACATCCCAATCGTGCGCGCTTCCCGTCCAGGCCTTCCCTCGCTGCTATCCCTCCGAGCGCCTGGCCTTCC
>Ga0075434_100003749_pt1 | contig 13577 bp, 7 predicted proteins | sample RhiMethybrSRZTD3_FD_75298 | JGI IMG/M metagenome (GOLD analysis project Ga0075434, IMG submission 75298) | Populus rhizosphere microbial communities from Tennessee, USA - Rhizosphere MetaG P. TD hybrid SRZTD3 | ecosystem: Host-associated > Plants > Roots > Rhizosphere > Soil | place: USA... | reverse complement strand
TCCGCATAGGCGAGCATCACCGACATCGGCTTGCTGACACCGAGCGTGACCGCAAGCGCCGCGCCAACTGCGGCCGGCACCTCGGCCGCCGCGCGGCTGGCGAGCACCGGCTCTAACGCCTCACCGGCGCCGCCGCGGATGGCGGTGATATCGAGCCCGACGACGGCGGCAGGCAGGAGACCCACATTGGTGAGCACGGAATAGCGTCCGCCCACGCCGGGGTCATGCTCCAGCATAGGGACATGATGCTCGTCGAAGAGAACGCGCAGGCCGCTACGCTTGCCGCCCTTGGCGGGCTCTGTGATGCCCAGGAACAGGTCCGGGATGCGCACTGCGAGCCCCGCGGCCTTCATGGCTGCCAGCGCGGCGGCTGTCTGCATCAGGGTCTCGCCGGTGCCGCCCGATTTCGAGATTGCGACGAAGTGCGTGGTCGCGAGCGGCAGCCGCTTGAGCAGCGTCGCATAGGTGCCGGGATCGAGATTGTCCATGAAGTGCAGGCGCGGACCGGAGCGCAGCAACCCGGCGCCCGGCACCGCGTGGTCATCAAGCTGCGCCAGGGTCTGGCCGCCGAGGCTTGATCCGCCGGTGCCGAGGAACACGATGTCGGTCGCACCAGTCGCGGTGAGACGCCGCGCCGCATCCTTGATCGAGACCAGATCGTCGTGCTTGGCGGGCAGCCGCAGCAGCGGCAAGCTGCTGTCGGCATGGCGCGCGCGCAGCCAAGCAAGCGCGGGCTCGGTGCGCTTGAGCGCCTCGGCGAGCGCCTCAGGCGCTACGCCATTCGCTCCAACCCGGTCGGTGCGGGCAAAATCAATCGACTGCTTTAGGCGCATGGCGCCGACTTTACTGCTTCGAGGTGACGCCCTGCGGCCGGCCCACGACCGTGACCAACATGCCTGGCTCGAGCAGGCGCTTGGCAATACGCTTGGTATCCTCGAGCGTGACCGCATCGATCAAAGCCGACCGCTTGTCGATGTAGTCGATGCCGAGATTGTCGAGCTGCATGCTCACCAGCTGGTTCGAAATCTTGGTCGAGGTGTCGAGCCCAAGCGCGAACGAGCCTTTCAGATAGGTCTTGGCCTTCGCGAGCTCATCCGCAGTCGGGCCTTCCTTGGCCATGCGCGCGACCTCGGTCTCGATCACCTCGATCGTGTCCTTGGTAGCGTCATTGCGGGTGGCCGTGCCGCCAACATGGACCGCGGCATGATAGAGCCAAAGCAGGTTGTCGGAGACGCCATAGGCGAGGCCGCGCTTCTCACGCACCTCGCGGTAGAGCCGCGAGGAGAACGAGCCGCCGCCCAGCACATGGTCCATCAGATAGGCCGGCATGAAATCGGGATCGCTGCGCTTGACGCCCGGACCGCCGAACTGAACCACCGTCTGCGGCACGTCGAGATCGATGACCATGCGCTTGCCGATGCCCTGCATCGTGACGTCGGGGATCGGCGTGAGATCGCCCTTGGCCGGCAGGGTGCCGAAAGCGCGGTCGATCAGCCGCCCGACAGTGGCCGCATCGATGTCGCCGACCACGCCGATCTTGAGCGTGTCGCGCGTGAGCACGCGCTTGAGCAGCGTGCGCATGTCGTCTGCGGTGATCTTGGCGACGCTCTCGACCGTGCCATTGCTGGGGCGGCCATACGGGTGGCCCGGAAAGGCTGTCTCCCACCAAGCCTTGGTGGCGATTTCGTTGGGGCTGGTCGACTGGCGCTGCAGGCGCGAGATGATCTGGGCGCGGATGCGCTCGACCGCTTCTGGCGCAAAGCGTGGCTCGTTCATCGCCAGCCGCAACAGCTCGAAGGCCTCGTCCTGGTTTTCCTTGAGCGTGCGCAGCGAGCCGCGGAAGGTGTCGCGGCCGGCTGTGAAGCTCAGCTCGATCGCGCCGCGCTCGAGCCGTTCCTGAAAGACCTTGGCGTCGACCTCGCCGGCGCCTTCATCGAGCAGGCTCCCCATCATGTTCATGGCGCCGCCCTTGTCCGGCGGCTCCTGAGTGCTGCCGCCCCGGAAGCCGAAATTGATGGCGATGAGCGGAACAGTGGGATCGCGTACCAACCAGACCTCGATGCCGGCAGGCGTCTTGATGCTCTCGATCTTGGTCGCAGACGCGAGCTGCGGAGCAAATGTCGCGGCGATCAGGGCGAGCAGGCCACAGAGCCAAGCACGCCCGCGCGGCCCATGCAGGGTCGGAAGCGACCTCATGACCAGTGACTTCATGGGCGCTTCTCCACGGTCTGGGAATCCTTGACCAGATAGCCAGTCACCGACCGGCGCTTGTCGAGCCATCGCTTGGCGGCATCGCGGACCTGGTCGGCCGTCACCGCCTTGAGGCGCTCGGTCCAGCCCTGGACCTGCTCAATGGTGCCGCCAGTCGTGAGCGCGGCGCCGTACCAGCGTGCGAGCGTGCCCTGGTTGTCGTTGGCATAGACGGCGTCGGCGATGAGCCGGGTCTTGGCGCGGGCGAGCTCATCGGCGGTCACGCCGCCCTGAACGATCTCCGCAATCACGGCATCGATGCCATCCTCGAGCTGCGCCAGGGTCGTACCCGGCTTCGGGGTGCCTGAAACGAAGAGGCGCGTGTCGTCGAGCGCGCTGCCCGAATAGCCGGCGCCGGCATTGACCGCGATACCCTTCTCGACCACGAGCGTGTCGTACATGCGGCTGTTCGAGCCGCGGCCCAGGATGTGGGAGAGAACCTCCAGCGCCTCGCTCTCGCCAGGCTTGGCGGTGGTGTAGGACGGCACCAGGTAATAGCGCTGCACGCTCGGCTGCGTCACGCGCGGGTCGGCGAGCGTAACAGTGCGCGCTGCCACCTGTGCAGGCTCCTGTGGACGGTGACGCGTCGCGACCTCAGTGATGCGCGGAACCTTGCCGTAGGTTTCCTCGGCGAGCTTCTTGACCTCTTCGGCGGTCACGTCGCCGGCGACGATCAGGATCGCGTTGTTGGGCGTATAGAAGCGCTTGTAGAACTCGAGCGCGTCATCGCGCGTCAGCTTCTCGATTTCCTGCCTCCAGCCAATGATCGGCCGCTGGTAGGGGTGATTGAGATAGAGTGCCGCTTCCATCTGCTCCGACAGACGAGCACCAGGATTGTTGGCGACCCGCATGTTCTGCTCTTCGAGCACGACCTGCAGCTCAGGCTTGACGACGTCATCAGTGAGCACCAGGCCGGTCATGCGATCGGCCTCGAACTCCATCAGCATTTTGAGATGCTCGCGCGCGGTGCGCTGGAAATAGCCGGTGTAGTCCGACGACGTGAATGCGTTCTCCTGGCCGCCGATGTTGGACACCGTCTGCGAAAACAATCCTTGCGGATTTTTCTGGGTGCCCTTGAACATCAGATGCTCAAGGAAATGCGCAAGCCCGGTCTTGCCCGCAGTCTCGTCGGCGGCGCCGACGCGATACCAGAGCATGTGCGTCACGACGGGCGTGCGGTGATCGGGAATGACGACGACCTCGAGCCCATTGGTGAGTTTGAAGTGTGAGACGCTCGGGGCGGCGTCGGTGCGGAGGGCGCCGGTGAGCGTCACCGTGACGGCAAGCGCTGCGGCGAGAGCGTGCTTGATGGGGTTTTGCATGGTGGCCTTAATTTAGGGGGTTCGCGCCCGGTCAGCCAGCCGGGCTGCCAGGATTTCGTGCCTAAAATATTGTCGCTTGGCGACGGTTAGTTGTTTCCGACCGCCCGTTTGGGCGACGGTTAGTATCCGACCGCCCGGTCGACGGGCGTGACGGTGAGCTTGGGGTCTTTCTTAGTGATGCCGTAAGGCTGAGCGGCCGACGGCGTCTGGTAGCCGGACGGCGGGGCGGTCAGGCTGTTCCGAGGGGGCTCGCGATCGAAGGTCGCAACGTCTTCCTTCGAGCCGCCGCCGAAGCTGCTGAACAGCCCGCCAAAATAGCCGAGCTGAGAAGGCTGCAGCGGCGTGCCGCCGCCTTCGTCGCCCAAGCTGCCCGGCGTGCCGGGGCGGCCGGCGCTGCGGTTAACACCCGCGGGATTGAGCTCGCTCGGCGTCAGGTTGCGCTCTTCATAATCAGGATCGTATCCCTTGCGCTCCTTGCGCTTGGCGGCCGCTTCCTTCTTTTTCTTGACGTCGGGATCGACCGGCCAGGCCGCGCTCTTGCCGGCGCCAGCCTGCTCGGGCGGGGGTAGATTCTTGCTCGGCGGGATCACCAGGGGCGAGCGCTCGCGGTATTCAATCTGGCTCTCATTGCCGTTGCGCAAACCGAGATTGCGCATCAGGTCGTTCAGGAGCTTCTTGTCGAGGTTCCACCCGCTCTTGCTGTCGTCGTCATCGTCCTGCGCCTGCGCACCGGCCGGGATGAGCGCCGCGAGCACTGCGAGCCCGAGCGCGCCAGCAAACGCGATGCGGCGGGTGCGCTTCGTCCAATCGGATTTCGTCAAGACCGACATGACCGACCCTCTCTTTGATGCCAGAGCGTTTAAAGCCCCCAAGACCCGTCAAACTCAGACGGCCCTGCATTAGCCCCAAATGATCCGCAAGCCCCCGATTATGTTGGGGATCGGGGCACTTTTGCGGCGCGGTCCCCCAGGGCCGATTCATACAAGAGTCCCACCACGCCGGCAACGATGGCGGCATCGGCCAAGTTAAAAACATACCAGTTAAAATGGATGGTTGCGGTTGTAATGTGGAATAGGACGAAGTCGGCGACCGCATCGTGAACAACGCGGTCGATGGCGTTACCGGCGGCCCCGCCGATGATCAGGCCGAGGGATACCGCGGTCAGCCGGGAGCCCGCCCGCGCCAGCCACACCATGAGCAGCGCGACCGCCGCTACTTTGATTGCCAGCAAGACCCACTGACCGAACGGCCCCTCCTGCTGGAACAGGCCATAGCTGATGCCCTTGTTCCAGGTCATGACCAGGTCAAGGAATGGCGTGAGCCGCACCGGCGCCCGCGCCGGCAGCTCGAAGACGTAGAGCAGCCAGAGCTTCGAAGCCTGGTCGACCGCGGCACTGAGTACCGCCACTACGAGGCCCAGACGTGTCAGCGGTCCCCACATCGGCTCTAACCTACACTGCGGCGCCGCTATGTGCTGCATCCCATTCGCGCAGCGCCTTGGCGTCGCGTGGCGTGACGTCCGGGAAGCCAGGCTCCGAGCCGACGTTGGGCAGGATCTTCCACGAGCGGGCGCAGCGCTTGCCTTCCGCGCGCCGCACCTCGACTGCGACGCCCGCCACATCCTCAAGCCTGAAGGCATCCTCCGGACCTTCCGCCTCGACCAAGGTGGCAGCCGACGTGATCGAGATCTCGGCCAAGTCGACGTCGACCACCGCTTCGAATAGCTGCGGGTTGCCGACGTAGACCATCGGGGCGGCCTCGAGCGACGATCCGATCCGCTTGCCCGCACGTTCGATCTCGAGCGCGCCGGTGACGACGCGGCGGACCATGCGCACCTTGCGCCATTTTTCGGCCAGCGCGTCGTTGCGCCAGGACGACGGAATGTCGGGGAACTGCTCAAGATGCACCGAGCCGTCAGCCGACGGATAGCGCGCGAGCCAGGCTTCCTCGGCCGTGAACGGCAGCATCGGTGCAAGCCAGGTCACCGTGGCACGGAACAGCTGCTCGATCACGGTCAGCGCAGATCTGCGCGTCACCGAGGAGATCGGATCGCAATAGAGCGCATCCTTGCGGACATCGAAGTAGAACGCCGAGAGATCCGAGGTCATGAAGGCACTGAGCGCGGCGAAGATGCGCTTGTAGTCGAACTCCGCATAGGCGCGGCGAACGAGCACATCGAGCTCGCTCAAGCGATGCAGCATCAGCCGCTCGAGCTCGGGCATCCGCTCATATCGGGTGACGTCCTCGGGATGGAAATGCGCCAGCGAGCCGAGCATCCAGCGGATGGTGTTGCGCAGCTTGCGATAGGTCTCGACCGTGGTCTTGAGGATTTCGGGCCCGATGCGCAGGTCGTCGGCATAGTCGGAGGCGCACGCCCACATGCGCAGGATGTCGGCGCCCGACTGGCTGATCACCTGCTGTGGCGCAGTCACGTTGCCGAGCGACTTCGACATCTTGCGCCCGTTCTCGTCGAGCACGAAGCCGTGCGTGAGTACGACGTCATACGGCGCAACGCCGCGCGTGCCACAGCTTTCGAGCAGCGAGGACTGGAACCAGCCACGATGCTGGTCGGAGCCTTCGAGATACATCACCGTGTCGCTGCCGCCATCCTGCTTGCGCTTGATGCCGGCGAGGCTCGGGAAGTTCTTCGGGTCCTCCAGCACAAAGGCGTGCGTCGAGCCCGAATCGAACCAGACGTCGAGGACGTCGTCGACCTTCTCCCACGGCTCGTTGGCGAGCTCGCCCAGGAAGCGCTCGCGCGCGCCCGGCGCATACCAGGCGTCGGCGCCTTCCTTTTCGAAAGCGTCCGCGATGCGGGTGTTGACGCGCGCATCGTCGAGGATATCGACCTCGCCGTCGCCCTTCTCGCGCACAAACACCGTGATTGGCACGCCCCAGGCGCGCTGGCGCGAGATCACCCAGTCGGGCTTGCTCGCGACCATGCCGTTGATGCGGTTCTCGCCCGAGGCCGGCACCCAGCGTGTGGCCTCGATGGCCGCATGCGCGCGGGCGCGCAGCGTATCGGTCGCGCCGGTGCCACCCGCGATCGGCTTGTCCATCGCAATGAACCACTGCGGCGTGTTGCGGAAGATCACTGGCTTCTTGGAGCGCCAGGAATGCGGGTATTGGTGCTTGAGCCGTCCGCGCGCGATGATGTTGCCAGCCTCGGCCAGGGCCTTGATCACAGCCTCGTTGGCGTCGCCTTTGTCGCCCTTGTCGGTGAGCACGCGCTTGCCGGTGAAGCCAGGAGCCTGCTCGGTGAACCGGCCGTCGGCGTCGACCGTGTAAGGGATCATTGTGTTGATGCCACGCGCCGCAAGCGCCCGCGCATTCGCGGTCCACACATCAAAGTCCTCACGGCCATGGCCGGGTGCGGTGTGCACAAAGCCGGTGCCGGTGTCGTCGCTGACGTGATCACCGGCCAGCATGGGGACCGCAAAACCATAGCCGCCGCCCAGGCCCTTGAGCGGGTGAGCCAAGGTGAGGTTCGCCAGATCATCGGCCGTGAGCGGAGCAAGTTTCTTGAAGGCGGTCACGCGGCACTGCCGGAACACCTCGACCACGAGCGCGTCCGCCAGCACGAAGCGGTCGCCCACTTTTGCCCAATTGTCATTGGGGGCGTCGACCACCTCATAGAGGCCATAGTCGATCTTGGGCGAATAGCTCACCGCGCGGTTGCCCGGGATGGTCCAGGGTGTCGTCGTCCAGATGACGATCGACGCCCCCTTGAGATCATCGCGTTTCGTCGCCGCGATCGGAAACTTCACCCATACCTGGTCCGATACATAGTCTTCGTATTCGACCTCGGCTTCCGCGAGTGCGGTCTTCTCCACCACCGACCACATCACTGGCTTTGAACCGCGATAGAGGGTTTCGTTCTTCGCGAACTTCATCAGCTCGCGCGCGATCTGCGCCTCCGCCGCGAACGCCATCGTCGAGTAGGGATGGTCCCAGTCGCCCTCGACGCCAAGCCGCTTGAACTCCTCGCGCTGCACGCCGAGCCAGTGCTCGGCCGAGGCCCGGCACTCGCGCCGGAACGCGATCATGGCGGCCGGGTCGGAGAGATCGGGCTTCGGCTTGCCCTTGGCGCGATAGTTCTCCTCCTCGATCTTCCATTCGATCGGCAGGCCATGGCAGTCCCAGCCCGGCACGTAGTTGGAATCGAAGCCCAGCATCTGCTGGCTGCGCACCACCACGTCCTTGAGCACCTTGTTGAGCGCATGCCCGATATGGATGTTGCCGTTGGCGTAGGGCGGGCCGTCGTGCAGGACGAATTTGGTCCGGCCCTTGGAGGCCTCGCGCAGGCGGCTGTAGAGGCCGATCTTGGCCCAGCGCGCCAGCATCTCGGGCTCCTTCTGCGGGAGCCCGGCGCGCATGGGGAAGTCGGTCTTCGGTAGAAACAGAGTCTCGCTGTAGTCGCGGGCGGCGTCGGTCATGACCTTACCAGGGATGGAGGTGGCGCTTTAGGGGTTCGGCTATCCCGGTCCTCCGTTGACCGAATGGTCAGGCGGAGGCCGGGCTCATAATGGGCGCCGACCCGATCAGACCGAGAGCTGCAAGGCATGCCGTCATGGCAGCTTACTACCAGATTGCCGGTGCTGCGGAAAGGTCGCTTTCCCAACCATCGTCGGAAGGCCCTGTGGGTCTACGAGGCGATGGTCAGGGGCGGAGCGGCAATGCAAATCCAGAAAAAGGCAAACCGTCTGGCCCGCCCGAGCCACCAAGCTCAAGCCTCGGGAGCGCGCTTGCCATCTTCAGCGTACCGGGGCCAACTTGGCCCCGCCCCGATGGCGGGGTTTTTTTTGACACGATCGTTGCGCGACTCGTGATCACGAGGGCGTTGCTGCAGCAGCCGTTCACGAGCGCGTTGATCTTATTTCTTCACCTCGGTCGATCGCGTGTCATGCACGGCGACGGTATTACTTTGCGTGTTGCCCATTTGCGCCAGGTTACCAGAAGTTTTCGTCGCATCGACTGATTGGATGACGCCCGAGCGCAAATCAATCTGACACAAACGTGGCACTGTCGCGCACTTTTTGCGTCAACGCGATCGTTACGCGCTGGCAGAAGGGGGCAAATGCCATGTCAGTCGGTAACAGGCCACGGCATCGTCGCAAGGCTTCGCAACTGAGTCGTCATCTATTGCGTGCTTGCGACAGCGGCTCTGGTCACTGCCTGGTACGTGAAGAGAGACATTCCGGTGAGGGGCGTAGCGTGGGTCATGTATTGCGTTTTCTGACGCTCGGAGCTGCATTTGCGGTCTCGAGCACGGCTTCTGCACAAACGATCAATCAGTTCGTTGGCTTTGGTGACAGCACCATCGACTCGGGCTGGTACCGCAACAATATTGTCGGTGGCGTGCCATTCGCCGGTGGTGGTCCCAACTTCAATGCCCTGTTCCCGGACGCGGTCAAGGAGGGTGTCCTAGCCGGTACCGGTGTTGGGCGTGCGACCACCAGCCCCGGTCTGATGTCGAGCGAGTTGCTCGCGGGCCATTTCGGCACCACCGCCATTCCGTCCAATGATCCCAGCGGTCGCGGCACTAACTATGCAACCAGCGGCGCCCGCAACAATAAAGAGAATCATGACGGCGACGGCCTCTTTCTCGCGGCCGTGCCGACCGTCACTCAGATCAACAACTATCTGGCGGCCAACGGTGGCGTTGCGAACCCTAACGCGCTCTATTTAATCAGCTCTGGTGGCAACGACATCGACTTCGCGAAGGACAACCTGCCGGCCAACGAGCGGGTTGGCTATGTGATCCAGGCTGCCAAGGATGAGGTCGCGGCTGTCGTGAAGCTCAAAGCTGCGGGCGCGCGCTACATCATCATTCCGAACCTGTCTGCGGACCCACAAGGCCTGCGCGCAACGTATAACGAAACGCTTTGGAACGGATTGGCGACGGCCGGTGTCAATTTTATCCCAGCCGATTTCAACAGCCTGCGGCGGACAATCGTGGAAAACCCGGGGGCCTTCGGCTTCACAGACACCACTAATCCAGCTTGTGCGCCCGTCCTGGACGTGAATGCCGCTGCGCTGCTCTGTGCCTCCAGCAAGGCTCCTCTCGTTCCGACGAATCCGGGTCAGCCGACTGCGGATCAGACGCACTTGCTCGCCGACAAGGCGGGGCACTTCACGACCAAGGGTCAGAAGATCGTCGCCGACTACGAGTACAGCCTTGTCATCGCACCGAGCGAGATCTCGCTGCTCGCTGAGAACCCGGTCAAGAGCCGCAACGCCACCATCGATCTGATCATGAATCAGATTCCGATCTCGCAGCGTACGCGTGGGCCGCTCGGCTTCAACGTCTGGGCGTCCGGTGATGTGTCGCGGCTGAAGATCGACCGGCCGGTGGGTTTTGTCGGCGAAAGCGCGACTCCCACGCAGGTGACGGCTGGCATCGATACCATGACGAGTGGCGGCATCTTGCTGGGAATGGCCGTATCGGCAGGGACGAAGAAGGCAAGCTTCAGCCAGGGCGGCAGCTTTACGCAAGACGAATTCGCGGTGAGCGGCTACACCGCCGCGACGCTTGGGCCGCTCTGGCTCAACATGATTGGAACATTTGGTGCGCTCCACTACGACGTCAATCGCGTCGTGCCGCTCGGCCCGCTGCTGGAGCAGAACAACACGACCACGAATGGAACCAACATGTCGTTTTCGGTCCGCTCCGGCTACAACGCCGTTGTCGGTCCGCTCACCCACGGCCCGATCATTGGCCTTACGTTGCAGTCGATCCATATCGATGGCTTCGCTGAGAGCGGCAACGTCACCAGCCTCGCCTTCGGTGAGCAGTATCGCCATTCCTCGCTCGGTGTGCTCGGATATCAGGCAAGTTTCGACTTCGGCATGTTTCAGCCATTTGCGAAAGTGCTGTGGAACCACGAGTTCGTCGCGAACGACCGCCTGGTCACGGCGTCGCTGACCTCCACCGTGGCACCGAGCTATTCGCTGCCCGCCGTCAAACTGGGCAAGGACTGGGCGTCGGCGACTGCTGGCGTATCAGTAGGGATCGCAAAGGGAGTGACAGGGCTTGTGTCATTCACTGGCCAGCTCGGACAGGACAAGGCGACGATCTACGGCGGTCAGGTCGGCCTCAACGTCGCGTTCTGAGATCAGGCTGCATCGATCCTACGACCCGTCGTGGCGCAAGCCGCGGCGGGTCGTTGCCATTTGCGGGGAGGGCGGAGCCGATATGCATCTCGCTCGCAATTCGCTGTGCTCCTGCAAGTGTGCAGCCGGCACCTTGAAGGCGCGTTGACCGGGCCCCTGCGTCCAGGCAACATCCCCTGGTTGATAATGTCTCTTTCGCGCGATGGGGAGGAAAACCATGCAGCGAATTCTTGCCTTGCTGGCGATCGGCGTCTGCACCAACGCTTTCGTCAGCTTCTCGGCGGCCGCGCAAGGGGCGCCGGAAGTGACGCTCACCCGCTTCGAGTGCGGCACCAACCAGGCTCCGACGGAAGTCAATCTGCGCTTCTCCGATACGTATGCCTATGGCGGCCTGAAACTGCAGTTCGTGTTCAGCTGCTATCTAATCAAGCATGGCAATGAGTACATGATCTGGGACACTGGCCACTCGATGAGTGCCGGTGCGGTCGCTCCGAAGGTGAGCCTGGTGGACCTCCTGGGGCAGGTCAACGTGAAGCCCGATCAGATCAAGTATGTCGGCATCAGCCACTATCATGGCGACCACATTGGGCAGGTCGCTTCATTCCCGAAGGCGACGCTTCTGATCGGCAAGGGCGATTGGGATGCGCTGACCAGCGCAAAGCCGGGTCCCGGCGTGAACCCCGAGCCGTTCGCGAACTGGATCAAGGGCGAGGGCAAAGTTGAGCCGCTGCCCCTGGATAAGGATGTGTTTGGCGACGGCACCGTGATCGTGCTGAACACGCCCGGCCACACGCCTGGTCATCACAGTCTGTTGGTGAAGCTGCCGCAGACCGGCAATGTGCTGCTCACCGGCGATCTCGCTCACTTCCACGAGAACTACGAGAACAGCGGCGTGCCCTCCTTCAACGTCAGTCGCGCCGACACGGTGGCGTCGCTTGATCGCTTCAAGAAGATCGCGGCCAATCTGAAGGCAACCGTCATCATCCAGCACGATGCGCGCGACATCAGCAAGCTGCCGGCGTTCCCGGCCGCCGCGAAGTAGCGCTGTTGCACAGATGAGCGTTGGAATTTGAAGGGCGCGCAGGCGCCCTTCATGCTTTTGGCGCCTCCTCGCTCTTGGAGCGCCACGAAAGATCGCTAAGGATTGCTATCGTTTCCGACCACTGTCCTCGAGCGGTAAGCGTCCTATGCGGATTGTTCGAATCATGGCCCTGGCGGCGGTGCTGCTGGCAGCGACTGCGCCCGCTCTGGCTCAGAGCTGGCCCACCCGGCCGATGACCCTGGTAGTTCCGTTTGCGGCCGGTGGCACATCGGATGTCATTGCGCGGCTGCTGGCCGAGGGTCTGCGGGCGCAGCTTGGGCAGCCGGTGCTGGTGGAGAACGTGGGCGGCGCCGGAGGCATGGTCGGCGGCAGCCGCGTCGCCAAATCGCCGCCGGACGGCTACCAGATGGTGCTCGGCAATGTCGGCACCCATGCGCAGAACCAGTCGCTCTACAAGAGGCCGCTCTACAACGTCGTAACCGACTTTGCTCCGGTCGCGCTCGTCACCGACCAGTCGCTCATGCTCGTCGCCCGCAAGGATTTTCCGGCCAGCAATCTGCGCGAATTCACGGCCTACGCAAAAGCCAATCAGGCGCAGCTGCAGTATGGCTCGGCTGGCACCGGCGGCTCCAATCACTTGGCCTGCGCGCTGCTCAACTCGGCGCTCGGAATCAACATCACCCACGTTCCGTATCGCAGTGGCGGTCAGGCGATGCAGGACATGCTGGCAGGACGCATCGACTACCAGTGCCCGAGCGCGCCCGTGGCGCTGCCGCAGATCGACGCCGGAACCGTGAAAGCGTATGCAATCTTGAGCCGGAATCGTTCGGCGAGCATGCCGAGCCTGCCGTCCGCTCACGAGCAGGGGCTGACCGATTTCGACATCCCGACCTGGTACGCGCTGTTCCTGCCCGCCGGTACCCCCAAGAGCATCGTGCAGCAGCTCAACCAGGCGACGGTCGCGACCCTTGCGAGTCCTTCGGTGCAACAGCGGCTCAAGGAGATCGGCTCCGATCTGGTCCCGCCCGAGCGCATGTCGCCCGATTATCTCGGCACGTTCGTCGCGACCGAAGTTGAAAAATGGTCGAAGATCATCAAGGCCAACGGCATCTCGCTGGAGTGACGGATTCGTCCCGCGAGAGCATGATCCCGAAAAAGCCTGCCCCGGACTCGATCCGAGGTGTAAGCCGGCTTTCGGAAAAGATCATGCTCCAACACAGCTAGATTTCGCCAAGCGTTGGAAACGCATCGCCTGAACGCGCGAGCGCGATGCGGGCGAGGCGGCTGTCCTCGTCCATGCGGCGGATCAGCTCCTCGATGGTGTCGAGCTTGAGCTCATGCCGGATCCAGTCGATGAAGGCGACGTCGATCGTCTGGCCATAGAGATCGCCGGAAAAATTGAACAGAAACACTTCGAGCAACACGGTGCCGACGTCGAACATCGGCCGGCGCCCGAAGTTCGCCACGCCGTCGTAGCGTTGGCCTCCGATGCCGACACGCACTGCGTAGATGCCATGGCGCAGCCCGCAGGACGGGTCGAGCCGCAGGTTGGCGGTCGGATAGCCGAGCTCACGGCCGCGCTTGTCGCCGTGCACGACCTCGCCGCTGACGAACCAGGGATAGCCAAGCGAGCGTGCCGCCTCCTTGACGTGGCCGGCCGCGAGCGCGGTGCGGATGGCGCCCGAGGAAATACGCTCGCCTTCGGGCGCGACTGCCGGCACGATATCGACGGCGAAATGCCGCCGCGCGCCTTCGGCGGCGAGCAGGTCGGGCGTGCCGGCGCGGTTCTTGCCGAAGCGGAAATCGTAGCCGACCGCGGCGCCCGCGATCCCGAGGCGATGCAGCAGCAC
>Ga0075434_100003748_pt1 | contig 13580 bp, 18 predicted proteins | sample RhiMethybrSRZTD3_FD_75298 | JGI IMG/M metagenome (GOLD analysis project Ga0075434, IMG submission 75298) | Populus rhizosphere microbial communities from Tennessee, USA - Rhizosphere MetaG P. TD hybrid SRZTD3 | ecosystem: Host-associated > Plants > Roots > Rhizosphere > Soil | place: USA... | reverse complement strand
TCCAATTTGAGGTTCTATGAGATATGGTGATTTAAATAGATTTAGAAAGCATAATAAAAGGAATCGGAAGACGTAACTATTTATAAATTTCTATTAGTAATCGGTTTATCGTTGAATAAATTTGTTCTGAATAGCGGTAAATGTCTTAGAGTTACTTTATGTTTAACTTTTCCGTGCTCAATTTTCGTTATCTATATTTAGGAAAGTCTAATACACTAAATATAATAGTATCTGAAAGTCTAAATATCTAACGTAAATATTTTTTATTGAACTTACAATAGTTACTTGAACAATTGTAGACTCTCCCCCTCCTACATGTGATCTATGTTTTAAATCAAATAATTTCCAAATGCAGTCATGGGTCGAACGATTCCATCATATCGAATCGCATCACAGATGGAAATATCGAAATGGAAGCCATTCCGAAAATTGCTAAACAAGAAAGATAGAAAGGTGTTTGATGAAATGTTATCTATTCCGCGATTCTATAATGTTGCCGGTACCATGGCTGCAAGGCCAGTCTTAATTCATGTAATACTAATGTCGATAATATTTGAACATTATAAGCAATTAACAAAGATAGCGAGTAAAAAAATTAGTGACCAAAGATTAGAGACAACTGATAATCAATGAAACAAGAAAAACAAAATGTAATTATCGCGGAATGCAGACATTTTGATTATAAGATTACTCGACTAGATTTTGATTTGGAGGTTGAATGCAGAGCCGTTTCCACATTCGATAAACTAGAATGAATTGTACTTTTTGTCTAATCCATACTATTTAGATTCAAAGTTATTGCTGCTAATTCATACTGTTCATGAAATCTACTAATTCCTTTTTTATCTTGTTATCATTCGTTTGTAAGTTAAGAGTATCCAACGCTTGTCTCAGTACCCTTATGTCATTTATTTGCTTGACTGAAAGATCTGGAATTTTTAAAATATCTTCTTCTATTTTTATAAAACCTTGTATTAATTTTCTTGTGTATTCGGAATCGGTACTAGTCAGGCTTACGGTGACTATCCTTCCTTAATACGTCTTCCTTAACTAGGCAATTTTGGTTGCCTGGCACGTAGGTGCTCTTCACAGTAGTATTCCAACTGCAAGGACTTTGTACCTAAAAATTAATGTGAATCTGCATATTGCATTGTATCTATTACAATGCGGACATTATCTTCGCCATGACGCCTAATGGCTTCATCAATTTCTGTGTCTGGATGATGTAAGCGATGCTTTTCACGTTGACGTTTATCCCTTGATTTTTTACCTTTAGGAGAATTTCGTCTGGCATGTGCTGACTCTATAACAGTTTTATCTTCAAATGGATTATCGCTAGTTTCTGCAAATGGATCTAATGTCTGTTCTGATTTTGCTGAATATTTAGGATAGATACTAAAACACTCATAGCACTGTAGCCATAAGTCATGATCTGGTTCCGGTTCTGTGCCTTGCAGTACTATTTTAGCGCCTAGTTTACTGTAATAACCACGATCGAGGCAAGCAGGACAGTATCTAATTCTTTCATCTTCATCATCTTCGTGGAAATCAACAACTCCAACGTAATGCTTGCTACGCATGTTTTACCCTCCTATCATAACAGGAATCACAATAAAATTCCACTAGGTTAATCCCATCTTTTTTCCATATTAATTTCCATGCACTGAATCCATGACAGTAATGACATGATGAAATTTTATATTTTTGTGAAATGCGTCTCATCCTTTCTTTTGTTTGAACTGGTGTATACCATTTTGTTTTTTGGGATACATCCATGCCCTTTCTCTGCCAATATTTTATTATATTTGGACCTGGTTTACCCTCTAGGATACTGTTAATTTCATCCATTTGATCCTTTGGTAATTTTATCTTCTCTATTATATCGGGTTTCATGTTTAGTTTAAAATAGGAAAAAGGACTTTTCCAAGATTGCAATTATTACCTTCATTCTGCCTGTAATATAACGAGTCGCGCGATTGAAGCAAATAACTGATCACAGGTGTCAGATACCATGTTATGTTTAACAAGTAGCAATCTAATTGGAGTCCTATCGCTAGTAGTCGAATGCGTCAAAGATTGACTTTGGTATTTTATATATTGGTTTTTTGCGTAGACTTGCCATTCTTTGCGCATCCTCCATTGAATCCTGAAAGTCTTTAACTGTTGGTTGTTTTTGTTTTTGTTCTTGTTTAGGAATTATCTCTTTTTGTCGCTTATTGTATTCTATCAGACTACGGGCTTCTGCTATTAGGTCATCCGTTGATTTTGTTTGTTGGTGTAGTTTAGCGGCTTCAGTTATTGGTATTGCTGTATTCTCTAGGTAAATGGGATAACCGTTAGGATCCAATACATTTGCCTTTGTATCTGGCTCATCTTCGCTAATCTCATATGTGCCATATGTGCCAGTATCATCTTTAACGGTGTATTTTCTATTCATTGTACTACGTTTCCCTCTCTATCTCTTAATTTGTTTTCTTTATCACGCCAAAACCCCGGACCTTTATCGCCAGCACCACGCTTTGATAACTCCCTTAATTGTTTGATATCACATGTAGTAAACTGATCCTCTGAAAATGTGCTATCCCTGAGTCCTGCTTCTGTATCAATGTAGTAGTAATGAATATTCTCTGGATAAGTACCTGGGGCATTGTCTATTATTGACTTGATATATTTCTCCCTTTGTTTTTGTTCTTTAGGCAATTCTATGGTGTATTCATCTACTGTCTTCAGAACTTCTATCTTACCCAGGTCTTCACCGGTTTCAGGATTAAATCGCATACTACCATGATATACTTTACCCATGATTGGTTTTTTATGAACTCCTTCAGTGAATGGTTGTCCTACTTCCATACCAGCAAAATCATAACCCTTAAAGTAACCTGTCATTGTCAAAAATTCTTTAAACACAAATTTACCTTTTTGTTTAGGATCTGCTGCCTTCACTATCTGTCTATGCATATGTGTAATTTCTTTTTCTACTGGTCCCTTGTCTGGCTTTATAATAGAGTCAAGTTTTCTAAGCCTCTTTAATAATGTAGAATCTTGTTCTGGTATTCCTCCATGCATGCCTGGCGGAGCCTCTCCAATAACCCATGTTATGCCTTCTCTGTTGAATGATTTTACCGTCAAATATACACTGGTTTTAGTATAGTCGATATTCTTCCATTCCGTTGTTTCTTGTTTAGTTGAAGTCATCTCTTAATCCTCCTCCTCTGTTACTATACCAACTAACTTATTGCGCTCAAATATTCTTGTGAGTACATCATTGAATGTGTCATTTGTCTTGCCTAATTCGTTCAGTATGTCATAGTTTTGTTTCGAAATTTTTATGACTTTATAGTCTGTCATAGTAAACATAGTAACCTAGTGCATTATGGGAACTAACTAAAAGTTAGAACAGGCAAATATCAATACAAAAATAGGCCAGTGTGCGGGTCAAAACAATAGCAAAACACCCGCACACATCAAGGGCCTATTACCCAATGCTATCTCTTTCTTTGTTATCATTTATTCTGAAAAGATTTATTTAAATTTTATTTCAGCCATTTTGTATTAATTCTATATTTCATTACTTGAGTAATTATATTCACCTTTCTTTCCCGCCAGGTAAAATCCTACAAATCAGAAATAGAGTTAGGGCGGCTTGACAATCCCTGGCGTTTTTACTTAGTGTATATTGATACCTTTCAAACTGAGTCTAAGTGCATCGACGAGGTCGCTATTAACCATTCTATCTTTTTGTAGTTTGTAACCTATGCTTTGCGCTGTTCTTAAACCTCTTATCAATTCATTGTGTCTACTAGGTATTGCCAGAAAACCCTTATTCATCATAATTACTAGTTTCTGTAACATTTCTTCATGGTCTTTATTGAATGAAACAGGGACCACCTTCATATAATTAGGATTTACTTTCTTGGGATCCCATGTTAAAGATTCATTAAATGCTGACTTTAGCAAGTTGACCATTGCCCTATTGCTACCATCTACTATAACCCAAACGTTGTAATATTTTCTATACAAGTCAAAAATGTAGTCCTTAATTGTATTTGGGTCTTGTTTAGTGAATGTTTCTGTTTGTCTGACTATCACTGTGCTTTTATCATCTGACAACTGACACATGCAGATAGCACTAGGAGAACTTCCGAACCCACTATCAAGCCCTATTATTTTGATTGCCCCTTGACTTATTGGACTGCTATCTAGTTTATTGCCCGCTTCTATTGCGCGCGAAATGTCGACTGGATCCAGTAAATTGCCGACTCCTATATCGAAACTACCTTCATAAGTTTGTGCAAATAAGGGTCCAAGTTCTAGTCTCTTTTCATTAATGAATTGTTGAGTTACTAATCCGTTATCTCCAGCATTGTATATGTCAACATGAAATACTTGAAAGTCCGGATTCTTGTTGTCTTTGAACTGTTCATGAAGTTCGTAAAATCTCCCGTATGGTCCACTTGGCGGCCCTTCTATCATCATCCTTCCATTGGTGTTTGTAAGTCTAGAAAAGGCAGCGGCATAAACAGGAGCATCATCAATTATAGGGGCTGCTGCCGGATCTGAAATATGAATTCTAAATACATTCTTCCATGACCATACCGCGCCCAAGTTAAATGGAAGCGCGATTATCCTAGTTGGTCTGTATGGATTGTCTTCGTTCTTAAGGTATAGAAATTTAGTTTTAGTTTGTTCTTCCCTAAATAACAGTTCGTTAGATTTAGTTATTAGATATTTTCTATATTTATCACTGTCCACAATTAGCCGCTTTAAAGTGTAAAGGTGTTCAATTGCATGGTTCATTGTTTGGCCAATTATCAGACAATCTTTACCTTTTCCATTGATTAAACATTCCTGGAAGTCGTGTAGTAATTCGCTTGTACTTATACCGCTCTTTTGTGATTTATCTACTAAAACAGTCTTTGCTTTACAATTCCATATTTCATATTGGTAGTCTGTTAATCTTTCTACAAGTTGACCAGTTCTTGGATGTGTTAAGTATCCAAAGTCTTGATAGAACTCGTGTGGATCAGTTGGTATCTTTTCTCTTTCAATAGTATAAGGTAGAAGGGTACTGAACTCCTGTTCTCCCTTTTGAGACTCAAGATTGGGGTATATCGATATCCTCTTCGGTATGTTCATTCTCTAATTTCTTTTTCCTTTTCTTTAATGCGATAATGTCTTTGGTCGCTTCATAGTACGCCGATAAATAAGGCTGAATGGAAGCAATCTTCTCTAATATACAGGCCCTCTTGAAAGCATCTTTACACTCTTTGTAATCTTGCCACATTAAACGCTGAATAAGTTCTAATTGTTCAATGCGCTCAAGATGGGCGTCCTGGAAGCCATATTTGGCAATATTATACAAGCGTTTTAGTTTTTGACTTTCTAGTTTTCTTTTATGCCTTGTTAATGTTGTCTGTGACATTTCAAACCCATGGTCTTTCAAATATAATAGGGACTCTTGTCTAGACAAACGCATTCTTATAGTCTCTAATACTGCTCTATCTTGTTCACTTAACACGTTTAAATTGGACATTTTATGTTCACTGCTCTCTTTGTGCTATTGTTGTCTCGCCTGCTGTGCTTCTTAGTTTAACTCTAGTGTCTGTAAACTCGTGTTCGCAACTGCACTCTTGACATAGTATTCCAACTTTATTGTTGACTAGAAAAGATATGACTTGTTGTGCTGATAATAGGGATATGTCCTCTATATTCAATGAACCTAACCTTTGGCTGCAATGATGACAGGATAATATAATGCTGCTAAATGACATTACTGTTTTTCGCCTCCAATACTTTAATGAACTTTAAACATCCTTCGCTCATTTTACTAATTAAACCCCACTATCAGGCTGTGCTACGAATCCCGTACATGGACATTCGTATCTTCCTTTTTCTAATTCTGATGTTGCATCATACGAGCATACTGGTATTCTATTGCTATCATGAAGTCTTATAGAGTGGCCGCAATTGGCGCAAAATATTGATTCATCAGGTACCACAGGTTTTAGTATATCTGGTCTTTTATCTTCACTCATTTTTGTTTAATCTACTCCATGTTTGTGTCGTGATATCCAATATGGATAATCGATTTCCTGACAAATAGGACATTGTACTTTTGGTTGCTCAACGTTAATCTTCTCTTCATCTAATGACACTTCTGACACAAATGACGGTTTCTGGACATGTACACCCTCCTTTTTTTCTGAATTATTACTCTCATTATGCTCCTTGGTGTTAGGAATGTCAAGGTGTTTATCCAAGCCGACTCTGTCAGAAAGCGTCATTTCTGTCATTTCTGTCATATCTTTAACTTCTATCTTTAGAGAAAGATTGTACAGATTTTCTAATTGCTTTAGTTTCTTTTTATCAAAGACATGTCCCCTGTTATTTGTGTCTCTACTTGGTTTAGCGCTAAAAACTTCTCTACAGGTGGCAGTTATCTTATTTTGCGTTAATTTTCCAAAATCAGAACTCATGAAACTGGTGTTACCGTTATACATGAATTCACCGTCAAGACTATTTGTTATCTTATTCCATAGTTGTTTATTGGTCAATTGGTAAGAACTGGTTTCTTGTATTAGGCCAGTTATGACTTTGTAAAGATATGCATGTAGTGAATCAACATTGCCGGCTCTTTTATCACTAATATAATCACTAATGACAGGTTCTAATTCCTTCTGTGTTCTTGTCTTTTGGAATATCCTTAATATTGGTTTGAATAACTGTTTTTCTCTGCCTGTAAGGTCCAGTTTAATATCTGGAAATTTCTTGTCATGGTCTAATAGCCTATATACTAATAGTAGTTTTCTAGTTGTTTCAAGTTCTTCCAGCAAATGACTAAACTGTTCGTCTCCCATTGGGTTAGTTACTTCTGTGATATCATATTCTGGAAATCCATAAACACATTTTAGGGTTAATACTCGCTGCAAGAATCCTGTTGCTAAAACTGAATCGGGCAATCGTTCGGCTGCAAATGCTTTCCATCCATATGTAAAATATCTTCTTGGTACTCTGCCACCATTTTCATTACCAGTTTCATCTTGTCTAAAGACTGGATGATTTTTAGTATATCCATTTTTATAGAATTTCATTTTATCTTCATTCTGGTCCAGGTCATCTGCTTCATCTTCGCATATTGTGCCCATACCTTCTTCACGACCCCCATAAAATGCGTATATATTTGGTGCTGTTATACCCGTGGAAGTCATATTCCTATACGCAAGATAGTGAAACACTTCAAGATTATTTGATTTACCTGAACCAGGACCGCCTACAAAAAATAAGTAGTGCGTCATTCCTGGCATATTTTGATAATATGTAAATATAGTGTCTGCTGCACATATTGAAATATGAAAATCATCAGCATCGATATATTTTTTCCAAATGGATTTGACCTTAGAATAAAGTGAATCTAGTGTTTCTCCCTTTGCTCTTTCTATGTAACTATTAACTTCTAACTCTGAAGCAAATGAATAGGGTTTGTTGATATATGATAAGGGCTTTAGTGGTTTTATTATTTCATCACCGCTTTGTATTTCATCAACTAATTCAATTTTATCACTGCCTTTACTAGCCATTAGGAATTTAGGTATGTCACTAGTAAGAATGCCTTCAGCATAACATGAATCGTTTGTAAATCGCTGGACATAGACATCTTTAGTCTTATCCTTCTTCGCTTCACCATTACCATTACTAAAATCACTTTTCTTGTTTGTTTTATTTCCCGCTATATATTCAGGTGCTTTTTTAAGTGCCTGCTTCCACAATGTTTCAAATTTCTGCTCTTCTTTAGGTGGTTTACAATGTTTCTGATTCCAATCATATGCTTCTTGTTTTAATTCATCAATTGTTATTAGACCTAACACTAATTTATCATAATTTGTAACTATCAACGAATCCATGACTCTAAGTAATACCTCACCTCTGTTATGGCCTTCATGGATTTCAAAGTCATCTTTCCATAATTCCTGAATTGGTATTAAATTTGGATTGCTAGCATGGTTGCCTTTACCATTACCTTTACCATTCATATATGATAATCCACAACTGTTTAATATCTGCTCAATGGTTTTATCAAAATCATCATGAAATCCAAATTCTAATTCTTGGTCTGGATATGATACAATTGGACGTACTTTCCCATTTTTAGTAAATGTTATTAAGTGTCCTGAATCTGCCTTAACTTCAAATGCTGCAAGTTCTGAAGCCTTGGGGGCAGTACTGCCAAGTGAATACAATGGTTTATCCTTATGTGTTTTACATGTAACATGCGCGCTTCCTTCACCGACTGAATCAGTGATAATCCCGTCTTTAGTGTAGTTTTCTAACCGCATTGTATTATTGTGTTTCTTTAGTGCCTGAACAGCAGGATAGTTATCACAGTCTAGGGATACTAAATTGCCATTAACATTTCCGTCTTGATCATATGTTGGTCCAGACATACCTAATACACCATATGTGAAATCAAAACTATCAAAATCCTCATCTGGAATTCTATTTTTTTGATAATTTACCTTTCCATTTCTCCACTTCATCCAGCATGCCTTCGGGTCATCTTTTTCTGCCGGTAATGTGTTTATGCCCTCACTGCGTAAATAATTCGCTAATTTCTTATTAGATAGATTATTGAATTCAGAGACCTTCACCTATATCGCATCTCCGATAAATGTAACTGTTATATATGCCGGTACTCTATACATTGCTATAATCTCCTTTGCTTGCTCGCTGGGTGATTTGTTTGACTTGTCTGGTAAACAAGTCGTGCCGATTTTTTTTATCCATCTTGATCTAACTCCAAGTTTTGAAGGAAATATTCTACGGTCTGTTTTTTATTACATGATAAGAGTTTATTGATGATATCCTGGTATTGCTCCAGCATTTTTGTCATACTATCGTTACCTTCGGTCGACATTATTCTTTATCCCCTTCCAGTTCCATAGAGCGTCTTATTGCTAATTCAACTTCTTTAGAGAAAGCACCTTTGTGATATCCACCCCATTTATTGGCTACATATGCCCGCCATTGTTTGTCTAATTCCTTTGGTAACAGAAAATTAAACTTGGTTTTTTCCTCTTTCGTTTTTTCCATTCCTAATGTATTCCTATCCTAACAAGAAGAGAAGTAATTATTACATTTAAGATTTGAGACACTTATAGGAGAGTGGTTAGAGGGGGGGAGGGTCCCTGTGTAATTTATATTTATTCAGTCCTCCTGACAATACAAGTTTGATTGTTAAGGTAACATTGGAATTGATCGGTTTTCATTCTATTTGATTACCACAACTATTAGGCCAATTATCAAAGTAGCAGCAACCAATGACATTGATATTATGGTCCATTTCTGAAGATCATAGCATAGACTCATTTTCTGTCACCATACACCGCATTGTAGACCGTTTCTAACATAGGCCACTTCTTAATACAATGACGACAAGTATTTTCATCAATATAACAAATTGATCCTGTACCAATACCTATCTCATCTTCCTGTTGTTCTGCATCTAGTAATTCAATACATTTAGGACAATGACCACCATTATAGAAATCACTAGGAACAAACTTTCCACACATCACACAATTATCTAATTTTGAATCTATCTCTGCATTCGATTTTGGTAGTAATGAGTTTACAAAATCGGCTAACTGATCCATACTAGTCATTTCTTATAATACCTCGATTGCTCTATCGGTATGGTTTTAATCCGTCTTGTCTTATCCTTTGAGTACCACTCTTTACATTTTTTACACAGAAACATAGTACCTTCCAATTTTCCGTTTTTGCTTCTTTCTACAGCATAGATTGCTGTGTCCTTACATTGTTCACTTCGGCTTAACCAGCCTTCACATTGGTATTGAGTCATTTCTGTATCATTCCACATTCAGGACACATATCGTACCCTTCTAACCATTCCCCGCAACTTTTACAATGTGTATCTTCGTAGGTCATTTCAAAGATTCTAACTCCTTCAGTATTGTTTGAATTGATTCGACAATGTGCGCCAGTTTTGCTTCCCTGTTTTGTAGTTCTGGTCTTGGCTGCTGAACAGTAGCCATTTGTTTTGGTTGTGTTGGTGGTTCTTGATTTGAATTAATTGGCTGTCTTTTTGGACAATTATGTATTGAATCATCCAACTCGTATGGTAGATAGCCTCCACTTCCTTTCTTGGCCAGATATATTTTAGTGCCACAGATGTTTTTGCACGGTTGCGGATTGTCTTTTGAAGGAAAGTTAGACATCTTCAGGTCCTCCTTTTTTGTCTTTCCAATCTTGGTAGATTGTTCGTAACAAAATGTCGCTAGACATACCATTAGTATAACTATTAGTATATAATAAACTTTACCAATGGTATAACTAATAGTAAAAATATAAATAACTTAATGTATAGACTAAAAGTAAATTATGGCGGTGGGAATAATCAAGCGTGATATTTTCAAATGTGAAAGATGCGGCTACGAATGGTTTTCACATAAGTACAGTGCAGAAAATCCACCTGTTGCTTGTGCTAAATGTAAATCACCTTACTGGAATGTTATAAGATAGAATTGACATAAAGGACCCCATTTGGGGTCATTAGAAAATCAAAGTGACACTGTCACATTTCAGTAAATCTGTAGTTCTACAGTTTTCTGTGAATCGTAATTACGAAGTTCCCAATTGGGGAGTTTAGAGAATCTAAGGAAGCCAATTGGCTTCCTAGGACGTCATTACAAGGGCACCCAAATGGGTGCCCTATGATAATATAGGATACCAAATGGTATCCTTAGAAACTCTAACATTTCTGTAATACTATAAGTCACACTGTGACATATGCAAACGTCGGATCCGACCTTTTTTCCAGTAAGTGACTTACTCCGAGGTACCCAATTGGGTACAAAAAGCGGGAATCCCACTTTCAGACCTCCTGTTTACAGTAAATCCGTAGTTCTACGGATTTCGAGGTAATAATTACGATAAAAGATTGGATCTAGTCTTTTTAGTATTACAGTAATAGGTTCAATGAGCCTTTTGTCCTCATTGAGGATTCAACCAGTATCGTTGCCAATTGAAAACACATATTGACAAAGGAAGAATCATCCAATGGCTGATAAATGTCGTCATGGATCATTGACAGAAAGTGTGAATTCACACTTTTCATAAAGACCTGAAAAGGCCCAATTGGGCGATTACCCGAATCCTCAATGAGCATTCGAATCACCAATGGCGATTGAAATGACAGATTCTGTAATAATAGAAGTCCAGATCAGGACTTTCTGTCGACCATATGAAATGGCAAATGCTATTTCAGACTTTCAAAGGATAGATCCATCCTTTGGAGTGGATTAACACCAAAGAGTAGATCTACTCTTCGAAAGGGCGATTCCGCCCTTTAGTCGTAATTACCACGATTCAAAAGTCCCAATTGAGACTTTTACTGTAGTTATAGAAAGTGTGGTACCACCCTTTTAATCGTCAATGATGATTCAAATGTGACACTGTCACTTTCATACGAATCAGGAATTAGTGATTCACTAGATCTAGTGTTTCTAGAATTATATCGATTGCTCCAATTGGAGGTTCATGTAGTAAATTGATTGATACGAAATGGCAATTGCCATTTCATTAGTGATTCACTTGTTTCTAGAATTATATCAATTCTGAAACCCCAATTGGGGTTTCATGTAGTAAATTGATTGATTACGAATTAGCAAATGCTAATTCATGTAGTCAATACTACAAAGTGCTGATTAGCACTTACTATTGTTATAGAAAGTGAGGAACCTCACTTTTAGGAGATAGCCGATCGGGTATCTCTAATTTTTAACGGAACCGGTCCCGTTAATTAGGTCAACCTAACACATTAGTTCTAATATTTTCTATTTCTTAATTTACAGTTATAATGAAACAAAAACATGTTAGTCCTATATTCCTGAGTAATGGTGTTTCTAGTACGTTGGTAATACCTATTGAATTGGCTAGACATTTACAAATAGATAAGCCCTGTCATGTAACACTTGAAGAAAATAGAAAACAGGATGGCATCGTAATCAAGAAACTCAAACTTTAGGAAAAATTATTTCCTCTTACGCCTTTTCAATGAGTCAACTGTTTGCTGTAATTTCTTCATAGTTTCTTCCGACTATTCCCTTCTTTTCATCGCTGCAACTTCTTGTTTGAATTTATCAAGATCTGTTTTCAAACTTTGTAATATTGATTCTTGTTGTTCATTATGATGAACTGCTTCAGTAAATGCATCATAAGACAATACCATTCTACACTTTGCACAGAATTTTGAGCCTATTTTGTTTAACTCGTTGCAGTTAGGACAAGGCACAGGTTTTAGTTTGTCTATCTCTTGTAATTTAGGCTTTAAACCATATGCTTCAAGTATGGATTCGCTTGATTCATTACCAAAATAATGTATATATTTTTGATGCATATTCGAAGTTGACGACCATCCCGCATGCTGTCGCAATATACTTTCTTTCAAAATCTTTGATTTTTCAGTTAATGCTGTATGTCTCCTAACGTATGGATTCCATCTTTTTTTGAGTAACTCTATAATCTTTTCCTTATCATCGGTCGGTATGTTCCGATCTTCCAAAAGTTTAGGAAAGATATTATTTTTATATCTCGAGTAGACGTGATTCATTGTGTTCTCTTCAATTTGTGCGCCTAGTGATTTGTCAAATCCACAAATTAAATACGCATTTGGGTTTGCAGACTGTGGATGATCATCTAACCAGTCTTTGAGATATGGAATCGAGTTGATTAATGGAATGTGTCTCTGGCCAGTCTTGCCATTTACAAGAACTTCAGCATATTGCGTATCTCCTGCTAACTTGAACACAACATCTTTAATTTTCAGTGCAAGCAATTCATGAGGCCTACATGAAGAATCCCTGGCTATTGCATGATAACATCTATCTCTTTTTGATGGACAATATTTCAAAAATAGAATATCATCATCCTGACTCCAAAGGTCAGTAGGTTTGTATGCTGATTGCTCTCTTCTTTTTAGTTTTGGTATATCAACACACGCAGGCTTTGACCTTTCTTTTGCAGGTAAATTAGGATGGTAAAGCCATTTGAAAAAACGAGTCAAGATAACTACATACAAGTTATAGGTTGCTATAGAGGCGTGTAATGGATCTGCAACTTCGCTTTTTCTCTTTGAATCTAAATATGACACAATTTCAAGTTTTTGCATTTTTTTGAATTTCTTGTTAGAATGAAACTTTGATAAATATACCAGGGTTTTAATAGTAATTTTCTTGTACCCAACAGACAGAGTTAACTCATTTCTCATAGCGTTCAAATAATTACTAATTGTTTCAGCATTGCTTTCACACGATTCTATTTTCTTATAAAATTCTTGAGGCAACCCTTCCATAATTCGCTGGTCAACTAGCGCACTTCGTAACATCAGTTCTTCTTGTACTGCATTATCTATTTATGAATTACGATAAACTTCTATTAGTAGACGATTTATCGTTGAATAAACCCCATTCAGATTTGTAATACACGATGCTATATTTTCGATACTATTTTCATTATTATTCATTTGGATTCCCTGGTTATATTTTGTCTCAATTTTATTATTG
>Ga0075434_100003747_pt1 | contig 13589 bp, 15 predicted proteins | sample RhiMethybrSRZTD3_FD_75298 | JGI IMG/M metagenome (GOLD analysis project Ga0075434, IMG submission 75298) | Populus rhizosphere microbial communities from Tennessee, USA - Rhizosphere MetaG P. TD hybrid SRZTD3 | ecosystem: Host-associated > Plants > Roots > Rhizosphere > Soil | place: USA... | reverse complement strand
GCGTCGTCGCCTGGATCGTGGTGGCGGGTGCAGCCACACTCGTCGTGCTCGTCCTTCGACGGCTCGGCCTGGGACTGGTGCCGGAGCGAGCGGGGCGTCCCGGAGTGTCGAGCGTGACCGGAACCGACTGGGAGCGCGTCGCCGACGACGCGCTGCGCCGGAACGACCTCCGGGAAGCGACGCGGGCCCTCTACCACGTTCTGGTCGCTACGCTGGCGGCTCAACGGGTCCTGAAGGGTACGCCAAGTACCACGGCCGGTGAGTGTCGCACCGCCGTCGCGCGGTCCATGCCGGGTCTCTACCCCTCGGTGTCCAAGGCGACCGATGCCTTCGAACGCGTGGTCTACGGGGGAGCACACCCGGCCTTGTCGGACGTCGAGGCGATCAGAGTCGCCAACAGGGAAGCGGCGCGATGAAGGCCAAAGGGCGCACGGTCGCGCTCGTCACGATACTGGTCGCCCTCTTCATCGCCGGGCTCTGGATGGGCGGACAGCCGGCGAGCGACGATACGCTGGCCTTGCGCCGGTTCCTCTCGGAGAATGGCTCGGATGTCCACACCTCGGACGGTCCGCCGTCGCGACCCGGATCGTTCGTGTTGCTGAGCGACGTTCGGACACCACGGCAGTTCGCTCCCATCCTCCGATGGGTGGAGGACGGTGGACGACTCGTCATCACCGATCCGGACTCACCCGCCTTGGCATCCTTCGGGGTAGGCGAGGGGGACCGACTCGGTGGGATCGGAACGGTCTCTCTGACGCCCGGATGCCCAGTGCCCGAAGCCGTCGGGGTGGTCGAGATCGAAGCCGATGCCCGAGACCTGTCCCTGCGTTCCGATGGCCCGGACGCGATCGCGTGCTTCGTGAGACCAGGCGGCGCCTACGCCATCTTCATCAAGCGGGGTCTGGGGCGCGTGGCCATCTTCGGAGGCAGCTCGTTCCTCAGCAACCAGCTCCTCGATCACGGCGACAACGCCACCCTTGCGCTTCGAGTCTTCGGTGGCGGGCCCGTGGTCTTCGGAACGCCGGCTCCTCCGGATGCGAGCTCGCCCGGCCTCTGGAGCCTTCTGCCGGACCCGGCTCAGCTGGTCCTGATCGAGATCGCGATCGCCGCGACGCTGTTCGCCGTGGCTCGGGCTCGACGCCTGGGCAGGCCGGTCATCGAGGAACCGATCGCACCCATCCGGGCGAGCGAGCTCGTGCGTGCAACGGCGGGGCTGTATCGAAGGGCCAGAGCAACCGCCTTCTGTGGGCACCTGTTACGGAGCTCCGCCAGAGAGCGGCTCTCCGCGCTGATCGGTACCCCCTCGGACGCGCCAACCGAGCAGATTGCCCAACTCGTGTCCGGGTCGACCGCACTGCCGCTCGGCCGGGTCGAGCATGCCATCGGCGGAGCCGAGCCGACGAGCGACGGCGAGCTCCTCGCGCTGGCCGCGGATGTGTCGGTCCTCACCGGCGATGTCGAGGGAGCGAACCGTTGAGCCGGGATCGAGACGTCTTGGCGGCGGTCCGCGGCGAGGTGAGCAAGGCCGTGTTCGGCCAGGAGCCGATCCTGTGGGGTCTGACGGCCGCTCTGCTGCTACGCGGGCACGTGATCCTGGAGGGGGTCCCGGGAGTCGCGAAGACGCTCATGGTGAAGGCGTTGGCACGCTCGTTGGACCTCGGGTTCCACCGGATCCAGTTCACGCCGGATCTGATGCCATCCGACGTGACGGGGAACGTGATCTACGAGGGTGGAGCGGGCGGGCTCAGGTTCCGACCGGGCCCCGTCTTCACGAACATCCTCCTAGCGGACGAACTGAATCGGACCCCGCCGAAGACTCAGGCCGCGCTCCTCGAGGCCATGGAGGAACACCAGGTGTCGATCGAGGGGGAGACCCATCAGCTGCCGAAGCCCTTCCTGGTCGTCGCCACCCAGAATCCGATCGAATACGAGGGAACCTATCCACTTCCGGAAGCGCAACTCGATCGGTTCCTGTTCAAGCTTCGCGTGGACTACCCATCTCGAGAAGACGAACGTGCCGTGTTGCGGATGCACGACGAGGGCAAGGATCCGCACGACCTCCACGCACTCGGCATCTCACCGGTTGCGGGGGCAGACGACCTCGCCGCTGGGGCGGCAGGAGTGGCGGCGGTGCGGGTCGGTCCCGAGCTGACGTCGTACCTCATCGACCTCGTCACCGCGACGCGGCGCAGCCCTTCGCTCGCACTCGGTGTCAGCCCGCGGGGCGGGGCGATGCTTCAGTCGGCCTCGAAGGCCTGGGCGTACCTGTCCGGGCGTGAGTTCGTGACCCCTGATGACGTGAAGGCGCTCGTGAACGCGACGTGGCGGCATCGGGTCCTCGTGCGGCCGGAGGTGGAGTTGGAAGGCGCGACCCCCGACGCGATCCTCGATGGGATCGTGTCCCAGGTGCCGGTCCCCGACTGACGTGTACGTCTCCACTCGACTGGCTCCCATCGCGATCGCTGCCGCTGCCGTCACGGCGCTCGCGCCCGTGTCGCCACTCGTGGGCCTCATCCTTGCGAACGTCGTTGTTCTCGGGTTGCTGGTGTACGACATCTGGCAAGCACCGCACCCGAACGCATTGGGCATCGAGCGGATCGCACCGTCCGTGTTGACCACCCATGAGGTGGGCCAGGTCACGCTCCGACTCCACAACCCGAGCCGCCGGCCCCTCAGTGTCACGATCCGCGACGCCACGCCGCCATCCGGAGCCCGAACGCCCGTCGTGCATCGGAACCGGATCGGCGCCGAGGGAGGGGCCCTGGACGCTCAGATCGCTCCGGCCAGGCGAGGTCGGCTCGAGCTCGGACCGGTGACGGTCAGAGTCTCGGGGCCGATCGGACTCGGCGGCCGGCAGGCCACCCTGCCGATCGTCGACAACCTGAAGGTCTACCCGGCGCTCCCGGGACGATCCGAGGTGGAGCTGCGGCAGCGGGCGCGCTTGCTCCAGGGTGGTCGGCGCTCGACGCGCCTCCGAGGCGGCGGGACCGATTTCGACTCGCTCCGCGACTACCACCCCGACGATGAATTCCGCAGGATCAACTGGAACGCCACGGCTCGGGCGGCCAAGCCCATCACGAACCTCTACCGAGAGGAACGCGATCAGCAGATCTTGCTCCTCCTCGACGCCGGTCGGACCATGGCGGGGACGGTCGCCGGGCTGTCGAGGTTCGAGCACGCCCTGGACGCCGCGATCGCTCTCGCAGAGCTCGCGGCCCGATCGGGCGACCACGTGGGCGTGATGGCGTTCGCATCTCGTGTCGAGGCGATGCTCAGTCCACGCGGCGGACTTGACCAGCCCCGACGCGCCCTCGACGTCCTCTTCGACCGGCAACCGTCCCTCGATCCGACGGACTATCGGGGTGCGTTCGCAACGCTGCTCTCGCGCCACCGCCGTCGATCGCTCCTCGTCTTGTTCACGGAACTCACCGAAGAGTCGGTCATGCAGCCACTCTTCGATGCCCTGCCCGTGTTGCTTCCGCGGCATCTGCTCATGATCGGGAGCATCGTCGACCCTGAGGTCCTCGCTCTTCGGTCGGCTCTCCCAGGTTCGTACGAGGATGCCTACTTGGCGGCCGCCGCTGCTCAGTCCTTCTCGGCTCGGAATCGCGCATCGGCGCATCTGCGCTCGCTCGGCGTCTCGGTCGAGGATCGCGAACCGGGAAGGCTGGCGGGAGCATTGGCCGATCGCTACCTGCAGATCAAGGACGCGGCGCGCCTGTAGCGGTCCGGCGCAGTCGGGCTGGCCAGCCGAGAAGGAAGGCGACATACAGTCCCGCGAACCCAAGGCCGATCACGATCTCGAGCGCGTTCGGCAGCGCCGTACCGGTGATGAAGCCCTCGATCAAGGCGGCGATGACGAACGCGGGGATCACGCCGATGACCACCACCACGGCCTCACGGGTCTCATCTCGGAGAGCACGTCCCCGCGGCCGGTCACCGGGATCGATGAGAGACCATCCCATCCGCAGGCCCGCGCCGGCTGCGATGCAGATCGCGATGAGCTCGAGGACACCGTGGGGGAGGATCAGCAACCAGAAGGGCCCGGCGTTCCCGACCACGTGAAAGGCTCCGGCCAGAAGCCCGAGCATGAGCGCATTCTTGACCAGAACCACGATCGTTCCTACGCAGAACGTGATACCGAGGGCGAATGCGAGGAAGGCAACCAGGACGTTGTTGAACAGGATGAACGCGGAGAGGCTCGCCGGCGGACCAAGATCCGCACTCCTGCCCCCGGCGTCCCTGATCGCGTCCCGGGCGGCGGGCGGAAGCAGCCCGATCTGTGCCTCCGCTGACGTTGCGACCCACGCCCAAGAAGCGAGCACGATCACGAGGAGGATCCCCGCGGCGACGAAGACGAAGGGACTCGTTCGACGTAGGGCCTCCGGGTAGCGCACCGCGAAGAGACGGACGAACCCTCGCTTCGTCCTCGGTTGCGTGGAGTAGATCGCGGCGTGGGCCTGAGTCACGAGCCCATTCAGATATCCGTCCAGGCGGGGGTCGTGGAACTCCGCGCGTGCCTGGGCGAGATGGGTCGAGGCTCGAAGATACAGGCGGATCATCTCTCGGATCTCGGCGCCGGACAGGGACGACAGGCCTTGACCCCCTTCGGCGCATGCAGCCTCCAGTCTGGTCCATTCGCTCCGATATGTAGCGATGAAGGAGTCGATGTCCACGCGAGAAGTGTAGGGAGCCATGCGATCCGCTCAAGGAACCGTACGATTCGTCACACCCGAGGCCGTCCCGATCTCGGCTGACGTCGCGGGGTTGGGTTCGAGGATGATCGCGATCCTCATCGACTCTGCGATCCAAGGGGGACTCTTCATCCTCCTCGGGATCGGGCTGGCCGGCATCGGACTGAAGGGCAGAGCAGCCGCCGCGGCGGGGCTGGGAGGGATACTCTTCCTCTACCTCGGCTACTTCTTCCTCTTCGAAGGACTCTGGGCCGGGCGAACCCCCGGCAAGCGAGCACAGAGGATCCGGGTCGTGCGAGCAGACGGTCAGCCAGCCGGTTGGACTCAGGTCGGGATCCGAACCCTCCTCCGACTGGTGGACATCCTGCCTACGGCGTACGCGATCGGGTCCCTGTCCATCCTGCTGACTGCAAGGAGCCAGCGGCTCGGCGATCTGGCGGCGGCGACCTTGGTCGTGCGTGAGCGCTCCGCACCGGTGCCGTCCCCGGTTTCGATATCGCCGGCCGTCGCCACAGCCGGCGTCTTCCTCGACACGACCGGAGTCAGCGAAGAGCTCTATTCGGCGATCCGATCCTTCCTGGAACGTCGAGTCGGTCTTCTCGCCGGCGCGCGTGCTCAGCTGGCCGCGCAGTTCGCCGGCCTGGCGCGCCGTCACGTCGGCGGGGCGGACGGTTGGCGTGGAGACGACGAAGCTCTCCTGGAAGCTGTCGTCGCCTCGTATCGAGCTCGATTTCAGCCGGCCGGCCCAGTCATGCCGGCACCACCGCCGGTCTGACCCAAGCGACTGCTCAAGGAGCCGAACGACTCAGACTCGGCGAGGCGTTGGTCGGGAAACCACAACGGACGTGAACCCGATCGGTCCGATGGGGCAGATCGAGCTACCCGTTAGACTCTCGGATCACGAGTCGGCGAGCGAGATCCCGATCACGTTGCCCGCCGGATCGCGGAACTCCGCCCAGGTGACCATGTCCGGGATCTCGGTGATCGGCGTGACGACCTCGCCGCCCATCGAGACCGCCTTGTCCAGGTACTTCTGGAGGTCGTCGACGTCCACCACGACGTTCACGCGCGCGTCGCCTTCCGTGATGCCACCGCCGATGCCCTTGTCACCGGAGTTCGTGTGGACGATCCCGTAGTTCATCGGGTTGTCGGCGTGGATCTCCCAGCCGAACAGGTCCGCGTAGAAGGACTGCAGCTTCGACGCGTCCTTCCCGTAGATCTCGAAGTGCACGACCGGTGCGCCCATCGACTCCTCCTTCCTTCCCGACGGCCGGGACGACCGTCACAACGTACTCCCTACATCGACCAGGGGTCCGGCCCCGGGTCGCGTCCCGTCGCGGCCTCGACGAGCCGCGGGACGAAGTGCTCCCAGCCCTCCATGTGCCTCGGCCCCTGGCCCGCGGGCAGGTCCCGATGCACCAGGTGCAGCACCGTCGCCTCGCCGTCCGGCGTCAGCGTGACCTCGACCGTGCTGGACCCCGGCGGGACCTCCTCGTCACCCTCCCATCCCCAGGTGAACACCAGGCGACGGGGAGGGTCGATCTCGACGAACTCGCCGACCACGGTCGCACCATCCGCGATCCCGCCCACCCGGTACCTGCCGCCGGGGCGCGGGTCGAGCTCGGCCTCGGTGCCCTTCCAGCGCGTCATCTTCTCGGGATCGACGAAGAACTCGAACACGGTCTCGGGGCGCGCCTGGATGCGGACCTCGAGCTCACCGGCGTCCGGTCGCAGGACCTGCGCCACGGCGCCTCCTCTCCTCGCGCTCGGCCTCATCCTTCAGCGTTGCGAGCCGCTCCGTCCACATGTCCTCGATGAACGCCCGGAGCTCCTCGACCCCCTCGGGCCGGAAGCGGTAGATCCGCTTCGTGCCGTCGCGACGTTCGGAGACGAGGCCGGCCTCCTTGAGCACCGTGAGGTGCTGGCTGATCGCCGGACGTGTGACCTCGAAGTGCGAGGCGATCTCGCCGGCGGTCATCTCGCCCTCACGGACGAGCAGGAGGATCTGGCGCCGGCGTGGTTCCGCAATCGCCTTGAGCGCGGCCTCCATGCCGACCAGGCTAGGCCGCGGCTTACGTTAGCGTCAACTTACGCGCCGGGATCACTCGGCCAGCCGAACCTCGCCCAGATCGTCGACGATGAGACCGTCCGTGGTGAGGGTCCCGACCGCGGCTTCGATCCGTTCGGGCGCGAAACCGGTCTGGTCGGCGAGCCGGGTTCGGGTGAGCGATGGATGCGAGCGCAGAGCCCGCACGACCGCGCCCCGAACCTGTCGCGTCGAGCCCTCGAACGCCCCCTGCCGCCTCGGTCCGCGAGCCGCGATCGCTCCGGCGACGTGGAACCGACACACGCGCGCCAGCGGACAGGCGTCGCAACGGGGGGTCGGCCGGCACACCTCCCGTCCGAGATCCATCACCGCCTGGTTCCACGCGATCGGATCGCCTCGATCGAGCCACACGTCGGCGAGCGCCCACACCTGCCGTGCCGAAACGTCGTGACCGTCGATCCCCAGGTGCACCCGAGCCACGACGCGCCGCACGTTGGTGTCGACGACCGCGACCGGCTCGCCGAACCCGAGCGAGGCGACCGCCGCCGCGGTGTACGGACCGACCCCCGGCAGCTCGCGCAGCGCCGAAAGGTCGCGGGGGATCCGGCCGCCGTGGTCGCGGACGATCGCGCGGGCGGCCTCCGAGAGCCTGACCGCGCGACGGTTGTAGCCGAGGCCGCCCCATTCGCGCACCACATCCCGGCGGGGTGCGGCCGCGAGCGTTCGAACCGTGGGGAAACGGCGCAGGAACGAGCGGAACGCCGGCACCACGCGGCCCGCCTGCGTCTGCTGGAGCATCACCTCGGACACCAAGACCGCGTACGGATCGTGCGAACCACGCCACGGGTACGCGCGGCGCCGGGGCGCGTACCACTTGCGCAGGGCTTCCCTGCCGAGACGCCGGCGACTAGGCTTGCTGGGCGGCATGACGACGGTCCGAGACATCATGAGCAAGGACCTGGTCGCGGTCGAACCCACCGCCACTGTCGCCGAAGCGGCGACGCTGATGGGCGGGCACCACGTCGGCTCGGCGCTCGTGATCGAGGACGGCCGGGCCACCGGGATCTTCACCGAGCGCGACGTGCTCCGAGCGCTCGCGAGCGACTTCGACGCCGCTCATCACCCGGTCGCTGACTGGATGACGCACGACCCCACGACCGTCGGCATCGAGGCCGACGTCAGGACCGCGCGAGACCTGATGCTGGATGGCGGCTTTCGCCACCTGCCGGTGCTGGATGGCGCCGAGCTCGTCGGGATCGTGTCCATCCGGGACATCTCGCGCACCGAGTGACGAGCCCTAGAACCCGGTGCGCCCTCGCTCCGGGAGTTCCTCCACGGCCGCCTTGAGGGCCACCCACACGTCCTTGAACACATCACCGGCGTAGGACGCCGGCTGGCTCTTCTCGCCCCCCATCGCGCCACGAACGGCGGATGCGGTGATCTCCACGGCCTTTTCGAACACTGCCCAGTCGAGCTCTCGCGCCATCGCGGATCGGACCTCCGGTGTCGGGTCGGGACAGGCTACCCGCTTGCAGCTCGGGGCTACTCGTAGGCGCGGAGCCCGGTCAGCGCCTCGCCGAGGACCAGCGTGTGGATCTCGGTCGTGCCCTCGTAGGTCAGCACCGACTCGAGGTTGTTCATGTGCCGGATGACCGGGTATTCGAGCGTGATCCCGCTGGCGCCCAGGATCGTGCGGGCCTCGCGGGCGATCTCGAGCGCCTCGCGGACGTTGTTGAGCTTGCCCAGGCTCACGTGCTGGGGCGCGAGCCGCCCCTCGTCTTTCATGCGCCCCAGGTGCAGCGCCAGCAGCGTCCCCTTGTTGAGCTCGACGACCATGTCCGCGAGCTTGCGCTGGGTGAGCTGGAACCCGCCGATCGGCTTGCCCCATTGGACGCGCGTGGTCGAGTACGCGAGCGCCGACTCGAAACAGGCGCGCGCCGCCCCCATCGAGCCCCACACGATGCCGAACCGCGCCTCGGACAGGCAGGAGAGCGGGCCCTTCAGGCCGGTGACGCCCGGGAGCACCGCGTCGGCGGGCAGCCGCACCTCGTCCAGGACGAGCTCCGACGTCACGCTCGCGCGCAGCGAGAGCTTGCGATGCACGTCGTTCGCCGAGAACCCGGGTGTCTCGGTCGGGACGAGGAACCCGCGGATGCCGTCGTCGGTGCCGGCCCAGACGATCGCGAGATCGGCCACGCTGCCGTTCGTGATCCACATCTTCGTCCCGGAGACCACCCAGTCGTCCCCGTCGCGCCGGGCGCTCGTGCGCATCCGACCCGGGTCCGAGCCGACGTCGGGCTCGGTCAGACCGAAGCACCCGATCACCTCGCCCCGCGCCATGGCGGGCAGCCAGCGCTCCTTCTGCTCGTCGGAGCCGAATTCCCGGATCGGGAACATGCAGAGCGACCCCTGCACGCTCACGAACGAGCGGAAGCCGCTGTCCCCGGCCTCGAGCTCCAGACACGCGAGCCCGTAGCTCACGGCGTTCGAGCCGGCGCATTCGTAGCCGGTCAGGTGCATCCCGAGCAGCCCCATCGCGCCGAGCTCCTTGGCGACCTCGAGCGGGAACTCGCCCGCCTCGAACCAGGTCTCGATGCCGGGGAGGACGCGCTCGCCCACCCAATCGCGGACGGTGTCGCGAACGGCGCGCTCCTCGTCGCTGAGGAGGTGATCGAGGTCCAAGAAATCCAGTGGATCCGGGGATTCGGTCATGGCGCTTCGCTAGCCTAACGTCGACCCGTACCCCATGGCCCGAGGCACGGTCCGAGCGAGGGGCGGCCGCGCGGCCGCCGTGATCGACGATGCTGTTTCCGACGACCGATTTCGCGATCTTCCTGGCGGTCGTGTTCGCCCTGTCGTGGCTGCTGAACCAGCACCGGACCGCATGGAAGTGGTGCATCCTGGCCGCCAGCTACGTCTTCTACGGGTGGTGGGACCCGCGGCTCGTCTCGCTCCTGGCACTCGTGAGCACCCTCGCGTGGGCGTCGGCGTTGTGGGTGGAACGCACCAACCAGGATCGTGCGCGCCGTCGCCGGACGCTCGCGAGCGTCGCGGTGCTCCTGCTCCCGCTTGCGTGGTTCAAGTACTACGGGTTCTTCGCGCTGAACGTCGCGAACGCGTTCGAGTCCCTCGGGCTCCGCCCGCCGCTGCCCCTGCTCCAGGTGCTGCTCCCGATCGGGATCTCGTTCTACACGTTCATGGCGATCAGCTACGTCGTCGACGTCTCCCGGTACCAGATCCAGGTGTCGCGATGGCTCGACGTCTCCGTGTATCTCGCGTTCTTCCCGCACCTGATCGCGGGTCCGATCGTCCGCAGCGAGGAGCTGATCCCGCAGATCCGCCGCCCCCGGGACGCCGGCAGGATCGACGTGTCGCGAGCTTCGTTCCTGATCGTCGGCGGGCTGTTCAAGAAGATGGTGATCTCGAGCTTCCTCGCGAGCCAGATCGTGGACCCGGTGTTCGGCGCGCCGAACGCGCACGGCGGGCTCGAGGTCCTGATCGCGATCTACGCGTACGCGATCGTGATCTACGCCGACTTCAGCGCGTACAGCGACATCGCGATCGGTGTCGCGCTGCTGCTCGGGTTCGAGTTTCCCGCGAACTTCGACCGCCCCTACACGGCGGTCTCGCTGCGGGACTTCTGGCGCCGTTGGCACATGACGCTGTCCAGGTGGTTGCGCGACTACCTGTACATCCCGCTCGGCGGGAGCCGGCACGGCGAGTTCCGTACGGCCGTGAACATCACGATCACCATGCTTCTCGGGGGGTTGTGGCACGGGGCCGGGTGGACGTTCGTCGCGTGGGGGGCGTTCCACGGGATCGGGCAGGTGATCGGGCGTTGGCGGGCGCGACGGGCGGAGGGGTTCGGGATCGTCGAACCGTCGTCGCGGTGGATCGTCGCGCGCAAGCAACTCGTGACGTTCAACCTCGTCTGCCTCGGCTGGGTGTTCTTCCGCGCGGACTCGATCGCGAGCGCGTTCGAGATCCTCGGCAGGCTCGGTGCGGCGGGCACCACCGCGCTCGTCACGCCCCTGGTGCTCCTGACGATCGCGGCGATGCTCGGCGTTCAATACCTCCCGGCCGATCCCACGGCGCGTTTGCGCGAGGGCTTCGGAGGGCTCGGCCCGGTGCTCCAGGGCGGCGCGCTCGCGCTGTGCCTGTTCGTGATCACGACGCTCGGGCCTCAGGGCGTGACCCCGTTCATCTACTTCCGGTTCTGAGGTGACGGCCTGATGCAGACGATGGAACGGCCGATCGTGGTTCGAGAGGAGTCGAGGCCGCAGCAACCACCCGTGCCGCGGCGCGCGTCGGCGTGGGACGTCCTCGTGACGATCGTCGTCTGCCTGTGCCTGTGGGCGTTGCTCGCGGCGCCGCTGCTGGAGCGGAGTGCCGAGGCGGGGCCGGTCGGCCCGCGGCGATCGGCGGCGCTCGCGCTCCTGCGGCCGCTCGTTGCGATCTCAGACGAGCTGCTCCTGTCCCGAGCGACCGGTTCGGTCGAGCGCGCACTTGGGCGCGATCCCGGGGCCGCGCCCGGCGGCGAGCTGATCCTGCCCGCGTTCGAGCTCCCCCCCGACGAGGTCGGGTCCAGGGCCACGCACACCGCCGGGACGTCGGGCCCGGCCACGGGCGAGGCCGAGGCTGTGGCCCGAGGGGTGGCCCGCGGTGGCCCCGACCTTCGCGTCCCGACCCCGTCGAACAAGCTCCGCGTTGCCGTGATCGGCGACTCGCTCTCCCAGGGTCTCGGCCCGGCCATCGAGCGCTGGATGAACCCCTCCGTGGTGCGGGTGCTGTCCCTGGGCCGGCAGTCGACCGGGCTCTCGCGCGAGGACTACTTCAACTGGGAAGCGGGCATGCGCCAGATCGTCGAGGAGTTCCGGCCGGACCTGGTCTTCGTGCTGCTCGGCAGCAACGACGCGCAGGCGCAGATCTCGCGCGACGGCACCTCGATCCCCGTCGGGAGCGTCCGGTGGCTCGAGGGGTACGGCGAACGCGCGGCCAACCTCCTGGGGGAGGCGACCCGCGCGGGGACGCACGTCGTGTGGGTCGGGATCCCCATCGTCAAGGAGCGTCGTCATTGGGACTTCTACCGCCGCGTGAACGACATCTACCGCGAGACCGCCTCCGCGGATCCGTTCGGCACCTACCTCGACGCCTGGACCCCGTTCGAGGGCCGGGACGGCGGGTACACGGCGTTCGTCCGCAACGACCGCGGCGACCTCGTCGAGGTGCGCGCCTCAGACGGCGTGCACTTCACGCAGACCGGGTACTCGTTCCTCGCCAGGATGGCGATCGTCGCGGCCGACCAGGCCTTCGGCATGCCCCAGAAGGCGGTCGGGTTCCGCATCTGAACGTCCGACCAACGGTCGAATCGCGCCCCACCCGTTCGTCGTTAAGGTGGGGCCGACCGCAGGCCACTCGGACGGGCGAAGAAGAGAAGGAGGACGGCGTGCAGTACATCTTCTTGATCTACGGTGACGAGTCGGAAGGGGGCAGCAACTCTCCCGAGGAGATGGCCAAGAGCATGCAGGAGTGGGGGGACTACACGCAGTACCTGAAGGACAAGGGGTACCACCTCGCCGGTGAGGCCCTCTACCCGACGCACGACGCCACCACGGTTCGCGTTCGGGGCGGCAAGACGATCACCACCGACGGGCCGTTCGCCGAGACCAAGGAGCAGCTGGGCGGGTTCTACCTGGTCGACTGCCCGAGCCTGGACGAGGCGATCGAGGCGAGCGCGAAGATGCCGGTCGGGGACGACGGCTCGGTCGAGATCCGGCCGGTCATGCTCTTCGACGAGGAGGGCCGGCCGTCGTCGTAGGGACCGCGACCGCCGCCGTCGTCGACAGCCTGTTCCGGAGCGAGCAGGGTCGAGCGGTCGCGACCCTGATCCGGGTCCTGGGAGATTTCGACCTCGCCGAGGACGCGGTCCAGGAGGCGTTCGCGCAGGCCATGCGGGTCTGGCCCGAACGCGGGATCCCCGACAACCCCGGCGCGTGGATCACGACGACCGCGCGCAACCGCGCGATCGACCGGCTCCGGCGGGAGCGGACGCTGCGCGAGAAGACGGCGCAGCTCGGCGTCGTCGAGGCGCTCGAGTCGCTCGGAGGAGACGAGACGGACGTGAGCGGGATCCCCGACGACCGGCTGCGGCTGATCTTCACGTGCTGCCACCCGGCCCTGCGGATGGACGCGCGGGTCGCGCTGACGCTCAAGACCCTCGGCGGCCTCACGACCGGCGAGATCGCCCGCGCCTTCCTGGTTCCGGAGCCGACGATGGCCCAGCGCCTCGTCCGGGCCAAGCGCAAGATCCGTCAGGCTGCGATCCCCTACCGGGTCCCGCCGGCCGAGCTCCTGCCCGAACGCCTGCCGGGCGTGCTCGCCGTCCTGTACCTGGTCTTCAACGAGGGGTACGCCGCCACCAGCGGCCCACTCGTTCGAACGGATCTCTGCGACGAGGCGATCCGCCTGGCCCGCCTGGTCGTGACCCTGATGCCCGACGAACCCGAGATACGGGGCCTGCTCGCACTGATGCTCCTGCAGCATTCGAGGCGCGACGCCCGAACCGATCCGCTGGGGGCGATGATCCTGCTCGAGGACCAGGACCGGGCCCGGTGGGACCACGCGATGATCGACGAGGGCCTGGCCACCTTGGACGGCGCGCTCGCCGCCCGCCGACCGGGTCCGTACCAGCTCCAGGGCGCGATCGCCGCGCTCCACGCCCGAGCGCCCCGACCCGAGGACACCGACTGGCCCCAGATCGCCGCCCTGTACGACCGGCTCGTCGAGAGCTCGCCCTCGCCGGTGGTCGAGCTCAACCGCGCCGTCGCGATCGCGATGGCCGACGGTCC
>Ga0075434_100003743_pt1 | contig 13595 bp, 8 predicted proteins | sample RhiMethybrSRZTD3_FD_75298 | JGI IMG/M metagenome (GOLD analysis project Ga0075434, IMG submission 75298) | Populus rhizosphere microbial communities from Tennessee, USA - Rhizosphere MetaG P. TD hybrid SRZTD3 | ecosystem: Host-associated > Plants > Roots > Rhizosphere > Soil | place: USA... | reverse complement strand
CTGCACGCCCAGCGGGTTGACGAAGAACTCGAAGGCGCGGCGCTCGTCGTTGAAGGTATCGAGGACGATGCCGACGAAATCATCGTCGAAGGCTTTGTCCCGGTCCACGAGGTGGGCGCGAATGGCCGACGGCTCGGGATCGTGCGCGCGGAAGCCCACGTAGAGGTTGTCGTCGTCGTAAGTCAGGAGCGTCTCCGTCACGACGTCCGGCGGCAGGTTCTCTTTCGGGCGGGTCTCGAACTTCAGCGGCACGATGGCCGCATGCTCCCAGGCGGCTTCGTCGAGCACGCCGTCGACGGTGATCGGCGAGGTCGCGCGCTCGACGTGAACCGCCAGCCGCGCGGACCGCGGCGGAGCTGCCTCCTGAGATTGCCGCGCCGCGAGCGGCGAGGCGAGCGCCAGCAGCAGACCGAAAGCGAGTCCTCTTCTCCCCTTCATCATCCCTCCTGGATCATTACTACTGAGGTAGTACGCAGCGCCGGCCGCTAGGTTGCAGCCGGCTTTCTCTCTTAGACGCGCGGGGGCGTCCGTAGCGGCGGGCCTACGTGCTCGCCGTTCTTCTTCGCGCAACCAGGGACGGCGGGCACGTAGGCCCGCCGCTACGTCTCTCGGTGATGAGGCAAGGGCTCGCGGAATCGCATAGGCTTCGCCCCATGATCGACACCAAGACCGAGCCTGCGGCCGCAGCCGAGTCTCGCGCCCACCCCCTCGAGCTGAACGCCGAGGAGATGCGCTCGCTGGTGGGCGCGGCGCTCGACCGCATCGTGGCGCATATCGAATCGCTTCCCGAGCAGACAGTCTCGGACACCCGCGGCGGCGCCGAGCTCGCCCGCTCCCTCGTCGAGCCCATGCCCGAGGAAGCCGCGCCGCTCGCCGAGCTGCTCGACCTGATCTTCGAGCGCGCGGTCCGGCCTACGTACAACACGGCGAGCCCCGGCTACCTCGCCTACATTCCGGGCGGCGGCCTCTTCCAGGCCGCGGTGGCCGACCTGATCGCCGATTCGATCAACCGCTACACCTCCATCTTCAATACCGCGCCCGCCCTGGCGCAGCTCGAAACCAACGTCATCGCCTGGTTCTGCCGCATCGCCGGCTACCCGCCGGAGGCTCGCGGCACCCTGACCAGCGGCGGCTCGCTCGCCAACTGGACGGCGCTGGTGACGGCGCGGCGAGCGCGGCTCCCCGAAGACTTTCTCAAGGGCACGCTCTACGCCTCCGACCAGGTCCACTACTCCGTGACCAAGGGCGCGATCCTCGCGGGCTTTCCGGAGGCCAACGTGCGCGAGGTGCCTTCGGACGAGCGTTTCCGTCTGCGTCCGGACGCTCTCGAAGAGCGCATCGAAGCCGACCGCCGCCTCGGCTTCACCCCGTTCCTCATCGCCGCCAGCGCCGGCACCACCAACACCGGCGCCGTCGATCCTCTCCCCGAGCTGGCGGACCTCGCCGCCCATCAGGGTCTCTGGCTGCACGTGGACGCTGCTTACGGCGGCTTCTTCTTGCTGACGGAGGAGGGCCGCCGGACGATGCGCGGCATCGAGCGGGCGGACTCGATCGTGCTCGATCCGCACAAGGGGCTGTTCCTCCCCTACGGCACCGGCGCCGTGCTGGTGCGCGACGGCGAAGCTCTGCGGCGCGCCCACAGCCTGACGGCGGACTACATGCCCGGGCTCCAGGACGACCCCGATCGGGTGGACTTCTCGCAGTACTCGCCGGAGCTCTCGCGGCCGTTCCGGGGCCTGCGCGTCTGGCTGCCGTTCAAGCTTTACGGCGCCGGAGCCTTCCGCGCCGAGCTGGAGGAGAAGCTGGCCCTCGCGCATCTGGCGGCGGACCGCCTGCGCGCCATGGAAGGGATCGAGATCCTGGCCGAGCCGCAGCTTTCCCTGCTCGCCTTCCGGCTCGCTCCCGCCGGCATGGACGGAGAAGAGCTCGACCGCCTCAATCACCGCTTCATCGAGCGGGTCAACGTCCGCCAGCGCGTCTTCCTCACCGGCACCAAGCTGCACGGGCGCTTCGTCCTCCGCATCTGCGTCCTCTCCTTCCGCACCCATCGCGACCGGATGGAGCAGGCGCTGGAGGATATCGAGGCGGCGCGGCGGGAGGTGATGGAGGGATGAGCCCTCACCTCCCCAACCCTCCTCTCCCGGCCCTCCTCCCGCCCTTCCGGGGAGAGGAGGGAGAAAGCAACGCCAGAAAATTTGGAGCGTGTTCCCCCTCTCCCCGGCAAGGGTGGGCGGAGGGCAGGGAGAGGGGGCAGGGGGTGAGGGGCTAAACCGGCGGCTTCTGCTCCGCGGGAGGCTTCTGCTCTACCGGCTTCTCGCCCTCGGCCGGCTTGGCCGGCTCCGGCTGGCCGATCGACAGCAGCTCGACCTCGAAGATGAGCGGCGCGTTCGGACCGACGGCGTTGCCGGCGCCCTGCTCGCCATAAGCGAGGGCGGAGGGGATGTAGAACTTGTACTTCGAGCCGACCTTCATGAGCTGCACGGCCTCGGTCCAGCCCGGGATGACCTGGTTGAGAACGAAGGTGGCCGGCTGGCCACGGTCGTAGGAGCTGTCGAACACCTTGCCGTCGATCAGCGTGCCCCGGTAGTTCACCGTCACCGTATCGGTGGGCTTGGGCGCCGGGCCGGTGCCCTCCTTGAGGACCTCGTACTGCAGGCCGCTCGCGGTGGTCTTGACCTCCTTGCGCTCCTTGTTCTTGGCGAGGAAGGCCTCACCCTCGGTCTTGTTCTTCGCGCCGAGCGTCTTGCGCTTCTCCTCCTGCTGCTGCTGCACCTGCTGCTGGAAGCTCTGCATCGTGGCGTTCATCTCTTCGTCGGTGAGCAGAGCCTGCCCGCCGCCGAGGCCGTCGCGAAGCCCCTTGATGATGAGGTCCGAGTTGACCTGGATCTCGTTGGTCTTGAGCGAACGGCCGAGATTGAGGCCGATGACGTAGCTGGCCCGGTCCTGCAGGGACTCCGGCTTGCCGGCGCTCGGCGGCGTGGACAGCGGAGCGGCCTGAGCGGCGGCTGGCTTCTGGACCGGCTGACCGGGCTGCTGGGCGCCGGCTATCGCCGCTGCGGCGACGAGCAGCACGGCGGCGAGAGTCACGAGCTTTCTCATATGGTTCTCCAAAACGTTAGATGATTCCTTCAGGGAGACGAGCACCGATCGCCCGTCTCCGGCGATCGGGGAATCTTACCCTACCCGCGCCAAAGGGTGGTGCCGGCATGCGCCGGGTGTGAAAAGGTAGGCCCGAGGAGGCACTGAACAGGATCGTGCATTTTCCACTGCTCCCGGACAGCCGTGCCGCGGCGTCCGCCCTTTGGCTGCTCGGGCTCGCTTGCGCCGTCGCCGCTCCCCTGCGGGCCTGGCAGACGACGACGCCACAGCATCTCCCGTCGCCGTCCCTGACCCAGCAGCTCCAGGCCATCCTCCGCGCCCGTATGCCGGTCTCGGGCAAGCCGCCCGAGCTGCACGCCGCCGGCTCCCTCTTCCGCGCCACTCCGGACCTGCCCTGCTTCTATGACCGCCGGGGTTTTGCGCCCGCCTGGGTCGGTGACGCCAGCCTGCGGCGGGACGCGGACGAGTTGCTCGCAGCGATCGCCGAGGCGCCAAGCGACGGCCTGAATCCAGAGGATTACCACCTCGCCGGTCTCCGCCAGGGGTTGGACCAGGCAAAGAGCCAAGCCTCGCCAGCGGACCTCGCGGAGCTCGACCTCGGATTGACCGACGCCTTCCTGCGGCTCGCCGCCGACCTGGCACACGGCCGCGTGAATCCGGAGCTGATCTACTCCGACTGCGCGATCGACGTTCCCGAGGTCGATCTTCCGGGCGTTCTCGAGAGCGCGCTCGCGGCCGGAACGGTGCGGCGGTCGCTCGCGGATCTCGCTCCCGCGCACCCTGGATACCGCGCTCTGAAGCAGGCCCTCGCGCTGTACCGGACGAAGGACTGGCCGCCGGTGCCGGCCGGTGCTCCGCTGCGCACGGGGGACAAGAACGAACGGGTCGCGGCCCTACGAGCCCGTCTGGAGGCTTCCGGCGATCTCGTGCCGCCCGATCCGGCGGCGCCCCCGGGCGAGCGCGACCTTTTCGACGCTCCTCTCCAAGCCGCTCTGCGCGGTTTTCAGGGCAGGCAGGGGCTGGAGGACGACGGCGCGGTGGGTCCGGCCACTCTCGAAGCGCTCAACGTCGCCGCCGCGGACCGGATGCGGCAGATCGAGATCAATCTCGACCGCTGGCGCTGGCTGCCGCGCGACCTCGGCGAGCGCTACGTGATGGTGAACGTCGCCGGCTTCGCTCTCCAGGTCGTCGAAGCGGACAAGCCCATCCTTTCGATGCGCATCGTGGCCGGCAAACCCTCCACCCGCACGCCGATGTTCACCGGCACGATGACCCACATCGTGCTCAATCCCTATTGGAACGTCCCGCCCGTCATCCTCAAGAACGAGATCGAGCCGAAGATGAAGAGCGATCCAGGCTACGCGGCGCGAGAAAACCTGGAAGTTCTTCCCGGCGGCAAGGTCCGCCAGAAGCCAGGGCCCAACAACGCTCTCGGGAAGATCAAGTTCCTATTCCCCAACCGCTTCAACGTCTATCTGCACGACACGCCGGCGCAGGCCCTCTTCAGCCGTTCGGTGCGCACCTTCAGCCATGGCTGCATCCGCGTCGAGAAGCCCTTGGATCTCGCCGAGTACCTGCTGCGGGACGACCCCGCCTGGACGCGCGAGAAGATCGGGTCCGTCCTCGGCGACGGCCGCGAGCGCTGGATCGTCGTTCCCCGCCCGCTGCCGGTCCACCTCGTTTACTGGACCGCCTGGGTGGACGACGCGGGCGCCCTCCAATTCCGCAAGGACGTCTACGGGCGGGACCGGCCGCTGCTGGAGATGCTGGGATCGGATTGACTACGCGAGCCGCCGCCCCGGATACACCGCCACCTCCGAGCCCCCGGCGAGGAACGCCGAGCTGGGAGCCGCCGCGAGCGGTGCGGCGAACGGTTCGCCGTAGAGCCCGGCGACATCACAATCCAGTGCCGGCTGCTGCAGAGTCCAAACCTGCCAGCGCGGATGCTCCACCCGGTACTCGACGCAGCCGCCGCCACGAGCCGCCGCGTAACCCCAGTAGTGCTCGGTGATGAACTCCTCTTCCGAGCCCACGGCCGCCTCCTGCGGGCTCCCCGAGATCTTCGCACCGATGCCGTTCCACCGCCCGCGCCAGCGCCAGCCGTAGGCCACGGACATCTCTCCCCGCTGGGGATCGCCGGCGATCGCGTGGCGCATCGGCAGCGCCACATAATTCTCGCCGTAGAGCAGCCGCGCCAGGGCCGCCACGGCGAGCCGGGGAACGATCTCCTTGACGAACACCACGCCGCGGCGCCAACCGTCCTCGCCCCGGCGGCGGACGTAGAACCGCAGGTTCACCTCCTCGAAGTCGCGATGGAACGGCACCCCGATGCCCCAGACCCGCGTGTCGAGGAAGCGAAAACCCACGATGCTGGCGAAGGTCTTGCCGTGCCAGGAATCGAGCTCCGTCCCTCGGGGCACCAACGGCTGCAGGATCTCCGGCAGCACGAGATAGTTCAGCATCGCCAGATACCGCCAGCGGGCCGTGAGGAACGGGCGGAGCGGGGCACCCCGGGCCGCCGCGCTGGCGAGGTCCATGGTTGGATGGTATCCGATCGGTGGACGCCTCGGCGGAGCTCATGGTTGACAAAAGGCCGGAGAACGTGTACTCTTCCGCTTCGGCAGACACAGGACAAGTCTGTCTCAGCACCCAGCGAACGAACAAAGGGACCTGGTTTTTGAGTGGGTCCCTTTCGTGTTTCTGGGCCGAACAACAAGAAAGAGGGTTTAAGGAATGCGTAACACCGGAAGAGTGAAGTGGTTCAACGACAGTAAGGGTTTTGGTTTCATCACGCCGGAGGATGGGCAGAAGGACTGCTTCGTCCATCACTCCGCGATCCAGGGCAACGGCTTCAAGTCGCTGGCCGAGGGGGACCGCGTGGAGTTCGACATCGTCCAGGGCAAGAAGGGCCCGGCCGCCGAGAACGTCGTCAAGATCGCCGGCTAAACCACCACTTCACTCGTGGATGGGCGAAAGCCGCTTCGGAATCCGGAGCGGCTTTTTCGTTTAGAGGGGATAGAGAAAAGAAAAGGCCACCCCGCGCACAGGGTGGCCCAGATCCCCTCCCGGGATCGAATTACGCCATCGCCGGCACCGCGGCGGATTCCGGCATCTGGGGAGCCGGTCCGCCGAGCACCGACGGATCGAAGTCGAACATCCTGCGGATCGGCGGCGGCGCCTCGGTCTTGCCCCAGCCGATCATCCGCATCAGCTTCTCGGGCAGGAAGTCGAGGTGGCGCGCCGTGGGATCGCCCCAGGCGTGAACGGGCGGCAGGGGGAGCTGTCCCAGCATCCCGAAGATGCCGGCCGCCACGTCGGCTGCCGCGATCTCGCCGGCGTCCATGCGATCGAGGAGCGATTCGCCGAAGTTGTGCAGGTCCTCCAGCGGATTCATTCCCGGCGGGCAGGTCAGCGGCAGCGGGTCTTCGTCGAGCGAGGCGAAAAGCGATTTGTCGCCGGTGTTGAGGTACTTGAGGCAGATGCGGAACAGGCGCAGGTCGCCGAACAGGATGTTGGCGAGCCACACCCGCACCCAGGCGTTCCACGTGTCGTAGTCGCCGAAGGCGCGGTAGGAGTTGAAGACCATGCGGTCGTTGGCCTGGAGCATCGCGGCCTGGAGCTGCCGCGGGTACTCGAAGCGCGCCAGCGTGAAATCGTCGTCCTGCAGGGCTTGGATCAGCCTCGGCGCCAGGGCATGGATGGTCTCGAACGTGCTGATCAGGCCGCGCGAATAGAGCGCGTCGACGAAACCGTAGGCGTGCGCCATGAGGAAATAGCGGGGACCGGCGCAGTCCGTCGCGGCGTACTGCAGCCGGCCCGTGCCGACCCACGGGCGCACGGCCTCGGCGCCCGCCAGATGCGCGGCGATGCTCGGATAGCGCGCCACGATCTCCTCGAACTCCTGCTGCGGCGGGACGCCCCGCTGCGGGAACTTGCGCATGTCGAGCGTCAGGCCGACGCTGGCGAGGGGATTTTCCGAGCCGGCGACGTTGTCGAACGGAATGATCCAGAACCAGCCGCCGTCGAAGATGTGGTGCAGCGTGCCCTCGTGCCACTGCCGCGACAGGTTGGGCCGCTCCTCCGGTGCCAGCGTCTCGTCGTACTTCCGCAGCCCGATCATGTGGGTGAACAAGGTGCGCGACTCGGTGCGCAACGAAGGCACGGCCTGGCGCAGGCCGAGCTTGGCGGCGACCGGCGATTTGTGACCGGAGCCATCGACCAGGAAACGGGCGCGAAACTCCTCGCCCTTGTCCGTGCGCAGCACGACGCCGCCGTCATCGATCGCGAAGTCCACCACGTCGGTCTTGTCGCGGTAGTCGGCGCCGTACCGCACCGCCGCGTTGACCATGTAGAGATCCACCTCCTGCCGGAAGAGGTGGCTCTCGGAAACGAGCGGCGTCGCCGGCGGCACGAGCAGGTGCCCCTTCGCCGGGTCCTGCCGTTTTCCCTCCTCGTGATAGAGGAACCCGATGGTCTTCTTGCCGCCGCAGCTCCGGGAGACGTTATGGAGAATCCTCTCCGTGCTGCTCAAGTTGTCGATCTCGGGCACGTCGAAGCGCTCGCCGAGAATCCACAGCAGCATCGAGCTCTGCGGCAGCATGGCCTCGCCGATGGCGAAGCGGGGATGGGTGCCTTTCTCGAGCAGCAGCACGCGGAAGCCCTGGCGGCCGAGGATGGCCGCGAGCACCGCGCCGCCGAGGCCCGAACCGAGAATGGCGACGTCGTACCTATCCTGTTTCACGCGGATCTCCCCCCATGGAGCGACGAGCGCTCCGAAAATACGCGGCCGAGCGGCCGCGAAAAGTGACAGCAGAACAGCGATTGACAGCCGACTTCGGTTGAGGAGTGCGCGACGGCCCCCAAAGCGGGACAAACTTCTTGAAGAATCTTTTGCGGGCTAGCTTATTATATTGTTTCTATTCTCATGAGTGATCAATTTTAGATTCCAGTGGCGCGCTCTGGGCGCGCGGCGCCTCTTCCCCTTCCCTTCTGAAACCGCCAAGATACGCGCACCATTCCGGAGGAGCCGCCATGGCCACGCCGATGCCGCAATCCCAGGAGAGCGCCTCGCCGCCCGCCGCTCCCACGCTCGTCCGCGGTCTGACGACGTGGGACGGCGCGCTGCTCACGATCGGCTCGGTCGTGGGCACGGGCATCTTCCTCACCACGTCGGACATGGCGCGGGTGCTGCCGCATCCGGGGTTGATCCTGCTGGTGTGGATCGCGGGCGGTCTGTTGACGCTCGCCGGAGCGCTCACCTACGCCGAGCTCGGCGCGATGTTTCCGCGGGCCGGCGGCCTTTATCACTTCGTCAAGGAAGCCTACGGGCCGCTGTGGGGGTTCCTCTACGGCTGGACGGCATTCCTGGTCATCATGTCGGGCGGCATCGCGGCGCTCGGCGTGGCCTTCGGCGAGTACCTGGGCAGCTTCCTGCCGTTCTTCTCCACCCGCCACGTGCTGCTCTCGGTGCCCCTCGGCTCGTGGAGCTGGACCCTCTCGGGCGGCCAGGTGGCGGCGGTCCTCGCGATCCTCTTCCTCACCGCGGTCAACCACTTCGGTCTCAAGGAGGGGGCCGGAGTCCAGAACGCGCTGACGGTGCTGAAGATCGGCTCGATCGTGGTCTTCGTGGCGCTCGGTCTGCTCGTGCCGGCGCGCGTCGAGCCGCACCTGATGGCACCGGTGGGCGCCGTTCCCGGCGGCCTGCTCGCCGCCTTCGGCGTGGCGATGATCGCGGCGCTGTGGACCTACGACGGCTGGTACGGCCTCACCTGCTCGGCCGGCGAGATGCGCGATCCGGGCCGCAGCCTGCCGCGCGGGCTGATCCTCGGCACGGCGGCGGTGATGCTCCTCTACCTGCTGCTCAACGTCGTCTATGAGCGGGCGCTGAGCGTTCCCGCCATGGCCGGCACGCCGCGCATCGCCGAGACCGCTGCCTCGGTGCTCTTCGGTCCGGGCGCGGCGCGGCTGATGTCGCTCGCGGTTCTCATCTCCACCTTCGGCTGCATCTCCTCGACGATCCTCTACACCTCGCGCATCTACCTGCCGATGGCCCAAGACGGCCTGTTCTTCCGCTCCCTGGCGCGCATCCATCCCAAGTACAGGACGCCGGTGCCGAGCCTCTGGGCGCAGACGGCGTGGGCGGTTGTCCTCACCGTTTCGGGGACCTACTCGCAGCTCTACACCTATGTCATTTTCGCTTCGGTCGTCTTCCACGCCTTGACCGCCCTCGCCGTCTTCGTGTTCCGCCGGCGCCTGCCCGAGGCGCCGCGGCCGTACCGGACGTGGGGCTATCCCGTGGTGCCCATCCTGTTCATCCTTGCGTGCCTGCTGCTGATCTTGAACACGCTGATAGAAAGCCCCCGGGAGTCGTTCATCGGGCTGGCTCTGGTTGCCCTCGGACTGCCGGCGTACGCGTGGTTCCGGCGCAGCGGCGTGGCCAAACCCTGAGGCGGATTTTCACGTATCCAGAAGAGATGCTCTGGCCGAGGTGCGTCTGAGGCTAGAATCCATCGCGTCACGAGGGGGCGGCCATCTCAAGGCCGTTCCAATCCCAATCGACTGGAGGTTTCTCTGTGAAACGGATCTCTGTAGCGCTCGCGCTCGGCTCGCTCCTGCTGGCGGCCGGCACTCTCGCGGCGCCGCCCGCAGCCTACAAGGGGCAGACGCCGGCTCAAAAGACGGAAAAGGCGGCAGAAAAAGCCCAGGAGGAACAGGCCAAGGCGGAGGCCGCCAAGGCCAGGGCCGGCAAGGGCAAGACCAAGGAAGAGGAGAAGAAGAACCCTCTCAACGCCTCGACCTTCGCCGGGCTCGAGATGCGCGGCATCGGCCCGGCCGTGGTGGGGGGCCGCGTCGTGGACGTGGCCGTCGATCCCAGGTCGCCCAACACGTGGTACGTGGCGGCGGCATCGGGCGGGGTCTGGAAGACCACCAACGCCGGCACGACCTGGTCGCCGATCTTCGAAGGCCAGGGCTCCTTCTCCATCGGCTGCGTGAGCATCGACCCTAAAAACCCGCTCGTCGTCTGGGTGGGCTCGGGCGAGAACAACAGCCAGCGCAGCGTCTCCTACGGTGACGGCGTCTACAAGTCCACCGACGGCGGCAAGAGCTGGGAGAACGTGGGGCTCAAGAAGTCCGAGCACATCGGCAAGATCCTGATCGACCCCCGCGACACCAACACCGTCTACGTTGCGGCTCAGGGTCCGCTGTGGGCGCCGGGCGGCGACCGCGGCTTATACAAGACGACCGACGGCGGCAAGACGTGGAAGCAGGTGCTCGCGATCAGCGAGAACACCGGCGTCACCGACGTGGTGATGGACCCGCGCGACTCCGACGTGCTCTACGCCGCCGCCTACCAGCGGCGCCGGCACGTCTGGACCTTGATCGACGGCGGTCCCGAGGGCGGCATCCACAAGTCCACCGACGGCGGCGCCACGTGGAAGAAGCTCTCGGCCGGGCTGCCGAAGGAGGACATGGGTCGCATCGGCCTCGCGATCGCCCCCTCGAAGCCGGATACGGTCTACGCCACCGTCGAGTCCGTCGGCAAGGCCGGCGGCTTCTTTCGCTCGACCACTGGCGGCGGGAGCTGGGAGAAGCGCAACGACTTCGTCGCCAGCAGCCCGCAGTATTACCAGGAGCTGTTCGTCGATCCGGAGAATGCGGACCGCGTCTACTCGGTGGACGTGCTGCTCCAGGTCACCGAGGACGGCGGCAAGAGCTTCCATCCCCTGGGCGAGAAGGACAAGCACGTCGACAACCACGTGGTGTGGATCGATCCCGCCAACCGCGACCACCTGCTGGTCGGCTGCGACGGCGGCCTCTATGAAACGTGGGACCGCGGCGCCAGCTGGGACTTCAAGAGCAACCTGCCGATCGCCCAGTTCTACCGGGTGAGCCTCGACAACGACAAGCCGTTCTACAACGTCTACGGCGGCACCCAGGACAACTTCAGCCTCGGCGGGCCTTCCCGCACCAACAACGAGCACGGCATCCGCAACTCGGACTGGTTCGTCACCCAGGGCGGCGACGGCTTCCAGACGCAGGTGGACTACGAGGACCCGAACATCGTCTACGCCGAGTCGCAGTACGGCGGCCTCGGGCGCTACGACCGCAAGAGCGGCGAGCAGATCTTCATCCAGCCGCAGCCGGGACGCGGCGAGCCGGCACTGCGCTGGAACTGGGACGCGCCGTTGATCATCAGCCCGCACTCCCACACGCGCCTCTACTTCGCCGCCAACAAGCTGTTCCGCAGCGACGACCGCGGCAACACCTGGCGCGCCGTGAGCCCCGACCTCACCCGCCAGATCGACCGCCGCAAGCTCAAGGTCATGGGCAAGGTGTGGAGCGCCGACACGGTGGCCTACAACGCCTCGACCTCGTTCTACGGCAACATCGTGGCGCTCAACGAGTCGCCGGTGAAGGAGGGGCTCCTCTACGTCGGCACCGACGACGGACTGCTCCAGATCAGCGAGGACGGCGGCGGCAACTGGCGGAAGGTCGACAAGTTCCCAGGCATCCCGGAGAACACCTACGTCGCCGACGCCGAGTCCTCCCCAGTCGAGGCGGACACCGTCTTCGTCGCCTTCGACAACCACAAGATGGGCGACTTCAAGCCCTACCTGCTCAAGAGCACCGACCGGGGAAAGACCTGGACCTCCATCGCCGGCGATCTGCCCGCGCGCGGCTCCGTGCTGACGGTGGCCCAGGACTTCGTCAATCCCAACCTGCTGTTCGCCGGCACCGAGTTCGGCCTCTACTTCACGATCGACGGCGGCAAGAAGTGGATCCAGCTCTCCAGCCTGCCGCTGATCGCCGTCCGCGACATCGCCCTCCACAAGCGGGAGAACGACCTCGCAGTGGCGACGTTCGGCCGCGGCTTCTACATCCTCGACGATTACACGCCGCTGCGCACGCTGAAGCCCGAGATGCTGGAGCAGGACTCCGTGCTGTACCCCGTCAAGCCGGCCGCGATGTACATCGCCGCCTCACCGATGGGCGGCCCCGACCGCGGTTTCCAGGGCTCTTCCTTTTACGTGGCTCCCAACCCGCCTTTCGGCGCCGTCTTCACCTATTACCTCAAGGAAGACCTGAAGAGCCGCAAGGAGCAGCGTCACGAGCAGGAAAAGAAGCTGCAGAAGGAAGGCGGCGAGCTCGTCTTCCCGAGCTGGGAGACGTTGCGCGCCGAGGAACGCGAGCAGGAGCCGGCCATCCTCCTGACGGTCACCGACGAGGAGGGCAACGTCGTGCGCCGGCTGACGGCTCCGGCCAAGGCCGGTTTCCACCGCGTGGCCTGGGACCTGCACTTCCCGCCCTCGACGCCGACGCGGCTGCAGGAGCCGGAGCGCGGGTTCTTCGGCGGTCCGCCGCAGGGCCCGCTGGCGGCGCCGGGAACGTACAAGATCGCCATGGCCAAGGAGGTTGACGGCGTCGTGACACCGCTCGGCGAGGCGAAGAGCTTCGCCGCCGTGCCTCTCGGTCTCGCGGCGCTGCCGGCGCAGGACCAGGCGTCGCAGCTCGCCTTCCAGCGCAAGACCGCGCGGCTGCAGCGCGCCGTGCGCGGCGCCGTGCAGGCCGTCAACGAAGCCCAGGAGCACCTCAAGTACGTGCAGAAGGCCATCCTCGACACGCCGAAGGCGGACCTCAAGCTGGCCGCGCAGGCGCAGGCGCTGCAGCTCCACCTGGAGGACATCGCCGAGAAGCTCACCGGGGACCAGGTGCTGGCCGAGCACAACGAGCCCACGCCGCCGGCTATCGTCGATCGCGTCGAAGGCATCGTGCAGGGCCACTGGGCTTCCAGCTCGGAGGCGACGCGGACCTTCCAGGACGACTACGCCATCGCGGCGGCCGAGTTCGCACCGGTGCTGGCGGACCTCCGCCAGACCATCGGCGTCGACATGAAGAACCTGGAGGATCAGCTCGAGGCCCTCGGCGCTCCCTGGACGCCGGGGCGGCTGCCGACCTGGACGCCGGAGTAGAACCTCACCCCCCGACCCCCTCTCCAGCTCCGCTGGAGAGGGGGAAACAGGATCAGTTTTTCGTCATTCCAGCCCGACCCGCGCCAGCAGCTCCGGCCACCGCGGGTGCGTCCGCAATGGATCGTAGATCGGCCAGGCGGCGAGAAAGGCGACGAAGCGGGAGCGCTCCTCGCAGGCCTGCTCGAGGCGATCGATGGCACGTTCGGGCTCTCCGAGAGCGGTCCACAGGAAGGCGAAGTCGCCCGCTTCCACGTACTCGCGCGCGGCGCGCTCCTCCAGCGCGGCGAGGATGCGCCGCGCCTCCTCGGGACGGCCGGCCCAGGCCAGCGCCTGTCCCAGCGCCGCCTGGTACGCCGGGCTGCGCGGCGCGAGCTCCACGGCACGGCGCTGCTCTTCCACCGCTTCGGCCAGTCGCGCCTGCTCCTGCCAGGCGAGACCGAGCCCGAAGTGGGCGTAGGCGAAGGAGGGATCGAGCTCCAGCGTCTTGCGGAACTGCTGCACCGCCGCGGGATATTGGCGCGCGAA
>Ga0075434_100003742_pt1 | contig 13597 bp, 3 predicted proteins | sample RhiMethybrSRZTD3_FD_75298 | JGI IMG/M metagenome (GOLD analysis project Ga0075434, IMG submission 75298) | Populus rhizosphere microbial communities from Tennessee, USA - Rhizosphere MetaG P. TD hybrid SRZTD3 | ecosystem: Host-associated > Plants > Roots > Rhizosphere > Soil | place: USA... | reverse complement strand
GCCAACTGCGCGCAGACGATCGTGTGGAACGAGCGAGTCGCGGGGTACATCGCGAGCTGGTCGCAAGAAGAGCGGCGCCTGATCGCGTACTGGATTGGCCGCGAGTACTGGGGACGGGGGATCGCGACCGCGGCGCTGGCGGAATTCCTCGGCTACGAGCGCGCGCGCCCGCTCCACGCGTTCGTCGCGGCTCACAACGTCGGATCGATCCGCGTGCTCGAGAAGTGTGGCTTCGTGCGGATCGGCGGCGCCACGACCGGGCCTGGCGAGGTCGACGAGTGCCTCTACCGCTTGGGCTAGTCTTCCGCGGCGCAACCTGGCGAAGCCACCGGGAGCGGGCCGTCAGGCGCCGCACAACCCCGAGCCCGTCTTCGTGGCTGACGCTCACCTAGATCACCACTTCTTCCAGATCACCACGCCGCGTCTGGGCGCTCGCCCGTCGCTGGGGAGCCTTGCCCACCTCGAGGGAGATCGCCTCACGGAAGCCTCCCTTAAGCTTCTCTTCACCCCGATGCTCACCGCTGCTCGGCCGGGGGAATGGATCGCCCTGGAGCGCATCGCGCGCCCGTTCCGTGTGCGTGGCGTCTCTTCGCGCAGCGGGGGGGAATTACGGTCCCGAGCGGCCGCTGATCGAGCGCGGACCATCAGCGTCAATGGAATAGTTTACAAGCGTCGAGGAACTGATCCATCGCTCGCCGCGGTGAACCGTCGATGCCTCATCGCGGCGCTCACGGACTGGCCCCCAGGATCTCGCGGCTGCGCGCGATCTGCTGCCGGGCGCGGGCCAGATAACCGCGGGCGCGAGCATCGTTGGGATCCACACGCAGCACGTTCTGCCACTGGGTCACGGCGTTCTCGAGCCTGCCCGCCGCGAAGTCCTCCATTCCGCGTGCCAGGTACTCACGCTTGATGAGCTCCGCGACGCCCCGATAGTCCGAGCGGGCGCTCCAGATGATCTCCCAGTAGCGAAGCGCTTCATCGGGGCGCCCCCGGCGCGTGGCGTCGAGCCCCCGGCGATACAGGTCCTCCGCCTCCGAGTCGCTCATGCGCACCTCCGAGCGTCTGGCATCGCGTGCCGGAGGACGATCGCCGGCACGCGACTCGACGGTCTCTACCGGGCGTGCGCGCCCCAGTGACGCGCGCGCCGCCGCGAGCCCCGGGGCGTCCGCGTCCAGCGAGGTCGCCTGATCGATCAGCGCGCGCGCTTCGTCGAGGGCGCCGGCCGCGATCGCCGACGTGGCCTGGTCGATCAGGCCGATCGCCCGAAGGCGCGCCGCCTCGGCGGTGCCGCGGAGCATCGCCCGTGCATCGGCGTCCGACGAGTCGCTCGCCAGCACCGCCGCGAAGCCGGCGCGCGCAGCCGCGAGATCGTCGCGGGCGAAGGCCTCGAGCGCCCGGGCGAATCCTTCCCGCAGCTCGACCTTGCGGCGGGCCCGGCGATCGCTCTCCGTGCGGCAGTGCGCCGCGCGAGTCGCGGTCAGGCTGTCCGCTCCGCGACCCTGGGCTGCGAGCTCGTAGGCCATGGCCGCGGCGGCGAAGTCACCGCTGCCCTCCAGCGCCGCCGCCTTGTCCAGGAGACACTGCCTCTCGAGCTGGGTGACCCGCGGGTCGTCCGGCGCCAGTGTCCGGAGCGCCCCGATGGCGACGAGGGCGTGATCCAAGCGGCCGGCCTCGCGGTCCCGCCCGGCGCGATCCAGCAGCTCGTCCACCTGCTCCGCCTGCCGGCGGCGGAACGCATCGGCCAGCCGGCTCTGCAGGGTGTCGTCCTCCGCCTTCCGCGCGGTGGCGCGACTGGCCTCGACAGTCGGGCCGAGGTGGAAGGTGAGGCCGACGCGATGGTCCGCCGCGACCGCGGCATCCATGAAGGCATAGTCGAACGAGAGATCATGCCACCGCATGCCGAGGCCCGCGGTCAGGCGTCCGGCGTCGAGTCCGAGGCGCGCGGCGGCGCCCTGCATCGCAACGACCTCGAGTCCGGCGTGGAGCCGGGTCTCCACGGCCGGCGCCTTCTCGAGATCCGCCGAGGCGACGAGCCAACCGGCACGCAGCGGAATCCGGTAGGCGAATCCGCTGCGGATCGCGGCCGGGTCGGCAACGCTCTCGCGATCCAGCCGGAGCGAAGGCTCGATGGCGTTGCGCACCGAGAGCCCCAGCCGCAATCCACCGGCCCACGAATCCTCGACGTGAAGCAGGGCGGCGGGAGACAGGTCGACGCCCACATCCATGCCGATTCCGCTCGCCGCGAATCCGCCCAGGCTGTGGCGCCGGAGCTTCGCGCCGGCGCCGACGCTCCAGGCATCTCCGAATGAGCGGCCGTAGCCGAGGGTCAGCTCGGTCTCCGAATCGGTGAGGTCCGTGCTGAGCAGGATGTTCTGGTCGTCGCGTCGCTCGATGCCGCCGGTTCCGAAGTGGCGGACGACGATCCCGAACGTGCCGAGCCGCCAGCTCGGCACGGCGAAGGCTCCGTAGAACTCATGCACGCCGAACGACGGATCGCCGAACTCCGTGGCCTGGAACTCGGCGCGCCTCAGCCGCCCGAGACCGGCGGGATTCCAGATCAGCGCGCTGGCGTCGTCGCCCACGGCGGAGAAGGCTCCGCCCATGGCAAGCGCCCGGTTCCCGGCGCCGTACGAAAACACCGATTGCGTTCCACCGCTGTCGGCCGCGCTTGCCGCGCCCGCACGGAGGGCCGCGAGCAGCGTCAGCGCCGCGCACGTGATGCCCCATGACCGCCGCCTCATCGGACCACCGCCATCTTGCGCATCAGGCTCTCCGACGTGCCGTCCTCGTAGCGGGCCGTCAGGCGGGCGATGTAGACGCCGTTGTAGACGGTCTCGCCGCGGCCGTTGCGTCCGTCCCAGGTGTCCTCCTGGTGGAGTCCCGGCGACTTGGCTTCATCGCGGAGCACCGTGATGACGCCGTCCCCGCGCGCCGTGAGGATCTCGAGCGACACGTGGGCGGCGGTCCGAAGGAAATAGACGACCGTCGTCGCCCCGCGACCAGCGGCGAAGGGATTCGGGAAGTTCGAATAGCTGCCAGAGAGATCCGCCGGAGTGAGGCCACCGGCGGAGGTCCAGAGCGGAAACGCCGCTCCCGATCGCGGCTGCACCGCGACCGCGAGCAACGCACTCGAAGGCTGGACCACGCCGATATCGGCGCGGTCGCAGCCGAGACGCACGCCGTTCCCCGGCGCCCCACCGCGAGGCACGAACTGCAGCTCGATCGAACGCGGTCGCGAAGCTTCGACCGCGAGCGCTGCGCCCGCCACGAGCGTGGCCGTCGTCGAGTCCGCCGTGAGGCCCGCGCTCTGGGCCCAGAGCACTCCGTCGACGCGAGCCTCGATCCGCTCGGCGACGGCTCCGAGCGCGAGCGGCGCGAAGGCGCGATCCGCGGCCCGCACCCGCATGTGGTCCACCATGATGGCTCCGGCCGAAGTCGAATCGTCGTTGGCGAGCACGATGGTTCCGGCGCGGGCGAGCACTCCATCCGCGGCCAGGACCGCCGGCATGTGGCTGTCGAGCCCCACGGAGAGCAGTCGCGCCGGAGACTCGATCTGCCCGAGACCGGAGAGGATCGGCAGCTCGGCGCCGGGCGCGGGTGCGGCGGTCACGGGCGAGCCCGTGTTCGCATCACGCGCGATGATCCCGGCGGGCGTCACCATCAATTCGATCCAGCCGGTGGGCGCGGTCGCGTTGACGTCGATCACGAGCGTGACGATGGCGCTGTCGCCGGGCTCGAGCGTCAGCCCCGGAAGCGCGATCGTGACCGATCCACCGGAAGCCGGAAGAGCGGTGGTCTGCGCGACCTCGTTGCCGTTCCACGTGACCCGCATCCGGCTGAGGAACGTGGCGGGGACGAGCGGCGCTCGGACTTGATTGCGGCACTCGACGGAGAGACCGTCCAGGCGGATGCGCGCGGTCCCGATCGCGCCCGGGTGGCGGAGCGTGGCCGAGATGACCGGCACGCCGGCCTGGCCGACCAGCACCCGTTCGGGCATCAGGGGCGTGCCCGCGACCCGCAGCGTGTCGGCCGGGGACTCGACGCGGACCTCGCTGCCTGCCACGGAGTCCTGGGGAAAGCTCGCGGGGACGAGCGTGCGGGTGGTGGCGTCGCGCGCCTCGATGGCGGCCGGGTCCGACAGGCGCGCGCGATAGCGTCCGAGCGGCGAGGCTGAGCCGAGATCACCCTCCACCACGAGGTCGACCGGCGTGTTCGCCGGGAGGTTGAGGGGCGGCGACAGCGCGAGCACGAGCGTCGCGGTGTCGGCGGCGACGAGCGCGCGCGCCAGATGGACCTTGGCGCCAGAGCGGACGCGAAGCCCGGACAGGATCGCGTTCGGAGCGACGCGCAGACCGGTCGCAGCGTTCCGCAGCTCCAGCCCGAGGGCGGAGAGGCGAACGTCCGACGAGAGGCCGCTTACTCCGGGGTTCTCGACCCGCGTGCCGAGCAGCGGGACGGAGTACGCCCCGGGGCTGGTGCGAACCGTGTCCCCCGCGAGCGGCAGAAGTGTCACGCCGGTTGCCTCGACCACGATGCGGGCTACGTCGGAGCGGATCGGATACCCTGCCTGGACGTGAACCGTGGCCGGCGCGAGGCTCGTCACGTCCTGGGCCACGAATCCCAGGCTGTCGGTGATCGCCACGCGGAAGCTCGCCACGGTCGTCGCGGCCAGGATGTCCAGTCGCAACGTGAGCGTGGCGGGCTCGGTCCCCGTGATCAGCGCGGGCGTGGCGAGAGGGAGCGAGACGTCCGACCCGCTGGTCTCGAGCGCGCTCTTGACCAGGTACACCGATGTTCCCTCACTCACGGTGACGCGCTGCAGGAGCTGCGCGGGCACGATCGGATTGCCGGCGTCGTCCTCGATCCGCATGCGCAGGCTCTGCATGCGGACATCGGATGATCCGGGGCCGGCCGGATTGGTGAGGGTGAGGCTGAACGGTACGACATCGGTCTGCCCGCGCTGCACGCTCACCGGCATGGTCTTCACCGGGATCACGTCCAGGCCGCGGCTTTCCAGGTACACGCGATGGGCGCCGGAGGAGATCCGCAGGGCGCGGCGGGGGAGGCCGCTCGCCTGGTCGGTGCCGGCGGCGCCGGCATCCAGGTGCACCTCTCCGGCGGCGGCCGCCGAGCAGGTCCAGGTGACGCTGTCGACTCCGCCCGGGGCCAGCGTGAGGGACGCGGGGCTCGGACCGGCGGTCACGACGAGGGCGCTCCCACCGCTGACGCGGAGTTCGCCGGGCACGATGTTCTCGATGACGTCCGAGCCGACGTTGCGGAGGATCATTCTCACAGGGACGCTCTGTCCCACCGTGCTCGCCGCGGGGACGACCAGCGATGCGAGCAGGGGGGAGGCGCTCACCAGAAAGCCGCCCGAAGGATCGACATCGAGGTCGTTGGGCCCGTCGTTCCCGGAAACGAAGTCGATGCCGTTGCGCGGGACGCGCAGTCTCACGGTGACGGATTCCGACGCGCTCGCCGAAAACGTGATCGAGGCGAACAGACGCGTGCCGGGTGCGCTCACGGGGACGGAGAGCACGGGGCTCTGCCAGTTTCCCGCGAGCGGGGTGAGCGTTCCGAGTGGAACATCGTCGCCCCCACCGGCGGTGAACGAGCCGTCGCCGCCATCCCGCCAGAGCTGCATGGTGGCCAGATCGGCGGTGGAAGCGCTGCCGGTGTTCACCACCCGTACGCCCTGAAGCACATCGCCGCGATAGCCGTTCGCGGGCACGACGACATCGAGGGCGAGCAGCGGGCCATCCCCCGGGCTCACGGTGGCCGATGGCGTCGGAAAGAGATCGAGCTGCCGGGACGAGAACCCGTCCAGCGTCACGCCTGCCCCCGAATCGAGCGGCCAGCCGCCCGCGATCGTGGAGGGCTCGACGAAGTCGACGTCCGCGGATGACGCAACGCGAGCGGAAAGGACGTCGCCATCGGCCGCGACGGCACGGGCGATCTCGGCCGTCACGAACAGTTGTCCGCTTCCATGTGGAGGCAGCACGACGGCCAGGCCGTCGAACAGCGCGCGACCGTTCACGTAGAACCCGGTGGCGATCGCGGGATCCACGTCAGTCCCGTCGAGCAGGCCGTTTCCGTTGCCGTCTTTGCGCAGGACCAGCTGCCGGACTTCGCCGTCGAGCTGTGCGGGGGTGCCTGAGCCGGTGGTGGCGTTGGTGACCGTGAGAGCATTCAGCGTGCGCGCCGTGGAATAGGTGTTGAGGGCGCGCAGCTGGAGTAGCGGAACGTCGCGATCGCCGGGCCGCGCACTGGCGGGGACGAGGGGGCCGGCCTCGAACGTCACGCGATCGTCGTTGGTGATGGTCTGCGAGAAGGGATTCGCGACCGGCTGATCGAGCGGACCGTCGTCGGCGCTCGCCATTCCCACGCCGGGATTGTTCCCGCTGGGCAGGGCGAAGCGGAGCGTGCCTCCCTCGGCTGCCAGCGCATCGAGATCCACCGTGAAGAACAGCCGGAGTCCGCCCACCGGAACGGGCTCGTCGATCAGGGTGAGCTGCCAGCGGTCGCCGGTGAAAACGAGTGTCCCGAGGAGGCGGTCGCTCAGGGCCGAGAACGAAGCGTTGCCGTCGTCCGCCCACGCCCGCATCCGGGCGATGTCCGACCCGCTGCGCGCCGAGCCCAGGTTGACGACCGCCAGGCTCTGCAGGACATCGGGCTGGTAACCGTTGGCGGGAATCACGACCTGGAGCGCCGGCAGGTCGGTCGTCCCGGGATTCAGGCCCCGCGGGGGGACCGGTTCCAGAGCAATCTGGGCGGCTACCATCCCGTCGATCGCGAACGCGCCGGCCGGATCGATCGGCCACGAGTTCCCCAGCACCGAAGCGGGCTCGATGCCGATCGTTGTGGCTGAAGCGACCTTCAGGTCGAGGGCGTCCCCGTCGCGCACATCCAACGGAACGTGCGCGGCGACCAGCAGCGTCGTCGACTGCCCGGGCGCAAGCGCCACCGACATCGAGTCGAACGTGGCTGCGCCTGAAGCGACCACCGCGCTCGCTACCGGGAGGTCGGCGGGACCGAGACGCTCATCGCCGTCGTCGAGGTAGAGTCCCAGGCTTCCGAGCGCGTGGTCGAGCTGGACGGAACTGCCTCCGCCCGTGGTGCGATTCTGAACCGTGAGCAGTCGCAGCGTGCGCGCTTCCGTGTAGCGATTGTGCAGGCGAAGGGTCAGGACCGCGACGCTGTCGCCGGGATGTACCGCTGCGGCGAGCTGCGAGCCGCTGACATCCAGGCTCGCCGGGAGGATCGAGACGGCCCGCGTGGCGTCCGCCGCGTCGTCGCCGAGCGCCACGTCGCCACTCAGCGTGCGCCCGGCTCCGGACGCGTCCACGAACACCGTTCCCGGGGCCGCTGCCGTGCTCGTGCTGACCGAGAATGGGATTGATGCGGAGCCATCCGCTGCGATCACTAGCGGCAAGGAAGGCGCCCCGGTCACGACCAGCTCCCCGTTCGCGTCGCCGCGCACGGCGCGCGAAAAGTCGAGCGCGAGGTTGTCCAGGCGAACGTCCTGGTCCGAGAGATTCTCGACCAGCACCTGGAAGGCCGCGCCGTTCTGTCCCTGTACGAGAGAAGCCGGACCCGACACCGTGCGGATCGCGATCCCCGGGCGCGGATGCACCGTGACCGCGGCGCTGCCGGTGATCGCCCCCGAGTGCGCGATCACGAAACCGGTGCCCCGACGGGCCGCCGTGAAGGTTCCGTCGGCGGTGACCGAGCCGATGCCGCCGGTCACCGACCACGAGGCCGAGACAGGGGTCGCGTTCTTGTAAGCATCCTCCCCCGAGGCGGTGAAGACCGCGACGGTGTCGGCCGCGCATTCGAGGGCCTCGGGCGAGACGATGAGGCTGGCCAGCGGCCCGGGCCCTACGGTCACCCGCCATGTGTCGCCATCCTCGACCAGGTTCGCGTCTCCCTCGCGCGCGGCCTGGGACGAGATCAACGTGGACGTGTCGTCGAACGTGACGACGAAGTCCCTGGCCACGCCGTCCGCCGCCGTGGGCACCTCCGCCGCAAAGCGCACGCGGATCAGCTGGCCGTTCTGGGCGGTGGTGCCCAGCGCTGCGGAAGCCGTGCCGGGTCGGCTCGAGTCGGCGAAGGCCACGGCGGCCCCGCTCACGCGCACCGAGATCACGCTGGGAGCGCCGTATCCCGAGGGAAGCGAGATGGCGATCGAGTTGACCCCCGTGTCGCTTCCCGAAACGTGAGGGAGGACGTAGGCGTCGAAGACCGCCGTCGAGCCCGCGATGGCCTGGTGAGGGGTGATCTCGGCGTCAGCGCTCTGCGCGGCCAGGCCGCCGGTCACGATTCCGGCCGTGAGCGAGGCGGTCTCGACGGGCGCGGCGACCGCGAACGCCGGCAGCGAGGCGCGAAGGTCCAGCGCGCCCGAGTAATCCTGCGCCGGGAGTCCGGCCGGGTAATCACTCCATATGTAGAGCGAGGGGACGATCGGCGCGTCGCCGGTCGGGGCCGGGCCGGCCATCAGGAACGCCGCGGCCGTGTCGAGCGTGCCGCCGCCCGCGCCCTGCGGATCGAAGGACCACGCCAGCGGCTGACTCGCGCGATGGACGAACAGCGTGTCGCCTGGCTGGGTGACCCCGACGAGGTCCCGGGCCCAGCCCTCGAGCTGGTACGCGTCGTTGGCCCACAGGGCGAGTCCCAGGTTACCGCTCGACGGCTGAGCGATTGGCAGTCGCAACGAGCCCGCGAAGGCCGAGCTGAAGCGCGCGGCATGGTCCGCGAGACCTAGCGAGATCCTCGCCGCCGCGTTCAGCCCACCCTGCGACGCGGACGTGGTGTCGGGCGGCGTCGCGCTGAGCACGCGGACGGCGGCGTTCCATTCTCCGCTCGAGGAGGCGCGGGCGATGCGTCCGACCGTGAACGCCATGCGGACCAGTTGGGCGGTCGTCGCGTTTGTGATCGTGTCCACTTGGCAGAGCGACGGCACCAGGCTCCAGGTTGAGGGCGCCGGGTCGACGAGCTGCCACGGCGTCGGATCGCCGCGGCGCCACCGGCCGGTCGCGTGGAACGCGGGCGCGGCACTCGACATCCCGTGGGTCGAGTGGAAGAGGTCGAACTCGACTTCGGTCACGTCCTTGAACCCGTCGCCGTCGCTGATGCTCACGTCCAGGAGCATCGTGTCCGCCGGGACCAGCGCGCCCGTGGTCGCGCCGGCGCGCGTGCGCAGCACCGCGGGAGCGAACGCCGGCGTGAGCGCGGCCGTGACCTGGACCACCGACGTATCGCGGAGGCCGCCATACCACGCCACCACGCGAGCGGTGCCCGCGATGTTCGCGCAGAAGGTGCCGTCTATCGCCATCGTGCCGGCGGCGGGCGGAATCACCTTCGTGCTGTCCGGGGCCACCGCGTAGCGGTTGCCCGCGGCGTCCTGGCCGATCAGTTGAAGCGTCGTGCAGGTGCGATTCACGATCGAGGCCACGTCGGGAGTCAGATCCACGAGCACCGTCGGCGAAGCCGTGACGGCCAGGATCCAGTCGTCGCCGTTGCCCGCGACGTGATCCGCATCGCCCGTGGATAGGGACTGAGCCCACGCCCCCGACGTCGACGTATCGTCCACCAACATGGGCATGTCCACGCCGCCGGGCGTCGCGCCGGCGAGCACGGTCGCCCTCAGATCGAGGCGTACCTGCCCGTTCGTCCGAACCCTCGGGAAGCGAAACGTGACGGCCGACCCCGCGTCCGACCAGCTCACCAGGCCCGTCACGATCGGCACTCCCCCCACCAGCATGCGGTCCACGCCGGTGATCGCGAGCGCGCCGCGGTGGACGAGTGTGAGGGCGTCGAATCCGGTCGGAAGTCCACTCGGCGTCGCGTTCAGAGCGTCGATGTCCAGCCAGAGCGTGATCGCCGTGTTGGCGGCGCCCGACTGGACGGCACGAGGCTGGATCTCCGCCATGCCCTGCCGGATCGCCGGAGCCTCGTCGGTGTAGTAGATGACGATCCGCGGCCGCGTTGCCGCGGTCCCCGACTCGCTCGATCGGAACTGCGCTGCGCGGTTGGGGCTGCCGCGGTCCGGCACGATCACGAGTCCATGGTTGGGAACACCGAGCTGCCAGGCCTGGAGAATCGGTCCTACCTGCCAGCCCACCTCGCTGCCGGTCTGGACCTGGCTCACGAGCAGCCGGTCGGACCACGCGGTCGAGCGCGTGCCGCCGGGTGAGGCCCACGGCGTAGTGCCCGCCCGGAACGACCAGGTCACCTCGGGCTCGAACCACGGCTCCGTCAGCGGATACACGCGCGCGTCGATGGGAACCGCCGCGTTCGAGCCGAACTGCGTGAGCCGGAGCCATGCCTGCACGACCGACTTTCCCGCGAGGCCCGTCAGCGGAATCCGGACGACTGCGTTGCGATTGTGGGCATCGCCGCTCGCGTTCAGGTCGAGCTCGGTCTTGCCGCCGTTCTTCTCGTCCGCGTTGTCTTCACGCAGGTAACCGTCGCTGGTCGCGGTGTCGGGCTGGACGCTGATCGTGTACGTCCCGGCGTCCGCCCCATCGGGCACCGCCAGCAGGATCAGGCAGGCGGCAACGGTCCACGTGAGCCGGAAGCGGTTCCGGTGCAACGAGGCTCGAGCGAGGGAATCGAGGGAGTCCACGTCCCTCGTTTTCGGCAGGCGGGGGGCACCCCTTCAGACGGCAAGGGTCCGAGGCGTCGGGGGAGACCGAATGGCGGGGAAGGGGACTGCCTCGGCCGGCCCCCGGCGTGGCGGGAATGAGCGCGGCCGTCGAGAAGCTCGTCGAGCGCGAATCCGGGGCGTGAGTGGGCACAGAAACCGGCACACGGCCCGGATGCGCTCGCGTAAGTTGGTGCGCCGCGAAGGAATCGAACCTTCAACCTACTGATTAAGAGACACCAACCGCAGCCAGCACGAAGCGATTGTCTCACAGCGTATTGCGAGAACTGGCAGGAGCTTGACCCGAGAGCGAGCGGGCCTCAGTGGGTATCCGTAGGTACGCGAAGGAACGTGAAACGGGACCAGTTGTCCCGTTGGGAGACGCGGTCGCGACCTCCCTCTAATCCCCGGCCTTCACAATCTCGAAGTCGCCCGGGCGCTTGCCCGGGCGCACCGTCCATCCCGCCGCAAGCGCAATGGTCCACCCCTCGCCCGACAGCGTCGAGCCGCTGGTCTGGAATGGTGTCGTCAGGTGCAATACGGCGCCGTTGGCCAATCGAAGAAGCTGGTACGCCGGCTAGGCTGCGCGGTCCGCGCCAGGTGATTCTTCTGTCGTCGAGCGCGCCGGGACGAATCGCTCGGTCGCGAAGGCGCGCAGCGCTTCGATGTCCTCCCGTCGCGAGCGCGACAGGGGGACCGTCGACCCGAGTTCGGTGACCAGGCGCGCGGTGGTGAGCGCCTCGTCCTGGTCGGCGATCATCGCGTAGAGGGCGGTCACGATCGCCTGCTCGATCTCGGCACCGCTGAAGCCGTCGGAGGCCTCGATGAGTGCGGCGAGGTCGAACTTGGCCGGATCCTGCTTCCGACGCTCGAGGTGGAGGCGGAAGATCGCCTCGCGCTCCTTCGGTGACGGGAGGTCGACGAAGAAGATCTCGTCGAAGCGTCCCTTTCGTAGCAGCTCGGGCGGCACCGCCGACAGGTCGTTCGCAGTCGCCGCGACGAAGACGCCGGGCTTCTTCTCCTGAAGCCAGGTGAGGAACGTACCGAACAGGCGCTTCGACAGCCCCCCGTCGACGTCACCGCCCGAACCGGTCGCGAACGCCTTCTCGATCTCGTCGATCCAGAGGACGACCGGCGCAACCGCCTCGGCCATCTCGAACGCCTTGCGCAGGTTCTTCTCCGACTCGCCCACGTACTTGTCGAACAGCCGCCCAACATCGAGTCGCAAGAGTGGAAGGCCCCACTCGTGCGCGACCGTGCGGCAAGCGAGGCTCTTCCCGCAGCCCTGGACGCCGACCAGCAGAATCCCGCGTGGCGGTTCGAGCCCGAGCTCGTGCGCGCGCTCCGAGTAACCTGCCCGAGCGCGTGCGAGCCACACCTTCAGATTTGCCAGCCCGCCGAGCGTGACCGGGGCCTTTCGCGCGTCCTCGAACTCGAGCACCCCCGAGGATTCCACGCGGTCTTTCTTCGCCTCGAGCGCGACGCCGAGGTCCTGGATGTCGAGCACGCCGTCCTCGAGCAAGCAGCGCGCGACGATGCGCCGCGCCTCGGGCGCCGACAGCCCAGCGAGCTGGCCGGCGAAGCGGTCGAGCTCCTCGCGCGACATCCGGTACTGGTAGGCGCGGCCGCGGTCCAGTTCCTTGAACTCGTCGAGCACGAGCGCCCTCATCTCCTCGCGCTCCGGGAGGTCGAGCGTGTAGCGTGCGGCGAGCGGCCTCAGCTCTGCGGGCAGCTCGATCGACACGCCCGAAAGGACGAGCGTCGTGCGCAGCGCGTCCGCAGCCTGCGCTGCCTCGCGCAGCCGGCGCACCAGCCGCGCGTCGTTGAGCCACGGGCAGAGGTCGCGGAACATGTAGACGGCGGGCAGTTTCGCCGCCTCGACGTGGGCCAGTGCCTTCGTCGGCTCACACGTTTCGTAGACCGGCGCGCCCGAGCCAGCCCGGCGAATGCCGTCAGTGACGCTCCAGGTGAAGAGCGGGAGCCCGAGCGTGCCGCATGCGTCGGCGAGGTGGGCGAGGAGGCGCGCTTCGTCGTCGCACTCGACGGCGACAATTGGGTGACGCGACCGGATCAGGAGGGTCAGTTCGTCCGAAGCCATGGGCCTAGTATCGGCAAGTGGAGTCTCGGAGCTTGATGCGAGTCGGTCGGGCGGGGTGTTGGGTGTGGCGTTGAGGCGAGGCGGCACGAAATGGGGCGAGGCGCAACGAGCACACGCGCTTCGCCCCGACTCCGTCAACCTGGAAATTGAGCCTGGTCCCGGCCCGACTCCGACCCGTGTCGTGGCGCTCCGTTATCCTGGCGTGGCTCGGGGACGCTGCTTTTCCTTACAATCGGGGGGTCGCGTCGGTCCGGCCGCGCCCCGGCTTTGGAGGCCCCCATGAACGCTCGTCCCTCGACCTGCGTCGCCCGCCTCAACGAGAGACCGCTCTCGATTCTCGCGCAGCTCGCGCCCCCCGCGATCGTCTCCGTCGCGATGCTCGCGTTCGCCGCACCCGCCCCGGCGCTCGCCGTCTCTGGAACGCTCGGACCCCAGTACGGCTCGCCGCTCGCCACGCAGACGTCACAGAGCGAAGTGGGCGGCTTCAACAATCCGAGCGCGCAGATCAACGACAATGGCAATTCTGAGCTCGACGCGGTGTACGCGTACGTCTCCGGCGGGACGCTTTACGTCTTCTTCGCGGGGAACCTGACTTTTTACCCCGTTCTCGAGGGTGGATTCCCGCGATGGCTGCCGCTCGACGTGTTCATTGACTGCGCACCGGGTGGCCAGCACCAGCTCCTCGCCAACAACCCCACGCTCGACCCCGTCGTGGAGGACCTGAACAAGATGGCGGGGCTCACGTTCGACGCCGGATTCGCGGCCGACTACTGGTTGAGCGTCGGTGGGGGCTTGTACTGGCCCTACTTGACGGCCTACTTCGCCACGCTGCCGACGGGCGGCGGCGGCAGTGGGGC
>Ga0075434_100003741_pt1 | contig 13598 bp, 8 predicted proteins | sample RhiMethybrSRZTD3_FD_75298 | JGI IMG/M metagenome (GOLD analysis project Ga0075434, IMG submission 75298) | Populus rhizosphere microbial communities from Tennessee, USA - Rhizosphere MetaG P. TD hybrid SRZTD3 | ecosystem: Host-associated > Plants > Roots > Rhizosphere > Soil | place: USA... | reverse complement strand
CGCGCAGGATCTGAGTGCGGGTGACCTCGCGCCGCGCTACGGTGAGCGCCAGCACGTCCTGCAATTGATCACGAAAGCCGAAGGCGCCGCCCGCCTGATAGAAAGCCGACCGCGCCCAGACCCGGCAGGAAAGGGTTTGGTAGAGGAGCCAGCGGTTGAGCAGCAGGTCGAATCCGCGGTCCGGCGTACGCACCTGGAGGGCGCCGGTCACGTCGTCCCAGGAACGGGTGACGTCCGAGAGGAGGGCGTCCAGGTCTGCCTTGCGGTAGCGCTCGACGAGGGTGCGCACTTCGTCGACGCCGCCACCCTGACCGAGCAGGAAAACGATCTCGACGCGGGAATTGGCGCCCAGCTCGACGAGCGTTTGAAAAGCGCAGCAGGGATCGAACCCGGCGCCCACGTGGCCGGAGAGGCGGTCTCCCCGTTCGAGCGCCGCCGGATGGCCGAGCGTGCCGTTGCGCCCCAGCACCTCCGTGCGGTCGCCCGTCCAGGCGATCTGCCCCGCAGGTCCGCTCGCGAAAGCCGCGAAGGCGATGCGGCTCGCGAAGTCGCCGTTCCAGGCGTTGCGTGCCAGCATCGCCCCGGTCTGGCCGTCGATCTCCGTCACCACGAAGGGCGCCGAGGCGCTGCGCGAGGTGCCGAGAACCCATTCGACGTACGCGGTCACGGACAAGCGCCGGGAGCGGCTCTCGCGATTGACGATCGTCAACCGTGAGATCTTCACCGGATCGGCCCGTGGCACGAATTGCAGCAGCTCGAGCGCGACGCCGCGCGAGGTGTGCTCGAAGCGGCTGTAGCCCTGGCCATGGCGAGCGATGTAAGGCAGCCCCTCTTCGCGAATGGGCAGCACGGTCGGTCCCCACAGGTGGCCGCTGTCCTCGTCGCGGATATAAAAGGTTTCTCCCGGCGGATCGCTCACCGGATCGTTCGACCAGGGGGTGAGCTGATTTTCGCGGCTGTTGCCCGACCAGGTGTAGCCGGCGCCCGATTCGGAAACCTGGAAACCGAAGCCGGGGTTGGCGATAATGTTGATCCAGGGCGCCGGCGTCCACTGCCCCTCGCCGAGAACGGTCACGTATTCGCGCCCGTCGCCGGCGAAGCCGCCCAATCCGTTCCATAGCTCGAGCTGAGGCGGCGGAGGCGAGGTCTCGGCGGCGGAGGGGACGACCTCGCGCCCGTCTGCGCGTCCATCAGTTCTCCCGTCGCCTCGCCCTTCAGTCGTTGCCGCGCGGCGCACCCGTCCGGTGGGCAGCCCGCGCCGCTCCTCCAGACGGACGCGGCGCTCGATCTGCTCGAAGAGACTGCCGTCGCGGGCCGGGAGCACCGCCCTTGCGGCGACTTGGAGGACGTCGCGGACCTCCGGCGCGATGAGGTCCGCCCGCAGGATGAAGGCGTTGCCGCCCTGCCGGTCCGGCTCGGTGCCCTCGTGGTGGTGAAGCGCCTGGCTCTTGCGCACCTCGGCTTCCAAGGCGTCTTGCAGGTCCTGGACGTAGGACGGCGCCTTTTCGTTGAGGATGACGAGATCGACGGCCAGGTCCTTGGTACGGAAATATTCGTGGGCCTGGAGGAGCTGGCGGACGATGCCGATGTCTTCGATCTCGTCGATGCGCACCAGGATGATGGGCAGATCGCCTGAAATGCCATGGGGCCAGAGCGTCGAGGCTCCTCGTGTTTTGCGTTGCAGAACGTCGGCGGGGGCGCGCAGCGAAGGGTCCGAGTAGAGTACTCGGTTGGCGAGACGCTGGAAGAGGTTGGCCTCCTCGGGGGTGATGCCCTGGTGCCGGAGCTGCACCTGCGCCTGCGCCCAAGCCATCGTCGCCGCGCGGTCGAACGCCGCCGGATCGCGATACTTGTCGGCGAGGCTGAGCGCCACCTCGCGGCTGGGCGCCACCAGGGTGGTGAAGGTGACGCGCACCGTGGCGCCGGGAGCGATGCGCAGCCGGCGCCGCAAGCTGAAGACTGGATCGAGCACGGCGCCGGCGGTATTCGACAAGGCCAGGCCATCGATCACCGACATGGGCGTCCGCACTCCGCGCCCGCGGCCGAGGAACCGCGCGCGATCGGTCTCGTATTGCAGCTCGCTGCCGCTTTCCACGCTTTCGCCGCCGGCCGCGATGTCGGCGAGGGTGGAGACGGACGCGGCGGCCACGTGCACCGCCCACAGCCGGGGCTCGTTTTCGGAGCGCGGCCGGCGCGTGGCGAGGAGCGCTCCGAGTCTGGAAACCCATTCGGTCTCCACGAACAGGTTGGAGAAGGCGGGATGGGCGAGGTCGGCGGCGGGCGGCGCGAGCACGATCTCGGTGTAGGAGGTGATCTCGATCTCCCGCGTCTTCAAGCCGTGATTGGTGAGCGACACCCGGCGAACCTCGGCGTCGTCCTCCGGCGTCACCACCACTTCGAGCTTGCTGCCGATGGCGCCATCGCGCCGGATGATCTCCGCGCGGTCCTCGGAGAAGGCGGCTTCGTAGCGGTCCGGCTCGGTGCCGCTGGCCTGGTAGCCGGCCGACCACACCTCGCCGCTCTGCGGATCGCGAAAGTAGAGGAAGGTGCCCCAGCAGTCGCGGGTCGTGTCCTCGCGGAAGCGGGTGACCGCGAGCTCCTGGAAGCGGCTGTAGCCCGAGCCGGCCACCGTCAGCATCACCGCATAGCGGCCGTTGCTCAGCAGGTGGGTTCTGGGGACGGTGTGATGCGGGGAGTGATAGCGGCGTACGACCGGCGGCGCCAGAGCGTCGGACTGGGCGGCGGCGGCCACCTCCTCGGCACGCGGCCGGGCCACCGCCACGTCGCGCGGCGTTCGCTCCTGGAGCAGCAGCTCGGTCGCCTTGACGAGCGGCGAGGCGTGGAAGCGCGCCGGCATGCCGCCGTCCTCGCGCACGTCGAGGACGTTGGCCAGTGAGAGCAGGGTCATTCCCTGGTGATGGGCCATGTAGGCGCGGACCACGGCGCGGCTCTGCCCCTCGGGCAGCCGAGAGCCCGTGTAGTCGATCGCCTCGTAAAAGCCATAGGTTCCACGGGCTTCAGCGCCCGTCAGGTCCGCGAAGTTGACCACCGCGGCGAGCGGCTGGACCATGGCGGCGAGAGCGGTCGCGTAAGGCGCCACCACCACGTCCTCGGAGAGCCCCCGCTTGAGGCCGAGCCCCGGCACGCCGAAGTTGGAATATTGATAGGTCAGCTGGAGGTCGCGGGCATTGAATGCCGACTCTGAAACTCCCCACGGCACGCCGCGTTCGTTGCCGTACTTGATCTGGCGGTGGACGACCAGGCGGCAGGTCTGATCGAGCAGACTGTGGGCGGGAGAACGCATCACCAGCGCCGGCATCAGATACTCGAACATGGAGCCCGACCAGGAGATGAGCGCCGCTCCCCGGCGCACCGGCGTCAGCGGCCGGCCGAGGTGGAACCAGTGCGCCACCGGAACGTCGTCTCTGGCGATGGCAATGAAGCTCGCCAGCCGGGCCTCGGAGGCGAGCAGGTCGTAATAGCTCGGATCGAGCTCGCCGCGGTCGACGCGGCCGATCGAGAAGAGCTTCCGCCCCGAGTCGTACAAAAAGCGGAAGTTCATCTCCGTGAAGAGCTGAGAAGCGACGCGCGAGATCTCTTCCAGGCGGTGCAACAGGTCGTCGGAAGGCAGGAGGTCGTCCTGTTGCACCGCGGCCAGGTCCCGCAGGTGGCTCTCGACGCCGGCCTGGGCGAGCTCGGCCCAGTCCAGCGTCTCTCTCCAGGCTGCGGCGTCGGCGCCCTCCTTCTGCTCGCGGGCCAGCGCGCGGGCCACGTCCACGACCGTGTGGAGCCCGAGAGCCACCTCGGCCAGGCGCGCGGCCCATTCGGCGGGAGTCTCCGGCAGCGCCCTTAACTCCAGCCCCTGTCCCGGCCCGTCGCCATCGATCTCAACTGGATCCAGTGCCGGAGCGAGAGCGTTGAGCGCTTCGTCGAGATGCCGGCGGGTGACGGTCTGGGTCCGGCGGCCGGCGGAGGCCGGCGCCGAGTCGCGGATCAGCGTCACGGCGTCGCTCAAGCCCAGCAGCGCCTGGCGCCCAAACAGCGGCTGCTCGCGGAGATGGCGGCAGGCCTCAACGAGGGTCAGCAGGTGGCCGGCGAGATTGCCGCTGTCGACGGTAGAGATGTAGCGCGGCTCGAGCGCCCGCAAGTCGCGGGTCTCGTACCAGTTGTAGAAATGGCCCTCGCGGCGTTCGAGACGGCTCATCGTATCCAGCGTCTCGGCCAGCCGCGAGACGCAATCCGCGGTGCCGATCCAGCCAAAATCCCGGGCGGCGACGACCGTCAGCAGGTAGAGCCCCAGGTTGGTCGGCGAGGTGCGGTGGGCCACCACCGGCCTGGGATCGTCCTGGAAGTTGTCGGGGGGGAGCGCGTGGTCCTCCGCGCCGACGAAGGTCTCGAAGAAACGCCAGGTGCGGCGGGCGATGAGCCGCAATGTCCGCGCATCCTCGCGCGTCAGCGGCGACGCTTGGTCCCGTCGGGGCGGCAGGCTGATCCACCGCGCGATCACCGGCGCCACCGCCCAGACCACCAGCAGCGGCGCCGACCAGACCCAAACGTGCCAGGAGCCGAGCTGATGCCGATTCGCGGCGCTGATCGCGATGGCGCCGGCGGCCACGGCGGCAAACGTCACACCGCCGTCCATCCGCCGGTAGAAAAGCTCGAGATTGAAGCCCAGCCCGGCTTTTGCCTGCGCCGCCGTCACCCATTCGAGCAGCCGGCGGTGGCTGACGTACATGCGGGTCAGCGTGCGCAGGATCGCGTCCGCCATCAGCCAGGCCTGGTGGGAGAGGAAGACGATGGCGAGCGCCGTCTGGGCCGCCGCCAGGCGAAGGTCGGAGAGGACGCCGAGGAAGTGGCTGCGCTTGGAGATGCCGGGCCGGCGGGGGGCCAGGACGCCGAGGACGCGGAGGATCGCCGGCAGGACCATCGTCGCCAGCACGAAGCCCGTCCAGATGGCCGGCGAGGCGCCGGCGAGCGTCCAGCCGGCCAGCAGGGTGAAAAAAGCGGCCGGCGCCCACAGCGTCCGCCGCAGGTTGTCGAGCATCTTGTAGCGGCCGATGATCGGGATGGAAATCCTCACACTGCGGTCCGCCGTGGGCCCGCGGCCGATGATCCACGGCAGCAGTTGCCAATCGCCCCGTGCCCAGCGGTGCTGGCGTGCGGCTGCGGCCTCGAAATGGGCGGGGAAGTCTTCGAACAGCTCGATGTCCGTCACCAGCCCGGCGCGCGCGAAAATCCCCTCGAACAGATCGTGGCTGAGCAGCCGGTTGTCCGGAACCTTGCCGTCGAGCGCCGCCATGAAAGCGTCGACGTCGTAGATGCCTTTGCCAGTGAAGGAGCCCTCGCCGAAAAGGTCCTGATAGACGTCCGACACCGCGGCGGCATAGGGATCGATGCCCGCCGGTCCTGAAGAGACGCGCTGGAAGATCGAGCCCTCGTGCCCGTCCGGCAGCGTCGCCGTGATCCGCGGCTGGAGCACGCCGTAGCCGCTCACGACGCGGCCGAGCCGCGGGTCGAAGCGAGGGCGGTTCAGCGGGTGGGCCAGGGTGCCGATCATCCGGCAGGCGGCCTCGCGCGGCAGCCGGGTGTCGGCGTCCAGCGTCAGGACGTACGCGATTCCCGGCGGCGGCGGTCCGATCTCGGGAGTGGTGAGAAACGTGGTGTCCGTGGCGCCGCGCAGCAGCCGGTTGAGCTCCTCCAGCTTGCCGCGCTTGCGCTCCCAGCCGATCCAGGCCTGCTCGCTTTCGTTCCACAGCCGGCGGCGATGAAAGAGCAGGAAGCGGGGGTCACCGGCGAGTGCGGGGCCGTGCTGTAGATTGAGGCGCGCGATACCCGCTGCTGCGGCGGCCAGGAGCTCGGCGTCGTCCGGCATGGACTCCGCGGGCGCGTCCCGCCAGTCCGAGAGGAGCGCGAAACGCAGCTCGGCCTCGGGATTGGCGAGGTAGTGAACCTCCAGCCGGCCGATCTGATCTTCGATCTCTCCCAGGGTGGTCAACAGCGTCGGCACCACGATCAGGGTGCGCAGCTCCGGCGGCACGCCGCCCCTCAGCTCCAGGCGCGGCAGGATGCGCGGTCCCAACTGCCGGGTCACCCAGGCGTTGAGGAGCTGAACCGCAAGATCGGAGGCGGGCACCAGCGCCAGCAGGCCGAGCAGGACCAGCGAGCGCACGCTCAGCCGTCCCGGACTTTGCAGGACGAGGGGGATGGCCAGGATCAACCCCGTGAGGGCGGCGACGGCGCCCAGATAGCCGGGCGTCGCCCACCTCACCAGGATGCGCAGCAGCCGGCGCCGCGGTTTCAGGCGGGCTCCCAGCTCGCGCTCGAAGGCCGGCCGCCCGCTGGAGATGAGGTCGTAGCCAGGGTCCGCCGGCCGGTCGGCGCCGGCTGTTTTGGAAGTATTCGCGGCCTCCGTGGCCCTTTTCAAGGCTCGTTGGGCGACCAGGATCTCGGGCATCCGGGTGTCGCGCGCCAGGTCTTCCACCGCATGCCGGTAGCGGTCGCGCGTCTCGAACTCCATCGCCATGTAGCCCGGGAACGCCGCGAGCGTCGCATCCACCAGGCTCACGCTCTCGAAGAAGGCGGCCCAGTCGAACGCCGACATCAAGCGCATGCTGGTGATCACGTTGCGGACCGTGGCATTCATCGTCGTCTGCCGGCGATACTCGTCGGCGACGACCTGCTCGGCCGACGAGCCCTGTTGGGCCAGGCGCCGGTGCAGCCACTCGAGAGCCGGGGTTTCCGCCGGGTCCCGATCGCGCAGCCGGCTGAGGAGCACCACCGCGAAAGGGACGTCGAGCGGCCGGTCCTCAAAGCGGCGCAGGAGGATCTCCTCCTCCTCCGGTTTGTCCTCGTCCAGCAGGCGGTCGGCCAGCTCGTCGGCCTGCTGGCGGACCACCCGGGCACGCACCATGCGCTCCGCCAGCCGCCGCAGGTTTTCGACCAGCACCAGCCGCAGGGAGATCGCCACCGCCCACAGCTCGCCAATGGTGAGCGGCTGCACCGTCTGGTAGGCGGCGATGAAGCGCCGCAGCTCCTCGGCGGCGAACAGGCTGTCGGTGTGGGCCACGAAGTCGTGGGCGAGAGCGTAGACCCGCGGATAGCCCAGGAAAGGCGTGGGCTCCCCCCAGGGGTCCGTGGTGATCTTCTCCGGGTCCGTCGTCAGCTTGGGCAGCTCGCGATAGAAGCCCGGCGGCAGATCTTCGCGGATCTCGCGCACCTGGTCTTCGACGAGATGGAAGTTGTCGACCAGCCACTCCGCGGCCGGCGTGATGGCCCGCTCGTCGCGCATCGCCTCGGCGATGGCGCGATAGGACACGAGCAGGGCGCGGCCGTTGTCGCGCAGGCGCGGCCTGAGCCGCGGGTCACCCCAGCGGCGTCCGGGTCTCACACGTTGGGTTCTGGCCAGGGTGAGCGCGTGCTGCTCGAGACGCTCGACGCTCCACAGCTCGTCGCGGATCGGCTCTGGAAGATTGGCAAAAGAAGAAGGTCTGGGGCCGATTCTCATGGGCTGAGCTTATCGCTCCAGGGCGATGAATGCCTGGCAGGCCCCGCACTCAGGAGTGCGGGCGGAACGGCCGCCGCCGCCCGGGCACGGAATGCGCGAGCGACGGAACCGGAAGACTGAAAGGTTGGAATCACTGCCGGGTGATGGTGAACTTACCGAAGCTCACACCAAGCTCGACGCCGGTGCCGCTGCCGGCCAGCGCCAGCGAGACCTCGCCCTTGGTCAAGGCCTGCGCCTCGGAGGACTTGACGGCGCCCGCGGCGGCAGAGGCGTTGACGTAGCTGCCGAACAGCTCCTTGATGTCCGCGACCTCGGAGAACTTGCCGTGGCCGTCGCGGATTTCGGATTTACCGGCCGTCAGGCCGCCGCCCTTGGCCGAGATCTTCACCTTGGCCGTCTGGCCGTTCTCGCAGGTGATCGTGCCCGCTCCACTCGCGGTCTTGTAAAAAGCGGACCAACCCTTGAGCGTGTAATCCATCTTGCAAGTCGTCGTGTTTTTCGTGTCAGCGCCCACGGAAGCCACCGCGGCGAGGGACAGAACGAGAGCGGACAAACCCAGAATGATGCGTCGTTTCATGAGAGATCCTTCCAGAAGATTTTGAGCTCCGGCCAACTCTGGAACGGCGATTGCCGCGGAAGAGGGCCGGAGTGAAGCTGGAAAGATGACTGTGCAAGAAGCGAGCCCGGCTCACCGTTTGAGGCCCAGCCGGCCTTTCGCGCTGTCGAGGACGAAGTGCAGGTTGAGAAGCCCGTTGAGGTCGGCGAACTTGACATAGACGGTGGCGCCGAAGGTCTGGCCCACCAACTGTCGTTGGGAGCCGGTGCGCTCGACCTTGACGGACAGTGGATCGCCACCGAAGCTGAGGAGCTTCCCTCCCAGGAGATCCAAGAGTTCCTGGGCTGCGACCCAGGCTCGACTGGCGATCAGGAAGGCGGGCAGCTTCAGGTTCGCCCCGTCCAGCGTCACCTTCAGTGGCGCGAGCGGCGTGAGCGGCAGGACCGGGATCGGCTTGCCAGCCGTCAACAGGGCGCGCAGCTCCGCCAACGTCTTCCCCGTACGACATTGGAAATGGGGCTTGTCGATGATGCTGCTGAAGTCGCCTCCCCACTCGAGTCCCAGGCTCTTGCCGATCTGCCCGGCCTCGTCGTACTGCGGCGACTCGGCGAGGAATGCCGTTCCCTTGAAGATGCCGATATCCCAGGCGACGCCGAAGTTGTGGTTGCTGAAGCCGCCCTTGGCATTGGTCACGATCTTTCCGGGTTTGGTCCGGCCTTGGGCGAAGAGCTCGTCCTGCTCGGCGAAGGTGCGGGTGCCGCCGATGATCTTCGCATTGATCGCCGCCGCCCGCACCTGCTTCAGGAATTCTCTTGCCTGAACCTGCGCCTCCGGCAACAGCGTCGCTATGTTCGTCTCGCTCCTTGAGTCCGCCATCTGTCGCCTCCTCTCAGGCTTTCTCGGGGTGAAACTTCCTTCTGACGAGGGCCGATTTTCATGGGCAGAAAGGCCCGTCTTTCGGGGCGCTCAGGTCGAGGCCTTGGGTCGCACCGGCTTGAGGTCCTCCCAGCGGGCGGGCTCGATCTCCACCTCGTAGAAGAGGTCTGCCGTCTTGGGTGCGGTCTTGAGAGCGGTGTCGATCTGCTGTGCGGCGGGTTGGAAGATGAAGGGCCGCCGGGGATAGGGGCGGTCGTTGATCCAGTACCGGCTCCATTCGTCGGTTTGGTCGATGAAATCTTGGGTGAAACCGGACGCGGTGGGATACCTGCCCTCGACCTCGAGGCAGCCGTGGATGCAGATGTCGACGTAGGACTGCACGATCGGGAACTGGGGAGTGGCCAGGTTGTCGCCGATCTTGTCCGGGGGAAACAGGTTGATGTAAGCCCACACCACCCCCGCGAGCGGGTCGGTGCGGCCGTCGAGCATCTTGATCTTGTCGGTTTCAATGCGGCAGCGCTGATAGCCGGCGCTCTCCCGCCGGTCCGTCGCGGCGAGCTCTTCGGCTGAGACCTTGTAGATGACGCCGTTGCACTTCGCCGCTGGATCGGCAATCGCGCCGAGGAAGGTCGTGGTCAGCCCGCTCTCCGCTCCGCGCGCCCACCAGCCGCGGCGGATGCCGCTCACCTTCGCCGGCCAGGCGTCGCGCGCCGACGGCGTGGTCCGCTGCCGCGACTCGTCCTCGATGAGCGAGCCATAGCCGAAGATGAAGTTCTGCGGTCCCTTGGCTCCACCGCCGCTGATGTCGATGCATTCCATGCCGGTCCTCCTTGAGGGTTCGCTTTCAGCTCGGCGGCGATTATAGAGTAGCGAACGGCCTATGACAGCCGCTCAACGCGGAGGAGCGAAACATGAACTACCGATCTCTTGCACCGTTTCTTGTCGTCGTCGCCTGCCTGGCAGCCTGCGCCTCGGCTCCGCATCCGGCGGCGGATTCGAAATCTCAGGACGCAGCCTGTAGATCCTATTCGTTGCCTAACAACCCTGACGTCACACCTCCCCGCCGGGTTCGGGGCGAGCAGCCAGCGCCACCTAAGGACGCTCAAAGCGGCTACGCTTGCGTCCGGGTGACGATCACCGAATCTGGGTCTGTTATAGACCCTGTTGTGGTCAAGACCGACAATCAAGAGTTTGCCCAGGCCTTCCTGCATGCGCTGGCGCAGTGGCAGTACGCGCCCGCGACTCGCGGCTCGGCGCGGGTCGTGTATCACACCGTGCTCATCGCGCGCTTTCCATAGCAGAGTCCCCGGTTCCGGTACGCGATGAATAGAGAGTTAGAAAGCCGAAAGGAGACCGTGATGAGCCAAGTCGAGGGCCTTGCTGACCAACTGGAGCGCTCATTCCGTGGCGGTGCCTGGCACGGCCCGGCGGTGGCAGAGACGCTCGCCGGCGTCGACGAATCTACCGCCGCCGCTCGGCCGATCCTCGGCGCTCATTCGATCTGGGAGATCGTGCACCACTTGACCGTCTGGAACGACGTGCCGCGGCGGCGCCTCGACGGCGAAGGGCTCCAGAATCTTTCGGCCGAGGGCGACTGGCCGCCGGTCAGGGACGTCTCTGCAGGTGCCTGGCAGGCGGCGCTTACAGCCCTCGAAGACGCCCACGCCGCGCTGCATGCCCGCGTCCTCGACCTCGCCGACGCCCAGCTCGACGATCCGGTCACCGGCAGCGATCCCACGGTGCGGGGGATGCTCTTCGGCGTCCTGCAGCACAATGCCTATCACGCCGGACAGATCACCCTCCTGCGCAAGGCTCCTGGAGGGACGTCATGACGACACTGGAGGCGGTCCGCGACGAGCTGCTCGAGCGCCGCGAGCGCCTGGCGGGCTTGGCGTCCACGGTCCGCGAGAGCCAGCTCGTCGAGCTGCTGCGCCACGTGGACAGCGCCTTGGAGCGCCTCGATGGTGGGACTTGGGGACAGTGCTCCGTCTGCCTGGCTTCCGTCGAGCCGGACCGACTGGCGGCCGATCCGCTGGTGACCGTCTGTCTCGGCTGCCTCTCTCCTTCCGAGCTGAAGGCCCTGGAGAGGGACCTGGAAGCGGCGGCACGTGTGCAGGCGGCGCTCCTGCCGCCGCGCCAGCTCCAATATGACGGCTGGGAAGTGTCACTGCTGTGGGAACCGCTCGGGCCCGTCTCCGGGGATCATTACGATCTGCTTCGGCCCGGGCGCGAGGACGAGCCGTTGCACCTGGTGGTGGGCGACGTGGCGGGCCATGGCGTCGCGGCCTCGCTCCTCCAGTCGCATCTGCACGCGCTCCTGCGAGCCCTCGCGGCTCCCGAGACGTCTCTCGCCGCACTGCTCACGCGGGCCAACCGCCTGCTTTGCGAGGTCACTCTCCCTGCCGCGTATGCCACGCTGCTGGCGGCGCGGCTGTACGCCGGCGGCCGGGTGGAGTTGGCGAGCGCCGGGCATCCACGGCCGCTGCTCGGCGACAGCCGCGGCGTCCGTCCCGTTGAGGGTGCGGGGTTGCCGTTGGGGCTCTTCTGCGATGCGGAGTACGCGACCCGTGACCTTCAGCTCGCGCCCGGCGATACCTTGGTCTTCTACACGGACGGCTGGACCGAGGCGGCGACGGACGAAGGGGAGTACGGCATCGGCCGGGCCGCCGCCGTCCTGCGCCGGGTCAAGGATCGGCCGCTGGCCGAGATCCTCGCCGCCTGCCGGGGAGACATGGAGGATTACCTGAACGGCGCGCCGCGCGAGGACGATCTGACGCTCCTGGCGTTGCGCCGCGTGGCTTGAGGTGCGATGCGATAGGTCCGAGTCAAGACGGCTTGCCAGTTTCCCGAAAGTAGGCTAGCTTTCTGAAACTCATTAGGAGAAAAGCCATGCAACGGTTCACCCCGGCACCGAGGTTCCGCCGTAGTGTCATCCTGGCCTGTGGGCTCGCGATGTTCGTCGCGCCCGCCGTCTTTGCGCAGTCGAGCAGTAAGAGCGTTGAGCCCGCTCCGTCCTGCAAGGACCAGTCGCCCCGCCGTCTGGAGAAGTACAACGCGGAGAGCAAGACGTCGACCGTCACGCAGGGAGCGGACGACACGCTCGTCTTCACGCCGCGAGGCGGGACCCCGACGACGCTGCATCGCTGCAGCCAGCACTACCACTGCTGGATCGAGAACCTCCAGCCACTGTGCCCCGGACAGCACGCGACGGCGGCCGGAGGCCCTCCCGGCGCGTGCCCGAAGCTGCCACCGGTGGGCAGTTGGGTGGAGCTCCACACCGCCTACTCCGCCGAGGTGGGTAAGGATTGCGACCCCGAGACCCTCGACTGCTGCACCAAGGGGCCGTTCGTCGTCATGGGCTATCACGCCAAGGTGACCGCGGATAAGACGCCGGGGCCGGTCCCCGTGAAATGGGGCCCGCCCTCAGCCGAGTGGTCGGGATCGAACACGGGTCCCGACGACCCGCCGGGCCAATGCAAGCCCGTCCGTGCGCAGTGGAGTTTCGTTCTCGGCTGCGACCTCACCGTCAGCCTGGGCCAACTCGGCCTCTTCCACCATCAAGATAGGGCCAGGGGACTTCAGCCCCCAAGGCGGCTGAGCTCCGACCTCACGCACGTCCGCGTTCCCTGAAGGCCGCGACGGCGGACGGGGGATGGGACATCCCCCGATTCCGCCGCGAGCGTTCCCCCGCGCACCCTGGGAGCGCCCTCGAAGGAAACTCGCACCCTCCCAGGCTGCGGCTCAGGGCACTGTGCGACGCGAACCTACACCAGCCCGGGAGGCCAGAACACCAACTTCTTCGACCTCGATACCTTTTGATCGGTGACGGCATAGGATGAAGCCCATGCCGAGCCCGCCGGGAAATCTGCCTGTCGTCGACTTCGAGAACCAGTCCGCCTGGGCTGACTGGCTCCACAAGAATCACGCCAAGTCGACCGGCGTCTGGTTGCGTCTGGCGAAGAAGGGCTCGGGCGTGCCGTCGGTGACCTACGACGAAGCGATCGAGTCTGCCCTATGTTTCGGCTGGATCGACGGCCAGAAGAAGACCTATGACGAGGCGACGTGGCTGCAGAAGATGACGCCCCGCGGCCCCCGGAGTATCTGGTCGAAAATCAACCGGGAAAAGGCCGAGGTGTTGATCGCGAGCGGACGCATGAAACCGGCGGGCTTACAGGCGATCGAGCGGGCGAGACAAGGCGGACAGTGGGATGCGGCCTACGAATCTCAGAGCAGCGCGACCGTGCCACCCGATTTGCAGGCCGAGCTCGACAAGAGCAAAGCGGCAAGGGATTTCTTCGCCACCTTGAACAGCGTCAACCGCTACGCGATCCTGCACAGAATCAAGACCGCAGTAAAGCCCGAGACGCGCGCGAAGCGCATCCAGAAGTTTATCGAGATGTTGAAGCGGAACGAGAAGATCCACCCGTGACCGACAACCAGGCTGCACAGTGCTCAGGCGAGGCCCATCTCTTCGAGGGAGTGGGCGGTCAGGACTCGCTTGGCGAGTTGAGTCAGGCGTTGGAGCGAGCTGATTTGCTCGACTTGACGGCGCGCGCCCTCTGGGAGAGGCCCAAACCTCTCGGCGAGCAGCGATAGGAGGATTTCCCGAGCTCCTTCTCCACGGCCTTTGGCCTCTCCCTTGGCTTCTCCCTTGGCTTCTCC
>Ga0075434_100003740_pt1 | contig 13599 bp, 4 predicted proteins | sample RhiMethybrSRZTD3_FD_75298 | JGI IMG/M metagenome (GOLD analysis project Ga0075434, IMG submission 75298) | Populus rhizosphere microbial communities from Tennessee, USA - Rhizosphere MetaG P. TD hybrid SRZTD3 | ecosystem: Host-associated > Plants > Roots > Rhizosphere > Soil | place: USA... | reverse complement strand
CCAGAACCCGTCGAAGCGATCGAGCGTATTGCGATTCCAGCCGAACCGGCTCTCAGAGATCCACGAATTGCTCGTCCGCACGTAGTTGGTCGCGACGCGCTTCGAGCCATTCGTGAACTGCTGATCGTTGTCGATCTGGACTCGCGGAACGGAGGCAAACGGCCGCATCCGGGAGGCAGTCACCGACAATCTGCCGGCGCCAGCCTCGAAATCCACTTTGCCCAGGAATGTGTTGTCGTGCCGGATCACATTCTTGGCGTCCGTGTACCGTCCGATGACGTCGTTTATTGGCTGGTTCGGCAGCGGATTGTTGTCGAGCACGAGTCTGGTTTCGGGATACGGCAGCGCGGCCAGAATACGATTGCGCGTCGCCTGCGTAGGCACATTGTCCGACACCGTCCGGCCCGACTCCTCGCGGTAGCCCTCATAGGTGCTGAAGAACAGGACGCGGTTCCGCAGGATGGGCCCGCCGAGCGATCCGCCGAACTGATTGAATCTGATTTTGGCCTTCGGCGTAGTCGCCGGCAGGAATGGATCGCGCGACGAGAACGCGTCGCTCTGGAAGTTTTCCAGCAGCGATCCGTGGAACTGATTGGTTCCCGATCGCGTGATCATGTTGACTTGCCCGCCGATTGAGCCTCCATACTCCGCCGCCAGAACACCTTTGACGACCTGCACCTCGGCAACCGACTCGACGCTCAAGATCTCGATCTGGTTCTGGCCGCCGTAGTTGCCGAAGCCGCGGTTTTCCGGGTTGGTCTGGGCGCTGCTGCCATCGACTGTGATTGCGCTGCCACCATCGCCGATGCCGTTCACGCGAAACGCCCGGCCGCCTCCGACTGCGTTGTCCGCCGAACTCACACCGGGCGCCAGCAGGACGACGTTCTGCAGATTGCGCCGCGAGACCGGGATCTCCTGCACTTCGGTTCCGATCGTCTGCATTTGGGCCGTAGACGACGTCTGCACGAGCGGCGACGACTCGGTAACCATCACCGTTTCCTCGAGGCTCCCCACTTCGAGCACGTAGGTCTGGCGCACCGTCTGCCCGGCGCCGAGCGTCAACCCCTGGCTGCTGTACGTCTTGAACCCTGTGAGCTCGATCTTGATGGCATACGGTCCCGCCGGAAGCGTGGGCAGCGCGAACTCGCCGCGTTCATCCGACACCGTTTCTCGTGTGAGGTTCGTGCCCTGGTGTATGACGACGACCGTGGCGCCCGGCAGGATGGCTCCGGTGCTGTCATGCACGACGCCGTACAGTGTTGCTGTTATCACCTGCGCACGGGCTGGCCACGGCGAGCCCGCGAGCGCGGCGGCGAGCAAGAGAGCAATGACGGAAAGGCGTCGGGAACGCGTCATATGGACCTCCAACTCGGTGTCATCCAGAACGACGACGACTCGAAACCAATCGCTCGACGTGCGCACTGCTGATTCAGTAGATTTGCTGGGTCTTGGCGATCACGACCTTGGGCGGCGTCACGCCGGCGGCGATCATGACTTCACGAACGGAGGCCTCGGTGTCCGGAGACGGTTTGAAGTTGCCGAACCGGTAGCCGACCGCAATCGCCAGCGGCGTCCATCCGAACTTGTCAGGCTTGTTCCAGATGTCGATCTTCGCGCCCTTCGACGCGAGGAACTTCACCACCTTGGGAAGGTTCTTGTAAGCCGCTGCGTGCATGGCGGTCTCGCCGTTCATGTCGACGGCGTTGATATCGTTGCCGAGGTCGAGCGCCACCTGCACCGCTTCGAGCGTTTCGCTCTCCGTCCCCGCGTCTTCGCCAGGCGACCGTGTTGCGAGGCCGGCCGCCACGATGAGCGGCGTGCTGTTATCGACGTTGGGGATGAACGGATCGGCGCCGAGCTTCGCGAGCTCCCGCATCAGCTCGGCATCATCCGTGAGCGCCGCCATCATGAACGGTGTGGCGCCCACCTCGTTCAGACGCGTGTTGCACAGGTTCGCGCGCTTCGCCATGCGCGCGTTGAGGTCCGCGCCGGCGGCCACGAGCTTCCGCACGAGTTCCAGGCTGCTCATGCGGCCCGATCCTTCGGGCGCCGGATCGTTGTCGCCGACGCCCGGCTTGCGGACCGGGACGATCGCGTGGAGGACGGTGTAGCCCGTCAGGTTCGCATTCGGATCGGCGCCTGCATCGAGCAGCTGCGCCGCCAGTTCGAAATGACCGTTCATGACCGCCGTCAGGAGCGGCGTCGCACCGGGCGGCAGCGCGCGTCCGCCGACCGCGCGCCGGCGTCCGCCTTCGACCGGGACCGGCTCGTTCACGTCGGCGCCCGCCTTCAGCAGCACGCGCACGACGTCGCTGTGTCCTTCGCGGACGGCGAACAGCAGCGGTGTCATGCCTGACGCGAGTCGCGCGCGGAAGTCGGCGCCCACCTCGATCAGCATTTCGACAACCGGCGCGTGGCCTTCCGCTGCCGCCCACATCAACGCGGTCTGTCCGTGCTTCTCGTCCTTGCTGTCCACAGCGGCGCCGCGGGCGAGCAGCGCCTTGACCGAGGCGAGCGTGCCGACGCGCGCCGCCGTCATCAGCGCCGTTTCGCCGCCGGGCAACGTCGTGTTCGGATCGGCGCCGGCCTTCAACAGCATCTCGACGATCGCGCTGTCGCCGTTGGTGATCGCCAGGGTGAGCGGCGTGATGCCGTAGCGGTTCGCAGCCTTGACGCTGGCGCCGGCGCGCACGAGCAGCTCGACGCTCTCGACATCGTCGTGATAGGCGGCCCAATGGAGGGCGGTCATGCCGTCGACCTGCGGCGCGTTGACGTCGGCGCGGCGTTGCAGCAGCGTGCGCACGGCTGCGCCATCCATCTTTTCCATAGCATCGGCCACCGGCGCCTCGGCGGTCGCTGCCGCGAGATTGACGGCCAACAACACAACTGCGGCCGCGCACAGGCCAGACGATGTTGAACGCGTCATGGTGTCAGCTCCGCGTGTCAGAGCGCGAGCAGCTCGTCGATCGTTCCCTGGCTGTCGGCGAATTTGTCGATCCGCACGCCGACCTTCTCGAGCAGCGTCAGATGCAGGTTCGCCAGCGGCGTCGGCTCCGCGTACTTGATGTGACGCCCGCCCTTCATCCGGCCCGCGCCACCTCCCGCCACGATGGTCGGCAGGTTGACGTGATCGTGGACGTTCGGGTTGCCCATGCCGCTGCCGTACAGGACGACCGAGTGATCCAGGAGCGTCCCGTCACCGTCCGGCGTCGACTTCAGCTTCGCGAGGTAATACGCGAAGAGCGACACGTGGAACGCGTTGATCTTCGCCATGCGCGCGATCTTTTCCGGATTGTTGCCGTGATGGGTCAGCGGATGATGCGGATCCGGAACGCCGATCTCGGGATACGTGCGCGTGCTCGTTTCGCGTGCGAGCTGGAACGTGATGACGCGCGTGACGTCGCCCTGCATCGCCAGGGCCTGCAGGTCGAACATCAACTTCGCGTGCTCGGCGTACGACGTCGGCACGCCGACGGGACGATCGAGATCCGGCAGTTGATCGCCGCCCGCGTCGCTTTCCGCCTTTTGAATGCGCCGCTCGACCTCGCGGATGCTGTCCAGATATTGATTGACGCGACGGCGATCGTCGGCGCCGAGCGTGCTCTGAAGGCGTGAGATGTCGTCGCGGACCCAGTCGAGCAGGCTTGCCCTGCGCTGCAGCGCCGCGCGCCGGTCGGCGGGACTGCCGCCTTCGCCGAAGAGGCGCTCGAACACGATCCGTGGATGCGCCTCCGCCGGCAGCGGCGTCGTCGGCGACGACCACGAGAGATTGTTCTGATAGACGCACGCGTAGCCGTTGTCGCACTGGCCGACGGTCTGGAGCAGATCCATCGCCAGCTCCAGCGACGGCAGGACCGTCTCGTGCCCGATTTGCTGCGCGGCGATCTGATCCGCAGTCGTTCCGAGGTAGTAGTCGGTACTCTCGGTCCACTTCGCTTTCGCGGCGCTGAGGAACGCGGCGTTCGACGTCGCGTGCGTGCCCGGATACGCGTTCTTCAGTTCCATGTTGCTGATGACCGTCAGCTGATCGACAAACGGCTCGAGCGACTGGAGCGTCGGCGACAGAAGCTTGAGCGTTCCGTCCGTGCTCACGGGCGTCCAACGAGTGATGTCGCACCCCATCGGCATGTAAATGAAGCCGATGCGGCGTACGGGCTCGGCGGCCGTCTTGCCGAGCGCCGTCCCTGTCGCCATTGCGGGCACCATCGCGTCGAGGAGCGGGAGCGCCAGCGTCGCGCCGATTCCGCGGAGGAACGTCCGTCGCGGCAGAGCCTTCTTCGTGATGATCATCGTGACATCCTCATTTGAAACGGCGCGCTCTTGACGATGCCGAGGACGAGCGAGGAGACGCGGTAGTCGTGTGCGTGCGCGTCGCGCACGATCGAGCGGATGGCCGGCGCATCGTAGTACTCGACGCCGCGTCCCAGCGCGTAAGTGAGCAGCTTCTCTGCGAACGTCCCGACGAAAATGTCCGGACGGCTCAGCAACGCTTTCTCGAGCCCGACGACGTCCTCGAAGCGGCTGCCGTCGGGAAGTCCGCCCGACGCATCGATCGAAACGCCGGCTTCGGCGCTGCGGCGGCGCCCGATTGCGTCGAATTTCTCCATCGAGAGGCCGACGGGATCCATCAGGTTGTGGCACGCCGCGCAGACCGCGTTGGTGCGGTGCTCGGCCAGCCGCTTGCGGACCGTCAGATTGCCGTCGACGGTGTTGTCTTTGAGCGCCGGCACATCGGGCAGCGGCGGAGGCGGCGGCAGGCCGAGGAGGCTGTCGAGCACGAATTTGCCGCGGATGACCGGCGAGGTCCGCGTCGCGTACGACGTGACCATCAGAATGCTCGCCTGGCGCAGCAGCCCGCCGCGTCCGCTGTCTTCATCGAGCTCGATTCGGCGGAAGCGGCTGCCGTAGACGTGCGGGATGCCGTAGTGCTTCGCGAGCCGTTCGTTGACGTAGGTGTAGTTTGCGCGCAGCAGATCGAGGGCGCTGCGATCTTCACGCAGGATGCTTTCGAAGAACAGCTCCGTCTCCTCGCGGAACGCCTGGCGGAGGTTGTCGTCGAAGTCCGGGAAGACGCGCATGTCCGGCGTAATCGAGTCGAGATTCCGAAGACGCAGCCACTGCGCGGCGAAGTTCGTGACGAGCGCGCGCGAACGGCTGTCGGCGAGCATCCGCTTCACCTGCCGCTCGAGCACCGCCGGCTCGTGGAGTTTTCCCGCCGCCGCCACATCGAGCAGCTCGTCGTCGGGGATGCTGCTCCAGAGGAAGAACGACAGCCGCGAGGCGAGCTGGAGATCGGTGATGCGATACGGCGTGTTCGGTGCGAGGCCTGGCGGATCCTGCTCCACGCGGAAGAGGAACTCGGGGCTGACCAGCACTGCCGACAGCGCCATCTCGATGCCGGCGTTGAATCCGTCGGTAGTCGCCTCGGTCCGTGCCTTCTTATATAGATCGAACACGCCCTGCACGTCGCGGTCCGTTACGGGCCGCCGGTAGGCTCGCCGCATCAGCGACGTCAGGATTTTTCTGGCCGCGGCGTCCTCGTCGTTCGGACCGGTCGGCTGCGCGACGAAGAGGCGCCGGCGCGTCGGCGTGTCGCCCGGCCCTTTCGCGCCGTACGGACCGATGATCGAAATCGAGTACACGGCGGGTTGAATCCGCGGATGGCGGTACGAGTTGAAGTGCGCCTGGTACGGCTGGCGCGCCGTCTCGAGGAGCGCCGTCGGGTTCTTCAGGAACGCGACGCCGACTGCGTGCGGGCCCGCCTTCACCGGAACGCGGATTTTGAGATCCCGATCCACCTTGTCGTGGTTCGGCTGATAGTCCTCGGAGAATCCGGCCTCCCGCGTCGGCGGCTTCACGGTGAACACCGTCACGCGATCGCGATCGAGGAGCAGTTCGAGATCGGCGGCGTCGTTCAGCCCCTCGACGTGCTCGTTGCGATCGCGCGTGAGGCGGATCTGGAACTCGTACTCACCGTCCATCGGGAACATGTACTTGACGAGCGCGCCGCCGCGCGTCCCGATGGGCAGACCCTCGATGTGGTCTTCCTGTGTGAGCTCCGCCGGAATCCGGATCGTGTCGCCGTCGGGAGACACGCTCGGGCGTCCGACCGCGACGCGGCTGATTTTTTCGGCCGCCGAGATGTAGCGATCAAGTAATGTCGGCGACAGATCGCCCACCGTCACGTTGTCGAAGCCGTAGCTCGCTTCGTCGCCGGGCAGCAGTGAGGTGACGTCCACGTCGAGGGCCAGCAGATCGCGGATGGCGTTCTGGTACTCGGTTCGGGTCACGCGGCGCAGCGTTGCAGTCCGCCCCGGATTGGGCGACGCCGCCGCAACGCGATCGAGCGCCGTCTCCAGCGTCGCGATCTCGGCGTTGTAGGTCGCGTCATCTGGTCGCGGCGATCCGATCGGCGGCATCTGCCGCGCGCGGATCTTCCGAAGAACCTTCTCCCAAACCTCCGGATTCTGGCTGACGTCCTGCGCTGCCGCTGCGTCGAGCGTCAGGCCGCCTCGTTTCAGGCGGTCGTTGTGGCACGACGCGCAATACCGCGCGGCGAACGGCCTGTCAGCGGCTGCGGGCGCGGGCGGGGAATTGGCCGGAGGCTGCTGCGCGTCGAGCGTCAACACGAAGCTTCCGGCCAGCAGGAACGCCGCCGCGGAACCACAGGACAATATGCGTGAGCCGTTGAGCATGCGTTCGTGACCGCCTTTGTTTAATCGCGCTAAATATACGACATCCTTGTACACCTCACGCGACGAATCTCGTAGATGTTCGAGGACTTCGAGTTCTGCTTTTTGCGGTTTGTCGCAAAATGTCGCAGCGAGATCCTCTGATCCCGACGGGAAGCTGCGCTGGCGCTCCTTCCGCTCGTGGTGAGCCCTTCGACTCGCCGCTCATGGTGAGCTTGTCGAACCATGAGCGCCTCGCTCAGGATGTACTTGTCGAACCACGAGCAGTCGGCTCGTCCTTCCGCCTTCGCTGAAGCTACGGCGGACCGCCGTAGCGCGAAGCGCGAAGGCTGGTCGACAAGCTCAGGACGAGCGGTGCGCCAATTCAACCGTTCGCCGGTGTTCGCCGGGATTAACCTCGACTGGCCGCGCCAAGGGCACAGCTGGACGAAGCCCAGACGATCGCGCACGAACGATGGTCGAGGCGTTCGCCGCGTGGCCGCTGATGAAATGGTGGAACCGAGCGGTGGACGGTGCGCGCTACTGCACGTTTGCCGTCACACTGGCTGCCGCGTTCAACGTCAACGTGCAGCTCTGCGCCTTGTTCCCGCCGCTCGAGCATGCACCCGACCAGATGGCATCGCGACCGTTCGACACCGTCAGCGTGATCGACGTTCCAACCGTGAACGATGCCGAGCCGGTGCTGCCGGTCGCGACGTTGATGCCCGCCGGCGTGGACGTCACGCGTTCGCCGCTCCTGCCGGTCGCGGTGACCGTCAGCGTTGCCGTCTGACCTGAGGGCGGTGGGGCCGACGGATTCACCGTCAGCACGGCCGACTGTGTCACGCCGCCGAACATTGCTGAGATCGTCGCCGACGTCGACGCGGTGACCGCCATGGTCGTGACGGTGAAGTTTGCGCTCGTGGCGCCGGCCGGCACTGTGACGCTGGCCGGTACGGTTGTCGCGGCCGAGTTATCGGACAGCGAGACCGCCGCTCCGCCGGCCGGGGCCGCTGCGCTCAACGTCACGGTGCCGGTCGAGGGGTTGCCGCCAACGACCGTCGACGGATTCGTCGACAGCGACGATAACGTCGCCGGCGCCGGCGGCGGCGGCGGTGACGTCGCAGTGTCGGCCGTAATCTTCATGACGAAGGCATCGCCCCAGAAGATCGACGGGTCGCCGCGGAAGACGACGTCGAACGCACCGGCGGTCACCGGAAAATCGCTCGAGTACGTCTGTCCGGTCACGAACACGTTGCCGCTCGCGTCGGTGACGAGATCGGTGCCGCTGTCCGACTGCGTTCCGCCGAAGAAGCTCGAATAGAGCAGCGTCGAGCCGTCCGCGCTCAACTCAGAAACGAACGCGTCGGCGACGCCGTTGAACGACAGATCGGCCGCACCGACCACTGTCGGAAAGTCGGCTGAACTCGTCGTGCCCGTGAGCCATATGTGGCCTGCGCCGTCGAGGGCGATGCCGGCTGCTCCCTCGCCTGCGCTACCGCCGAGAAGCGAGGAAAAGATCACGCCCGATCCGGTTGCATTCAGCTTCGTGACGAACGCGTCGCCTCCGTTCGGAAGCGTATCGAACGCGCCGGGCGTCGTCGGGAAATCGAGCGATGCGGTTCCACCGGAGATGTACGCGTTGCCGGCAGAATCGATCGCGAGACCGCCGCCGCTGTCGGAATCCGATCCTCCAAGATAGGTCGAATAGACCAGTGCGGAACCTGCGGCGTTGATTTTCGCCACGAACACATCGAAGCTGCCGTTTGCGGTCGTGTCGAACGCGCCTGCGGTCACAGGAAAGTCAATCGAGCTGGTGAAGCCCATCGCGTACGCGCTGCCGTCGGCGTCGACGACGATGCGTTCGCCGTTGTCGACCTGCGTGCCGCCAAGGTACGTCGAATACACGAGTGCCGATCCGGACGCGTTCAGCTTCGTCACGAAGACGTCGTAGGCGCCGTGGTTCGTCCGGCTGATCGCGCCGGCCGTGGTCGGGAAATCGATCGAGACCGTCTCGCCGATCACGTACGCGTTGCCCGCAGCGTCGACAGCGATGCCGCGGCCGTCGTCGATATCCGTTCCGCCGAGAAACGTCGAGTACACGAGCGCGGACCCGGTCGCGTTCAACTTCGTGACGAACGCATCGTAGTTGTCGATCGCGCACCGCGGGCAGTTTCCGGGTATGTTGAACGTTCGATCGAAGGCGGCGCCTGTGGTCGGAAACGTCGACGATTTCGTCTGGCCGGTGATGTACGCGTTGCCGGCGCCGTCGACGGCGATGCGACGGCCGAAATCGAAGTCGCTGCCGCCGATGAAGGTCGAGTACACCAGCGCCGTGCCCGTCGCGTTCAACTTCGTCACGAACACGTCCGAGACGTTGGTCGCAGCGCCGGTCCGCCCGAACGCGCCGGCCGTCGTTGGAAAATCAGGCGACTGCGTGGTGCCGACGATGTACGTATTGCCGCTGGCGTCCACCGCGATGCCGGCGCCAGTCTCGTGGCTCGAGCCGCCGAGGAACGTCGAGTATGCGACGCCGGGATCGATGATCAGATCGCGATCGCGTCTGTAGTTCCCGTCGATGGCGAACGTAAACCCCGCGTCGCGTCCGTTGCCGGTTTGCAGCACGTAGCGGCTCGGCACACGGACACGGGCGCCGTCGATCTCCTGATAGGAGTCCGGGGCCGAGTCGCGCAGGACGCCCATCGCGGTGGTGATGAGCAGCGCACCCGAGTCGTCGACCGTCACCGCGTCCGCACCCGCGTATTCGAGCTGAATGTCGTCGACGTTCGCGCCGGGCCGAACTCTGAATTCGTATTTCAGCACGCCGGCGTTTTCGTGCAGCCGCAAGTCGACGCCGTGCCACAGTTCCCGATAAACGATCTGACTGTATCGCTGAAGGTGAGTAGTCCAGCGAGTCGGATCGGATCCGAGGAAGTAGTTGACCTCGCCGTCGACCGGCAGCGCGCCCTCGGGAATCGAAGCCGGATTGCGGCCGACAAAGCGCAGCGCGAGTGCGGTTTCGATCGCGGGCTGCTTCGATGCGAACGCAAGCTCGACATCGTCAGCCGTGAGATAGAAGGCATACCGCGAACCTTGCGCGTAGTAGCGGACGCGCGCGTCGGTCTGGCCGCGGTTTTCGACGAACGCGACCGGAAGCTTTGCTAATGCATTCGTGGCGCGGTCGAGGTCGGCATCGCGGCGAGAACGGTTGAGCGTGCCGGCGGCGGCGAGGCTGCGGTGTTGCTCGACCGTTGGTGAAAGGCCTGCGGCGATGACGATGACGACTGCAAAGGTGCTGAGGCGCATCATGGTTCTCCTCGGCCCGCCGCCGTCGGCAGGTGTTGGCGTGATACAGCGAGAGAGAAGGTGTTTGCGCAGGTCGGGCAACGCGAGCGCCATGTGACTTTGTGATGTGAAGGCGGCCGCTGTGGCAGCGCAACAGACGCGTCCGCTCGACGAGGCGTACAAGAAAGGTACGGCAACGGTGACCGTAACATGGTCGTCGCGTCCGCGGTCCATGGTCGTTGGTCCGTTGGTCGTTAGTTATTGGTCATCGGTCATTAGTCATTTGGTCATTGGCCATTGGCCATTGGCCATGGACGTTGCTCATTAGTCGTCAGCAGCGACCATCGAATAATGAACGTTTCACACGATCGTGTGTCATCGACCGTCGCGGACGCGAACGCTTCGTCGCGCTTCAGGTCGGCGCACATGGTGAAACCAGATTGGTAGGACCGATGCGTCTCGAAGGCGACCGACAGGATCGCAGACGATCAGGGACATCCACGGTGGTTCTGGCGCGACACCAAAAATCGAACTCTGACGATCACGATCGCGGCCGGATCAATTCACGCTGACCTCCGACGTTCGTCCTCGCGAACGTACCGCTAAACGAATCATCAAACTCCCGTCGATTCTCCGCAGGCCGAAGGCTTGCACACAGCCCGCCGTCTTCCCTGAAGTCCCGCGGAGACGCACAGCTCAGGAGCAACGTCGTGAAATTGAAGAACGGAACGAAGCGAGCCCGATTCGCCATCGGCGTCGCTCTGATGGCGTGGGCACTGCCAGCCTCCAACGCTTTTGCACAAACCGCGAGCGCGCTCTCCTGCAGTCCGTCGGTCATCGCTGGCGGCAGCGGCGGCTCGGCAACGTGCACCGTCACGCTCAGCGCAGCCGCGCCGGCCGCCGGCACCGTGGTGACGCTCACAAGCTCGCTCATCGAGCTCGCGGCGTCGGTGCCACAGATCACCGTACCCGCCGGACAATCGACGGCGACGTTCACCGTCACGACCAACCCCGCCTATCGCCGCTACAGCGGACTGACGTTTGCCGCGACCATCAGCGCCTCGGCGAACGGCACGACGCGCAGCACGACGCTGAGTGTGACGGCACAACCGAGGCCCGCCGACTTTTCGAGCGGTTCGCAGGCCGGCGCCAGATTCCAGTGGGACGGGTTGATGTGCGGCGCCATCGCGCCGATCGGAGGGGAGCACGGAATTCTCTACAACTGTTCGCAAGCCCAGGGCACCGGTTTCGGAACGTGCACGTTCCAGCAGGAATGCACCCTCGGCTGCCGGAGAGTGCCTCCGACCGGCACGACGTTCAGCGACTTCTGCGCCACAACCGGGCCGAACGCCGTCGCGATCAGCAGCAGCTCCATCGTCAGCGGCGACCGCGTGCCGGCGTCGATCGTTCTCGAAGCGCCGGCAGGACACGCGCAGGATCTGGAACAAGGAGTCCCGGCGACCAGGGACGTGAATTTTGACTCGTCGGTCTTTCCTCACGCGGGCGGCATCACATTTCCGATCGGCGCCACCAGCGTTCCGTTCGATGTCGCGACGTCATATGTACCCGGGATTGAATTTGTCGATGTCGTCGGCTACTGGTTCAACGCATCGATCCCGCCGTTCCTGATCACGAACGGGCGGGCCGGCCACACCTGGCTCGTCATGAGGCCTCCCAACCCGCCGCCGTCGGTGGCAATCCCGACGCTCGGCGATTTTCAGATCACAGGCTTCAACCCGATCGTCGGCGGCGACAGCACGATCGGGTCGATCGATATGAGTGGTCTCTCGCGCGCGGGAGGACCGACGTTCACGGTGACGAGCAGTAATCCGGCCGTCGTTCCGACGCAGACCTTCACGGCGCCCGCGAACCAGAACCTGTTCGGATTTCAGGCGTCCATCCTGACCAAGCCGACGGCGGCAGATACGAACGTCACTGTTACGGCCTCTGACGGGCGATACCAATTCAGCGGCGTGCTGACCGTCCGCGCCAACCCGCCGCCGCCGGTCCTCTCCGGCGTGTCGGTCAACCCGTCCAGCGTTGTCGGAGGCAATTCCTCGATCGGAACCGTCACGTTGAGTGCGCCGCAAAGCGGCGCCACGGTGATTTCGCTCTCCACGCCGGCGCCGACGACGGTCGCGCAAATGCCCGCCAGCGTCACCGTGCCGGCCGGCGCTACCAGCGCGTCATTCACGATCACGACGTCGCCTGTCACATCGCAGTTCAACATGAACGTCTTCGCGGATCTCGCCGGCAGTCCCGGACAGTCGGCGCTCCTGCTGATTACGGCGGGCGGGCCGACCATTCCCAGTACGTTGACGATCAACCCGACCTCCGTCGTCGGCGGCGCATCTGCGACCGGCACCGTCACACTTTCCGCCGCGGCGCCTGCGGGCGGCGCCGTCGTCACGCTTGCGAAGGCGCTCTCGAACCCCGGTCCCGGGATTGTTCCAGCGACAGTGCCGGCCAGCGTCACCGTGCCCGCGGGTCAGACAACGGCGTCCTTTGCGATCGGCACGAGTTCGGTGACCGCAACCGTCAACGTACGCATCTCTGCGTCCTTCAACGGCGCGACGGTCGCTGCCGACATGACGCTGTTCCCGCTGCTGGGGCAGATATCGTTCGCCGGCAACGTGCCGGGCGGCCAGCCAACGACTGGAACGGTCACGTTGAGCGGCCCCGCGCCGGCTGGCGGTACTGTTGTGGCACTCTCGAGCGCCAACACGTCGCTCGTCACAGTTCCAGCGAGCGTCACGGTACCGGCGGGTCAGAACAGCGTCACCTTTACCGCGAACACGGCTCCCGTCACACAGACAACGGCCGTCATGGTATCCGCTTCGTCGGGCGGAACAACGGTCAGCACGAACGTGTTCCTGATCGTCTCCAGCGCTGTCGCTTCGGTGACGTTGAATCCGAGCACCGTGACCGGCGGCGTCTCTTCGACGGCAACGGTGACGTTGCAATCCGCTGCGCCGACCGGGAATGCGGTCGTCACGCTCGCGAGCAGCAACTCCTTGCTCGCCGTCGTGCCGAACAGCGTCGTCGTCGCCGCAGGTCAGACGAGTGCGACGTTCACGGTCAACACCGCGCAGGTCACGGCGACGTCGACCGTGGCGATCTCCGCGACGTATCAGAACATCACGAAGAGTGCGACACTCACCATCAATCCGCCGGGGGCGACCGGGCCCACGCTTTCCGGCGTCTCGCTCAATCCAACCAGCGTCGTCGGCGGCAACTCCTCGACCGGCACCGTTACGTTGAGCGCCGCGGCCCCGGCCGGCGGAGCGGCGGTGTCGCTCTCTGAAAATTCGGCCGCGACCACCGTACCGGCCAGTGTCACGGTGCCGGCCGGTGCCACGAGCGCGAACTTCACGGTCACGACGACGTCGGTCACCGCCTCGACGTCGGCGACGATCTCAGCGCTCTTCGGAGGCGTGACACAGTCGGCTGTGCTGACGGTGAATCCACCGGCTGCACCGCCGCCGGGGCCCACGCTTTCCGGCGTCTCGCTCAATCCAACCAGTGTCGTCGGCGGCAACTCCTCGACCGGCACCGTTACGTTGAGCGCCGCGGCCCCGGCCGGCGGAGCGGCGGTGTCGCTCTCTGAAAATTCGGCCGCGACCACCGTACCGGCCAGTGTCAC
>Ga0075434_100003739_pt1 | contig 13600 bp, 17 predicted proteins | sample RhiMethybrSRZTD3_FD_75298 | JGI IMG/M metagenome (GOLD analysis project Ga0075434, IMG submission 75298) | Populus rhizosphere microbial communities from Tennessee, USA - Rhizosphere MetaG P. TD hybrid SRZTD3 | ecosystem: Host-associated > Plants > Roots > Rhizosphere > Soil | place: USA... | reverse complement strand
GACGGAGCTGCGCCCGATTCCGCCATGGCAGGCCGTTGGACGCTTCGAATGCCCGTCGATTGTCCTTTACGGTGCCGACGACATCGTGACGACGATTCCCGTCCAACGCAAAATGTGGGATGCTTTTTCAACTAACGGTCAATCCCTTGAGTGGCATTTCTTTCCTTTCGGCGGCCATGGCTTCGTCGATCCCGGCACGCCGGGTTATCATCCGCACGCGGCCGAGCTCGCCTGGCCGCTCGCCGTCGATTTCCTCGCGCGCGAGTTAGCCGCGGAGTGACGCGGCGGCTTCCGCTCGCGAAGAATTGTCCTTTTTAAAAAAATTCTTCTTGATTTTGTTGCGCGTGAAAGCGTAAAGTCGATTTTTCTTTCGCGGCATCTCTTCTCTTCAAACGGCGAAGTCATTCGATGGCATCTGTAGACGAGAATCTCCGCAAAGTTCCCCCGCAAAATCTCGAGGCCGAAGCCTCGGTCCTCGGCGGCATTCTGCGCGAGAACGACGCCGTCAACCGCGTGCTCGAAATCCTCGCGCCGGGCGATTTCTACCGCGAATCGCACCGGAAGATCTTTCGCGCGATGATGGAGCTCACCGACCGCAACGAACCGGTCGATCTCATCACCCTCAGCGAGACTCTCAAGGGCAAGCACGAGCTCGACCTCGTGGGCGGCTCGGCCTATTTGGCGGGCCTCACCGATCAGGTTCCGACCGCCGCGAACATCGCGTACTACGCGCGCATCATCCGTGAAAAAGCGATCCTCCGCCAATTGATCGACTCCGCGACCGAGATCGCCACGCGCGGCTTCGAAGAGCAGGGCAACGTCGATGAGTTTCTCGACGCGGCCGAGAAGGTCATCTTCGATATCGCCGAAAAAAAGATCAAGTCGGCGTTCGTGTCCGTCGGCGACATGATCAAGGACACCTTAAAGACGGTCGAAAGGCTTTACGAGCGAAAGGAGCTCGTCACCGGAGTGCCGACGGGCTACAAGCGTTTGGACGAGAAGACGGCCGGCCTCCAGCCTTCGGATTTGATCATTATCGCCGGGCGGCCGAGCATGGGAAAGACCGCCTTCGCGCTCAATATCGCGACCTATGCCTCGCTTGAGGCCGGCATCGGGGTCGCGGTGTTCTCGCTCGAGATGGCGCGCGAGCAGCTCGTTCTCCGCATGCTCTGCTCGGAGGCGCGAGTGGACAACTCGAAAGTCCGCGCCGGTTATTTGGGCGAGCGCGATTTTCCGGAGCTGGCGAAAGCCGCGGGAAGGCTGCACGAGGCGCACGTCTATATAGACGACACTCCGGCGATCTCGATCCTGGAGCTACGGGCGAAGACGCGGCGGCTGATCCGCGACCGGGAGAAAAAGATCGGCCTAGTCATCGTGGACTATCTCCAGCTCATGCGCGGGATGGGAATGGCGAACAACCGCGAGCAGGAGATCTCGGAAATCTCTCGCTCGCTCAAGGCGCTTGCGAAGGAATTGCGCGTGCCGGTGATCGCGCTGTCGCAGTTGAACCGCCGGGTCGAGGATCGCGGCGACCGGCGTCCGATGATGGCGGATCTGCGCGAGTCGGGCGCCATCGAGCAGGACGCCGACGTGATCATGTTCATCTACCGCGACGAGGTCTACAACCCGAAATCGGCGGATCAGGGAATCGCCGAGATCATCATCGCCAAGCAGCGGAACGGACCCATCGGCACCATCCAGCTCGCGTTTAGGAACGAATATACGCGCTTCGACAATCTCTCCAACCGCGAGACAGGCGATTACTATGAAGAGGCCGAAGAGGCGTAGCGCTTAATCGGCGAATCCCTTTCTCGTCATTCGCAAAAAAATCGCCGCCTATCTTCAAACATCTCCCCGAAGGTGCCACACTTAAACAGCGGAGCGATCTCCGCTGCAACAATTCAAGAGGAGGTGCCACGCATGGCGAGGTACGGAAAGAAAGCATCGCAGAAAGTCAAAAGGGCGATGCACGAGCGCAAACGCGGGAAACTCAAGAGCGGCCGCTCCGGCAAGCGCGTTCGCAGCCGCAAGCAGGCGATCGCGATCGGGCTTTCCGAGGCGCGCCGCTCGGGCGCGAAAGTGCCGCAGAGAAAGCGCAAGAGAAAATAGCGACGGTTACTGCCTGATGCCGGCGCGCGCGAGATTGCCGTCGCGCGTGACATTCATGTCGCGCACGACGGCTTTCTTCTTGAGGCAGCCGCCGGAAGATTCCTCAATCCGTGGTTTTGGTCGTTCTTCTCTCTAGTCTGACTTCGTCTTGAATCCTATCGTGCCCCGGCTCGAATACACCTTTGTGGTGGAAATAGATCATTCCCGCCGCCAGGCGCATCGGCCTGGTTCCGAGGAGCAGGTTGAAGACGAAGTCGCTCTGGAAGTGATCGAACATGAAGCGCAAAGCGCGTTTGGCGCGAAATCTCGGATAGGATTGCACGAACCACCCGCTCGGATCGTCACGCTTGCCGGCGAGATAATCGGCAATAGCGTAACCGGCCGCGAGTCCGTGCTTGAGCGCGGTGTGAATGCCGCCCGCGGTGACCGGCGATACCATCCCGGCTGCGTCGCCGACGAGAAGCGCTCGTCTGGCGGCGACCGGTCTGACAATCCCGCCGCAGGGTATGAGCCCGGCGCGCACCGATGCCGGCCGCCGCGTGCGGAAATCGAACAACGGCGAGATCTTCTCTAAAAAAAACGCCATCGCGCCATGAACGCTCGATGGATCGCTACTCATGCGCCGCGCGAGGCCGATCTGAACCATTCCCACGCCGGCGACGACCCAGCCGATATAACCTGGCGCCAGGCGGCGATCGATGAAGCAATGAAGCTTGTCGGGGTCGGCGATCTCGGCGCCGCGGTACTCGTATTCGACGCCGAAGAGGAATCTTTCACTTTGGCCGAGCCTCAAAGCCTTGGCCACGGCCGAGCGCGGCCCGTCGGCGCCGACGAGATAGCGCGCGGTCGCTCCGTTTCCCAGCTCGAAGCCGCTCTGAGTCCGCTCCAACCGTTCGAAGGATTGTCCGTAGACGATGCGCGCGCCGGCCTGCTCCGCGCGTTCCGCCAGCCAGCGCATGACCTCGGGCGTGTCGGTCGCGAGAAAATAATAGCCGGGCGCCGTCAAATCCACATAGCGCAGATTCGGCGCATAGAGCCGCACGCCGGGAATGCGGCGAACCATCTCGTCCGGCAGGCCGTCGAGCAAGGCGATCTGATCGATCGCGTCTTTGACGATGATGCCCGTGGTGTGGAGCTTCTCGCCTGGGTCGCTCTTTTTTTCTAGAACGACGACCTCGAGACCCGCGCGGGCCAGCGCGGTCGCACAGGCGAGCCCGGCGAAACTCGCGCCGACGATGACGCAATCGGAGTGAACGGGTGACATCGCTTTATCTTTGGCCGGTCAAGCGCGGGTTGTCATTGCCAAGAATAGACCCCTTTCCCTCGGCGGCAAAGAGGCGGCAAATTCCGCGATCGCCTCGGCCGCCGCTTGGGGAGCGGACTGGAGCACCATGTGCGGCCCCCGGCAGCGCTTTGAGCAGCGGCTCGAACAGGAGTCCCGTGCCGTCCATGCCCGGAAGCAAAACAAGCTTCATACCTCGATCTCGAACTCCCGCCGCCATTCGTCGGCCGGCGCCTCGCCTTTCTCCGCTCGCTTGAGGAGCTGCCAGATCTGAAGGCCGAGTACATCGACCTCCGTCGAGGCGTAGTGCTCGCCGCCGAAGCGGCGCGCGGCTTCGGTCTGGCGCGCGAGCATCGCCGCATCCTGGCGGAAGATTCTTAGCGCCACGGGCTCGATCAACACGCGCACAAGCCAGCCGGGAAACCGCGTGCGGAAAAGAATCGCCGCATAAAGCCGCGTGCGGAAGGCCTCGACGGGGGTAGCGAGTGTCGTGATCAGGAAATGATTTTCTGCGCCGAGACGGTATTCGACCTGTGCGATCGACGGCAAAATGAAGCGGTCGGAGTGCGCGACGACGCCCCCGGAAGGGGAGAGGATCTTTCCCGCCAAGCCCTCAGGCCGTCGCTCGCCGATGTATTCCGCTTCGACGCGGTCGGCCGTGCGCGTGACGCGGACCTGAATCCGGTTCGTCCTGCCGCTGCCGCGGAAGAGTCCTTTGTGAAGAAACGCCGTGTGCGGAACATCGAGCGCGTTTTCGAGGGCGGCGTGCAGCGTGCTCTCTACCTCGACGGCGCGGCGCACTTCGGTATAGCCCGGTGGAATTTGCGGCGGGCGGTAAGGCTCGCACGCTGGCTCTGCGTCTGCGGTCGCGTATATCCAGACAAAGCCGTCCTGCTCGCAGGCGGGAAAGCGCGGCACGGCGCGCGGCGTTTTTTCCACGGCGCCGACGAGCCCCGGCACTTTGACGCAGGCACCGGAATAATCGTACCGCCAGCCGTGGTAGGCGCATTCGATTTGGCCATCGATGTTCCGGCCGAGCGAGAGCGGCGCGTTCCGGTGCGCGCAGCGGTCGAGCAGCGCCGTCGGCTTGCCGTCGGCGCCGCGGAATAACACGAGTGGAATATCGAGAATGGTGCGCGCGAGCGGCGTATCGCCGAGCTCGCGCGATGCGCAGGCCACGTACCACGCGCGCGCGACGCGCGCGATCGAGAATCCTTCTGTGGCGCTCACCATGCGGCAATCATCGTTCGATCCGCTTCTCGCGGCGTTATCCGAGGGGCACGAAGTCGTACTCGCCCATGCCCTGAAGCAGAAAGAAAGCCGCGGGGGTCGCGCCGTCGTTGATCACAAGATGGGGACGGCGCGGAGCTATCGAATAGGTGTCGCCGGGACGAAGTCTCGTCTCCTCCTTCGGCTCGCGCAGGAAGAGCCTGATCTCTCCCTCGACGACATAGACAGTGTCGCGAACATTGCTGTGGCAGTGCCACGGGATCTTCTGCGTCGGCAATAGTCGCAACTCGGTGATGCGAAAATCCGGCCGCATGATATGAGCGATCCGGCGCTCGATTTCGTAGGGTTGGATTTCATCTCCGGCCTGCTTCATAGCATCCCTCCGTCATTGGGCGATTCCGGCGTCTTCGAGGAACGGATATTTGGTTTTGGCAGAAAAAAGACTCGAATCCGCGACGCGCACTCGCGAATGGAGGTGGAATTCGGGGATATAAGCGCCGTTCGACTCCGCCATGCAGACGGAATCTTAGCAGTCTTAAACAGCCTCGGCCAGTTCTGCGACGGCCTCGCTGGAAGCCGCGGGCTCATCGGGCGTGCCGCAGGTATAAATCACCGCATGTGATTTCGCTCCGAGCGTGAGCCTTTTCGACTCCCGGAGCCACGGCAGATTTTCTTTGATGAGGTCGAGATCGGTCGGATTCGTCGGGCTTAAATGGACGATCGTCACCCTCCGCGGCGCTTCGATGATCGACTGGTGAACGTTCGCGCAGACTTGCCGCAAAACTTCACCGCTGAAAGGGTTCCACATATATATAACTGTCACGTCTTCGGGGATGCTGAAAGTCCGCGCATCGGCATTGTAAAGCTCGATGTCGCGGCAGCGGAGCCGGCGGAGCGCGCGGCGGATGTTTTCCTGAGCTTTTAAGTGGAGGTCGGTCACGAGCTCGACCCCGATCACCCTAGTAAACGGATAAGTCGACGCCAGAATCACCGCTCGCCCGAGTCCCGAGCCGAAATCGAGAAAGACGTCTTCGTCGGCATGGATTTCGACGTGCTTCATCAATTGGCGAAAACGCACATAACTTGTCGCGAGGTAGTCATGACACGCGTTGTCCGTGATCCCGAGACCGGCTACTAAAATCTCAGTGTCGGAGACGATGCCGTAGCGCCATTCGTAGAAAAGCTCGGTGAGTCTAAAAAGCGCGCGGCGGAGTTTCTGAATTAACTGCTGGAGAGTGACCTGATCGAAAGAGAATGATAGCCCAAAGAGTGCAATCGGCCAGCGCGCCGCAAACCAGTGAGCGGTGGGTCCGTAATGCGTCAGCATGTGCCCGCCGAACTGCGCCGCTGCCACGTGTGCCATGATTCACCTCCGAGCGCGCGAAAACACGGCCCATTCTGACGGGAGGAATGGCGGCTCGCAATCAGGTGATCGCCTTTGACGGATCAGTAAAACTACTGACCTTGATTAACAGTTAGCTGAGATTATTCCGATACCGGCAGGTGCGACTCGTCGATCGCCGCCCATTTTACGCGGCTGCTCCACTGGCGATGCGCCGACGGTCCCATCGGCGGTGGATCGTCCAGGCCGCCGGACGGGACGATCATGTGCTCGCGGGCGCGCGTCGGCCGCGGCACGGGGCAGTTGCAGCGCGTGCATATGGCGGTCGAAAAGCTGCGTGCCTCCGGGAGATCGTAGCGATGGATCAAGTCCTCGCCGGAAATCCATTTGAACTGATCCAGCGCGACCGCGATGTTGGTCCCGCGCGCCGTTCCCGTCGCTTTGCGGCAGCGCGAGCAGTAGCAGTGCGCGAAGCGGATGAAGGGCGGACGGATCTCGTACTCGACGGCTTTGCAGAGACAACTGCCTTTGAGAGTTGGTTCGGCCATAACGTCTCCTAATTCTTCAATTAGTGTAAATGCCGGCCCCGACGTAGACTGTGTCTTTGTCGAGCTTCGCTTTCCGAACGTACGCCGACTTCTTCGATGGCCTGGTTTCGCTGGGCTTGGGCCACGCGTAGTCTACCCATCCCGAATCGCGGGTTTTGAGCATGTCGATGATCTCCCGGACGAAAGGTTTTCCGTTGGCGTCCTTGAGGTCGAGCCGGTTTTTACCCTCCTCGTCGGGAAACGCCGCGTTGACGAGAGTGACTCCGTCCATTCGCGCGACGAAAAGGTAGGTATCGTCCTTGAACCATTCCCCGCCCTTCTTCTTGAATTCGGGAAAGACGTCTTTGCCCTTCTTCTCGATGAGCCCCGCCGCCCGATCGACCAGCGCCGTGATCCCTTTGGCCTCTTTCGACTGCGGCTCCGGAGAAGTGGCAAAACTCGCCGAAGAAATCAAAAGCGCTGCGACCAAGAGTACCGAAGTGCCCCGACCGTCTCTTCTCATCGTATGTTTCCTTTTCCGCTATTTATGTTCTTAGGCGCGTCGGCGGGATTGACGTAATTAAACTTCCATGGACCCGTGGCGTGGACCTGAAGCACGGTCTCTTCCTTCGTCCAGGCGAAATGGTGCATCTTCGCCGGCATGATGGCGAAACCGCCGGTTGGAAGCGGTGAAGTCTTGTTTTTGTCGAGCTTGTCGCCGGTGCCGAGGTTAAGCGTGCCGGAGAGGACGGTCACGTGCTCGGTCGTGGGATGCCAGTGCGCGGGTATGTCGTAGTTCGCCGGCAGCTTGATGCGAAAAGCGACCGGACCTTTTCCATCCAGCGGCCCTTCGAGCACCGCGACCTTCGCGCCGGGCGGCAGCGACGGCACGTCGGCCCATTTTAGATCGTCCGGCTTGACCATCTTATGGGATTCGGTCTGCGCCAAGGCGGTCGTGCCGAAAAGTGAGAAAGCGAGGAAAAGATAAAATGCAGCGAGTTTTTGTGTCACGGAGATTCTCCTTTTCGATCAGACTTGTCAGAGCGGTTCATACTGCGGGCGCACGAGCCAGTCAAACGACGACAACTCAGCTAGGTCTCGTCTTCATCCAACAGGCCGGCCGTCAATCCGGCTTTGGACAAGCGGGGCATGTGTCATAGTAGAATCACCGCGAGCGGTCAAATGCGCGCGCGATGAGCAGTAAAAGGGGCCACAGCGTCACCATCCATATCCCCGTGACAACTGCACATGATGCGGCGAGCAGAAGTGGAAACCAGATCAAAGCCAAGAGTGTTTTAGTGTCCCCCAATAAAATCGCTGCCGCGATAATAGATGCGCAAATAAAAATGCCGATGGCAGCGAAGAACCTAAGCGCCTGCTTCGGATTGGTCATGACGGTTTCCGTAGCGGATGCTTGTAGGCGAGGATTTTTTTGATTTTCCCCCCCACATCCTCCGCCCCCATGATGTCGCTGATGATCGCGGCGCAGTCCGCGCCGGCGTTCCAGACGTCGGCGACATTTTCCTCGTTGATGCCGCCGATGGCGACGACGAGAATTTTCACTGCGCTTTTAATTTCGCGCAGCAGGTCGAGGCCGCGAGCCGAGTAGCCGGTCGCCTTGGTCGTGGTGCCGAAGATCGGGCCGAAGCCGATATAGTCGGCGCCGCCGGCTTCGGCTTGCTTCGCCTGAGCCGCATCGTGCGTGGAGATGCCGACGATCAGGCGGTCGCCGGCGATTTTCCGCGCCGCGCTTAGCGGCAGATCGTCCTGTCCCAGATGAACCCCGTCGGCGCCGACGGCCAGCGCGATGTCGAGGCGATCGTTGATGATGAGCATGGCGCCGGAGGTGCGCGTCAGTCCGCGCGACGATTGCGCCAACGCGAAGAATTCATTCGACGTCAAGCCTTTGGCGCGCAGCTGCACGATTTTCACGCCGCCGGATAAAAATTGCCGCAGGATATCGAGCGGCGCGCGGCCGCGGCTCAAGTCGGTGTCCAGAATCGCATACAGCGGAGAGGGGAGGACTCGGTCGCGCATGGCCGAAGCGTCGTCAGGCGTCCTTTTTGACGACGATATGCAGCTCGGCGATTTTCTTTCTCAGCGTGTTTCGATTGATGCCGAGAATCTCTGCGGCCCGAATTTGATTGCCGCCGGTTTTCCTCAGCGTAAGCTCGATCAGCGGGCGCTCGACCCGTTCGATGACCAGCGAATAGAGGTTATCGATGTCGACCCCCTTCGTGCGCTGAAAGTAATCCTCCAATTTGTGATGGATGATCTCTTCGAGCGAGAAATGGTCGACCGCGGGCGGCGGCTCGCCCGGCTGCGCGCTGTGGAAAGTAAAGTCCTTGGGGAAAAGCACCGCGCCGGGCGCGAGCACCGCGGCGCGGATGAGCGCATTTTCGAGCTCGCGCACGTTCCCCGGCCAGAGATGCTCTTCGAGCAGCTTCAGCGCCTCCGCCGAGACGCCGGAGACGCGCGTTCCCATCTCCCGGTTGATCTTATCAATAAAATAACCGACGAGCTGCGGGATGTCGCCGCGGCGCTCGCGCAAGGGCGGAAGGAAGATCGGAATGACTTTCAGGCGAAAGTAGAGGTCTTCGCGGAATCGCTTCTCGCGCACCGCCCGCTCCAGGTCCTGATTGGTCGCGGCCAGGATGCGCGCATTCGCCTTTAGCACTTCGCGCCCGCCGACGCGGCTGTATTCACGCTCTTGCAGGACGCGGAGCAGCTTGGTTTGCAGCTCCAGCGGGATGTCTCCCACCTCGTCCAGGAACAGCGTGCCGTCTTCGGCGAGCTCGAATTTGCCGATACGGCGCTCGAGCGCGCCGGTGAACGAGCCTTTTTCGTGGCCGAACAACTCGCTCTCCAGCAGCTCGCGGGGTATCGCTGCGCAGTTGACCGCGGTGAAGGGCTTGTTCCAGCGCGGAGAGTTGTAATGGATCGTCTTGGCAACGAGCTCTTTTCCCGTGCCGCTCTCGCCCTGGATCAAGATGCTCGCGTCGGTGTTGGCCACCTGCCCGATGATCTTATAGACCTTCTGTATCGCCGGGCTCGTCCCTACCATGTTGCCCGGCTCGTAGCTTTTGCGCACTTCCTTCTTTAGGTCGTGAAAGTCCTGGACGAGCTTGCGGCTCTCGAGCGCGCGTCGGACGTGTACCAGTATTTCGTCGTTTTCAAACGGCTTGGTGATGTATTCAAAAGCGCCGTTCTTCATCGCATCGATGGCGTTGCGCATCGTGTTGCGCGCGGTCATGATGATGATCGAGGCGGTCGAGCCGTTTTCCTTCGACTCCTTGAGGATGTCGAGGCCGTCCATGTCGGGCAGATTGATGTCGATAATACAGACATCGAAATCGCTCTCTTTAAGCTCGGCCCGGCCGCGTTGTCCGGTTTCGACGGCCCGCACCCAATAGCCGTCGTCCTCGAGCAGATCTTTAAGGACCGCGAGCACCGACTTGTTGTCTTCGACGATGAGAACTTTTCCCTGGTTCATCGGATCAGGCTATCAGTAGCGAAACTTTGAAGCAGGCGCCAGCGCCGGCGCGGCTCTCGACGCGGATGAGGCCGGCGTGCTCGTTGACGATGCGGTAACAAATCGCCAGCCCGAGGCCGGTGCCGCCGCTCTTGGTCGAAAAAAAAGGCGAGAAAATATGCGGCAGGTCTTCCTCGGTGATGCCGGGCCCGTCGTCCTCGACCTCGATGCGGATGAATTTCCCGCGTTCGCGCCCCTCCTCCCGAACGTGAAAATCGGTCTCGATCCGACTCGTGATCGTTAGCATGCCGTGTCCGCCCATCGCCTGGAAGGAATTCTTGACCAGGTTCAAAAACACTTGCGTCAATCGCGCGCGGTCTCCGCGGACCAGCGGCAGGCTCGGATCGAAATTTTTCCGGATCTCGACCTGGAGGCCCGCCGGGTCCTCCTTCTCGAGGAGCAAAACCTGATCCAGGATTTCGTGGATGTTAACCTGTTCAAAATTCATCGTCGAGGGTTTCGAAAGATCGAGAAGCTGATCGATGAGAAGGTCCACTCGATTGACCTCCTTGACGATATTATTCGCATGCCGGCGCAGCGCTTCGTCGTTCTTAAGTTTGCGCGTGATCAGCTGCGCGGCGCCTTTGATGCCGGCGAGTGGATTTTTGATTTCGTGCGCGAGCCCGGCGGCGAGGGTTCCCATCGCGGCCATCCGGTCGGCGCGCTTGAGATCCTCTTCGAGTTCCCTGCGGTGCGTCAAGTCGCGCAGAAGCACGACGGTGCCGAGAAAATGATCGTATCGGTCCTGCAGCGGCGAAACCGTGAGATTTACGGGGACGCGCCGGCCGCGCGGGAGGGTAAGCTCGCCTTCGCCCCGGCTTCCCGTGAAGTCCGGCGGCTCGCTCTTTCTGATCATCTCGACAAGCCACGGGCTTCTGCCGAAGACCTCCGCATACGGAAGGTTGACCGCGTGCGAAGCGGGTAGCTCCGTCAGGACCTCGGCAGCCTGGTTGAAGAAGGATATCTTGCCCTCTGCATCGGTCACGACGACGCCTTCTTCCAGGCTCGTGAGAATGTTCTCCCACGATACGCGGGCCGCCGAGACGGATTTTTCCGGGGCGGTTTTCGTAGCCTTCATGAGGCGAAAAGCATACCAGAATCGACAACTTAACGAAACTTCTTCACCGCATGCCCTTGCATTGCATCGATTCGGTGTGTTAAAAATTTAAGTACACTTTAGGGTTAGCACTCAAAGTGGGCTCTTGCCCGCTTTTTTATTTTGAGGCTATGATGAGTGTCGATCCAGTCCTGGCGCGCATCTGGGAAATGGCGGGGCCCGTGGCGGCCGGCGACGGAATGGAGATCGTCGACATCGAATTCCGCCGCGAGGGCAGCCGGTCGGGGAGAGTGCTGAGGATTTTCCTCGACAAAGAGGGCGGCCCCACGCTCGATGATCTCACCCGCGTTAGCCGCCGCCTGAATGAGATTTTTGATGGGCTGGAGCTGGAGGGGGCGTACGTTCTGGAAGTCTCCTCGCCGGGGATCAACCGTACGCTCAAGACGCCGGAGCACTTCGCGCGTTTTATCGGCAAGCGGGTGCGCGTCCGGACACGGGACTTGATCGACGGGCGCAGATCGTTTTTAGGCATTCTTAAGGAGGCGACGCCGGGCGAAATCGTGGTCGAACTGGAAGGGCGCGAATATCGCATCGCGTTTCCGCAGATCGAAAAAGCGAACTACGAGCACGACTGGAGCGCATAATTATGCAGCAGGACTTAAATCGGGTCATCGAGCAGGTCAGCAAGGAAAAAGGCATCGACAAGTCGATCCTCATCAGCGCGTTGGAAAACGCGATGGTCTCGGCGGCGAAAAAAACCTTCGGCCACCAGCGCAAGATCGAGGCGCAGTTCAACGCTGAGATCGGCGAGGTCGAGCTCTTCGAGGCGAAGACGGTCGTCGAGACGATCCAGGACCCTGCCGTCGAGATCACCCTCGACGAGGCGCGCGAGACGCTCGACCCCGAGGCGCAGGTCGGGGATGAGCTGCTTTCCAAGCTCGACACCGGCAATTTCGGCCGCATCGCCGCGCAGGCCGCCAAGCAGAATATCGTCCAGCGCGTGCGCGATGCCGAGCGCGAGATCATCTACAACGATTTCAAGGGCCGCGAGAGCCAGCTCGTAAACGGCATCGTCCAGCGCTTCGAGAAGAAAAACATCATCGTCAACCTGGGAAAGACCGATGCGATCCTGCCCGAAAAAGAGCAGGTCCCGCGCGAGCGTTACCGCCAGGGCGACCGCATCCGCGGCTATATCGTGAGCGTCGAGATGACGAGCCGCGGACCGCAAATTGTGCTGTCGCGCACGCATCCGGGCATGTTGATCAAACTCTTTGAGCAGGAAGTGCCGGAGATCTACGAAGCGATCGTCGAGGTGAAGGGGGCCGCGCGCGAGCCTGGTGGCCGCGCAAAGATCGCAGTCGTCTCCCACGATCCGGACGTCGATCCGGTCGGTGCGTGCGTCGGCATGAAAGGGACGCGCGTTCAGGCGGTCGTACAGGAGCTCCGCGGCGAGAAAGTCGACATCGTCCACTGGACGCCGGATCAGGCCGAGTACGTCTGCCGCGCCCTGGCACCCGCCAAGGTCTCCAAAATCATTATCGACGACGACGAGCACGGTATGGAGGTCATCGTCCCCGACGACCAGCTCTCGCTCGCAATCGGCAAGCGCGGCCAGAATGTCCGCTTGGCCGCTCGCTTGAGCGGCTGGAAGCTCGACGTCCGCAGCGAATCCGAGATGGAGGAAGAGACGCGGCGCGCGCGGGTTTCGCTCGGCGCGATCCCGGGAGTCAACGACATGTCGGCCGAGCTGCTCTATCAGGCGGGCTTTAAGTCCGCGGAGGAGGTCGCCGAAGCGGAGCTAGATACGATCCTCGACGTCGACGGCATCGGACCGGAAAAGGCCGAGACGATTTATAAATCGAGCCGCGAGTATGTCGCCGAAAAGAAGCGGCGCGAAGAGGAAGAGGCGAAGGCGGCCGCGGCGGCGGCCGCTGCCGCCGCCGCCGCGGCCGACAACGAAGTGCCGAGCGAAGGAGGCACATCGAGTGGCGACGAAGCGCCGGCGGCAGGGGACGAAAAATAGCGCCTCGCGGCGAACGTGCCTCGGCTGCGGGGAAACGGACGAGCAATCGGCGCTCCTGCGCATCGCGATTCGAGAAGATGGAGAGCTTGAGATCAATCGCTGGGGCAAAGGCAGAGGCGGCTATCTCCATGCCGCCGAAACGTGTTGGGATTTGTTTTTAAGAAAAAAAAGTATTTATCGGGCGTTCCATAAGGAATTTGATCGTGCCGTCAAGGAACGGCTGGTATTAGTGCTGCGTGAGCGCCGCTGAAGGATAGGAATGGCGAAAACAAGAGTTAACGTGCTGGCGAAAGAGCTTGGTCTCGAGATCAAAGACCTGACCACGCATTTGGACAAACTCGGGATCAGGGGCAAAAAGCCGCAGAGCACGCTCGAAGACGACGAGGTTACACGGATCAAGGCTGCGCTCGCCGCGCCCGCCCGGCCGCAAGTCGTTGTCGGCGAGGAAAAAGTCGTCGCCGACCGCGTCGTGACGACCGAGGATCTACAGGCGCACGA
>Ga0075434_100003738_pt1 | contig 13600 bp, 10 predicted proteins | sample RhiMethybrSRZTD3_FD_75298 | JGI IMG/M metagenome (GOLD analysis project Ga0075434, IMG submission 75298) | Populus rhizosphere microbial communities from Tennessee, USA - Rhizosphere MetaG P. TD hybrid SRZTD3 | ecosystem: Host-associated > Plants > Roots > Rhizosphere > Soil | place: USA... | reverse complement strand
GTGATTACGAAGAGCGTGGACAGGATTATCCGCTTGGCTATGTGCGCTGGACCGAAGGGAGAAACATCGAAGCGTTCCTCGACATGATTGCCGCCGGTCGTATTCAGATCGAACCGTTGATTACCCACCGATTCAAAATCGAAGATGGCGAACGCGCTTACGAACTCATCACCGGCGACGAACCCTATCTCGGAGTGCTCCTGCAATATGACAACACGCGAGAGCTGGAATCGCGCATTGCCCTCAGCCCGAAGGCGGGTGTTCATGGCTCACCGAAAGCCGTGCAACTGGGCTTGATTGGCGCGGGCGATTACGCAAAGTCGATGCTGCTGCCGAATTTCAAAGCAGCCGGCGCCGAGTTTCAAGCGATCGCGACCGCTTCGGGCGTGACCGCGCGATCGGTAGGAGAGCAATACGGTTTTCGTTTCTGCGCGTCGGGCGCCAGCGACGTTATCAAAGATGCGGATGTGAACCTTGTGGTCATTGCTACGCGGCACTCGTCGCACGCAGCTTTGGTGCGACAGGCACTTGAAGCCGGCAAACATGTCTTTGTTGAAAAGCCGCTGGCCGTTAACGATCAGGAACTCGACGACATGCTGGCGGCGGCGAGTTCAGCCGGCGAGATCATGGTGGGTTTTAATCGTCGCTTTTCGCCACTGGCGCGCGCAGCGTTCGAGTTTTTCAGAAATCGGCAGTTCCCTCTTTCGATCAACTATCGGGTTAACGCAGGGCGCATTCCACCGAATCATTGGGTGCACGACGCAAATGAAGGCGGGCGCATCATCGGCGAAGTTTGTCACTTCATCGATCTCGTGCACTTCCTCACCGGCTCGCTCACCACACGCGTATTCGCCGAAGCGGTGACGACGCGAAACTCAGCCGCAACCAACGAGGACTCAACCTTCATTACTTTGCGCCTGGCGGACGGGTCGAACGCTTCTATTGCATATTTGGCTGAGGGCGACAAAGCGCTGCCAAAAGAACGCATCGAGATTTTCGGCGGCGGCAAATCGTTTGTGATTGACGATTTTCGGAGCGCCACGGCTTACGAGAGCGGTCGCGAGAAGACCACAAAGCTGCGCGAGCAGGATAAGGGTCAGCGTGATGAAATCCGCGCGGTGATGTCGGTCGTACTCGAGGGAAAAGCCGCACCAATCTCACTTGAAGACCTAAGAACAACGACTCGCGCAACCTTTCGGATTCGCGAGTCGTTGCAAACAGGATTGCCTGTCGAAGTGTGAAAGTGGCACGCGCAACTTGCGCGTGGGCTTACGGGCGGGACGCCCGTGCCACGGTTACGGCTGCACCAGGCGTGCGCGTTGCGCCGCCATCGCCAACTCTCTGGCGCGCGGCAAGACATCCACAGCTCGAGCAACTTGATTGTCCTTCCGAATCAGCACCTGCGCTGAGGTGACGATGCCGTATGCGGCCATTGCCAGGTTGTAACGCAACTGCGTCTCGATAAACGGACGGTTCTTATCAACCTGAGACAGCAGGGGTTTCCAGTTGTCGTCCTTGGCTACAAAGTCGCGGAATGACTGGAACAATTGTTCCGACGAGGGAAAGTCCTTGTCGTCGACGGCATGGTCGTAGTCAATCGCCTTATCGGCGCGATAACTGTCCAGCCCGGCGACGCGACCGTTCGCGACGTCGCGCGCAAAGAAGAAGATCGGGCTGCGCAAACGATTCTGTGCCGTGGTGAGCGTATCTGCAGCGACGGCCTCATCCGGAGTAATGCCGCCTCCGCCGTAAACCGTACGCCCGGTGTCGGTGCGGCTGGCGGGACCATTTGGCTTTGGCGTGTTATTGCTATCGCGCAAAGTGCCGCCGCGAGAGATGTAGTTATAAAAACTTCCGTCGGAGTAATCGCGCTGAATCAATCGACCGGAAGGCGTGTAGTAGTACGCAGAGGTCAGCGTCAATCCGGCGCAACCACGGAAGCAGTTGTCAGGCAGACGGATGATGCTTTGCACGAGTCCCTTGCCGAAACTTGTCTGACCAACGATTAGACCGCGATCATGATCCTGAATTGCTCCCGCAACGATCTCCGAAGCTGAAGCGGTAAACTCGTTAACCAGAATCACCAGCGGCACGCGATCAGGATCGGTACGCGTCGACGTGTAAATCCGATCAGTCATTCCGCTGCGGCCCTTCTGCGTCATGATCACCTGGCCCGCCGGCAGGAACGTGCGCGCAACCATGATTGCCTGGTCGAGCAGACCTCCGGGATTGTTTCGCAAATCCAGCACGAGCGAGGTCATGCCGCGTGCGTGCAGATATTCGAGCGCTGCCTCGAGGCCCTCCGCCGTGTCGGAATTGAAGCCCCGCGTCATGTCGATGTAGCCCACGCCCGGCCTGAGGAAATAGGCGTCCGGCACCGACGGCTGCGGCACGCGATCGCGAACGATTTCGACGTTCTCGACTTTATTGGTGGCCGCGCGCGTCAACGTCAAAACCACGTGCGAGTTCTGTGGACCGCGAATCTTGTCGCGCACTTCTGATGAAGGTTTGCCATGCATGGGCACGTTATCAACGGCATCGATGCGATCGCCATAGCGCAGACCGGCTTTAAACGCAGGTGAGTTTTGGAACGTCGCCGTGACGTACGTGTCGAACGAATTGCCCTGTGGATAGCTCAGAATCGAAGCGCCAATACCGAAGTACTCGCTGTGCTGATCATTCATCATGTCTTCGAATTCTTCACGATCGAAGTAGTTCGAATGCGGGTCCAGCGAGCGCAGCATGCCGGTGATCGACGACTTATAGACGTCGTTGAAATCCAGCTTGTTGCCGTCGATGTAGTTCTGCTGAATGACACTCAACGCTTCCTGAAAATCCTGGTTGATCGCCGTGGTGGTCACAGCCGGCGTATGCACACGTGGCCGGCGCGATGCGGTTGGCGGCGCCTCAGTCTTGGTAGTTGTTTTGCCTGAACTGTTCGAGTCGCGTCTGGGCTGCTGCGCCAGGACGAAACCGGGAACGATTAACGCGAAAAGGATTAGCGCGACCAGCGCCGGAGAAAACTTGTTCTTCACTGAGAACCTCACTGATGTTGTTAACGAAGCGAGATTAAAACCGGGGAGCCCTTCCAACCCGAACAGGCGACATGCTCATCGGCAATCTTAACGGATGCGAAAGAGGCTAGCAAGGTTGCGTTTAGAAAAACGGTCTTTGTACTTTGGGGGCTTTGGGCTTGGGGTTTGGATCTTGGGTCTTTGGGCTTTGTCCTTAGATTTTTCTTCGACAATAGCGGTCCGGTTCGATGGTCGAACGAAAGCCGAAAAAGTCCAAAATCCCAAGACCAAAAATTCAAAAACCAAAGACCAAAGCCCTAAGACCTTCTTTATGCAGAATGCATCAATGCCGTGCGCATTGCGGCGGCTGATTGCCAACGGTGTGCAGGGTCTTTGGCCAGGGCGCGTTCGATAACTTCCGCGGCACGCTCGGGAACTTCCGGCGCCCGTTTGCGCAAAGGAACGATTTGTCCTTCAAAAATCGCCCGGACGGTCGCGGCCATGTCACCCGACGGTCCGATATCCAGCGCCGTATCACCCGCAAGCAAACTGTACGCCGTCATCCCAATCGCGTAGATGTCGGACGTCGGTTTCACATTGCGGAAATCCTTGATCTGTTCCGGCGGCATGTAGGCGAAAGTCCCCGCCATGTCCCCGGCCATCGTGATGCCGCTCATGCCGGATTGTGTGAAGCTCTTCGCCAGCCCAAAGTCGGTGAGCTTCGCCGTATAGTTCGGCGCAGAACCACTGAGCAGAATGTTTGATTCCTTGATATCACGATGGATGTAGCCCTTGCCGTGCGCGTAAGCGAGCGCGTCGAGCGATTGCGTGATCACATCGATCGCTTGTTTATAAGGAAGACGTCCGCCTTGTGAGTCCGCAAGTCGCGCCGCGTCTGAGCCTTCGACGAATTCAGTGACCAAATAGACCGCTCCGTTTTGAGTACCGCTTTCAAGATACTTAACGATGTTCGGGTGATCGAGCGCGGCAGCGACTTCGATTTCACGCATGAACCGGCGCACCGCTTGATCGGCGACCGCGACTTCCGGCAACAAAGTCTTGATGGCAACCGCGCGGCCGGTCTTCTCTGAGCGTGCGAGCATCACGCAGCCCATGCCACCACGGCCCAGCATCTTGATCATCTCGTAACCGGGAACCGGCTGCGGCTGTCGTTTGAGCTCTTCGCGACACTCCTCGCAAATGAACGTCATCGGCTCGTTGGTGGCGGAGCCTTGCACGCTTTCGCGGCGGCCGCAGTTCGCGCACTCAATTGTGAGCTCGATTGGCTTTGTGAGAGTTGGCGCTTCAGCGTCGCTCGGTCGCTGTTCAACTTGCACGTCAACTTCAAGCACCGTCTGGCCGCCCTGAATGCGGTCACCGCTTTTCAAAAAGCTTTCCTGCACGCGCTGACCATTCACATAAGTTCCGTTGGTCGAACCGAGGTCGCGCAGAAAACAACGTGGCGGCGCAATCTCAAGCAGGCAATGATGCCGGGAAAAGAAACGATCTTCGGGAAGATAAAGGTGGGCGTTCTCGCTGCGGCCGATCAGAAACGTGTCGTGCTGATCGAAAACGAACTCCTGCCCGTGGTAAGGACCGGCCAGCACTCGCAATGTAACGCGCATAGATTGCCGATCATCTACTGATTTCCAAATCGTCGAAAGCGACTTCGGTGGTGTCGCTGCTGTACAAGCCGACGCGGCCGTTTTGCAGATTCTCGGTGTCCGTAATCGAAGTCACGAACTGCCCGTTGATGTAGAAGTCGAGCCGGCGATCGTGAATCCGAACCTCGAGTTGATTCGGCGTCGTACCCGTGCGAATAACGCTTGACGGCGTCCAGTTGACGATTTTGCTTTCACTGCTCGCCTTATGCTGCACGATGGAGTATTGCGGGTTGTCGCCGTTCTTGATCAGAAAACCGATGTCCTGGAACGATGTATCGGTCTTTTCTCCGTGCACCAACAATCCATAGCCGCTGTTGGGAGCTTCGCCATCGACGCTGCGCGTCGTGATGCGCACGGTCGAGTTCTCGTCGTAATAGTCTTTTCGATTCGGAGCGTACAAGACGATATAGCCGGTCTTCGTCGAGTGCATGTGGAACTCGTCATCGTCGTACCAACTCCGGCCGAACGAGGACGTTCCGCTGTACCAGTTCTCGGTGGAAAAATCGTCGGTGTAAGACGACAACGTCGACCGCGTATTAGCATTTGCATTCGTGTTGCCATTGCGATTCGCCGAGCGCCCGTTCGCGTTCGCATTGCTGTTCGCATTCGAATTGTTGTTGTTGTTGCTCATGCTGGCGAGCGCGATGATGAGGATCAGTGCGCCGATTCCCATGAACACCAGCACGGCGCCGATGCCGAGAATCCACGGCCAAACGCTCCGCTTCTGCGGCGCGATCGGTGGCATCGGCGACCACTGCGGCGGCGGAGTCGAAGATGGCGGCATCTGTCCCGGGCCGTAAGCGATCGTGGGCTGCGGCGTTGTCTCGCGTGACTGGGGATATTGAACGGTCGCACTCGGATCGAATGATGAGGGTGCGTTCGCACTTACGAGCGGTGAACCATCATCCAGACAAAAGCTGAGAGCGTCGTCGGTGTACGTGCGATTACATTGCGGGCAGCGCTTCATTCTCTAGCCTCGATTCGTGATTGGTGCTGCGGGTCAACGCCGCTGGCGGGACGATGAATCGCGCGGCAAGTCTATACGAGAAGTTGAAAAACGCTCAAGTGTGACGTGGGATCACAACGTCCGGCCACAGCGTCCACAGAATTTCGTTCCGGAAGGATAAGTCACGCCGCATTGCGAGCACAGCACTTCAACGGGTCGGGGCGCTGACCACGCGATTTGCGAACCGCCAAGTGATGCGCCGCAGCGCCCGCAGAATTTTGTTCCGGCCGGCTGGTCGGCGCCGCAACGTGTGCAGCGAAGACTGCCGCCCAGCGGAGACCCCGAAGGTTTGTTCAGGCTGGGACTTGGAGTAATGCGCAATGATGGCGTCGGCGTGGTGTGAATCTCTCCGCCGGCGGTAACTGCCTCGAAGGCTGTGTTCCCGCATCTACCGCAAAACTTCGCGCCGGATGCGAAACGCGAGCCGCATTTTGTGCAGGCGACGATCGCCGGCGTTCTAATATCGACACCCGAAACACTGCCGAGGCTGCCGCCTTTCGAAGGACTCAATCCGCTGGTCGCGCCAGATTTGAATTGCGCCTGGATGATTTGCTCCTCGGCGTCGGAACGAATCTCGATTACCCGCTCATCGTCGTTGTCACCGGGATTGGCGATCCGCAAGACATGTTGTCCCGGCGGAATCGAAGTAAGAATTAAGCGTCCCGATCGCCCGATGCTGCCATGCCGCTCGTCATCGACATAGACTTCAGCTCCTGCCGGCGCCATCACGACCACGCGGGTTTCACCTTCTTCCTCTTCTTGAATCGACGTGCCGGCGACCGCCTGGTCGAATTCATGAAACCATTCGGCGACAGTCAGCGGACGTGCGTCGGCTTCCTTTGCCAGCGCGTGCATCACCGACTTTTCGACCGGCGCTGGAATGTCCGAACGCAAAGTATTCAACGCGGGGGTTTCCTGGGTGAGCTTCTGCGCAAAGATTTGCATAATCTCGCCGGTGAACGGTGGTCGCCCTCCGAGCATGTGATAAGCAATCGCGCCCAACGCGTAAACGTCTGCGCGCGCATCGAGCGTCGCACCTGCCTGCATTTGCTCCGGCGCCATGTATTCCGGCGTACCGAGAATCCCGCGCGAGGCCGGTCCTGATCCTGATGTCAGTCCGGCGAGACTCTGATTGATGATCTTCGCCAATCCGAAGTCCCCAACCTTCACGATGTCATCGCCCGCGAGCGAGCTGCCATCCTTTTTCTTTCTCTGAACGATGAAAATGTTTGCGGGTTTGAGATCACGATGCAGAATGCCTTCGTCGTGAGCGGCTTCAACACCCGCGCACGTCTGTCGCAAGAGCGTCAGCGCACGTTGCACCGGAATCGTTCCCTCGCGTCGCAGCAATTGATAGAGCGATTCCCCTTCGACATATTCCATCACCAGGAAGAAGACGCCTTCTTCGCTTTTGCCGAAGTCGGTCACGCCAATGACATTCGGATGTTGCACTGAGGCGGCCGTGCGCGCTTCACGTTCAAAGCGCGCGATTGCTTCGCCTTCCTGCAAATCCTCGTCAGTCAAAACGTCCGGACGAATTGTCTTGACCGCTACGCGCCGCGTGACGAGGTTCTCATCGCGCGCGACATAAACCTGGCCCATCGCGCCGCGGCCGAGCCGCTTGTCGAGTCGATACCGGCCGTTCAACAAGGTGGTGCCCGGCAGCGTGTTCTTAGTTTTCGATTGATCGTCAGGACAGACGAGAATTTCGTCTTCGTAACAACGTTCGCAGCGGGGACATTCGCGCATCAGGAGGTGTTTCGGCCGTCAATCTCGAAGCGAAAGCATAAGTCCTCGTCGCAAAGCGGTCAATTCAAAGGCAACAACATATTGCGGCTGATCGCCTCGTGATCCACTGGAAAGTGGGCCGAAATAATTGTCTTTACTTGCCGAGGCGACTGGCTTCATAATTTCGGCCCCTCGCGAGATCAAACGAGGGCTGGGCTGCATCGAGGCCCAGAAAAATGCGGGCGCGATGCCCGCGTTTGTGTCTGTGACGTAAGTTACAAAACCGCTTGCGTTAGCGAGCGGGTGAGACGACCGGCAAGATGCCGGTGACCCGCAGGCAAGATGCCTGCGCTCCGGAGGATCCCGATGCGTTCGATTTGGAAAGGTCACATCAGATTTCTGCTCGTCGCAATTCCGATTCGCGTCTACAACGCGCTGGAAGCGTCAGAGCGAATTCAGTTTAACCAACTGCACCGCGACGACTATGGTCCGATCGGTTACGACAAGCGCTGCAAGAAGTGCGGCCAGATCGTCAATAACGATCAAATCACCAAGGGCTTTCAGTACGAACCCGATCGCTACGCGATCGTCGAGCCGGAAGAGATCGCCAAAATAAAAATCAAGACGACCCGCGCCGTCGACATTCTCGGTTTTGTCGAGAACGACGAAGTTGCGCCGATGTTTTATGACTCGCCGTATTACATCGGGCCAGATGGTCCGGTCGCCGAAAAGCCTTTCGCGTTGTTGCGTCAGGTTCTGAAGGACACGGGAAAGATCGGCTTAGCGAAGGTTGTACTGCGCGATCGCGAAGACCTGGTCGCAGTCTTTCCGCACGGCGACGGCATCGTCTTACAGAAACTGCGTTACCCTGCCGAAGTGCGAAAGATCGAGGACGTACCGGAAATAGATGCGACTCCGAAACTCGACAAGAAAGAGTTGGCGCTCGCCACCAGTCTGGTCGAACAGATGATCACCACCTTCGGCGACATCGACACCGTCGATCATTATCACGAAGCCTTACGCAAATTGATCGACTCGAAGATCAAAGGCAAGAAGGTCGCTGAGTTTGAGAAGTATGAAGAGCCGCCGCGCATGGACATCATGACGGCCCTGAAGAAGAGCTTGCAGGCCTCCTCTCGCAAGCCGATGGTCAAAGCCGAACCCGCCGCCAAGAAGAAAGCCGCGCTCACCCTGGTAAAACCAAAACCTGCCGTGGCGAAGAAACGGAAGGTTGGATAGAACTGTAGCCCAGCCGTTTACGGCTGGGGAACGAGTTCGTTTTTCTGTAGCCCAGCCGTTTACGGCTGGAGAACGGACCCCATCAACAATCATTAGCCCCTTTAGGGGCTTTCCCACTTGGAGGAAACATCATGTCCCACGTGTTTCACCAACTCTATTATCATTTCATCTGGGCGACTCAGTCGCGCGAACCTCTTATTGAGCGCACGTGGCGACCGCAACTCCTCGAAATCATCAACGAAGAGGTGAGAAATCGTGGCGGCTTTCCACTCCATCACAATGCAATGCCGGACCACGCACATCTTCTCTGTCGGTTATCCCCGACGATCGTAATTGCTGATTTCGTTGGACAGGTTAAAGGCGCGACGTCGTTCCGAATTAACAAAGAGATACGGCCGAAATTCAGACTGCAGTGGCAGGAAGGCTACGGCGTTCTAACACTGCGGAAAGACGAACTCACCAGAGTTTCTCGTTACATTGATCGCCAGGAAGAACATCACCGGCGCGGTCGTTTATCGGCTTTGCTCGAAACTGTTGAAACAGAGGAAGACGATTGGCTCAAGCCATGATGAAGCCGCCTAAAGGCGGCTGAAACATTTTGTCGACTGTAAACCCAGCCGTAAACGGCTGGGCTACAGAAACGCAAAGTTATGGTGAGTTTTCCCCGGCTTTGTTTCTTTGTGCCTTTGTGGTGAATGTCGTTTTTTAGTCTGCGGATGAATCCTCACACCGGCCTGACTGCTTTCTGAAACGCTTTCGCTCCCAACGCATTCAGCACTTCACCCCTTCGCACCCAGCCGCGGCGCGCGATGCCGACACCGTACTGCACGTTGTGAAGCGCGTTCATTGAATGCGCGTCCACCGAGATCACAAACTTAATCTTTCGTTTGCGCGCTTCGCGAATCCACTTCGGCTCCATGTCCAGACGATAGGGGTCGCCGTTTATTTCGATTGCGGCATGCGACTCAGCAATCACATCCAGAATTTCTTCCACGCGACACTCGAATGGTGGCCGGCGTTGAATCAAACGTCCCAAAGCGTGTCCCCAGATCTTGAACACTGGCTGACGCATCGCCGTGACGATCCGCTGTGTCATTTGATCCGAGTTCATCTTGTAGCGCGAGTGAATACTTGCGACGATCACATCGAACTGCTCGAGAATCCAATCGGGATAATCCAGCAATCCGTTCTGCAAAATGTCTGATTCAGTTCCCTTCAGAATCTTGACCTTCGTCTGTTCCTGCACGCGGTCGATCTCTTCCCATTGTTCCTGCAGCCGATCGATTTTGACGCCACCGGCATAAAACGCTGTCGGCGAATGATCCGTGATGGTGATGTACTTCATCCCCATCGCTGCGGCCGCACCGACCATCTGTTCGACGCTATGCTTGCCGTCGGAATACATCGTGTGGCAATGCACCATGCCCTGAATGTCTTCGTTCGCGATCAAGTCCTCAGGCAACTTCCCTTTCAATGCGGCTTCAATTTCGCCGGCGTCTTCGCGCAATTCAGGCGGCACGTATTGCAAACCCAGACGCTTGTAAATATCGCGTTCAGTTTTCGAGCGCGGAGAAGAACCGCGGATGAAGTTGCCGTTTCCTGAAACGATGTTCAGCTTTTTCTTCGTCGCGATTGGCTGAAGCTTTCTCAAATGCGCTTCTGATCCAGTGGCGCGCCACAAGGCGAGCGCAAACTCTTCCGGTTTCACCGCAACCAGCGTCGCTCTGAACCCTTCACTCAAGACAACAGAACATTCCCTTCGCGTTTTCGATTCGGTGCGAATGACAAGTGGAAATTGCAGGAAGCGTTCGATGATTGCCGGCGGATTCTTCGCGGCCGCGACGATCACAATCTTCGAAACGGTTTCTTTCCAGCGTCGCGTCGCGCCGGCAGCTTCGGCTTTCGTAAGGCCACGTGCTGTCTCGAGATACTCGATGATTCGTTCGCTGATCCGCCAGGCATGATGGATGTGAATGTCCTGTTCGCGTTTCTCGTGCCCGGCGATCGCCTCGAGAATCTTCTGTTCTGTCTTCGCGGTGAAGCCTTTGATGTCGCGCAACTTTCCGGCCTCGCAGGCCGCACGCAAATCTTCGACGCTCTTGATTCCGAGTTCTTGTTGAAGCTTCTCGACTTTCTGAATCGACAATCCCGGAATGCGCGACAGTTCAATGACTCCCGCCGGCAGTTGCCCGCGCAACTCATTGAGCATTGAAGACTCGCCCGTCTCGTACAACTGCTCGATCTGTTTCGCGAGCGCCTCGCCAATTCCCTTCACGAAAGTCAGACGGTTTTGCCTGATCAGGTTGCCGACATCTTCGCTGAGTTCAGAGACCGCACGAGCACCTGCCTTGTACGCGCGTGCTTTGAAATACTGCCCACCTTTCAATTCGAGCAGCGCGCCGATCTCCTGCAGCGACGCCGCGATCGCAAATTTGTCTTTGAGTGGCTTCGACATTTCCCGCTGAGTGTAACCCAGTTGTTAGTCCAAACCCGGTTACGTGGCATAGCTGATGCCTAAATCCAAACGCAAGGACTGGCTTCACTTTCGCGACAACAAATCCAGACCCTTGCGAGGATTCTGTAAGAATGGCGGACGAACTGCGCACCGAAGTCGAACAGGTGAAAGAGCGCGAAGACGTTAAGCAAGCGCTCAAGCAGACGACTGCAACTGCGCCACAGGACCAGCCAAAGGCGAAGACCAAAGACAAACTCTGGCTCGGCACCCACGTGATTGTTCTGGTTGGCCTCGCGGTCTTTTATTACCTGCTCCAATTCAAAGTCTTCGGTTTCGCCGCGCGCTTCGTGCCCTACATTCAGAAGCTCGACAAGGCAGCGATGGCGGTTGTCTTGTTACTGGCAATCGCGAAGGTAGTCGACGTTTACCTAATCGGCCGGCTGGACAGCGCGGTGTCACGCTACACGTTGCGACGCGTTGCAAAACTGGTGCTGGCACTGTTGATTGTTCTGGCGTTTGTGTCGTTGGTATTCAGCACCTGGTACACGACGCTGGTGTCGGTGGGTGTCTTCTCGTTGGTGCTCGGGTTGGCGGTGCAGACGCCGATGACTAGTTTCCTCGGCTGGATCTACATTCTGGCGCGCGCGCCATATCGCGTCGGCGATCGCATTCAGATTGGCGACGCCAAGGGCGACGTGATTGACGTCAGTTATCTCGACACGACGCTTTGGGAAGTCGGCGGCGACATTCTGTCGAGTGATCATCCGACGGGACGTATCATCAAGTTTCCAAATTCCAAGGTGCTGAGTTCGACGGTTTACAACTATAGCTGGCCGCTCTTTCCTTACATTTGGAACGAAATCAAATTCAGCGTCGCATACGAAAGCGATCTTGAATTCATTTCGCAAACGATGCAGCGCGTCGCGGCGGAAGAAGTCGGTGAACGCATGATGAAACGCGTGAGCGTCTTTCGCGAGCTGCTCTCGCAGACGCCGGTCGATCAACTCGAAGTGCGGGAATATCCGGCCGTGATGTTTCGCGTGAACTCGAACACATGGCTGGATGCGATTGTGCGCTATCTGGTCCGGCCTAAGCGGGCGGGCCAGGTCAAGACTCGCCTCATCAATCGACTGCTTGCGGAACTGAACGCGGCGCCTGATCGCGTGATGTTCCCGAAGAGCAACGCTCGATAAACAAAGAGACCCCAAAATTTATGAATGAACTATTTCGCAAATTTGCACATAAGACTTCGCAGATCGTCGGCACGTCATGGGTGTTTATTTTGGCGGTTCTGGTCATTTTGGTGTGGGGGATCACCGGCCCCATGTTTCATTACTCGGATACGTGGCAACTCGTTATCAATACCAGCACCACGATCATCACGTTTCTGATGGTGTTTCTGATTCAGAACACGCAGAACCGCGACGCGAAGGCGATCCATCTGAAGCTCGATGAATTGATCAAAGGGGTCAAGGGAGCGCGCACAGGCATGGTCAATCTCGAGGAGCTTTCTGACAAAGAACTCGAACGGCTGCAGAAGGAATTCGCGAAGCTGCAGAAAGAGAACCACACCGAGCAACGTGGTAGCGGAGCATTGGGCGAACGCGAAGTCGAAGCGGCGCAAGCCGCAAAAGGATTTGAAGACAGCAAGGATTGAGCTGTTACAAGTTGCGAAACGTCGTCTGCGCAATGACACGAAATCTGGTGGGGTAATTGTGTGTTGGAAACCGAGCTGTATTTGTCCTGGCCGCAGCGCAGCCAAATGTTTATAGCTCGCGTAGCAAGGTCAAATAGGGACTTGTCATGAGTGTCTATTAGTAGCAATACGGTGGGAGGGTACCCATGCGCCGACGTCGTTTAGTTGCTGGATTGCTCGTAGCATGTTCGGCGTCAGCTTTGCTCGTGTCAAGCTCTGCGGTTGCATCATGGCGCCGTGCGGACGCTGAGGTAAAAGAACTAGCGCTTGAAGACAGACTCGAATCGTTTCGTACGGGCATCAAGAAATTCGTACTGCATCGTAAAGAGTTACCGCAATCATTAGCTGACTTACGGGATGCCGGATACGGAACGCGGCAACCTGATCCGATAACCGGCAAGGACGATTGGCAAATACAGATTGGTGAGGATCCAACACTAATCAGCGGTAAAAGAGGAATCATAAACATCCACAGCTCGTCGACTGCCATCTCTTCACGCGGGACCGCTTACAACACTTGGTAGAACTCTCGAGACTCGCGGTCCGCTCCTTCCGCTGACGCTCAAGGTCCGCGGTTCGATTCGGCCCTGCTGCGATCGTGCTTCCCCCAAGTTCGCAGTCTTGGAAAGTCTCCGACTTGAAGTAGAATACGCGCGCCGTTTTAGCCCTGAATTCCGAAAGGAACACCGCCAACATGCGCGCTCGCTTGCTGCTCGTCGTCTTCGTACTCTTCTTTGTTCCGTCCGCATTAGCCCAAAAGCGAAATATTACTGAACGAGACTTGTTCAGTTTCGACTG
>Ga0075434_100003736_pt1 | contig 13604 bp, 10 predicted proteins | sample RhiMethybrSRZTD3_FD_75298 | JGI IMG/M metagenome (GOLD analysis project Ga0075434, IMG submission 75298) | Populus rhizosphere microbial communities from Tennessee, USA - Rhizosphere MetaG P. TD hybrid SRZTD3 | ecosystem: Host-associated > Plants > Roots > Rhizosphere > Soil | place: USA... | reverse complement strand
AGGCATGCGCTCGGCGCAAACAGCCGATCCCAGTGTTCCGGCGGTAAGTCGATCTTTTTAGTAACTGTCCTCTGATTCACTCTCGCCTCCCTTGAATCTTCATCCCGCGTCACTTTGAGCGTGCGGCTGATATTTCCTTGACCAATGTCCAATCCACTATTTTCTCGATTGGCACGTTAGCCGGCACTTCCGCCATACTGGCGACATTTTTCAAGCCTTTTTCCGTTGGCATGCCGTTATCGGGCCAGATGTCTCTCAGCTTGTCGTAGGCTTTTTGCGCCATTTCCAAAGTTTCAAGACCAATAAAATCTTTCAGAAGCGGAACCACTTCGTCCCGGCGCGATTTCGCAAACGCAATTCCGCGTAGAGCACCGCTCAGAACTTTTTTTACCTGATCAGGCTTGTCACGCAGCAAATCGGTTTGGACGATGATTCCCAGCAGCGGGTATTCCAGAATATCTTTGAGGTAGACGAGCGGCTTGAACCCGTCCTTCTCGAGATAAAATTCGAGCGGCGTCATGAGCATTGTGCCGTCGACATTACCTGCCTTCAGACCCGCGAGAGCGGTTCGGGTGTCTCACAGGCTCGCGGTTTTCACTTCATTCGGGTCGATTTTGTATTTCTCGAGAATCATCAATAATTCACGGTGCACTGTGCCACCGGGCTGGCTGATCGCGACGACGCGGCCACGAAGTTGAGACGGAGAAGTGATGTCGGGCTTCACCACCAAAACATGATGAGTTTTGTCGGTAAATACCATCACGAGTCGTGCCGGCAGCCCGCGCGAAATCGCTGTAATCGCAGAGCCGGTTTGCGTGATGTAGCCGATCTGCTTGGATGCGAGCGCCGCCAAAGATGTCCGCGCCTGCATATACACGGGCAAGAGCTCAAGCCCCTGTTCGCGGAACAGCCCCTTCTTCCATGCAACGTATAATGGAAACCAGGTGGCTGAATTGGTCGAAACGCCGATGTGAATCGGCGTCAAAGTTTGCGCGGCAGCCGCAGAGCCTATTACAGAAATCAACGCGAGAGCTAAAAGAGGTTCGAGTATGCGCCGCCACATGATGTCATTTGTTAGTCATTTAGCTACTGTCCTAGCACTGAAGTTCGCAACATAATTCAAATGTTATTCCGGGCAAGCTGACGAAGCTAGCGCGACCCGGAATCCAGGAAATTCAAATACATCTGGATACCGGCCTGCGCCGGTATGACGGCAAAAGAAAAAATAATTTATTGAATGCGTTCAGTTCCAAGACACTAGAAAGCTGCGGATTGTTCACCACAGAGGCGCTGAGACACAGAGAAGCGCAGCCGAAAGTCTCTGCGCCCTCTGTGCCTCTGTGTTGGATTCCGATTTCTTCGATCGCAAAAACCTACGCCGGACGCTCGGACAAATCCACGAGCAGCCCATCGGGTCGGCGATCGCGGATTCCCCGATTTTGCACCCGTCGATATCTTCTTGGGTGATGTGTCCGAACACGCCGCCGGCTAATTCTTTCGGCGTAGCTTCGGGGTGAGCGCGGCCGAATTCAGCGACGTCGTTCTTTACCTGTTCGATGCTCTCGACGGCATAGCCGAAATGATCGATTCCCTCCCGCATGCTCATATAGGAATGGTTGCTGGTCCGGCGAATGATCAGATCGACCGTCCCATCCGTCACGGAGAGCGCATCTTCATCGAACAAATTCTTGCCTTCCTTGAGATCAAAGACTTCATGGTAGAACTCGGCCACCCGCTCGGGCTCCGACGATCTGATCGCGATATGATTGATCTGCCTCGCTTGCCGCCAGCCGTCGTCTTTATAACCTTCCTGTACTTTCGGGTGCTGCTTCCATGAAATATCGAATTGTGTTCCCGCCGGGTCGTGACTGCGGAACACCGCGAAGGCGACTTGCTCCAAGCCCTTAGTGACGAGAACCTTCGGATATTTGTTCTTGAGTTTTTCGACGATAGTGCCGACATCGTCCACCTCGAACCCAAAGTGGTCCAGCGCCGCGTGAAAACCCGGCCGCCTTCTCAAAACAGCCAGACCGATGACGCCATCGCTGATATGGCCGTGATTCGGCTGATTGAAGCTCTCCGTAATACGCTTCATACCGAACACGGTTTAGTAGAACGACGACATTCCTTGCTGGTTCTCTGTATAAAGCGCCAAATGTCTGATTCGAGACGACATGCGTTCCTCCTCAGTCGAAGCCGCTTCTTCTCTCGCGGCTCGCATAACAGACTGTCATAGCACGTCACACATCATCATCATCGTTCGAATGCGGGCATGACCTCTTGAGCGAACGACCGTAGCGAGTTCATGGCCTGTTCGTGAGTCAAGCTGCCGAAAGCGAACGAAGCGACGAAGTAATTGCTGCCGGTGATCTCCAGATGCTGTTTTACTTGCTCGCGCACACTCGCAGCCGATCCCGCGATATAGAGACCTTCGGCGCGGCGCGCCTCGAAATCGTTCAGATAATCCTTCCGTTTGTTGTCGCCCCGGCGCGATTGCAGATAACTGGTGTTGTCATTGAAGTCCGTAAGCGCCGTTTTCGCTTCTTCCCACGCTGCCGCATCGGTGTCGCCGATATAAACGTGCCGTGAGATGCCATAGAGGGAGTCCATCACGTGCGCGTTCAGCCGCTGCGCGTTACTCCGATGCTCATTCCAGAGACGGCGATACAAAACAAAAAGTTCGTGAATGACCGGCATCGATTGATAGTGGACCACGGTGTGGAAGCCTTCGCGCGCTAGCCATTCCATCGATTCAGTGCTGTTGGTCGGATACCAAAGCGGTGGATAGGGACGCTGAAAGGGCTCGATCTGAAGCTCGACATCGTGGAACGAAAAATAACGCCCAGCGTAGGACAGTTTGCCTGTCGATAATGCCCGCACGACCGCCTCGAGGGACTCGCGAAACATCTCGCGCGACTGCGCGGCTTCGATATTGAAGAATGAGAGCTCGATGGGCGAGATGCCGCGCCCCACTCCGACATCCAATCTTCCCCGACTCAGATGATCGAGCATGCAAATCTCTTCAGCCAGGCGCAGTGGATTATAAGCCGGCAAGACGTACACGAGCGTGCCAAGTCGAATATTTTTCGTGCGCTGCGCCGCGGCAGCTAGAAACAGATTCGGCGAAGGCGTCAGGTTGAGGGGCGAGCCATGATGCTCAGCGATGTGATAACAATAAAAGCTGCTTTGATCGGCAGCTTCGATGAGCCTCAAGCGCTGCTCATACAGTTCATCGGTCGCCATTCGATTGCGATCGATCCAATCGAAGATGCCAAATTTTATCGGCGCGCGCGCCACCATCGTAAATATCACCGAACAACGGGCGATTTATGTTCCATCAGAGTTATCGCACCGAACGTAAAGCTAGTGCGCCTGCGGCGACTGCGCCCGGATCGCCTTTGTAATATTTTTGCCAGACATGTGCCGGCTTGAATCCGAGAACGCGCCGAGCTTTGGCCGAATCCACACAGCTCCAGTGTGAGCCGGCAGTTTTTTTGATTCGCGCACCGCGCGGCAGGTATTTTCTGATCAGCTCAAGCGTCGGCTGAATCATGCAATTGTTTGGCGCCGCAGCGATAAGTACCTGATGGCCGGTGAACTTCGCCTCCAACGCTAACCGGCAAGTCATTGCGGCATCTCGGGCATCGATATAAGTCCAAAATCCGCTAGCGCGCATTTGCGGATTGCGCCACCGCTCCCTGAAGCTCTCGTACGATAGATCAAAATTGACTCCGGGAAAACGAAGGCTGCTGATCGTCATCTCTCGATGCACAGAAACAATCGAGTCGGCGATCTGCTCACCGAGCACTTTCGATAGACCATAAGAGTCTTGAGGCAACGAAGGATGCTTTTCGTCTACCGGCAGATACTCCGGCGCCCAAAGTTGTTTTGCATAAATGAAACCGAATGCCGCCGTGCTCGAGGCAATGACAACTTTCTTGGTTTTGGTGTCCGCCGCGGCGCGCAGCACGTTGTAAGTTGCCGAAACGTTGTTGCTCAGTGTCTCGCTATCCGGCGCGAGGTTTGGCGCTTGGTACGCGCCCAGATGAATCACGCCGTAAGCGCCTTCCATGGCCTCGAACAAATCACCCGAGTGGCGCAAGTCCGCAAGCCATGTCGGGCATAACTTTTCCCGGGGCGGAACGCGATCCAAACTCAGCACCTGGCAACCGTGGGCGAGCAAATCGCGAATCACAAACTGCCCCAACCTCCCGCTGCCTCCAGTCACCACCACTTTTTTCACTCGCCCGGTCCTCCCTGACGGTTTGAACGGCTCGAACGGCTTGAACCGTTTGAACTGTTTTCTTATCTAACGCTTCGGTATGAGCAGCTCCTTGAGCCTTGCGATCAGGGCAGGAGGTAGCTCATATAGACTGTTGAACGTCTTCGCCGTGGTCGGACCGTCAATCGGCGCGATCTCGAGATCGGCTTTCTTAGCTTCGCTGATCAGCTCCGCATCGCCCAGGGTTTTAACAAAAGCCTGCTGCAAAACTTGCAAACGCTCAGGCGGCGTGCCGGGCGCGGTAGAGAAAGGAAATTGATAAACATGCACATTGTCCGCGACGCGAAGCAGAGTACGTGCTTCTTCTGACTTTGCGTAGTTGATTGCCAGCGGCACCTTCTTGAGGTCGGGATGAGATTTTAACGTCGCCTGCAGGACGACGTGAATCTTGCCCGTTTCGATCTGGTTGCGCCAGGAGACCTTCGTCGCCTGCCATGACGCGCAAAGGCCATCCACCTCGCCGCTCTCGACCGCCAGGCGTGCTTCAGCTCCGCCCTTGTAACCTTCGACCATTTCGAGCGGCAGATTGAGCGCCGCTTTCAGCAGTTTTGGAACGTCGGAGAGGCTTGTGCCCGGCCCGATCGAAGCAATCTTGAGAGGCCGCTTGGCTGCAAACCAGTCATCTACAGTTTTGATTCCACTCTCTTGGTTGAAGTGGCATGCCGTGTCGTAAGGACCAGGAATGCCGAGCCAGCCGACTTTGCGCGCGTCAAACTTGGTCGCCTCGTTTCCCATAATCTGCTGTAGGATGAGCGGCGAAGCCCATGCTCCGACCGTCAGGCCGTCAGCTTTCACCCGATTGTAAAGATGATTAGCCGCGATAATCCCGCCGGCCCCAGGCATGTTCTCGACAACGCGCGTTGGGTTGCCCCTCAGGTGTTTCCCAATATGCCGGGCAAGCAGTCGCGTATATTGATCATAGGTGCCACCTGGCGAATACCCGACGATAAAAGTCAATGTCTTGTCTTTGAAAAAATCCTGCGCACGCGCCTGCACACTGAGAGTGATCGCAAAGACAACGCTCATCACCAGAGCGCGCTGAAAGCTTGTGTGAATCATGACTTCTCTCCCGCTCGGTAAAGACAGATACCTACTACATCCATTGGCGCGCTTCCACCGATTGTCCTCCATTGAAATCAATCCGTTGACGCCTGCGCGTACAGGCGAGTATGCTCCGGGCAAATCCAGCGTCCGCGGAGGTGAATCATGTTTGAAATCGGTGGAAAACAAATTCCTGTAAGCTTGGCAGAAATCGTCGCGCCAAAGCACTCGGCGCTGCTGATCTGGGACATGGAATACGCCATCGGACCAAACGCTTTCAACTACAAAGAAATACTTGCCAACCTGAAAAGCTTGTCCGCCCGAGCCCGTGAGTTCGGCGTTCCTGTACTCTATTCAGTGCAAACCGGCTTCGATCTGATAAAAGAGGAGGCTCCGGTTTGGGTCCGCGTCCGAATGAAGCGCGCCAAGGCATCCGATCCGAGCCAACTCTTGAAGGAAAAGGAAGACCCGCACGATCGCGAAATTGTCGACGAGTTGAAGCCCGAGCCGAAGGATATCGTCTTCCAGAAACGACGCCCGGATGGCTTCATCGGTACGGATCTGGATCTCATCCTGCGGAGCAATGGCGTGCGCACGATCCTGATAGGCGGCGTCGCCACCGAAGGCGGCATCGAAGGCACGGCCAGAACCGCCCGGAATCTCGGCTACGACATCGTCGTGTTGAAAGACTGCGTCGGCTCGCGCAATCGCGAGTTGCATGAGCTTGCCCTAAAGCTAATGGACCAAACTCATTTCGACATCTCCACCGCAGGTGAGATCACCGAGATATGGCGGGGCAACAAATCATAACGGCAGCCTGCGCTGCTTTACGGTTGACGCACATCCGGTGATTTTGTAAACACGATTAAAGAATCAGCAAGAAAGGAGTCCTCGTCATGGGTTTTACGCTGGAATCGTTTGCCGCCGATGTCAAGGAAGCGCTCAAACAAGATCCCAGCCCGGCAGGGCGCGAGAGAGTTCGTCATCTTGTCCAGGAGGCGCTAAAGGATAACAAATTCATTGGCACGTACATCAATGACAATACACCGGATCGGCAGGTCATCTATGAAGATCCGGAGCTAGGTTTCTGCGTCTGTGCTCATGTCAATCGTGATGCTCGAGAAGCCAATCCGCATGATCATGGGAGCTCCTGGGCGATTTACGGTCAGGCTTTTGGCGAAACGGAAATGAGCGATTGGGAAATCCTTGAGCCGGCTTCAGATGGCCAACCCGGAAAAGTTCGCCGCGCCCGCGTCTATTCACTCAAGCCGGGCATGGCGCATGTTTATAACGAAGGCGATGTGCACTCGCCGAAACGGGTCGCCGCCACGGGTCTGCTGCGGATTGAGGGCCAGAACACCCAAAAAATGAAACGGCTAGCTTACAAATCTGTGTAAGCGTACTTGCGACTCAAAATTGGGGGGCGGTCACCGCGGATGCTGCTCAACGTTTGAACAGACCTTCGAGGCCGCGCCGGATCATGTCTTCGGTTGAGGTCTTTTTCTTTTTGCTAGGATCGCTTTGCGTTTGGTCATTCTGAGGCGCGGAATCTTTGCTCCCTCCCAAAAAGCGGTTCTGCAACTCTTCGGTTCCTTTCCGTAAGAAACCGCGCTGCACCATTTGGCCAAGGTAACGGGTGTCCGGTCTGGGTTTCACATTTGGCATTTTGCCGGTTAGAACAAAAGGCACCTCGAGCTGTCCCTGGTTGTTCAAAAGATATTTCATCTCCCGAGCCGACTGGCTGAGATCGGCCGATAATCGTTGGGAGAAGGTCAGGGTCGCTCGAAAATCGACCTTGCGCTCGAAATCCGCCCAGCCAGTTCCTTGAACCACGAACTCCGCCGCGGCCATGCGCATATTTTTGACATTCATTCGACCGTCCGCCAGGTCGAAGTTCGCTTTGAGCTCTTTGAACTCGGTGTCTTTGGCCGTAAAAGTCTCGGGATATTTTGCTTTCAACGACGGATTGATCGCGTTGGTCAGTCCAGGTATGCCGGTAATTCCCGTGAGCACGTTGTCGGCAATATTGAAATTGAGCAGAGCGCCTCGCACGACTTCGGCATCACCCTGGCCATGCAGTGTCGGTTTGATCGTTTCCCAACTGTTGCCGCTTCCGGCAAGCTTCATATCCGCGTTCATCCTGCCGCGTATGTCGCGTTCTGCCTTGGCATCGAGAAGTGTGTAGAGCTCTTTCACATCGATGTTTTGAACCTTCGATGCCATCGAAAATTGCGGCACGGCTTCTTTGAACGAATACTGGCCGTCCAGCTGTAACGCGCCACTGAGCGCATTCACGCGCAAACTTTTGATGTTCGCAACCTTATCTGCCAGCGAAAGCGTCGCGTCGAGAGCCTTATATGACACATTATAGAGTGTGCCGTCCGCCGAACTCAGTCTTCCTTGATAGACCATATCACCGCTAGTCATGCTGAACTGCCCCGCGCTCTGGAGATTTCGGATCACGTCGGCTTTGCGGTCTTCACCCAGCGCCGCACTGTAATCGGCAGGCCAAAGCTCCGGCGTCGACATTTTGTAGGTCAGCGTCAGCGGTGCAAATTTCTCGATGGCCGCCGCTAGCCGGATGCGTGATTTTCCGAGCGTCAGCGTCATGTCGCCGATATCGGCTTTTTGCCCAGTGAAACGAACGGTGGTGTTGAGGTTCTCTATCGGTTTGGGAAACGTTGGAGGCTTCGCGCTTACCTTTTTTAGGCCGAGAGTGCCCTCAATTTGCGGCGCAGCTCCTTTGCCTATTCGGCCACGGACCGTCGCCTTCATGTCCATCGTGCCGGACAATTGGTAGCTCGCGAGAGCCGGAATTATTCTGTCCCAACCCTCGAGGGAAGCAGGCTTGGAATCCAACGAGAGATTTAGAACCGAAGTATCGCCCGTCTGAACATCTCCCGCCGCAGCCAACTCCAGCGAGTGTAGTTTCAGATTCCCCCTACGGATCGTCAATTTATTACCCGAGAATCTCACATCTAAATTAAGCGCCAGTGGGTCTCCCGCGGGTTTTTGAAAAGTGTTGCCATAGCGCAGCGAACCGTTGGTACCCTCAAGCTGGCCATTAAGCGCGAGATCGTTCAGTGTGCCTTTAAACTTGAGATCTTTGATCCGGTATACCCCGGAGAGATCAATTTCCTTTGGTAAAGCCGACTGAATAATTGTTAACCCTGTCCTCAACTGCGTCATGTTCAGCGGATCAATGTCGATCTCCCCATCCAGGGGAACTTGGTTGATATCAAAACTCGCGGGTAGTGGTCCGACTCTGCTCGTCAGTGCGAAATTTTGCTTGTCGGCATAAATCGCCGCTTTGAGTTTCACTGAAAACGGCTTAGAAAAATCGAAATCCTCGATCTTGAGATCGATTTGTTTCGCCTGCATATCCGTGCCGTTTTTTTTGTCGAGATAGCGGATATTGCCATTGGAAATATCGACCAATGAAATCAGCAGAGCCGATTCATCCTTCACTGAACGTTCCTGCTTGTCGCGTTTTTCGCGCTCCTCCTTCTTTTCTTTGACGCTCTTTCCGATGGTCGAGAAATTGAAGTTCCCGTCCCGGTTGCGCACGATCTGGATCACGGGATCGTGCAGAATCACGCGTTTCACCTGCACGCTCTTTCTCAACAATGGCCAAAACTTCACGATCACCTGAAGATCCTTGGCCCGGACAAAATCGCCGCTCGCATAGGCAGGATCATCGGCCATGGTGAAATCTGTCAGCCGGGCGCCGATGCCGCTGAAAAGTGTCGCCTCAACTTTGTCCACGGAAACTTTCCGTCCCAAGGCGGCTTCGGCCTGTCCGATCAAATAGTCTTTGTTACGCGCAATGAGTGCATTGATATTGAGCAGTCCCACCACTCCCACGACGATCAATATCAGCAAAACGGCGCCGGCAATCAGCCATTTACGCATAGAGTCTCCAGTTCATCTCTCTAATTTGACTCCGGAGTATTGAATAAGTTTAACGACTGTCAGAGGGTCACGCAACTTCGAATCCTGGGACGGTACACCCCGCGCGAGGCGTTACGTCACAGAAAAATGCGCGCTCGATCTGAACTGTAAATTCAGAAGTTCAGCCGTCGTCGTCGCCTGGCGGCTCGACGGCGACAACGCTGCGCTGATTGGTTCAAGCAAATGAAGTCGCGGCGATGGCAGACCGATGTGAATGTGCGGGCCGGTGGAGACGCCCGGCACCTTGCCGCGAAAGGCAAGAAATGGAATCCGCGCTTGGCGTAAATACTTCATCAAACCCCGGCCCTCGCGGCTATCCGGTGAAACGGCCACATCCACAGCTTCACGGTGGTCATAACCCAAACGATCATGGGTTAAAGACTGACCGGCGACACTGACTGGCAGTTGTGGACCGAATCGCGCTTGAAAAAATTTCTGCACTTTGGCGATCACCGCCGGCGACCACGGCATCACGCCGTGGTAACGAATGATGGTCCGAGTTTCTTGGTAACCGCCCGGCGCTAGTCCGCGCAGCGCGCCGATCCCGGCTCTGGCGTTCTCATCGGCGAGTGACAACGCTACGTCACCTTCAGCGATCCAATGGTGGATTCGCTCAGCCTCGAGTTGCATGTTGGTCATCGCCTGCTGGCTATTTTCAAGCTCGAGCGGGGAAATCAGATCCTCCTCGTAAAGCTTTTTTTTTCGTTTCGACCTCGGACCCTGCGCTGCCAAACGCTGTTCATAGAGCAGCAGCGATTCCCGCAGAGACTCTCGAGACTCTTTCATTCGCTCGATGAACATGCGCCGCGTAGCCTGCAATTTTTTTGAAGCCTACGGCGAAATTGGCCGCGCGACGGTGCGAGCGGGCTGCTTTGTAGATTTGCTCGCAGCGCTGCCCAACACGCAGGCGAGATTTGCCACGATTACGATCGCGATGAGATAACTAAACTTCATCCTTCATGCTTAGCCCGTGGTATAGCTCGAGTTGCTGGTGCTCAACTACTTTGGATAAAGCGATCAAACCGTGCCAGAGGCTGATTTTGATCCGATCCGCAAATTTTTGTTTCTGATGCACCGCTCAGTCCCTAGATTTCCGCTCGAATTGGGTATGCGTGGGCTTTTAGCTACTGGGACCGATTGCACCGCTGCCGAATTCCGCAAATTTTGGGAGTTCGGCGCTGCGCAAAGAGCTTTTCGTGTGCAGGAACTGCCCTCGCCTTTGCGATAAATTTTATTTTATCGGAGTACGACTAAAATCCATCATCAAACGAGGAAACCGCATTACACACAGTACCCTAATGAGTCGCTTACGACTCCCGCTGACATTGGATGATCTGCGTATTGTTCCCTATCAAACGCAACCAAAGTCAATCAATGACAGTAATACCAGCGGGGAATTAGCTACCAAACGTCGGCGCTAATTTTTTCGCTTCCCGAATCGCGATAATCAGGCGGAGTTGCGGAAATTTTCGAATTGAATTGCTTGAGACGCGTCTAACAGTCATGTCGGTACAATCAGTAATCGGGAAAGAAGCCTTTCCAATTCGTGACTGCTAAACCCTGCAGGTGTCGGTCCCAAGAATGAAGCAAGCGTGTGTAAAAACAGGAAAATCCTTCGTGTCGTTTGCTGGCATCATTGTTGCCACCTCGTGCACCGTTTCAGTATCCGTTCTGAAAGCACTTTCCGGGTTTAGGCCTGCACAGAGAAGGAGCGATTCAACCTACACATGTCGATGCCCTCGTTGCTCGAGCTACACGGTACGCCTGACATAAGCATACCGAGCTTGCCGCTGATCGAAGTTCGCCGCTCGAGCAAAGCCATGACCCTCGAAAAGATCGATCAGCGTGGACGATTCTTTTTCCATAAAGGCCAAAAGTTCTTCGTCAAAGGGGTGACGTACGGTCCGTTTGCCCCGAGCGCTGGCGGCGTGCCCTTTCCGGAGCTTGCGAACGTAGACTTGGACTTTGCACTCATGGCAGCGCTCGGAGTCAATTGCTTTCGTACTTTTACCGTTCCGTCTAAATCGATTCTCGACAAAGCGGCGGCGCACGGCCTTCGCGTGATCGTCGGTATTCCCTGGCCGCAGCACATTTCGTTTCTTGATTCCAAGCGGACACGGTCAGAAATTCGCGAAACCATTGCCCATGGAGTAGCCGCCTGCAGCTCCCATCCTGCGGTCTTCGCTTATCTCGTCGGCAACGAGATTCCTCCGGAAATCGTGCGCTGGTACGGCGCCGAAAAGATACGCAAGTTTCTCGCTACTCTCGTGGATACGGCAAAGAGCGGTGATGCGGGCACGCTGGTCAGTTACGCAAATTTTCCTTCGACTGAATATCTCGAAACCGACTTCTTGGACTTCGTGGCTTTCAATGTATACCTTCATCGTGAAGAAGATTTTCGCCGTTATTTATCTCACCTCCATAATCTTGCCGGAGACCGACCGCTGGTCTTAACAGAAATCGGCATTGATTCGATTGGACAGGGCCGCCAGTTTCAGGCCGACGCTCTATCCTGGCAATTGCGCGCCAGCTTTGAATCGGGAGTGGCGGGAACAGTGGTCTTTTCCTGGACCGACGATTGGCACGCTTATTCCGGTCCAGAGGGATTTCAGGTCGAGGATTGGGCCTTTGGATTGGTCGATCGCCACCGCGACAAAAAACCTGCATTCGGGGCAGTCCAACAATACTATAGCGGGACGCTGCCGCCGCCGCTTCCCGCATATCCTAAAGTCTCGGTGATTGTGTGCGTTTACAATGGCGAGCGAACCCTCGATGCGTGTCTCGCGTCGCTGAAAAAACTTAACTATCCGAACTACGAAGTTGTCGTTGTGAACGATGGCTCGACGGATGGGACGCGGCAAATCGCCGAAGGTTATTCTTACATTCGGCTCATCAATCAGGACAACAAAGGGCTCAGCGAGGCCCGCAATGTCGGAATCAGAGCAGCCGAGGGCGATATCATCGCTTTTACCGATGCCGACTGCATGGTGGATGCGGATTGGCTCACTTACTTGGTGGCGCGTTTTCAATCATCCGACTTTGCCGCCGTGGGCGGGCCTAATTTAGCGCCGCCGGACGACTCATTCGTGGCCTCTTGTGTCGCGGTTTCACCCGGCGCGCCAGCCCACGTCTTGCTGGATGACGAAGTCGCCGAGCACATTCCGGGTTGCAACATGGCGTTTCGCCACGACGCGCTTAAAGCGATCTCCGGATTTGATCCGATTTTCCGTGCGGCGGGCGATGATGTGGATCTGTGCTGGCGTCTGCAGAACAAAGGTTACAAGATCGGTTTCTCTCCGGCGGCGGTGGTCTGGCATTTTCGCCGTAATACCGTGCGCGATTATCTGAAGCAGCAACGAGGTTACGGTAAGGCAGAGACTCTGCTGTTCTTCAAACATCCCAGTCGTTTTAACGTGCTGGGCCAATCGCGCTGGTTCGGTAGAATCTACGGCGATTTATCATCTTTTCTGGCGAGCCGTCAGCAACGCATTTACTCCGGAGTTTTCGGGCGCGGTCTTTTCCAGACTCTGTACCAGCCTCCGCCTTCGGTGGTCGCGTGCCTGCCGCTGACCCTCGAATGGAATGTGCTTTCGCTCGCGCTCGTGGCTTGCGCACTGGTATTAGGCGACTGGTTCTGGCTCGGGCTGGCGCCGTTCGGACTGACGCTCAGCCGTTGCGTGACAAGCGCGCTGCATGCTCGAGTGATGCCGCCTTTCCAGGGATGGCGCGCAACGCTTCTCATCGCATTGTTAATTTATATCGGGCCGCTGATTCGTACGTTGGAGCGTTATCGCTGGCGTCTGCGCCGCTTCCGCGAGGTAAAGCCGTTCGAATTCAACGGCTCCCGGCAAGAAGTACGCATCCTATGGCATGAAGCGGCGTTCTATCTGTCCTACTGGAATGAGCGTGGACAGGAAAAGGAAAGTCTGCTGCATGCCGTGATGGAATTTCTGCTGCCGCGTAAATATCTCATCGCGATGGATCAGGGCTGGAGCCAATGGGACTTGGAAATTTGCCAAGGGCCATGGGCCAAAGCCCAGATCAAAACCGCCGTCGAGAATCACGGCGGGGCGAAGCGTTTGTTGAGAGTGCGCTGCGCCCTTCGGATGTCCAGAGTTTCCGCGATCTGCCTAGGCGTTTATGCCGCCGCGACAACGATCGCAGCATCACTGGATATGACTCAGCTCGCCCTGGCGGCGGGCTCGATCGGCATTGTTCACGCCGGCGCTATTCTCTATCAAAAGTTTCGGCTGGGGCGCCTCCTCTACCACGTCATGGAGTCGTTGGCGAACAAGCTCGAATTCGTGCCGGTGCAGACGTCGTCCAACCA